>Ga0070712_100000165_pt1 | contig 35992 bp, 34 predicted proteins | sample LARL81metaG_FD_71396 | JGI IMG/M metagenome (GOLD analysis project Ga0070712, IMG submission 71396) | Corn, switchgrass and miscanthus rhizosphere microbial communities from Kellogg Biological Station, Michigan, USA - LAR L8-1 metaG | ecosystem: Host-associated > Plants > Roots > Rhizosphere ...
CCCGATCCGTTCAACCAGCGCGCCGTCTACGACGGGGTCGGTTTCATTCACGTGCTCTCCAAGCAGCTCTGGGATGGACATCCCTGTTGCGCCTTCGCGGCATCCAGGGAATTCGTCACCACATTGCCGAACAGCTATGCGGCCCTGCTCAAGGCGATCATCGATGCGACCGCCTTCGCGCACAAAGCGGAGAACCGCAAGCAAATCGCCGCGGCGATCGCGCCGGCGAACTATCTCAATCAGCCCGAGACCGTGCTCGAGCAGATCCTCACCGGCACCTATGCGGACGGCCTGGGCAACGTGAAGCGGGATCCCGACCGCATCGATTTCGACCCATTCCCCTGGCAGTCCTTCGCGATCTGGATCCTCACCCAGATGAAGCGCTGGGGACAAATCAAGGGCGATGTCGATTACAAATCCGTTGCCGAGCAGGTCTATCTCGCCACCGACACGGCCAAGCTGATGCAGGAGGTCGGGCTCACGCCACCGGCAAGCAGCAGCAAACACTTCAAGGTGATGGGCAAGGAGTTCGATCCCGCCAAGCCGGATGAATATGTCCAGAGCTTCGCGATCAAGCGCGTGTAACGGGGAAGGGCGCGAGGGCTACAGCATGTTTCAATCCGATGGATTCAAACGTCGTCATAGCCGGGCTTGGCCCGGCCGTCCACGCCTTGGCTGCCGCGCGAAAGACGTGGATGCGCGGGACACGCCCGCGCATGACGTGGATAAACACGAGCGAGACCAGCTCTGAACATGGTTTCCCTGCTTGGCTTGCGAGCGGCCGTGCTTTCGCTCCTGCTGTTCGGTCTGTTCATCGGCGTGTGGCACCTCGCCACCGCCGGCTCCGGCACCACGGTGATCATGGACCCGGAATACGCCAAGCTTGTCGGCGCAAGCGCAAGCCAGGGCAAATCCGCCATGCCCGGCCCGGCAGAGGTTGGCGCCAAGATCTGGGAGCACCTGAAGAACCCGTTCTACGATCGCGGCTCGAACGACAAAGGGGTGGGAATTCAGCTCGCATTCTCGATTGCACGCGTGGCCGCGGGTTACCTCGTTGCAGTCGCCGTCGCGGTACCGATCGGATTCCTCATCGGCATGTCGCCGCTCATGAGCCGGGCGCTCGATCCGTTCGTCCAGGTGCTGCGACCGATCTCGCCGCTCGCCTGGATGCCGCTGGCGCTCTACACCATCAGGGATTCGAGCCTCTCCTCGATCTTCGTCATCTTCATTTGCTCGCTCTGGCCGATGCTGATCAATACGGCTTTCGGCGTGGGCACGGTCCGGCGCGAATGGCTCAACGTTGCGCGCACCCTCGAAGTCGGAGTCTTCCGCCGCGCGTTCACCATCATCCTACCAGCCGCCGCGCCCACAATTCTCACCGGCATGCGCATTTCAATCGGCATAGCGTGGCTGGTCATCGTGGCTGCGGAGATGCTCGTCGGCGGCACGGGCATCGGCTATTTCGTCTGGAACGAGTGGAACAATCTGTCCATCACCAATGTGATCACGGCCATTGTGGTCATAGGCGTTGTCGGCATGCTGCTCGATCAGGTGCTGGCCCGCGCCACCCGGCTGGTGAGCTTCCCGGAGTGACGGGGGATCAATTTAGATTAGAGCATGTTTCGATCTGATGACATCAGACATCGTCATGTCCGCTAAGTTAAGGTCGTCATTGCCGGGCTTGACCCGGCAATCCATCGATCTTCGTAAGAACTTTCTCCCGAAGAAGATGGATGCGCGGGTCAAGCCCGTGCATGACGTGGAGAGAAATGAGCGAAGCCAGCTGTAAAACCAACGTGGCGCACTGAGCAGGGGCGATGAGCGACAAGTTCATCTCGTTAGAGGGTATCACCAAGCGCTTTCCCGCGCCGGGCGGCGGTATGACCACCGTGTTTGACGATCTGTGGCTTTCCATGTCGCGCGGCGAGTTCACCTGCATCATCGGTCATTCCGGTTGCGGCAAGACGACCGTGCTCAATCTGCTCGCCGGTCTGGACGAGCCCTCGGCGGGAACGATCATCGTCGATAACCAATCCATCGAGGGGCCGAGCCTCGACCGCGCCGTGATCTTCCAAAGCCACGCGCTGCTTCCCTGGCTCAGCGTCAAAGGCAATGTCGCCTATGCGGTGACGTCGAAATGGCGCCGATGGCGGCGTGCTGAGATCGACGCCCATGCGCAGAAATTCATTGACCTCGTGGGCCTCACAGGCGCCGAGCGCAAGCGGCCGGCGGAATTGTCCGGCGGCATGAAGCAGCGCGTCGGGATTGCGCGCGCACTCTCCATCGAGCCGAAGATCATGCTCATGGACGAGCCGTTCTCGGCGCTCGACGCGCTCACGCGCGGTACGCTGCAGGATGAGGTTCGGCGCATCTGTCTGGAAACGGGCCAGACCGTGTTCATGATCACGCACGATGTCGACGAGGCGATCTACCTCGCCGATCGCATTGTGCTGATGACCAATGGTCCGAATGCCGTCCTGGCGGAGATCGTGGAAAATCCGCTCCCCAAGCAACGCCAGCGCAGCGACGTGCACCGGCACCCGCTGTATTACGGTGTCCGCAATCACGTCATCGATTTTCTCGTGACCCGCAGCAAGAGCTTCAACGAAGGCCTGACGGCAACCACGTACGATCCGCGCCGCATCCCGATCGTGCGGCCGGGCGCGCCGGAGCCCATCGTGGCTACCGATTCCGCCGCTGCGATGCGCGCGCGGCCGGGATTGCCGGCGCAGGCAAAGCTGACCGCATCGTGCGGTTAAGGATCGAAACTGAAGCCAAGGGAGAGCCCGATGCTACGCAGCGAGCTTACGGAGAAAATCCTCGACATCAAGCGCGAGAAGGGATGGAGCTGGAAATATATCCACGAGCAGATCGGCGGCTATTCGTCTGTCCTGCTGGTGGGAGCGCTGTTGGGTCAGATGAAGCTGACCAAACCGCAGGCTGCGAAGGCTGCTGATCTGTTCGGACTGACAAAAGCCGAAACGGCGCTGCTCAACGAGGTGCCGATGCGCGGCGCCGACGTTCCGATGCCGCCGACCGATCCGCTCATCTACCGCTTCTACGAGCTCGTCTTGGTGAACGGACCGGCTTGGAAGGCGCTCATCGAGGAGGAGTTTGGCGACGGCATCATGTCCGCCATCGATTTCGACATGCAGATCGAGCGGCTGCCCAATCCGAAGGGTGATCGCGTCAAGATCACGATGTCCGGCAAGTTCTTGCCGTACAGGTATTACGGCAATTCAGGTAACATCCCGGAGTACGGGTACAAGGAGTGAGGTCGTTCAGATGGGCGGGGCGAGAAGCCTTGCCCCCAGCGAACTGCGCGACTCGCTATTGCGGACCGAGGGAGATGGGTCCGGCGTCATCGCGCCTGGGGACTTCGCGCGCCCGCGGGCGCGCGGTCGCAGATTGGCGCCCATTCGTTGCGCCTTCCTGGGTCGGGATGCCGAAGGTCAGACCCGCTACGTCGGAATACCACGAGGTGTACTGGGCATGCTGCTCCTGCTGAGCCGTTTGCACCGAGCTGACGGTCTCCGCAGCCTGCTGCTGCGCTTCCGCCAGCTCCTTGTTCTCCTGTTTCACCGCCTCCAGCTCGCGGGTAAGCCGCTCGATAATCGCCTCTGGTTTCTCGTAAGCGGGGTTGAACACGCCCGAAATGTTCGGCCATGCGAGCGCAATTGCGGTGATCAGACCCGCTGCCAGCGCCAATCCGATCAAGGTCGAGAACCGGAATCCGCGCTTGAGCTGCGGAGGGGTGGCCTCAGCTTCCGACTCGTCATGCTCGAATTCCTCGTCGAAGCCGTCGAGGCTCGGCATGATATTCGTGTCGACTCTTACAGACATCACCCTCGCCGCTTCGGGGCATCCCGCGCAAGCAAACTACGACACGCCGATGATCCCTCGTGGATCCCCCTTGTGCCGATCCGCTCCCAGCGGTTCCCCGACCCTAGATCCTGCGCTGATAACGCCAAGAGTTCAAGGGCTTATCAGGGCAGAATTGCGGCATTCATGCGTCGGACGCCAGACACGGGGACCGGGCCATCCAGCCGTGGTCGCCTGATCGCGATTGTCTTGGGGTCATAGTTGCGGCTGAGCCCCTGAAAGCGACCGCCGCAAGCTCCAGATGACGGGGAGCGCCGCGGCGCTCAGAAACGCCATCGCCCAGAACCCGGCAGGTCCGAAGCGTGCGAAAAGCCAGCCGGAAACCACGGTCAACAGCGCGGTCGCGCCGCCAATTCCGACAGTCCCATAGAGCGCCTGCGCCGTTCCGGCGAGATCAGGCGGAACGGTATCGGCGATGATGCGCATGCATCCGAGGTGAAAGAGTGCAAAGGTGAGCCCGTGCAGCGGCTCTATCGCGGCGAGTGCAGTTACGTCCACAGTTTGAGCCATCACCCCCCAGCGCACCACCGCTGCGGCCGCGCCTAAGCCCAAGGCGGCGGTTCGTCCCAATGCTTGCAGCAGCCAGGGCCCAAGCAGGAGAAACACAAACACCTCCGCCGCCACCGATTCCGACCAAAGCACGCTCGAAACGGCGGGCGAGATACCGGCGTCACGCCAGCGGATGATTGCGAACGCATCATGCATGGCGTGGCTGCCGAGAACGAGGGTGGCCGCGAGCACGACGCGTACAAATGCAGGCTGGCGCAGGAGGTCGAGCCAATCTCGCTCGATAACCTTGCGCTTGTGACGGGCTGCATTCCTGCCCTGTGCCAGCTCAGGCGCTAATCGCGCCGATAATGCTGCTCCGAGAAGGCACACTGTAGTGAACCAAATAACTGAAGCCAGCCCGAGAGCGCCCACCGCTTGTCCAGCAACGAGCACTCCGGCAATGAAGGCGGCGGATCCTGTGCCTCGCACCCAGCCATATTCGAACGCTCCAGGGTCGTTGCGTGCGGTCGAGCGAGACCAGGAGAGCGCGAGCGCATCCGACAGGGGAACGAGCGGCGCCAGCATGGCAGCCTGGGTCAGGTTCACCAAAGCCAGCATCCAGAATGAATGCACCGGCAAATAGAGCAGGGATGCCAGGGCTGCTAAAATTGCAAAGAGGACGAGCTCGAACCGGAAGGCGCCGAAAACATCCGCAGCGCGGCCTGCGAGCGGCGCAGAAAGCAGTCTCACCGCCGTGCCGGCGCCAAGCAGAAGCCCGAGCGCTTCCGGCGCTACGCCACGCGCCGTCAGGAATGCCGGGAGGAAGGGCGAGGCGATGCCGAAGCTGCTGTAGAGGGTCCCATAGAGAAGCAGAAAGCGAGGCAAGACATCTCGTCGAACGCGCATGCCCGCAGGTCCATATGGCACAAAGCGCAGCGGCTCCCGCGCCCGAGAAGATGACGGGGCAACGGTCTTCTGGCTTTGGCGTTCCGAGCCGGAGGCGAGAGAACCAGGGTTGCTCGTGCTAGAGTGAGACCGGTCGGGTTGGCGGCGCCGTGCTCAGCACCAAGGTTCAGACAGGAAGAGAAGGAACGCGCATGGATATCGGTTTCATCGGAGTGGGGCAGATGGGGTTCCATATGGCGCGTCGTTTGCTCGAAGCGGGGCATCGCGTTCTGGTCTGCGACAGCCGGCGTGAGGCGGTCGATCGTCTCACCGCAATTGGAGCGAGTGCCCGCGACTGCGCGCGCGCCATCGCCGACGAGGTCGAGACGGTCATGGTGAGCCTGCCGACGCCGGATGTGGTGCTCGCCGTGGCTACCGGCAAAGCCGGCGTGATCGGGGGAAAGCGCGTGCGCCGCTTCATCGATCTTTCCACAACGGGCGCGGTGATGGCCAAGCGCATCTTCGATCTGCTCAAGGCGCGCAACATCACACAGATCGACAGCCCGGTGAGCGGCGGGGTTACCGGCGCCGCCAAGGGCACGCTCGCGGTCATGGTATCCGGGCCGCGTGCGGAGGCCGCCCACGTCGAGCCCACACTTTCGGTATTCGGCAAGGTCTTCTTCATCGGCGAACGCCCCGGAGCAGGCCAGACAATGAAGCTCTGCAACAACTTTCTGTCGGCGACCGCGATGACCGCAACATCCGAAGCCATGGTGCTGGGGGTGAAGGCGGGCCTCGATCCCCGCGTGATGCTCGACGTGATCAATTCCGGGAGTGGCCGCAATACCGCCACGGAAGACAAGTTCGGCCGCGTCGTCCTGCCGCGTCTGTTCAATCTCGGCTTCACCACCGGGCTGATGACGAAGGACGTCAAGCTGTGCCTGGAGGAAGCCAGCGCACTCGGTGTGCCCATGGAAGTGGCACAGACGGTCGCCCGCATGCTGCAGCTCGCCTGCGACGAGATTGGCCCCGAGGCGGACCTCACGACAGTGGTTCAAACGCTCGAGCGCCGCGCCGGCGTTGAAGTACGCGCGAGCGGGGAAGGGAGTCCGGCTGTGAGATGATCAGTCGGAGCGAAGCATGAGCGATCACGACGAGCACGAGGTCTACGCGGTCCGTTACGCGCACCACAAGCGCAAAGCTGCAGAAAACTTCATCTTCGGCGACCCGCATGACGTGCTCCAGCCGCTCGACTACTACGTCTGGGCGATCGTTGGACCATCAGGGACCATCATTGTCGATACCGGCTTCGATGCCGCGATGGGAGAGAAGCGCCAGCGCGAGATGGTCAAGCCGGTCGGCGACGGCCTGCGCGCGCTCGGCATCGATCCCGGTTCCGTGGAGACAATCATCATCAGCCACATGCATTACGATCATGTCGGCAATTACGACCTGTTTTCGCGTGCACGCTATCACCTGCAGGACGACGAGATGGCCTATGCCACCGGCCGGTACATGTGCCACAGGGCGCTACGCCTGCCGTTCGAGGTCGAGGACGTGATCGCGATGGTACGCAAGCTCTTTGCCGGTCGCGTCGCGTTCCATAGCGGTGCGGACGAGATCGTGCCCGGGGTGACGGTCCATCGTATCGGCGGGCACTCGAAGGGGCTGCAGAGCGTGCGGGTAAAGACACGGCGCGGATATGTCATGCTCGCCGCCGATGCGGCGCACCTCTACGCGCATCTCGATAGCGGGCGCATATTTCCAACCACCTACAACCTGGGCGAGGTAGTGGAAGGCTACGAGACGCTCAAGAAGCTCGCTACCTCGCGCGATCACGTCGTGCCCGGTCACGATCCCTTGGTGCTTGCGCATTATCCCGCGGCCAAACCGGGACTCGAAGGATGGGCGGCGCGCCTCGACGCCGACCCGAAAACCTGAGCGCTGCTTCGCAGGAGCGGCGCCAGTAGCTCCATTCAAGCAACATGCGGCCGCTTCTGCATCCCACTCTGGTCAATGGGCGAACCGGAGACCCGGCACTCTATATCGAGACTCTGTTCGAGCGCCGCGCCATCCTGTTCGATCTGGGCGACATCTCGGCGCTGTCCTCACGCAAAGTGCAGCGGATCGGAGCCATCTTCGTCTCGCATGCCCATATCGATCACTTCATCGGCTTCGACCGGTTGCTGCGACTGCTGGTCGGCCGCGACACAAGAGTAAGCCTCTATGGGCCGCATGGGTTTACCGACCATGTCCAGCATAAGCTGCAGGCGTATCTGTGGAATCTTGCACACCGGTATTCCTGCGATCTCGTGTTCACGGTCACCGAAATCGCTTCCAACTTCGCATCCAAAACAGTCCGGTTTCGCCTCAACGCCGCCTTCGCAAGAGAAGAGATCAGCATCGGTCAGATCAATGATGGGGTCCTGCATCAGGAACCGAGTTTCGTCATCAGAGCGGCAGTCCTCGATCACGGCACTCCGTGCCTTGCCTTCGCGATCGAGGAACCGATGCATGTCAATGTCTGGAAAAATCGGCTCGCGCAGCGCGGCCTGCCCGTGGGGCCGTGGCTGCGACAGCTCAAAAATGCCGTGCGAGACGACTTGCCCGATGACCACCCCATCGCGATCCGCTCACAAAGGGGTCCGTCAGTTGAGCACACAGTACGATTGGCGGAGCTGCGCGATCTCGTCACAGTCACGCCCGGACAGAGGATCGCCTATGTCACCGATATCGCCGACACCCCGGCGAATCGCGCCGCTGTCGTCGCGCTTTCCCGGACCGCGGATGTGTTGTTCATCGAGGCCGCGTTCGCGCAGCAGGACGAGGAGTTGGCGAGGGAGCGTGGGCACCTGACGACCGCCGCGGCCGGGCAAATCGCCCGCCGGGCCGGGGCGCGTCGAGTGGAGCCTTTTCACTTTTCCTCCCGCTATCCCGGAGAGGAAGAGCGCCTGCTCGCGGAAGTGAGAGCCGCGTTCAGCGGCTCGGCTACATGATCGCGTACTCCGCATTGCGGCGGTCCGTGACCAGCATGCAGCCGGGGTAATGGGTGATGCAGAAATCGGGCTTCGCGGTCGCGACCACGGCCTGCGGGGTAACACCGCAGGCCCAGAACACCGGGATTTCATCCTCATTGACCGGGACGGCATCGCCCCAGTCCGGCTTCATCAGATCGGAGATGCCGATCAACTCGGGCTTGCCGATATGCACCGGTGCCCCATGCACTGCCGGGAAGCGGGTCGTGATCTGGATGGCGCGGATCGCTTTGACAGGGGTCATTGGCCGCATGGAGACGACAAGCGGCCCATGGAATGGGCCCACCGGGGCGGTCGGAACAGAGGTGCGGAACATCGGGACGGTTGCGCCGCAGGTCATGTGGCGTAGCTCGATGCCGTCCTCGATCAGCGCCTCCTCGAACGAAAACGAGCACCCCAGCACGAACGCGACGAGATCGTCGCGCCAATGGCCGCGGATATCCGTCGGCTCATCGATCACCTCGCCGCGCCGGAATACGCGGTAACGGGAGAGGTCGGTGCGGATGTCGAGATCATCGGCAAGGGTGGGGAGGCGAAAATCGCCGGGGCTCGACACCCCAAGCACCGGACACGGTTTTGGATTGAGCTGGCAAAAGCGCAGAAAATCCCCCGCGAGCTCCTTCGGCAAGACGGCGAGATTCCCCTGCACATAGCCGGGGGCGACCCCGGCCGTCTGGCCGGTGAATTGATCGGTTCGGATCGCAAGGCGCGCATCGCGACCGGTTTGCGGGACAGCGGATGTCGGACGACGCATGCTCAGGACCGTCACGGGCGCTCCTTCTCAGCCAGACTTTCTACTCCTGCCTACTTTATCAGCATTCGGCGGCGGGAAAACCCGTCCATGGCCTCGCCCCCGTGATCGCATTCGAAAACGTTTCATGCCCGCGCGACAACGACGCTCGTTGTGGATGCAAAAAGCTTCAGCTATTCTCAAACATTGCGCGACGAGCTTTGATGGTGGGTGTCCGCGGGCCGCAGCTTGGCCCACGCTCTTCACCGCTCGCCGGCACCCATGTCCACAGAGGAACAACGCCATGGTCGGCAAGAACACCACGCATCATTTCGGGGAGGAATTCTGGCACAGCGGCAAGGTCACCCGACGCCGCTTGATCGGATACGGGAGCGCAGCTGCAGGAGCTCTCGGCGCGCTCATGCTGGTGCCCGCTCCCTGGCGGAGCGCGTTTGGGCAGGCGAAGCCATATAGGATCGGCACCCTGCAGCCGCTGTCGGGAGCCGCTGCCGCGGGCGGCAAGACGGCGCTGGTCGGAACCCAGATGGCGGTTGACCGAATCAACAAGTCCGGCGGCGTCAATGGCCGTCCTATCGAGCTCGTCGTGGCGGACTACGAGTCGAAGCCCGACGTGGGGCGCCGCAAAGCCGAGAAGCTCGTCGTGGAGGACAAGATCGATGCCCACCAAGGCGGCTTCCTCTCCAACGTATGCCTCGCGTGCGAGCCGGTCTTCAGCGAGAGCAGGATCGTCAACATGATCGGCGTCTGCCTCGACACGACGCTCACCACCACGAAGTGCAGCCGCTACACGTTCCGCACATTCGACTACGCGCCGGCCCAGGCCGTCGCGTTCGCACCTTACCTCGTGAGCAAGCTCGGCAAGAAATGGCACATCGCCTACGCCGATTATGCATGGGGCCAATCCACGCGCGACGCCTATGCGGATCAGATCAAGAAGCTGGGCGGCGAGGTCGTCGGTACGACCGGCATACCGCTTGGCCGCGCCGATATGACGCCGTTTCTCTCCAAGATCACCGGCAACTTCGATGGTCTGTTCGGGATCTTCTTCGGCCAGGACGGCGTGACCATCGGCAATCAGGCTTTCGACCTCGGGCTGACCAAGAAATACAAATGGGCGGGAGATGGCGCCATTGCGGAATCCACCAACATCCCGGCGCTGGGCAGCAAGATAGAAGGTTTCATCGGCATCAACCGCTACCTTCCGGTTCTCGATGGCGTGCTCAATACGCCCTCGCACAAGAAGTTCTTCGACGATGCGGTTGCGCGCCTCAAGCAGATCGATCCCTCCGGCCCGCTCCCCGACCGGTATGTGCAGTCGAACTACGAGGCCATGAACGCTTTGAAGATCGGCATGGAGAAATCAGGATTCCGGGGCCGCGAGGACAGCACGAAGCTGATCGAGGCGTTGGAAGGCCTCGAAATGAAAGAAGGCGACGACTTCCCGCAAGGGGACAAGGTGCTTCGCAAGGACGATCACCAGGCCTTCCTTCGCGAGTTCCTTTTCGAGATCAAGGGCGGCAAGCACCAGATCCTCGAAGTCGTACCCAAGGAAAAGACGATGTTCCCGCCGGAATGCAAGTTCACCGCCTAAGTGGCTGCCGACCTTTCGATCGAGGCGCCCTCCCCGGCCGCAGCCGAAGGACAAGGCGCCTCGACGACTCTCCTGCGCACCGAGGGACTGACCATCCGGTTCGGTGGACTGGTCGCCCTCGACAACATCAATTTCGAAATTCAGCGCGGGGAGATCCGGGCCATCATCGGCCCGAACGGGGCCGGTAAAAGCACCTTCTTCAATTGCCTCACCGGCGTGTTGCGCCCCTCCGCGGGGCGCATCGTATTTAACGGAGACGATATTACCGGCCTTGCCGCCAACCGAATCTCACGCAAGGGGATCGCACGCTCCTATCAGATCACCAACATTCTGCCCAACGCCACGACCTTTGAGAACGTGCGGATTGCCTGTCAATCGCGCGGACACGGCTGGAACATGCTCAGTCATCACAATGCGTTTCCCGATCTTGTCGGAAAGGCTGAAGCGGTGCTGGAGGCGATCGGGCTGCGCACCAAGGGCGAGGAGCTCGCCGGCAATCTTTCTCACGGCGAGCAGCGCAACCTCGAGATCGGAATAGCGCTCGCAACCGAGCCGCAGCTCTTGTGCCTGGACGAGCCAACCGCGGGGATGAGCGCGGCGGAGACCCACGAGACCATGGGCCTGGTGCGCCGGATTGCCAGCAACCTCAGCATCCTGATTGTCGAGCACGACATGCAGGTCGTCATGGAGCTGGCGCACCGCATCACGGTCTTTCACTACGGCCGGGTGCTTGCGGAAGGAAGCCCGGCGGACATCCAGGGCAACCCGCGAGTGCAGGAGGTGTACCTCAAGACATGAGCCCGGCGGACGGCAACACTGCTCCCCTTGTCCACGTCGAGGACATCGACACCTACTACGGCAAGAGCCACATTCTGCATGGCGTCTCGCTGGAAGTGGGTCGGGGAGAGGTTGTTGGCCTTCTCGGGCGCAACGGCGTCGGCAAGAGTACTACGCTCAAGACGATCATGGGGCTCGTCAGTCCACGCCGGGGCAAGGTTGTATACGAAGGACGCGTCGTCACCGGCCTGCCGGCGCACCGGCTGGCGCGGATCGGGATCGCCTATGTTCCGGAAGACCGGCGCATCTTCCGGCTTCTTACGGTGATGGAGAACCTGCGCACCGGTTTCGATCGTCGCGGGGTGAGTGAGGCTCGCAGGCAGGAGCTGCTCGCGAAGGTCTTTGGTTATTTCCCGGTACTGGCCGAACGTCGCAGTCAGGCGGGTGGGACCCTCTCGGGAGGCGAGCAGCAGATGCTTGCGATCGCGCGAGCGATGATGCTCGAGCCGAAGATCATTCTTCTGGATGAACCCACCGAAGGTCTGATGCCGCGGATGATCTCGCAAATCCGCGAGATCATCGAGGTGCTGCACCGGGAAGGCGTTGCGATCCTGCTGGTGGAGCAGAACGTGCCGCTTACCCTCGCCGCGAGCCAACGCGTCTACATTATGGAAAAGGGTACCGTGCGGCATCACTGCCCCTCCTGCGAGCTCAAGGTGAACGACGCAGTCATTCACCAATACCTCGGAGTCTAGGATGGAGCTCGTGACCGAGTTTCTCCACGCCATTCCTTACGACCAGATTCTGATCCAGACGCTCAACGGCATCGTCGCCGGGATGATCCTGGCACTCGTTGCCTCGGGCCTGACGCTCATTTTCGGGATCATGGATGTCGTGAACTTCGCACACGGCGAGCTGTTCATGCTTGGCGCCTATGTGGGCGTGATCATTATTACAGCTACCGGCAATTTCTGGCTCGCTCTCACCGTCGCTACTCTGATCGTTGCGGCACTCGGGGCGGCGCTGCAGATCACGACCCTGCGTCCGCTGCTGGGCCGCGACCCCCTGACCACGATTCTTGCGACCTTCGGCCTCTCGCTGGTGCTGCAGAACTACGCGCTGTGGCAGTTCGGCCCGGTGGCACGGAAAATCCAGGAGCCGTTCACAGGTAGTTTCTCGATCTTCTATCTCCAGTATCCCTGGTATCGAGTCCTGATCGCGGCACTCTCGGCCGCGATCATCGGCGGCTTCTGGCTGTTTCTCAAACACGGCACCTATGGGATTTGGATCCGCGCAACGACGCAGGATCGCGTCATGGCGCAGGCGATGGGCATTCCGGTGCCTTGGGTGCATACCGCCGCGTTCGCGATCGGGGCCGGCATGGCGGCAGCGAGCGGCGTGCTGTTTGCTCCCCTGGTCGGCGTGACCCATGCCATGGGACTGGACTGGGTCCTCAAGGCCTTCATCGTGGTGGTGGTGGGCGGCATGGGCAATCTCGGCGGCTCAATTGCCGCATCCATCTTCATCAGCCTGCTTGAGTCCTATGCCTCGATCTGGCTCGACCCGGCGCAAGCCGTCATTGTCTCCTTCGTCGTTCTCATCCTGACCCTGCTGTTCCGGCCGACCGGCCTGTTCGTTCCGACACCAAAATGAGCAAGGGCACCGACAGGCTGTACTGGGCGGGATTTTCGCTCATCCTGGCGCTCCTGATCGTGGCGCCGCTTGTGCTCCCGGAGTTCTGGCAACGTTTTGTGACGGAGATTCTGATCTGGGGACTGCTCGCGATGTCCTCGGACATCCTCATCGGGTACACCGGGATGGTGTCGTTCGGGCACTCCGCTTTTTTCGGTCTTGGCATGTATGGCGCGGCGGCGGCTCTGATCTCGGTCAAGCCGCCCAACATCTGGCTCGCACTCGGCTATGGCCTTATTGGCTCCGCGGGGGTGGCGCTGTTTGTCGCATATTTCTCGACCAGGCTGCGCGACATCTATTTCGCGATCACCACCCTCATTTTCTCGCAGATCTTCTACGTCATCATCTTCACCTGGACCGAAGTCACAGGCGGCGAGAACGGGCTCACCTTCAGCCGGCCGGCGCTCGCAATTCCGGGTCTGTTCTCGTTGCCGTTCACGACAGACACGCTGCACTGGTTCGTGCTCGGCGTGGTCACCGCCTCTTATCTGATGATGCGCCGCATCACTCAGTCGCCTTTCGGCATGGTGCTGCAGTCCATCCGCGAGAACGAGGCGCGTACCCGCGCGATCGGCTACGCCGTCGAGCGCTACAAGATGGTAGCGGTGATGCTCTCCGGCCTGTTTGCAGGACTGGCCGGCGTCCTCTATGCCGTGCAAAACCGATTCGCCGCCCCTGATTTCGTTTACTTTCTGGTTTCCGGCGAGACGGTCATCTTCAATGTGATGGGCGGGATCGGCACGCTGGTTGGGCCGATCGCCGGTGCTGCATTCTACCTGCTTTTGCGCGAAGCATTCTCGCGCTTCCTGACCGAGTACTACCTCATTCCCGTCGGGATCATCTTCATCGCCATGATCATTTTCATGCCCCAGGGATTGCTGGGTTTCCTGCGGCGTCGGCTCAACCAGTAGCGCTGGCGCCGCGCGCGGCTCTCCATTAGCATTCGGGCATTTCACCAAGGCGGGATCCGGAGGCGGAGGCATGGCCAAGTTCGGCATTGGGCAAGCAGTGCGGCGCGTGGAAGATCAGCGCTTTCTGCTCGGCAGAGGCCGGTACGTCGATGACATCAGCTTGCCCAGCCAATGCCACGGCGTGACCGTGCTCTCACCGCACGCGCATGCGCGCATCAAGCGCATCGACGTGTCCACGGCCAGCACCGCTCCGGGGGTGCTCTGCATCCTCACCGGCGCCGATGCTGCGGCGGAGAAGCTCGGCAGCTTCACCGCTCATCTCATGCCCGAGGATTTCGGCGCGCCCAAAGGGCACCGCACCTTTCAGGGCGTGCTCACGGGCGACAAGGTGCGGTTTGTCGGCGACCGCGTGGCCTTCGTGGTTGCGGAGACGCTCGCTCAAGCCCGCGACGCGGCCGAGCAGGTGCAGGTCGAGTACGAGGAGCTGCCGACCGTGATCGATCTCGAGGACGCGGCGAAAGAGGGCGCGTCGAAGGTCTGGGAAGACTGCCCGCAAGGCAATGTCGGGTTCCGGCTGATGTTCGGCAACAAGGAAGCAACTGATGCGGCCTTTTCCGGTGCCAGGCACGTGGTAAAGCTGCGCGTCGAGAACAACCGCGTGTCGCCCGTGGCCATGGAGCCGCGCGTCGCCATCGGCGACTACAATGCCGCCGAAGATCACTACACCCTCTACACCGCCTCGCAGAATCCCCACGGCGTGCGCCAGGAGATGTCGCACATCTTGCACGCTCCCGAGAACCAGATCCGCGTCATCTCGCCCGACGTCGGCGGCGGATTCGGACTCAAGGGCAATCCGTTTCCCGACGACGCACTGGTGCTGTGGGCTTCGCGCCGTATCCGACGTCCGGTCAAGTGGGTTGCCACTCGCTCGGAAAGCATGCTCACCGATCACTGCGGTCGCGAGACGGTCTACTACGGCGAGCTCGCCCTTAACGAAGAGGGCAAGATACTGGCGCTGCGCGCGCGATGCCTGTTCCAGCTGGGCGCCTATTTCGTAGGCGCGGCCCTGGCACCCGGGGCTTTCGCAGTACGTTTCATTCCGGAGGCGTACGATATCCAGACCATGCACATCACGTCGCAGGGTCTGTTCACCAACACCTCACAGTGCGGGCCGTACCGCGGAGCCGGCCGTCCCGAGGCGGCATATTTCACCGAGCGGCTGATCGAGCATGCCGCGCGAACACTCGACATGGATCCTGCGGAAATCCGCCGCCGCAATCTTATTCGGCCTGAGAAGCTGCCCTATGCGACGCCAACGCTCTGGAATTACGACAGCGGCGAGTTCGAGCGCCTCATGGATCAATGCATTGAAGCGAGCGACTGGAAGGGATTTGCGGCGCGCAAGCGCGCCACGGAGAAGAACGGCAAACTGCGTGGGCGCGCGGTCAGCTACTACATCGAGTTTGGCGGCATCTTTAACGACCGCATGGATCTGCGGTTCAACCCCGATGGCACATTGACGATCCTTGGGGGCACTCATTCCCATGGGCAGGGCCACGCCACCGTCTTCGCACAGCTCGCGCACGAGTGGCTCAATGTGCCGCTCGAATCCATCCGCTATGTGCAGGGCGACACGGCCCAGGTGCCGATCGGGCGCGGTACCTATGGCGCCCGCAGCGCCATCGTCGGCGGCAATGCGCTCAAGGCAGCGAGCGACTCCATTATCGAGAGGGCCAAGCCGATGGCGGCCACGTTGATGGAGGCCGACCCGGTGGACGTCGAGTTCAAGGACGGACAATTCCGCGTGGTCGGCACGGACAAGGCGATCAGCATCATCGATGTCGCCAAAGCAGCGTACGCTCCGGCTGGTCCCCTCACGGACAAGTTCGGCGTCGGGCTGCAATCAACGGGCAGCTACAGTCCCAATCCGCCGAGCCATCCCAACGGATCTCACGTTTGCGAGCTGGAAGTGGACCCGGAAACCGGCGAGGTGATGGTCGACCGCTATTATGTGGTCGATGATCTCGGACGCGTGCTCAATCCCCTCATCGTGCGCGGGCAGATTCACGGCGGTGTCGTGCAAGGGCTCGGCCAGGCCCTCATGGAGCATCAGGTCTATGATCGCCAGTCCGGGCAGCTGTTGTCCGGCAGCTTCATGGATTACGGCATGCCGCGCGCCGACACCATGCCGGAAATCGAGGCGCAGCTGGAAGAGATCCCCTGCAGGACCAACCCCCTGGGGGTGAAGGGTATTGGGGAGTCAGGCACCATCGGTGCGCCGCCGACGGTGATCAACGCTCTTATCGATGCGCTCAAGCCGCTCGGGATCGATCAGATCGATATGCCGGCAACGCCGGGGCGGGTCTGGCAGGCCATCGCGAATGCGCGCGGCGCGGCTGCTGCCCAGCCGGGCTAGCTAGCCCGGATATCTCACACGGATCACGACCTCGGTCTGCATGCGGACCAGTCGTCCCCGACGATAGACGTGCCCGTTCGTGGTCTGCTCGGGGGATGCCTCGCGCATGCGCATTGTCGCGCGCTCGCGGTGCGGCCGCAGTTCTGATCGCGCATGGGCGTCGGAATGGACATAGCCGGTTCGGGCAGCCGACTTTCTCGTGTGCATGCCGTAAACTCGCCTTCCTTTTGCTGTGTATCGAAGAGGCGTGACGCACTCTGCGACCATGGTCATCAAAGTGCGGATTCGAAATTTCTTCGGGCGCAAGCGGCGCTAACGCAAAGAGTGCCGATTAAGTCAATGGATAAGACATTTCGTGATGACCATCACAGCCTGCGAGACCGGATCAGCAGTTAAGAGGGCATCATTGGACGGAGAACTCGCGATGCACTCCTCTTGCGCGTCTTGCGCGCCCACAACAAGAGAGGAGACGGCGGCTCAGGGCATGTTGGCGATCGGAACCCAAGCGCGCGCAGGGAAGGTCGCGAGCATACCCGATCCTCTGCGCCTTCATCGCGAGGGCAGCGCCATCCAATCAAAGGAAGGTGAATCAGCCGCCATCGTATTCGACTGGTGCAAACGGGCGTACGAGTGCCTGTACTTTCTTGCCAATACAGACCCCTCAAGGGTGTGGGTCTGGCAGGAGCAGGTGCTTCCGATCCTGCTTGCACTCTCCTCGAGGCTGGCTGCGAAACGCTCGCTTATCGCGGTCGAACCGGCGTTGCCTTCCGATCAAGTATACACTCAAGTGGCAAGAGGCGGGCGTGCGGCGACTCGCCAAGCGCCGGAAGTTGGCGCGTCGAGCGCAGACGTTACAGCCCCAGCAGGCGCCGCGCGTTGCCGCCCGCAATTGCGGCAACGGCGGAAGCGTCAAGCGCCTCGACCGAAGCGAGATGGCCAATCGGATCTAGCTCCGCCATATCGAAGGGGTAGTCGGTCCCCATCACCACGTGGTCGAGGCCGAACAGGCGCACGAGCTCAGCGAGCTGATGCGGGGTGAAGACCACAGTGTCGACATAGATCTTCTTGAGATAATCGGTCGGGGGATGCGGCAGAGCACCGTGGGCATCCGATCGCGCTCCCCAGGCGTGATCGATCCGGCCGCTGTACGCCGGCAGGTATCCGCCGCCGTGCACCGCCAGAATCTTGAGATCGGGATGGCGTTCAAGCACGCCATCGAAAATCAGATAATGCAGCGCGATTGTGGTGTCGAGCGGATTGCCGATGACATTGTTGAAATAGAAGCGGCTCAATCGCCTCGCTTCGGTGAATCCATTCGGATGGATGATAACGAGCGCACCGAGTTCCTCCGCCTTTTTCCAGAAAACGGAAAACTCCGGATCCGAGAGCTCCCGCCCTGCGACATTGGTCAGAATCTCCGCCCCCTTCATTCCCAGCGTGGTCATTGCACGCTCCAGCTCCTTTGCCGCCTCGGTGCCGTCGTTGAGCGGAACAGTGCCGAGCGCCACGAAGCGATCGGGTCGCTTGGCCACGTATTCTGCCAGGCCCTCGTTGATGATACGCGCCGCCTTGACCCCGATCTCGATAGGCACAGTGTAAGTGCATTGGTTGGGGGCCGGCAGGATGAGCTGCATATCGATGCCCATATTGTCCATATCGGCGAGCCGCTCGTCATGGGTGGTGATGCGCGCCCGGATGTCTTCTTCCTGCTTCTGATTGAGCGCCCTGGTTCCAGCATCGGCAAAATGCGTCAGCGGAATGCTTGCGGGATCGACATACGGCTTGACCAGGGCGGCGGCGGGCGCGATTGCCACATGGGAATGGATATCGATCGTGGTGCTGCGCGGCCTCACCGTGCGGCCCGGCTTCTCCTGCTTGCGCGCGGCTGTCGGCCCGTATCTGTTCCATGGTTGCGGCATTTCCGTTGTCCTGTTTTCAAAATATACCGAGGTGCTGCGAGACCATGGGATCATCGAGAGTAATCTGGCTCGCGGCCCCCCGAAACACCACGCGCCCGGTATTGATAATGACAATGTCGTCAGCAAGGGCGAGCGTGAGCCTGATGTTCTGCTCCACGAGCACGATGGACTGACCCTCCGCCCTGAGCTGCGCAATGGTGCGTCCGACTTCTGCAACCAGCTGCGGCGCCAGCCCTTCGGAGGGCTCGTCCATCAGCAGCACGCGTGGATTGCCCATGAGCGCGCGTGCGATCGCGAGCATCTGCTGCTCGCCGCCTGACAGCGAGCCCGCCAGTTGGGAATGGCGCTCCTTCAGCCGAGGAAACAGTGCGAACACGCGGTCGCGCGACCAGCCTGTGCGTGCGCCATCGCGGTGGCGTTGTGCGGCAACCATCAGGTTCTCATTGACGCTCAGATTGCGGAACATGCGCCGGCCCTGCGGCACGAGACAGACGCCTTTGCGCGCAACCGCATCGGGCGCAAGTCCGGCAATATTTTCGCCCTGGAGCTCGATTGCACCGCGCCGCGGCTTGAGGAAGCCCATTACGGTGGACATGCAGGTCGTCTTCCCCGCGCCGTTGCGCCCGAGCAGCCCTAGCAAGCGACCCGGCCGCAACGCGAACGAGACGTCATGGAGCACATGGCTGTCCCCGTAGAACGTGTCGATTCCGCAAACCGCGAGCGCCTCACTCGCCAAGATAGACCTCCCTCGTGCGCGGATCGGCGACCACCTCGGCGCGCGTGCCTTCGACAATGACTTCGCCGTAGTGCAACACGGTAATGCGCTCGGCAAACGCCAGCGCCGTGTCCATGTCATGCTCGATCATGAGGATGGTGACATCGCGCGGGATGCTGTCGAGCAGTACACGCACGGTCTGGCGCTCGGAGTGGGAAAGGCCGGCAAGTGGCTCATCGAGCAGCAACAGCCGGGGCTGCTGCGCCAGCGCCATGGCCAGCTCGAGCCGGCGCCGCTCGCCATACGAGGTCTCGGTCACGATCCGCTCTGCGATGTCGCCGAGACCGACGCGCCGGAGCGCGTCGTACGCGGCTGCGTAGAGGTCGTGATTGGCGCTGAGGATAGACCACGGATTCCATCTCCGGCCGTCAAGACCGAGGAGCGACAGGACGACATTGTGCACGAGCCGCTCGCGCGGAAACAGGGTGAGGATCTGATACGTGCGTGCAAGCCCGAGATGCACCCGACGCTGGGTGGGCATTCCAAGGAGCTCTTCTCCGAACACTCGCACAGAGCCGGCATCGGCGGACAGATCGCCGGTGATCAGATTGAACAGGGTGGTCTTTCCCGCCCCGTTGGGTCCGATGATCAGGCGGCGTTCGCCCGGCATGACCGTGAGCGACACATCCTTGGTGGCAGGCAGCCCGCCGAACCGTTTGTGCAAATGCGCGACCGCGAGCGCCGGCGACATCACGGCGCTGTCTCCGCGGTGGCTGCACCGCTGGGCCGGCTCTTGAAAGTGTCGCGCACGCGCCGCAACAGCTGTTGGCAGCCCGGCACCAGACCGTGGGGCATGAAAACAATCACCACGACGAAGATCACGCCAAGGAGCGTGTTCCAGCGCTCGACATAGGTGGAGGCCACGTTCTTGACCAGCGTGATGACGGCGGCGCCAACGATGGGACCGGTGAGCGTGCTGGCCCCACCGAGAATCGCCATCAGCAGGATTTCAGCGGATTGCTGCAGTGAAATTGCGTGAGGGCTGAGGAAGAGATTGTAATAGACGTAGAGCACGCCCGCGACCGAGGCCCAGAAACCGGCCATCACGAAGGTGAGCCACCGCACCAGCCACACATGATGGCCCAGCATGCGCATGCGACGTGGTTGATCGCGTGCACCCATGAGGCTTGCTCCAAACGGAGAGCGGGAAAATCTCCAGATGCAGAACAGTGCGATCGCGAACACGCTGAGGGTAAAGTAGTAGAATTTCGGGGCAACGCTGATGTCCAGCCCGAATGGCATCGGGCGAGCTGGATGTCGGATGCCATTGTCGCCGCCGGTGAGATTGTTGGCGCGATAGGCGATCCCCCACACGATCTGGCCAAGCGCAAGGGTTATCATGATGAAACCGAGCCCGGGTGCGCGCAGCGAGAGGAGCCCGAAGAACGCTGCCGCAGCGGTCGAAGCTGCGATCGCAAAAATCGCCGCTGCGAGCTGATTGTAACCCCAGACCGTCGCGAGAATGCAGGCATACCCGGCAATGCCAAGGTAGGCGGCATGACCAAGGGACACCATGCCGCCGTAGCCCAGCAGCATGTTGATGGAGAGGGCGAGCAGGGCATAGATCAGCACCTGGCTCGCCATGTTGACGTAAAACTCGCTGCCGATGAGCCATGGCAGGGCGATGAGCGAGAGGGCACATGCCGCGAACACAAGTGCGGCCGCCCGCGTCATATCTGCACCCGCCCGAACAGTCCCTGCGGCAGGAACACCAGTACCAGCACCATTGGCAGGAAGAGGACGAAATAAGCGAGATCGGGCATCAAGGCGATACCGAAATTGTAGATAAAACCCACGATGAAGCTGCCTACAAAGGCGCCGAGCAGGCTTCCCGCACCGCCGAGGATGACCACGATCAGCGCGAGCGGCAGCATATCGGTGTCGAGCCCGGGATAGGCGTTCAGGACCGGGCCTCCCAGAACGCCGCCAATTCCGGCGAGGGTTGCTCCCAACAAAAAGACCGCGGTGAAAAGGCGGGATACTGGAATTCCAACGGCACGCGCCATCTCCATATCGTCGACTCCAGCGCGGATCATGGCGCCGAGGCGGGTGCGCTCCATGAGGAGATAGAGGGCTAGAGCGGCAACGAGCGCGATAGCGAGCACCACCAGCCGGTACGTCGGGAAGGCATAGCCAGCGATACGCAGCGGCGGCCGCAACGCCTGCGGCGCGGGCAGCGGCATCGGGTCGCCGGTCCAGACGAGCAGGCACACGTCTGCAATGATGAAGGAAATCCCGAGCGTCACCAGGACCTGCCCCTGCTCGTTGCCGGCGAGCCGACGCAAGACCAAGCGCTCGAACACGGCGCCGACCAGGCCGACACCAAGTCCACCGACAATCGCTGCCGGCCAGAACTGTAGGCGGAGCTGCAACAGTGTGTAGCCGAAATAGGCGCCCAGCATGAAGAAAGCGCCGTGCGCAAGATTGGGGATGCGCATTAGGCCGAAGATCAGCGAGAATCCGGACGAAAGCAGAAACAAGAGGCCGCCGAAGGCTACGCTGTTGAGCGTCTGGATGATCCAGAACTGCCACTGCATCGGGATTCGTTTGTTTGGAGGGCAGTCACCGCGCGATCTCGGAGTTATCCGAGATCGGATCACCTCGCGCAAGCACGGCGCGGGCTGCTCAGACCGAAAGCCGTTTTCGGGGACCTTCGGTTGTCATCATCCGCGTAAGCGGATGATCCAGTAATCTCTAGCTTTAAGAAGTGACACATCCGTCCCTCAATTCCTCGCGCGCCGCTTACTGGATGCCCCGCATGAAAGCGGGGCATGACAACCGAGACGCTGAGGAATTCGATCACTTTCCTACTGCTCCAGGTTCTTCGCGGGTGGATAGTCGCGCGAGTAGACTGGGTTTTTCAGGAAGTCGTCCTTGTTGTAGGTCCAGAACTGGCTCACATCAGGATAGGTCTTGACGACGGCGTTGACATATTTCCCGTTCTTTTTCTCGACTTTGCGGATGTAAATGTTTCCGACGACGTTCCCAAGCTCGTCGAAGCGTACCGGACCGCGCACTGTATCCGGAACTTTGGCCTCCTTGAGCGCCTCCATGAAGGTGTCCTTGTCCTCGACCTTGCCATTGACCGCCCTGGCCGCGTGATCGAGCACTTCGCCGCAGAGATAGGTCTCAGCGGCATAGACGCCGGGATCGACCTTGTATTCGCGGCGGACCGCTTCAACGAATCGCTTGTTGACGAGGTAGTCGAGCTCGGCCGAGTACCAGGAACCGGTCATCGCGCCGAGCGCGTCCTCGCCCATCTGCTGCAGCAGCGACTCGTCAACCGGGGTAAATCCGCCCAGGATTTGAGTCTGGTTGCCGTACTCCCGCAGCTGCCGAATGAACTTGAACCCGTTCGAGCCGGCGTGCGCCGTGAATACCGCGTCGAGATCGCCCTTCAATTGGGAAATGTAGGTGCCATAGTCCGGCGCATTCAGAGGTGTCCATAATTTCTGAACAATCTTGCCCCCGTTGTCCTCGAATACGCGATGGAACCCGCCGACGCATTCGTGCCCGAACGCGAAATCATCGCCGATCGTGGCAACCCGCTTATATTTGAGCTCTTTGGCAGCGTAATCGGCCATGGGATGGCTGGGCTGGGCCGAGGTGCAGCTTGGACGGACAAACCATGGGTTTGGCTTGCGCTGGGTCATGTCTTCCGCGCCGGCAACAGACAATATGGGAGTGCGCGAGGATCGCACATAATCGTCGATCGCCAGCGCCTCGAAAGCGGCGAGGGGCCCAATCAGCACTGCCACGTTCAGCCGTTCCACCAGCTCCTGAGTTTTGGTGCGCGTCTGGGCCGGATTGCCGGCAGTATCGGCGGTGTGCAGCTCCACAGGCCGTCCGGCCAGCATGTTGTTGCGCTCTTTGAAGAACACCGTGAGGCCTTGCTCCATCTGCAGTCCGCCCGACGCCAAAGGACCGGTCTTGATGGTCAGAAACCCGACACGCACCGGTGCTGCTTGCGCAGGCGCAGCAGGCACTTTGAGCACCTGCGCGGCCGCTCCAGCGGCAAGCGCTCCGGTGATGACGTCGCGGCGATTCATGCGCATGGTGTTTCTCCCTTTGGACGGCGTCGTTGATTCTTCTCTGACGCTTTGCTCGAGAACGCTCATCAATCCTGCGAGCGAACTGACCCGCAGACTACGATTTTTTCGGCGGAATGATGGGCAGCAGCAGGTAGGGCCGTTTGTCGCGGCCGAAATGCAGGCTCGTGACCCCGCCGAAAATGCCGTGAGGACGATCGATTGGATCGTCATGCAGGAACGGTCCGCACCCGGTGAGCTCGTTCTTGAAGTTCGACAGCTTGCCTCCGCTCGACCCCGGATAGACATAGTCCTTGCCGCGAATGGTGAGACCCACGCGGTAGCCCGTCGGGACCACTACGGAGGTTGGCCAGATCTCGATGTCGAGCTCAGCCACCTCGCCTTTCTTGAGCGGCTGCGCTTTGTCGTGCGTGTGATAGGGGCGATATGGCAGCGAAAGCTTCTTATCGAGCTTGCGGTGAGAGGCGCGCAGCCACCCCTGGCCAACCGGGGTGTGCGGATCGATCGCCCCCTGAAAGACGACTTCCCTGAGGTCGCCCGTGAACACGCGCAAGACCACGAACAGGTCGGCGTCGGGGGTCGAGGATGATACGAACAGCTTGAGCGCCGAAGGTCCCGTTATTTCGGTCTCGTGCTCCAATGGAGCGCTGAGGAAGGTGGTGCCGTCCCCCAGTGCCTCGAAGCTGCGCACCGCCTTGGCCGGGCCCCGTTGCTGCGCAAGCGTGCCGGTTGCGGGGTCAAGATACAACTTGGTCCACTTGGTTCGCTTAAGCGGCCATTCATTTTCGGCGCGTTCGACGAACTGATCGATATGCCGCACCTGCAACAGGACGCGCGGTTGCTTCTCGAAGCCGTTGTTCTTTCCATGCAGGAAATGATCGAAAAACCGCAGCTGCAGCTTGCGGCCGTAGTCCGTGTAGAAATGAGTCCAGTGCTCGATGCCGTGCGCTTCGAGCCACTTGTCCTTCGCGGCCGCACGCATGAAGCCTTCGAAGTTTCCACGGGGATGCAGGGGTTGTCCCCCCCAATTGGCAGCGGAGAGGAGCGGGGTCTTCAGCTTCGCCCAGATGGGGGAACGGGAGCGGTGATACGCGTCATCGAGCGGGTGGGCGCGGATGTCGTCGCCGAGGGCGGCCCGGTTCTTCGCAAGCTCTGCATCGGAGAGCGTTTCGGGTCCGCAGACAAGCTCCCCATGCACGCGTGAACGTCGGCCGCGTTCGCCCGCACCGAACTGCACGGTCTTGACCTGCATGTCGTACCAGTTCTCCCAGAACGTGCAGACCATGCCGCCGTGGCGGGTCATGTCCCGGTAGTAGTCGGCCGCACCCTCCCATATGCACATTGCGGCGAGGTGCGGCGGCTGCAAGGTCGCTACGTGCCACTGGTTGATGGCGTAATAGGAAATACCATTGAGCCCGACCTTGCCGTTCGACCAGGGCTGCACACCCGCCCATTCGATGCAGTCGAAGAAATCCTTGGTCTCGCGTGGGGAGAAGTGATCGACGAATCCCGGCGAGCAGCCGCAACCGCGCGAGTCTACGCGCATGCAAGCATAGTCATGGGGAACCCATTTCTCCGGATCCACCACTTCCCAGCTCTGATAAAGATTGCTCGATCCGGCGGTGACGTCGGGGTGCTGCTCGGCCATGCGCTGCCATGCGCTGGGATAGCCGTCCTGGAAAGCGAGCCCCTTGCCGTAGGGGCCATAGCTCAGGATCACGGGATAGCGCCCATCTCTGATGGGGCGGAAGATGTCGGCCCGTAGCACCAGGCCGTCGTCCATCGTGATCGGCACGTCCCAGTCGATGCGCATACCATCGCGGATTTCGCTGCGATGCTGGTGGGTCTTGCCCACGGGCGCTTCGGTGCGGGTATCATCGAGCGCGGTCATTTCCATCCTTCCCAAATGAATAGCCATCCCATCATGGCCTGTGCGCACATCCCCGCATTTTATGGTAAGAGCGACGGCGTCACAATTTTCCTGAGGGGAGGGGTCGTGTGAAGCTCTATTCGTTCTGGCGCTCGCTCGCAACGTTCCGGGTTCGCATTGCGCTCAATCTCAAGGGTCTTGTACCGGACGAGATTGTCGATATCGATTTGATGAAGGGCAAGCAGCGTGAGGCGGCGTTCCGCGCGGTCAATCCGCAGATGCTCCTGCCGGCTCTTGTCGACGCTGACGGACCACCGCTGTTCCAATCCCTCGCGATCATGGAATATCTGGATGAGACACACCCGCAGCCCCCTCTCCTGCCCTCGACGCCGCGGGCCCGGGCCCGGGTGCGCGCGCTTGCGCAGATCGTCGCCTGCGACTCCCATCCGCTCCTGGTGCCGCGCGTGCGCGAATACCTCGAGCATGACCTCGGGCTGGACGAACCGACGCGTCTGAAATGGATCCATCACTGGATCGGTGCCGCCTTGGAGGCACTCGAAAGCAATCTGGCCGGCAGCAAGGAGACGGGGCGTTACTGTCAGGGCGATGCCATCAGCATTGCGGACATCTGCCTTGTGAGCCAGGCCACGGGTGCCAATCTCTTCAAGCTTGACCTAACGCGGTTTCCGACCGTGCGCCGCATCACCGAGACATGCATGCAGAACGATGCTTTCGCCCGCGCTCAACCGTTACGCCAGCCCGGCGCGCCGGCTGCGGCCTGACCCAGCCATGCCATGACGGGCTACACCGAGGAAGTATCGGCAGTAGCGCGCGCGAGCGCAGCAAGCGCGTCCCTCGTCATGAGCTGCGGGGTCCAGCCGAGCTTCATCAACGCCGAGGGGTCGGCGACCAAGGATCCTGCGAGGCGCTGGTAAATCTCTCCGCGCCCGAGGACGGCCAGTCCAAGCGCAAGCAGTTTTGGGGGTACGGGGACAAGGCCAGCTCTGCGGCCGAGCCCGCGCCGCAATGCTGTCACCATCTCCGCTATGGACAACGGCTCGGGATCGGCGACGATGAAAGGGCGCTGCAGCGGGAAGGGCAGGGTCAGCACTGCCGCGATCGCGCCGACCAAGTTCTGTACGGACAGCAGCGATCTTTTCCCCCGCAGACCTGAGAACGGCAGCGGATAGGGCGAGCGCGCGAGCCGCACCAATGCTTCCATGTTGCCCTTCACGCCGCGTCCGAACATCAGCGGCAGCCGCAATGCAACCCAGTCGAGGTCGAGCTCCGCCAAGCCCCGCTCGGCAGCGAGCTTGGAGCGGCCGTAGGCATCGGTCGGTTGCGGCGCGAGGTCTTCAGTGAGCACGCGCTCGGCAGTTGGCCCGGACTGCGCGCGCACGGAGGAGAGAAAGACGAATCGTTTCACACCGGCGCGCCGGGCGGCTCGCGCAAGCTGAATCGTCGCCTCGGTGTTGAGCATACGATAATCATCTTCCGGCAATCCGGACATCGCGTGGGCGATCCCTGCCGAGTGAATGACGGCATCTACTCCCGCAAGGGCAGCTGCCATGTTTTGCGGCCGGGCGAGATCACCGATGACGGCGCTCGCCGACTCGATCGGCACCTCGCTGGGTCGGCGCAAGAGAACACGCAGCCGCACGCCGTGCCGCGGCAACTCGCGCAGCAGATGCTGACCGATGAACCCCGTGGCGCCGGTGAGGGCAACGAGCGGGTGCGCCGCTGCCCCGGTTGACGGCACCGTCACTTCGGGTCTGCCACAAGAAGCGACGTTGCAGCACTCTGTCGCATTTTCATCCCATTTTCCCCGTTGGTGCCCTCACGCCATATACCAACAGATCACGAGGGGAACAGAGCTGTGGGGCGCAGGACGTGACCTTCAATGCGGCTGTGCTGGATGCGCACATTTCCGCCCGGACGGAAAGTCGGGTGGGCTGGTGCATTGCCTGCTTTGCGAGCGCAGGCATTCTGCTCCTGCCTGCCATTTGGAACGGCTTTCCCCTGCTTGAATATGACACCGGCGGCTATCTCGCGCGTTGGTTCGAGGGTTATCTCGTGCCCAGCCGCCCGGCGGCTTACGGGCTTCTCCTTGTGCCTGCCGCGCCTTTCGAGTTCTGGCCGGTGCTTGCGCTGCAGGCGGCGGCCACAATCTGGATTGTGGCGCTGTTGCTGCGGGAACTCGATCTTGGTTCTCGCCCTACGCTGCTGGGCGCAGTCGTCGCCGCGCTGACGTGCACGACGACTTTGCCGTGGCTGACCAGCATCCTGCTCACGGACATCTTTGCGGGTCTCGCGGTGCTGGCGCTGTATTTGATCGTGTTTGGCCGAAATGTCGGTTCGGGTCAACGCTGGGCTCTCATTGGTTTTACTGCCTTTGCTGCGGCAACCCACAGCGCCACGCTTGCACTTGTGATCATCCTGGGTTGCCTCATTGCGCTCCTGCCGCGCCGTCTGGTTTGCTTGCCGCGCGCCGGCCACGCTCTCCTGGGCGTCGCGCTCGCCGTGATCATGACGCTCAGCGCCAATCGCATTATCTCCGGGCGATTTGAATTCACGCCCGGCGGTTACGGCATCATCTTCGGGCGCATGCTCGAGGATGGAATCGTAAGCCGCTACCTCAGGGATCACTGCCCCGATTCCCGGCTCAGGCTGTGCGCTTTTCGAGACCAACTACCTGCAACCGCAGATGAGTTTCTCTGGGATGACAGCGTGTTCGACCGCCTCGGCCGGTTCGACGGCTTGGGCGAGGAAATGCGCGCGATCGTGCTTGGAAGCCTGCGCGATTACCCGCTTCTGCAGATAAAGACGGCCCTTGCCGCGACCGTAATGCAACTCACAAGAGTGGCTACCGGCGAAGGCGTAGTGAACACGCTCTGGCACACCTATGGAATCGTCAATCGCTATACGCCCGCGGCCGGCGTGGCCATGCGGGCGGCACGCCAGCAGCGCGGCGAAATTCGGTTCCACGCCATCAATGCCATCCACATTCCCATTGCATTGGGCGCGATGGCATTGCTGCCCTTGTTCATGGCCGCCGGGTTGAAATGGTCACGCTTTGACCAACCGGCCTTGCTCGCGGGTACTATTGCCGCGGCGTTGCTCGTCAACGCGTTTGTCTGCGGCGCGCTCGCCAACCCGCACGACCGCTATGGCGCGCGTCTCACCTGGCTTGCGCCGCTGGTGATCCTGCTCGGCGGGATCCGGCTGTTCCGCGACGGCATGAAAGTTCCAATAGCAGCGTGCACAGTGTTGCCACGGAGATAATGCACATTCCTCCGCATCGATGTTGCGCAGGAGGGAGTGTTGGAATGGTTCCGAAATACTCGGCGGAATGGTGGGAGAAAGTAGCAGCGCGGCCATTCCAGAAACTGGAAGGGACCGAGCCGGCCACGACCGCACGTGCCGCGAAAAGAGAGAGTGTTGGCCGCGACTCTACGCGAGTCGAGCCGAAACAGCCTGCTCGCGCGATTGACGAAATTCAAACGTGGAGATAGCGGCGCGCGATCTCCGCGTCCGCTTTCAGCTCGTCGGACCTGCCCGACCACACCACGTGACCCTTCTCCAGGATCACGTGGCGATCGGCCAAGCCGACGAGCGCGCGCACGTGCTTGTCGACGATCAGGATGGCCTGCCCCTCGCCTTTGAGCCGTGCGAGGCATTGCCATATCTCGGTGCGGATCAGCGGGGGCGAGTCCTTCTGTCGCCTCGTCGAGGATGAGCAGTTTGGGATTGGTCAGCAACGCGCGGCCAATCGCAAGCATTTGTTGCTCGCCGCCGGAGAGCTGATCGCCCATGTGTCTGCGCCGCTCGGTCAGCGCGGGGAAGAGCTCGTAGACGCGCGCGAGCGTCCAGCGGTTGCGGCCGGAGCGGGAGATCGCGGTGGCAACCAGATTCTCTTCCACTGAAAGCGCGGGGAAAGATCTGCCGGCCCTCGGGCACAAGCCCAATGCCGGCCTGCGCGACAGCATAGGATGGCAGCCCAAGGAGCGGGCGGCCTTGGAACGTCGCTTCGCCCGCGCGCGCCGGCACAATCCCCATGATGGTGTTGATCGTGGTGGTCTTGCCCATGCCGTTGCGGCCGAGGAGGGTAACGACTTCGCCGGCGTCGATCGCAAGACTCACATCGAACAACACCTGCGCCGGACCATAGCCTGCCGCGAGCCCTCGCACCTCCAGCATTGGTTTCATTCGAGCTCGTCGCCGAGGTAGGCCGCGACGACCCGGCGGTCCGCGCGGATCTGCGCAGGCGGGCCGCTCGCGAGGACGCGCCCGTACATCAGAACGGAAATGCGGTCCGCCAGCGCGAATACGGTTGCCATGTCGTGCTCGATCAGCACGATCGGCAGGCGTCCTTTGAGCCGTTGCAGTACGTCGAGAAGCCGCAAGCTCTCCTCGCGCCCAATGCCCGCCATGGGCTCGTCGAGCAGCAGCAGCTTGGGTTGCATCGCGAGCGCAATTGCAAATTCAAGGGCACGGCGCTCTCCGTAGGACAGCTCTCCCGCGATATGCGTGGCAAGCTCGGTAAGACCGAGCTCGTTGAGCACAGCAAGCGCAGGCTCATTGAGATCCACTTCAGCCGCTACCCGCCCGATGAAACGAAAGCTTGATCCGGTGCGCGCCTGCACCGCGAGCGCGACGTTCTCAAGGGCGGAGAAGCCGGAGAGCACCGACGTGATCTGGAAGGATCGCGCCACACCCAGCCGGGCACGCGCATGCGCAGACAACGCGGTGATGTCGCGGCCGGCGAAGCGGATGCGCCCAGCGTCGGACGCAAGCAGGCCGGAGATCTGATTGATCAGCGTGGTCTTGCCGGCACCGTTGGGGCCGATAATGGCATGCAGCTCGCCGCCCATGACGTCGAGAGTGACATCGTCGGTCACGACCAGGCCGCCGAACCGTTTGCGCAGCTGTTCGAGCTGCAGCACGGGCTCACCCACCCGACAGCCTCCGGACGAGGCCTTTGCCCATGCCAAGCAGGCCGCCGCGCGCAAACAGCACGACGAGCACAAGGAAGGGACCGAAGATCACCTTCCAGTCCTCGGTAAAAGCGGACAGCCATTCCTCCAGCAAGAGGTACGCTCCGGCTCCGATGATCGCCCCATGCAGCGAGCCCAACCCGCCGAGGATGACCATGATGATCAGATCGCCCGAGCGCTGCCACGACATATAGGCGGGACTCACGAATTCGGTCGCATTGGCAAGCAGGAATCCCGACAGGCCCGCCATCATCCCGGCGATCACATAAGCGGCGAGCTGGAATCGGTAGACGTTGAAACCGATCGTCTCCATGCGCAACGCGTTCTCCTTCGCGCCGCGGAATACTCTGCCGAAGCGCGAGCCGACCAGCATCCGGCAGAAGCAATAAGCGCCGAGGAGGCAGCCCCAGATCAGATAATAGAGGGAGCCTTCACTGCGAAACAACGCAAACCCGCCGAGCGTGTTGCGGGCAGCGATGGTAAGGCCATCATCCCCGCCATAGGGAGCAAGCGAGCTCGCCGTAAAGAAAACCATCTGTCCGAAGGCAAGAGTGATCATGATGAAATAGACGCCTTTGGTGCGCAGGCACACGACGCCGGTCACATACGCGAAAAGCGCAGAGGAAAGGAGTGCAACCGGGAGCGCGATGATTGCGTCATGCATCCCGTGGGCGGAGAGGATTCCCACGGCATAGGCGCCAAGACCGACAAAAGCGGCATGGCCGAAGGAGATAAGCCCGCCGTAGCCGATCAGGAGATCGAGGGAGAGCGCTGCGATGGCAAAGATCATCAACCGCTCGAACAGGCTCAGGAGATAGTCCTCGCTCCTGATGAGCGCGAGGACGGGAATGGCCGCCAGGATCAGGAAAATGAGGATCGGTACGCCATCATGGGGCCGCAGCCGCTTGAGCGACATCTGCATTCAGCGGCCCTTCACCGGGAAAAGTCCGGTGGGCCGGAAGTACAGCACAACGGCCATCAGCAGATAGATCAGCATGGAAGCAAGCGCAGGACCGATGGTCCGGGCGGGCGACGGGCCCATCACCAGTCGTAGGATATCCACGGAGAAGGACCGGCCGAGCGTATCCACCAGCCCGATCACGAGTGCAGCCACGAAGGCGCCGCGGATCGAGCCGATACCCCCAAGCACAACGATCACAAAGGCGAGGATGAGGACCGTATCGCCCATTCCGGGCTCGACCGAAAGGATGGGTGCAATCAGAATGCCAGCGAAGCCCGCGAGCATGGCACCCAATCCGAATATGATCGTGAACAGACGGCGGATGTTGACCCCGAGCGCCGAGACCATGGCGGCGTGAGTTGCGCCCGCACGGATCAGCATGCCCACCCGTGTGTGCGCGATCAGGACGTACAGGAGGATTGCCGTCGCAAGCCCGGCAGCAACGATGACGAGCCGCCAGGTTGGATAGAGTATTCCCCCGGGAAGCCGCACGGACCCGGAGAACAGGTCCGGGATCGGCAGACTCAGGGGCGCCGATCCCCAGACCAGCTTCACGCCGTGATCGAGAAAGATGATGACGCCGAAAGTGACGATGACGTGATCGAGATGGTCGCGATCATAAAGCCTTCGGAACACCGCAAGCTCGAGCAGCAAACCAAAGGCGAGCGCCGCGAGAAGCGCGAGCACCATCGCCAGCAGGAAGCTTGCGGTCATGAGATAGAACGTGACCGCGAGATAAGCGCCCAGCATGTACTGCACGCCATGCGCGAGATTGATGAAGTTCATCACGCCGAACACAAGCGTAAGGCCGGCTGCGATCAGAAACAGCAGCACTCCAAACTGCAGTCCGTTGAGAACCTGAACGAAGACGAGAGCACCGCTCATGCTTTCAATTCACCAGCCGGCAACGGAAAGGGGGAAAAAGCCGAGAAAGGCTGCTGTCCCCGGCACGCGACATTTTAACAGCATCACTTGCAAAGTGCTGAGCTTGAGCGACCGGTTTTCTCGTGAACGGCGCTATGAGGCTCCGGCATTGTCTAGCCCCGGTTTTTGTCTATGGTTGAACATGTCGCATAGGGAAAGATGAGGGAGCGCCTCGATGCAGTCTCTGACCGCCGGCATCACCAAGGCCGGCACCGGCATTGATGGGATCAGCTGGAATATCCTCGGGCAGACCTACGTACCCAAGCAGGTTTCCGAGACCTCGTTCGCCTGGCATGCGACCTTTCCCCCCGGTACGTCAGTGCCGCCCCACATTCACCCGACCCAGGACGAGTTCATTTACATGCTCGAGGGGCGTTTCGACCTGTTGCTGGACGGGCACGAATATGTGGCAACCTCGGGCGACCTCATCCGCCTGCCCATGAGCATTTCCCACGGTATCTTCAACAAGACCGACCAGACCGTGAAGTGCTTCTTCTGGGTGACGCCGACGCGCAAGCTCTACGACCTGTTCTGGGCCATCCACAGTATGAAGGAGCAGTCCCCGCCGGAGGTGATTGCGCTCTCCGCGAAGCACGAGGTGATTTTCCTGCCGCCACCGGGACAGTAGCTGCGCTCAGGGCGGGAGACTTTATCGTCGCATCGTCACCCCACCCTAACTTTTTGTTTACGTATGTCCTTTTTCGCAAGACCGTTCCCACTTTTGCGGGACATGCCTCAGGCCGCCTTGTTGACCTGCTCGCGGGCGAAACCCGCCGTGGATGCATATCCGCGCACGATAGCCTTGCGCTGCTCAAACGGCAGCACGTCATCGACGTTGCTGAAGCCGTCCGGAGCCCGCTCTTCGACCGCGTCGATGACGCCTTCCGGACCGCCCTTCCGGTTCATCCGGACCACCTGGGCAGTCATGGGAAGGCGTTCTTGCTCATAGGCCCAGAGTGCATGCCGCGCGTGCTCGGCCTCAACCAGGCGATCCGCAAGGCAGCGTGCGTCAAGAATGGCCTGGGACGCGCCATTGGAGCCCACGGGATACATCGGATGCGCGGCATCCCCCAACAATGTGACGCGGCCATGCGACCAACGCGGCAGCGGATCGCGGTCGCACAGCGGGTATTCCCAGAACTCGGGGCTTGCCTCGATCAATGCTTTTGCATCCACGTAAGGGATGCGAAAGCGCTGCACATGGGGCATCAGCTCCTCCAGCCGGCCCAGGCGCGACCAGTCTTCCTTCCGCGGCGGCACGCCGGGCTCGGCAATCTTGACCAGCACTGCCCAATTGGTCAGCCGATGGTTTGGGCGGCTGCCTTCGGCAATGGGATAGATCACGAGCTTCGCCGCCATCCCTCCGGCGATCACCATAGAGCGTCCGGTCAGGAATTGCGGCCAGTCGATTGCGCCGCGCCACAGCATTGATCCATTCCAGCGCGCAGGACCTTCGTTCGGGTAGAGCGCTTCACGTACTGCGGAGTGAATCCCATCGGCGCCGACGAGCACATCTCCCCGCGCCGTTGCACGGTGCGAGCCGTTGCGGTCAAAGAAATAGGCGGTGACACCGGCGTCGTCCTGAGTGAATGCACCCAGACGATGGCCTGTGTGTATCCGCGACTCGCCGAGCCGCGATCGCACGGCGTCGTAGATGACGCCTTGCAATCGCCCCCGGTGAACGGAAAATTGCGGGTACTCGTATCCTGCATCTGTCCCGCGCGGCTCGCGCCAAATCTCCTGACCGAAGCGGTTCGTGTAGAACAGCTCGTAGGTGCGCACGGCGACGGCATCCAGACGATCGAGCAGCCCGAGCTCGGCCAACTCTCTGATGGCATGGGGGAGTGTATTGATTCCAACCCCGAGCTCGCGAACGGCATCCGACTGCTCGTAGATCTCGCAATCAATCCCACGCGCATGGAGCATCAGCGCGGTCGCAAGCCCGCCGATTCCCCCTCCGATGATGATGACCTGCATGACCACGCCTACTGACAACGCTCGTACAAACCCGCATAATGATGCACCCAGGCGAGGGGACGCAACCGCTTTGAAGGCACATAGTTGACGGCGATACCGCCGTAGGAATTATATCGCCGGCACCGGCTGGATCGCCCTCCATTCCATCCCCGGGGCGGCACTCGCGGGAAAGATGAGCGACTTGATCACGACAGGTACCGCCCCTGAATTCGGCAGCATGGTCCCGATGTCGATGTAATCGAATTCCTTGAGGTCCAGCCCATCCACCGAGATGATGGGGTTCGAAAGCCCCAACTCCTCGCGCAAGTGAATCCCCATAAGGCCACCTACGTCGCCATCGCCCGCGAGGACCAGCGGGTGCCCACGCGCGAGCACCCCCGCGAGGCCCGCAATCACCCCGCGGCAAAAGTTCTCGAGCCGCTGGAAAGTGGCAGAGCCCCGCCACGGCACGAAAAGCGCGACCGGCGTATCGATATCGATCAGATCGAGCCGCCGCAGCACTCTGCCGATCGCGCCAGCAATCGCGGCGGCGTCAATCTCCTCGGCGTCGAGGGCGAGGGCGGGCGCGAGCACCGGAACGTTGCGCAGCGGCAGGGCTTCGAAGGGTGAGACGAAGATCGTACTGCCGCTCACCTGTGTGGTGTATTGAGACGCGCCGATCACGGTAGCGCGGATACCTTCATTGCCGCGCTCGAGCTTCGCCCCTAATCTTGGGATACGAGCACGGATCTCGTGCGCCAAAGCAGCGCCCAGATCTCCGTAACTCTGCGCTTCCCGACCGTAGATGTATTCTGCGACCCCGCCGGAAAAAGTAACCTGGTCGATGCTTGTGGAGCCTGTCAGGGGATCGAGCCGCAGGAGGCCGCCCCCGCTCACGCAGGGACTACCACCCATGGCCGCCTCGAAGAGCTTATCCGCCAGCAGGGCGGCCAGGTGGCTTCCCCCTTCCGGCGAGAGCTGTCGCCCGACCTCGAGATCGAGCCCGAGCTCGGTACCGAATCGGCGGCCCGCCTCTTCCAGCCGGACGACCTGCCCGTGCGCATCGACGCAGACGAGGCGGGCGCCCACGTCAACCGCCGTAAGGTCGCTCACGCGTCCGTCGCAGCAGATCGCGATCTTTGAGGTGCCGCCTCCGACATCGATATTCATCACCGTCGCCTTGTCGCGGATCGAACGTGCCACAGCCCCCGATCCGTGCGCGGCCATTACCGTTTCGAGGCTGTCGCCGGCCGAGACGGCCACCATCTTGCCAGCCTGCCGGGCAAACAGTTCGCCAATCTTGCGGGCATTGCGCCGGCGCACCGCGACCCCAGTCAGGATCAGCGCTCCGGTGTCGATCTCGTCCGGATCTACATTGGCGTCCTGGTACTGGCGCGCGATGAAGACACTCAGCGCCTGAGCATCAATGTCCTCGGCCGCAGAATACGGTGTGAGCAGAATATCGGATTGATAGAACGTCTCTCGGGCCGAGACGACATAGCGGCTATCGAGGCGTTCCAGAACAATTCGGGAGAATACGAGATGGGAAGTGGAAGAACCGATATCCACGCCGACGCTCAGGACAACGATCTCGTCTTCCTCGACCAGCGAGCGACCGGTGCTGGAGAAAAAAATTCGGCCGCCGCCTTGCTCCTCCAGGGTCGTCATGCACCGACGAATTTTGGGACTGCGGCGCCTTTTTTGTAGAACTCCGGCTCCATTCGGCTCGGCACCCCCTCTGCCTTGAGCTTCCCCTCGTATTCGGCCCGAATCAACGGATCCTCCATCCAATAGGGAATCGCCGTCCCTCCTTCGGGGATGTCCATGCCGGTGTAGTCGGTGTGTTTCTCCCCTGGCGGGCCGGGCTCGCGCCCGGGATTGTGTGGGCCGAACCAGGCCGTTAACCGCAGCGGATGCTTGGAGGCGCCGAAATGCTGGTGATACCAGCGTGCTCCTCCCGGAGCCGCCGAGACCATGCCGACGGGCTCGTAATCGACGCGCTTGATCTTGTCGGCATGGCCGTCCTTCCAAGGGGTCACCCCGTACCGCTCCGGCCATGTATAGGTATAGCCCTTGCCTTGAAGGCAGATGAGCACGGCCGCGGAAGTATGGGCA
>Ga0070712_100000166_pt1 | contig 35924 bp, 32 predicted proteins | sample LARL81metaG_FD_71396 | JGI IMG/M metagenome (GOLD analysis project Ga0070712, IMG submission 71396) | Corn, switchgrass and miscanthus rhizosphere microbial communities from Kellogg Biological Station, Michigan, USA - LAR L8-1 metaG | ecosystem: Host-associated > Plants > Roots > Rhizosphere ...
GGCACCGCGCCGGCGCCGCCGCGTGCACGAGCCGCCCGACCGACACGCTCACGCGCGCCGCGCCGCTGAGCGCAAAGCTCAAAGCGAGCGCCCCCTTCCCGCGCCGCGGCGCGCTCAGCAACCGCGCCTTGCGGACGCACGATGGCCTGACCGCCAGCCCCCGCACCATCGGCGCCGCCACTGCCGGCGGCGGCGCGCTCCCGCCCGGCGGCGGCGCGGATCCACCATCGCCCGGCGGCTGCGCGTTGCCGCTGCCCGGCGGAGCCGGCGGCAGCGGGGCGAACCCGACGACGACGGGCGCGCTGCGACCCGCGATCGACGCGACCGTCGTGTCCGCCGCCGAGATCGTCTGCGAGCCGGGCGTCGCGAACGTCGCCAGCACCGACGCCTGGCCGCCGGCGAGCGTCACGTCCGCCGGCAGCACGGCCTGCTCGTCGCTGCTCGAGAAGCTCACCGTGCCGGCGTAGCCGGTCACGAGCTGGCCGCTCGCGTCGAGCGCACGCACCGTCACGAGCGCCGGCAGGCCCGCGACCGTGCTCGCCGGACCGAGCAGCTGGAGCTGCGTCGCCATCCGCACGACCGAGATCGAGTCCTGCGCCTCGAACGGCTGGCCCCGGAACGTGTCGGTCGCGGCGAGCGTCTGGGTCCCGAGGGTGCCGAGCGTCGCCGTGAACGTGGCCGATGCGCCCGTCATGTGCGCGTCCGCGGGCAACGTCGCGTTCGGATCCGAGCTCTCGAAGTGCAGCGTGCCGTCATATGAGGGGTCCGGATCGCCGGTGCGACCGTCGATCGCCGTGACCGTGAACGTGAACGGCGTGCCGGGCGCGACGACCGCCGGGAAGGCGCCGGTCAGGCGCGTGGCGGTGATCGTGGCCGCGGAGGCCGGCGACGCGAGCAGCAGCGCGAGCAGCAGCGCAAGCGACCATGACGTGCGCACCGCCGTTCTCATCGCAGCACGAAGAACTTCGCCGTCGCGAGCGCCGAACGGCGCCCCGCCGCGTCCGTCGCGCGCACCTGCGCGACGTACGCGCCCGACGCGAGCGTCTTCGCGACCGCCGCCAGCGCGACCGTCCGCCGGCCTGCGCTTGCCGCGACCGCCAGCGCGTCGCGCCCCGCAGACGCCGGGCCGCTCAGCGTCCGCACGAGCTTGACCGCGCCTTTCGCGCTCCCCGCCCGCTGCGGGCACCGCGCCGGCGCCGTCGCGTGCACCAGTCGCCCCACCGACACGCTCACGCGCGCGGCGACGCTCAACGAGAACGACACCCGGAGCGCGCCGCGACCGGTCCTCGGTGCGCCGAGCAGCCGCGGGCGCCTGACGCACAGCGGCTTGACCACGAGGTCGCGAACGGCCGGCGCGGGCGGGACCGGTCGCGAAGGCGACGGCGGCGGCGACGGACCGGGAGGCGGCGCCGGAGGCGCAGGCGCGGGAGGCTCCGGCGGCGGTCCGGGGTCGTCGACCACGCCGACGAGCAGCTTCGGGCTCGTGCCCGCGATCGCCGCATCCGTCGTGTCGGCCGCCGAGATCGTCTGCACCCCGAGCGTGTTGAAGATCGCCAGCGCCGTCGCCTGGCCGTCGACGAGCTCGACGTCGTCGGGCAGCTCCGCTTCGCCGTCGCTGCTGGCGAGGCGCACCGTGCCGTCGTAGGTGAAGGCGACCGCGCCGGTCGCGTCCAGGGCGCGCACGCCGACGACGGCCGGAAAGCCCGCGAGCGTGCTCACGGGCCCCGCGAGCTGCAGATGCGTCGCGGGCCGTGCGACCGGGACCGCCGCGGTCCCGACCAGGCCGGCGTCGGCGCTGTCGGTCGCTGTGATCGTCCGCGTCCCCGCGGATCGCAGCGTCGCGGTGAAGCCGCCCGACCCTCCGGTCAGCTGCGCGTCGGCCGGCAGCGAGGCGCTCGCGTCGGAGCTCGTGAAGCGCACCGTGCCGGCGTACGCCGGGACCTGGTTGCGGAACCGGTCGCGCGCCGTGACCGTGAACGTCAGCGGGACGCCGGTCGTCGCAAGCCGCGGCGCCGCGATCGTCAGGCGCGACACGGCCGCCGGATCGACCGGCAGCGGCGGGCTCGTGCCCGTCAGCGAGCCGTCGAGCAACGTCGCCGTGATCGTCTGCGGGCCGGCCGTCCTCAAGGTCGCGAAGAAGGTCTCGCCGCCGGTCAGCTGCTCGTCCGCCGGCAGGGTCGCCAGCGGGTCGCTGCTGCTGAAGTGGACGACGCCGACGAAGAAGACGGGCGCGCCCATGTCGTCCACCGGCTGGACGAACCCGGTGACCGACGCGCCCGCGGTCGTGCCCGTCACCCTGAAGCTCAAGGCGAAGTGCGTCACCGGCCCCGCGGCGCGCCCGGAGGACGGGATCGCGAGCAGCACCGCGAGCAGCACCGCCAGAGACCACGACGTGCGCGGCGCCGCCCTCATCGCAGCACGAAGAACTTCGCCGTCGCGAGCGCCGAGCGGCGCCCCGCGGCGTCCGTCGCGCGCACCTGCACGACATACGCGCCCGGCGCCAGACCCTTCGCGGCCGCCGCCAGCGCGATCGTCCACCGCCCCGCGCCCGCCGCGACCGCCAGCGTGTCGCGGCCCGCCGCCGCAGGGCCGCTCAGCGTCCTCACGAGCTTGACCGCCCCCTTCGCGCTGCCGGGCGCGTGCGGGCACCGCGCCGGCGCCGCCGCGTGCACGAGCCGCCCGACCGACACGCTCACGCGCGCCGCGCCGCTGAGCGCAAAGCTCAAAGCGAGCGCCCCCTTCCCGCGCCGCGGCGCGCTCAGCAGCTTCGCCTTCCTGACGCACAACGGCCTGACCGCCAGCCCCCGCACGACCGGCGCCGACGGCGCCGGCGTTGGCGCCGGCGGCGCGCTCCCGCCCGGCGGCAGCGGCAGCGGTGCGGGCACCGCCGGCGCGTCGAGCGCGCCGACGAGCAGCTCCGGGCTCGTGCCCGCGATCCCGGCGACCGTCGTGTCGGCGGCCGAGATCGTCTGCAGCCCGAGCGTGTTGAACGTCGCGAGCACGGTCGCCGAGCCGTTGACGAGCTTGACGTCGGCCGGCAGCCGCGCGTGCGCGTCGGTGCTCGTGAAGTGCACGGTGCCGGCGTACGTGCCCGCGACCGCGCCCGTCGCGTCGATCGCGCGCACGCCCACGAACGCCGGGAAGCCGGCGAGCGTGGTGAGCGGCCCGGCGAGCTGCAGGCGCGCCGCGGGCCGCTCGACGGCGATCCCCACGGTCGTCCTGAACAACGTCGGCGGCGTGGCGTCGGCGGCGGTGATCGTCTGCGCTCCCCCGGTCCGCAGCGTCGCGGTGAGCGTCCCGGTGCCGTTCGTCAGCCGCGTGTCGGGCGGGAGCGTCGCAGCCGGGTCCGAGCTGGTGACATGGACCGCGCCGTTGTAGCTGGGGACCGGATCCCCGTCGCGGTCGCGCGCGGTGACGGTGAAGGTGAACGGGACGCCGCTCGTGGCGACGCCCGGGAAGCTGCCGGTCATGCGCTTCACCGCGAACGGGAAGATCAGCACGGAGCTCGTGCCCGTCAGCGAGCCGCCGACCTGCGTCGCGGTGATCGTCTGCTGCCCGACGTCGGGCATCGTGATCGTGATCGGGGCGGTGCCGCCGGTCAGCGTCGTGTCCGGCGGCAGGGTCGCCTGCGGGTCGCTGCTCGTGAAGCGGACGGTGCCGCTGAAGTTGAAATCGACGTTGAAGCCCGCGTCCACCGCGAAGACGTTGGCCTGGAACGGCTCCCCCGGCTCGACCGCCCCCGCGGACCTCGGGACGATCTCGAACTGCGTCGCCGCCGACGCCGACGCCGGCAACGCCAGCGCCGCGAGCAGCGCGAGCAGCGACCAGCGCATGCGCAGCGCCGTCCTCATCGCAGCACGAAGAACTTCGCCGTCGCCGGCGCCGAGCGGCGCCCCGTCGCGTCTGTCGCCCGCACGACCGCCAGGTACGCGCCGGGCGCGAGCGCCTTCGCGGCCGCCGCCAGCGCGATCGTCCGCCGCCCCGCCCGCGACGCGATCGCGAGCGCGTCGCGACCGGCGGGCGCCGATCCGCTCAGCGTCCGGACGAGCTTGACCGCCCCCTTCGCGCTGCCGGCCCGCTGCGGGCAGCGCGCCGGCGCCGGCGCGTGCACCAACCGCTCCAGCGCGACGCTCACGCGCGCGCCCGCGCTGAGCGTGAACGACAGCGCGAGCTTCCCGCTGCCGCGCCTGGGCGCGCTCAGCGGCCGCGCCTTCGCGACGCACAGCGGCTTGACGGCGAGGCCGCGGATCGCCGGCGCGGGGACCGGGGCGGGCGTGGGCCCGCCGGCCGGCGGCGGCGCGGACGGGCCGCCGGCGGGCTCCGGCACGGGCGGCGGGAAGCCGACCGCGACCGGGTCGCTCGTGCCGGCGATGGCCGGCGACGCCGTGTCGGCCGCCGCGATCGTCTGAGGGCCGGGCGTGTCGAACGTCGCCTGCACCGTCGCCTGGCCGTCGACGAGCTTGACGTCGCCCGGCAGCGTCGCCCGCGCGTCGCTGCTGGTGAAGTGGACCGTCCCGCCGTACGTCGCGGCCAGCGCACCGTTCGCGTCGAGCGCGCGCACGCCGACGAGGCCGGGGAAGCCGGCGATCGTGCTCACCGGCCCGGTGACCCGGAGGTGCGTCGCCGGCTGCGCGACGGAGATCGTCGCCGTCGCCGCGAACACCTGCCCGAGGAAGGGATCGGTCGCCCTGATCGCCTGCAGGCCGCTGGACCTCAACGTCGCGGTGAAGCTGGTCGTGACGGTCGTGACCGTCTGGTCGGCGGGGAGCGTCGCGTTCGCGTCGGAGCTGGCGAACTGCACGTTGCCGGCGTAGCTCGCCGCGCGGTTGCCGAACGCGTCGCGCGCCGTGACCGCGAACGTGAACGGCACGCCGGCGGTGACGAGCGTGGGGAAGCCGACGGTGAGCCGCTGCGCCGGCCCGGGGGTGACGGTCAGCGTGCTGGCGCCCGTGATCGAGCCGTTGGTCGCCGTCGCCGTGAGCGTCTGGTCGCCGGCGGTCCCGAACGTCACCTCCGTCGCGGTGTCGCCGGCGATCGGCGTGTCCGGCGGCAGCGTCGCCAGCGGGTCGCTGCTCGTGAAGTGCAGCGTCCCCGTGAAGGCGGGGTCCTCATTGCCCGCCGCGTCCTGCGCGGTGACCGCGACGAACAGCGGCGTCCCCGCCTCGCCCCCGCCGAGCGGGAAGCTGACCCGGAAGTGCGTCGCGGGACCGGCCGCGGCGGGCGCCGCGGCGGCCAATACGAGCAGCATCACGAGCAGCACAGTCAGCGACCATGACGTGCGCATCGCGGCGCAACGTAGCAGAGCGTGGCGCGTGCGCGCTCGCGGCTGGACGGTTGGCGTGGCCCGGCGCGCGCCGCCCGCGGCCGCGCAGGCACCGCGCGCGGCGCCGGCGGGCATGACGCGCGGCCCGCGCGGGCATCGTTTCTGCATCCCCACCGCGTCCCGCCCGACCCCCCTGCGGCGCCTCGCGGCCGCGCTCGCGCTGCTCGCGGGCGCGGCGTCGCTCGCGCTGCTCGTGGTCGCGAGCGCCGAGCGCTTCCCCGCTGGGCTGCTGGCGATCGGCGCGGCGCTCGCGGCGGTCGCGCTCGCGTGGGTCGCGGCGACGCGGCGCGGCACGGCGCGCTGGCTCGCGGTCGCCGGCGTGCTGCTCGCGCTGGCGGGGATCGTCGCCGTGCTCGTGTGGCGCGACGCCGTCGTGGAGCTGGTCGTCGTGGCGGGGCTGGCGCTCGTCAGCGGCGCCTGCGCGGGCCTCGCGCGGCCGGCGGCACGCGCGGGCGACGCGGCAGGACCGGCCGGCGGGCCCGGCTTCCCCGGCGGCGCGGGCGGCGGCCCCCATTCCGGCGCGGGCGCGGGCGGCGCCGCGGGCGCGGGCGACGAGCCACGCTCCGGCGCGGGCGGGCGGCGCGGGCGCGCCGCGCGCGCGAGCCGCGGCGTGCTGCTGATGAACCCGCGCTCCGGCGGCGGCAAGGTCGAGCGCTTCGATCTGCCGGCCGAAGCCCGCCGGCGCGGGATCGAGCCGGTCGTATTGGAGCCCGGCGACGACCTGCGCCGGCTCGCGCTCGACGCGGTCGCGCACGGCGCCGACATGCTCGGGATGGCCGGCGGCGACGGCTCGCAGGCGATCGTCGCCGCGGTCGCGTCCGAGCACGAGCTGCCGTACGCGTGCATCCCGGCCGGCACGCGGAACCACCTCGCGCTGGATCTCGGCGTCGACCGCGACGACGTCGTCGGCGCGCTCGACGCCTACGGCGACGGGGTCGAGCGTCGCATCGACCTCGCGAGCGCCGGCGGGCGCGTGTTCGTCAACAACGTCTCGCTCGGGATCTACGCGGAGGTCGTGCAGTCCGACCGCTATCGCGACGCGAAGCTGCGCACGACCGCCGACGTGCTCCCCGACCTGCTCGGGCCCGAGGCGCCGGACTTCGACCTGCGCTTCGACGCGCCCGGCGAGCGCGACCGCTCGGCACAGCTCGTGCTCGTCTCCAACAATCCGTACCGGCTCGACCGCCTGTTCGGGCTCGGCTCGCGCCCGCGGATCGACAGCGGGGAGCTGGGGATCCTCGCGCTGACGATCGCCGGCGCGCGCGAGGCGTCGGTCTTCTCCGCGCTCGAGGCGGCCGGGCGCGCCGGCCGCTTCGCCGGCTGGCGCGAGTGGACTGCGCCGCACTTCGAGGTGCGCGCGTCCGGCGACGTGCCGGCCGGCGTCGACGGCGAGGCGCTGACGCTGAGCCCACCGCTGCACTTCCATGCGCTGCCGGGCGCGCTGCGCGTGCGGATCGCGCCGCAGCACCCCGGCCGCTCGCCGGCGGCGCTGCGCACCGGCCCGAGCCGCGCGTCGATCGCGCGGCTCGCGCGGTTCGCGTGGCGCGGCGACGGCGAGTTCACCCGGCAGTGACCGCGGGGCGGTTTCCGCGTCTGGTTACGCGCCCTGTCTCTTGTTGGTTTTGTTGCAGCCGTTGATGTGGAGGGTGGTGGTTTTGGTGGTTGGTTTTGCCGTTTTGGCCGTGGAAGGTGACGTGATCTGACCTGGAAAGGTTGGAAGTCCATCGTCCCACCGCATAGCCGCGCAGACGCGCAAAGGTGCACCGATGACCGACCTCGCGTTCTGCACCTTCGCGAAAAGGTGACCGCAAACAGACCGGTGTCTAGGTTGGCAACACAGACGACCGCGCATTGCGCAAGAGCAACGCTTGACACGCCGGCTTTTGGTGTGTAAACTAATCACCGTGGAAGGACGCTGGGGTCGTCCTATTTAGAAAAGGGGGAAGTACCGGCAAGCCGCGTAGCCAGCAAATGCCGCACGCACAACGGGCAGCGGCAGCAGTGACAGATTTCTCCCACATTCGCGGCACGACCGTGCGCGGACGAGGAGGGTCCTCATTCGACCAGTCCGGCACCAAACAAACCTGGCACCAAGAAAGGGTCCATATGAAGACCTGCGTCAAGCTGATTCTGGCAGCCGCGACGGCAACCGTCGTCCTCGGCGCCGCAGCGAGCACCGCATCTGCCAGACGCATAGAAGTCAGCGAACAGCGCTTCCACCAAGTCTGGACATCGATCACCTTTGTTGGCGAATTCGCAAGCGTGAAATGCCCCATGACAATCGAAGGCTCGTTCCATTCAAAGACCACCTCCAAGGTCATTGGGCAGCTAATCGGCTACATTACGCGTGTGACCCTCATTGGGGGCGCTTGTACAAGCGGCCACGCCACCGCCCTAACCGAAATTCTCCCGTGGCACATAACCTACGAGGGATTCGGCGGAATACTACCCAGAATAACCGAAATCCATATCTTACTCATCGGCGCCGCGTTCAGATTCGAACTCCTCGGCGGCAGCTGCCTAGTCCAAACGTCAACTACGGAACCGTCCGAAGACTGGATTTTCATCGAACCGAACACCGGGCAAGTCCGGAACCTATTTCCCAACCCGAACAGGCTCATAAGAACAAGCGCAGGATGCCTTGCCGGAGCCACCGGTAGATTCGAAGGCACCAGCGAAGTCTTCGCTGGCGGTCAAGAATCAGGCACTACTCGCATCACCGTCAGACTAGTCCAGTAACAACAAGCACAACAAGCGGGGCCGCTAGTACTAGCGGCCCCGCGTCTACCCCCGCAGGACCAACCGCATGCGCAAGGCCACCACACCTGTCCTCGCGGCGCTCACCACCACCCTCGCCCTCGCCGCCACCACCGCGGGATCGGCCAGACGCAAAGAAAGCAGCTCCCGCCGGCTCAGCCGGCCTCGGCGTACGCGACCTCGGCGCGCGCTTCGCCCTCGGCCTCCCGCTCGGCCGCCGGCCCGTGGCCGGCCATCGCCGGCGGGCCCGGCGTGATCACGACGAGCGCGACCGCGATCGCCGCGACGACGAGCGCCGCGCCGATCAGGTACGCGAGGTGGAAGCCGGAGTTCAGCGCCGACAGCGCCGAGTGGCCGTCGCCGAGGAGCGTCTTCGTGCGCTCGGACGCGAGCGTCGCCAGCACCGCCAGCCCGACCGCGCCGCCCACCTGCGGCGACGTGTTGATGAGCCCGGACGCGAGCCCCGAGTCGCTCGGCGTCGCGCCCGACATCGCGAGCCCCACGAGCGTCGGGAAGCCGAGCCCGGCGCCGAAGCCGAACAGGACCATGATCGGCAGCACGTCGGTCACGTAGTGGCCGTCGACGGGCGTGCGCGCGAACAGCACCATCGCGGCGCCGAGCGCCGCGAGCGAGACGACGAGCACGCGCCGCGGCCCGAAGCGCATCGCCGCGGGGCCGGAGACGCGCAGCGACATCGTCCCCATCACGAGCGTCGCCGGCAGGTAGGCGAGCCCGATCTCGAGCGCGTCGTAGCCGAGGATCCGCTCCAGGTACAGCGCGCCGAGGAAGAACATCCCGAACATGCCGACGACGAGGAAGACGATCACGACGTTCGCGCCCGAGACGTTGCGCGAGCGGAACAGCCGCAGCGGCATCAGCGGGTTCGGGATGCGCGCCTGGCGCGCGACGAACGCGGTCAGCAGCGCGAGCGACAGCGCGCCGAGCCCGAGCGTCTGCGCCGAGCCCCAGCCGTGCTCGTTGATGCCGAGGATCGTGTAGACGCCGAGCATCAGCCCGCTCGTCAGCAGCACCGCGCCGGGCAGGTCGGCACCCTGCGCGAAGCCGAGCCCGGGACGGTTCGGGACCAGCCGCCGCGCGAGCATGCCGGTCGCGATCCCGATCGGGACGTTGACGAAGAAGATCCAGTGCCAGTTGATCGCCTGCGTGAGGATCCCGCCGAGCAGCAGACCGATCGAGCCGCCGGCGGAGGCGACGAACCCGTAGACGCCGATCGCCTTCGCCTGCTCGCGCGGCTGCGGGAACATCGTCACGATCATCCCGAGCACGACCGCCGACGTCAGCGCGCCGCCGATCCCCTGCACGAAGCGCGCACCGATCAGCAGGCCCTGGCTGTCGGCCAGCGCGCACAGCAGCGAGGCGCCGGTGAAGACGGTCAGCCCGACGAGGAAGACGCGCAGCTGCCCGAGCAGGTCGCCGAGCCGGCCGGCGAGCAGCAGCAGGCCGCCGAACGCGATCAGGTAGGCGTTGACGACCCACGCGAGGTTGGACTGCGAGAAGCCGAGGTCCTTTTGAATCGTCGGCAGCGCGACGTTCACGATCGTCGCGTCGAGCACGATCATCAGCACGCCGGCGCAGAGCACGTAGAGCGCGATCCAGCGGGTGCGATCGGTGTGGGTCTCGGTGGCGGTCATGCTCGTCTCCTGATCGTGACAGCTCGGGCTCGGTCGGCGGACCCTAGCACAAGGTTGTGATTTCCGACTACCCACTTGGAAGTTCCGATCACATCGTGTTAGCATTGGGACATGGCGAGCAGGCGGACCTACGCCGACGCATGCGGGATCGCGCGCGCGCTCGACCTCGTCGGAGAGCGCTGGGCGTTGATGATCGTGCGCGAGCTGCTGCTCGGCCCCAAGCGCTTCACCGACATCCGGGCCGGCCTGCCCCACCTCAGCGCCGACGTGCTCGCCCAGCGACTCCGCGAGCTGGAGGAGGCGGGCCTGGTGTCGCATCACCGGCTGCCGCCGCCCGCAGCCTCGCAGGTCTACGAGCTGACCGTGCGCGGGCGCGCGCTGGAGCCGGTGCTGGTGGAGCTGGGCCGCTGGGGCGGAACGTTCGCCCCGCCGCCGCCGGAGGGGTGCGAGATGAGCCTCGACGCGCACATCCTCTCGATGCGGACCTTGTTCGACCCGGGGCTCGCGAGGGACCTCGACGCGCGTGTCGAATTGCGTCTCGGCGGCTGCATCTTCCACGCCTCGGTCGCCGGCGGCGCGTTCGAGATCGACCGCGACCGCGGGGGCGGCCCGGAGCCCGACGCGACGATCGCGACCGACCCGCCGACCCTGATCGCCGTCCTCCACGGCCACCGCCCGCTCGCCGACGCCCTGCGCGCCGGGGACCTCACGATCGACGGCGACCGCGCGGCCGCCAAGCGCTTCCTGCGCCTGTTCCCGCTGCCCGCGCCGGTGCCCGTCTGAGCGGCGTGCTGCGTCGCGCAGCTCCCTCCGCCAGCACGGCCGACATGCCCTTCAGGCCGACGTCCATCATCTGCCACGCGAGGCCAGCGTGGAACGGCTTTCCGGCGTGGAAGCGCATCGGGACGGTCGCGCCGAGCATCTTCTTGCCCAGCCGCCAGGTCGCGCCGGTGCCGATCTTGTAGTCGCCGTCGGCGTGGGCGCGGACGGTCACCGGGCGGTCGGGGTCGCGCATCTCCATGATGCACATCGAGACGGGGTCGAGCGGGCGCTCGAACGGGTGGCCGAGCAGGTCGGCGGCGATCCGCTCGGCGACCGTGTCTGCCTGCAGGAACGCGAGGAACGCCTGCTTGACGGGGAAGTCGCCAGCGTCGCCGGGCGCGTAGACGTCGGGCACGCCAGCGACCTGACGCGTCGCTGGGTCGGTCCAGGAAGCCGCGGTCGTCGGACGGCAGCGCCTCGTAGCGCACGGCCGAGACGTAGGGCGGGAACGCGATCAGGTGGTAGAACGCGCGCGCCGTGCCGTCGGCGGAGCGCGCCTCGCCGGGCGCGATCTCGCTCACGACCCCGCCGGTGTGGCCGTGGATGGGGCGCTCGGTGAACTCGGGCGCGACGTGGTCATGCAGCCGCGGCCCGAACGCCTGGATGTAGGACTGCTCGTACATCGACCACTCGATGTGGACGCGCTCGCGCGCGCCCTGCCGCCGCAGCCATGTCTCCAGCATCAGGACGATCTCGTACAGCGCCCCGGCGCACTTGTTGTTGGGCGGGACGAGGAACAGCACCCGCGGGTGCCCGCCGGCGCGCGCGGCGTCGCGCACCGCCTCGAAGCGCTCGCGCACGACGAGCATCGACTCGGGCGTCCAGATCGTCGCGGCGTGCTCGGCGAGGCCGGGGATCTCCTGCGGGCGCATGCCGGCGCCGGTCGCGATCACGAGCTTGTCGTAGGGGACGGTCCCGCCGCCGTCGAGTTGCACTGCTCGCTGATCCGGGTCCACGCCCGTGACGGTCCCCTCGACGAACTCCATCCGCCGGCGATGGACGGCTGCAGCAGGTCGACGATCAGGTCGTCCGGGTCGGCGCCGGCCCACAGCATCACGATGCGCTGCCGCTCGGCCGCGGACGACACACTCGCGCGCCCGCCGCGCGATCGCATCCGTGGGCGGTGCGAGAAAAGCGTCCGCAGTACGCCGAAGCGAATCGAACGTGTGTTTCCTTCTCGTCCGTCCCCGCCACTAGGATCGCAGCCGTGAAGACAGACGTCAGGAACACACCACTCGCGCGAAAAGCGCGGGGCGCCTACTTCACACCCCCGACGATTGCGGAGTTCCTGGCCCGATGGGCCGTGCGTACACCGCAGGACCGCGTGATGGACCCGACGTGCGGCGAGGCGGTGTTCCTGCTTGCAGCCGCGCGGCGGTTGCGGTCACTCGGAGCGGATCCGGCCGTGACCGCCACGCAGCTGACCGGCATCGACGTTCATGTCCCCTCGCTGGATGCCTCGCGCAACGCCCTCCGGAAGGAGAGCTTCGACGTGACGCTGGTCAAGTCGGACTTCTTCGACCTCCTCACGCCTTCTCAGATCGGTGACAAAGTTGGATGGCACGACGCGGTAGTCGGCAACCCGCCGTTCGTTCGCTATCAAGAGCACACGGGAGGCGCCCGCAAGCGCTCAGCGTCCGCGGCGCTGGCCCAGGGTGTCCGCCTCAACGGGCTCGCGTCATCCTGGGCCGCCACGCTCGTCCACGCTTCGGCGTTCCTCAAGCCGGAAGGGCGATTGGCGATGGTGGTGCCGGCGGAGCTGCTCACCGTCGGTTATGCCGAGCCCGTTCGGCGTTGGCTCCGACAGCGGTTCGGAGCGGTCAACCTCTTCATGTTCGAGCGACTTCAGTTTCGAGACGCCGACGAGCATGTCGTTCTGCTCGTTGCGCGGGGTCGTGGACCGTGCGATTCCTTCGGCCTCTACCACGTCGAGGACGCCAACGATCTCGCTGAGCTCCACCCAGCCGACAACTGGGGGGCCAATCCAGCAGCAGAGGGCAAATGGAGCGACCTGGTTTTGCCACTTGAGACGCGACAGCTGTTCAAGTCGGTGGTGCTCGAAAGCATGGACAGACTCGATGTCTATGGGATACCTGAGCTGGGAACCGTGACCGGTGCCAACGACTACTTTGCGCTGTCCGAGTCGACGCGCCGCAAGTACGGGCTTGCGGAGAGGCACTTGAAGCGCATCAGTCCTCCTGGCACACGTCATCTTAAAGGGATGGCGTTCACGCGCGCGCAGTGGGAGGAACTGCGACTTCAGGGAGACCAGCGCGTGTGGCTTCTGCACCCTGAGCCCAGAGCCAAATCAAAGGGACTCGTCGCCTACATCGGTCACGGCGAGACGCAGGGGATCCCAGGAGCCTACAAGTGCAGCGTCCGCGATCCGTGGTGGCGCCCACCGGCCGTGCCCGTGCCGGACCTGTTCTTTACCTACATGTCACATCGGTATCCGAGGATCATCGCCAACCTGTCTGGAGCGACGTTCCTCAATTCAATGCACGGCCTCAGACTTCGTTCCACGGCGCCGAGCGTTGCGCGAGACGCGCTTCCACTCATGGCCCTCAACTCGGCCACGATGCTGGGCGCAGAGATCATGGGTCGGTCGTACGGCGGCGGCATTCTCAAGATGGAGCCTCGTGAGGCGGCGAGCCTCCCCGTCCCGACGACGGATGCGCTGGCTGCCGCCTGGCGCAAGCTTGGACCGGGCTGGGCCAATCTGGATGCAGCGCTTCAACGCGGTGAGTGGTGGGTCGTTGTCGCCGAAGTCGACAAGGTGCTCCTCAAAGACATATTGAAGCTCGCCGACGACCAGGTGACCGCTATTCGAGACGCCGCGGCGATCCTTCGTGTCCGTCGCACGAGGCAGACTGAATCGCATGACGCAGCCAAAACCTGACGTTCTCGCCGACCTCGATCACATCCTCGCCGAGGCAGATACGCTGGCATCGCCGTGGCGGAGGCCGCAGGACGCCGACGAGGACTCCGACCACTGGTACGTACCTGACTACCAGATTCTCCACGACCTGCTCGCAATTCCCGTCGGGCAAGGGGCCGCGCAGTCACAGCAGTCCGGTCGCGTCGCAAAGTCGCTCGATGCTTACATCGCGCACGAGCTTCGCCGCGCGGGCTTCTCGGAGTCCGCCGTGTTCCCCCGTCCATTTCAGCCTCGCGTCCTCGCGCCTGAGTTTCGAGCCGTGGAGCAGAACGTTCAGACGGTATTGAAGGAACTAGCAGACTTCGAATCTGCGGCGGGAGCTCGACTCAAGCCGGCCTCCCTTCGCGCTGCCATCGCGCGACTCGCACGGTCCATGCCAGGTTCTTCCGACACGAGCATCCTCGGCCGCTTCTACGTCAAACAGGTCGACGTGGTGGTTTCAGACTGGCGCCGCGGACCCGACATCCTTGTATCGGGCAAAACCCAGTTCAGCAGCTATCTCAACAACAAGAACAACCGCTACGAGGAGGCGATCGGCGAGGCGCACAACCTGCGCGATCGCTACCCGATGGCGGCGATGGGATACGCGTACATCGTTCGCGACAACGTCTTCGAGGGCGGTGCCTTTGAGTTGCTGCGCGATCTGCTTGTGCGTCTCCGCAAGCCGGATGGACCGTTCGATGCAACCGTGCTTCTCGTCGCCGGATGGGATGACGTAACGCTCACGCTCGCCCGCGTCGAGGACCCTGCACCGACGCTTGCGTTGCCGCGATTCTTCGAGGATCTGCTCAACGCACTCATGACGTACACGCCCGTCGACATTCATCGCGGGGTGCGTGCGCGCAAGCAGGGCGACGCTCCTCCGGATGGGTTCCCACCGGGGGAAGACACCGTCCTCGCCGACTGATTCCGTTACCCCTACCCCGCCGCCCACGGCCCGTGCCAGCCGCCGTGGCCGGTCGTCAGCTTCGCCGCCTGCTCAGGGCCCCAGGTGCCGGGCGCGTAGGGGATCGCGGGCGGTGGCGCGTCGAGCAGCGGCTGCATCACGCGCCAGGCCTCCTCGACGCTGTCCTGGCGGGTGAAGCGGGTCGAGTCGCCGGTCATCGCGGCGTGCAGGAGCACCTCGTAGGGGGTCGCGCCCTCGCCGCCCTCGTGCGCGAACTCCATGTCGAGCGAGATCGCGTCCGGCTCGGGCGAGGGGCGGTCGGCGCGCTGGGCGTTGAGCAGCAGCCGCACGCCCGTCAGCGGGTCGAGCCGGACGACGAGCTGGTTCGGCGTCGCGCGGTGGCCGGGCTTGGGGCCGAAGCCCAGCCGCGGCGCGTGGCGGAAGACGAGCCGCAGCTCGGTCTCCGTCACGGGCAGCCGCTTGCCGGTGCGGATGAAGAACGGGACGCCCGCCCAGCGCCAGTTCTCGACGAACAGTCGCAGCGCCGCGAACGTCTCGGTCTCGGAGTCTCCGGCCACCCCCTCGATCGAGCGGTACCCCTCGTACTGCCCGCGCACGTAGTGCGCCGGGTCCGCGTCCGGCATCGCGCGGAAGACGCTGTTGATCCCGTCCTTCAGCGTCTTCGCGTCGCCGCCCGCGGGCGGCTCCATCGCCGCCGCCGCGAGCACCTGCATCAGGTGGTTGACGACGACGTCGCGCAGCGCGCCGACCGGGTCGTAGAAGCGGCCGCGGTCCTCGACGCCGAAGTCCTCCGCCATCGTGATCTGCACGCTGGAGACGAACAGCCGGCTCCAGACCGGCTCCAGCAGCGTGTTCGCGAAGCGCAGGTACAGCAGCTCCTGCAGCCCCATCTTGCCGAGGAAATGGTCGATCCGGTACAGCTGCGACTCGTCTACCGAGCGGTGCAGCTCGTCGCTCAGCGCGCGCGCCGACGGCAGGTCGCGGCCGAACGGCTTCTCGACCACGACGCGCGCGTCGCCGCCCGTCAGGCCCGCGTCGTGCAGGCCCGCCACGACGGTCGCGAACAGCGACGGCGGGATCTCCAGGTAGAAGACCGGCACCTGCGCGTCGCCGATCGCCCGCTTGACGGCCTCGTACGTCGCAGCCTGCGCGAAGTCGCCGCGCACGTACGACAGCCGCTTGGCGAAGCGCGCGAAGACGTCCTCGTCGACCGTCTCCCCGGTCGCCGCGACGCACGCGCGTGCGTGCTCGCGCAGGCGCTCGACGGTCCAGTCGTCGACCGCGACGCCGACGACCGGGCACTTCAAGAGCCCCCGCCGCTCCAGCCGGTACAGCGAGCGGAACGTCATCACGCGCGCGAGGTCGCCGGTGATGCCGAACGCGACGAGCACGTCGGCCTGCGGCGCCGCCGGCGCCGGTCCCGTGCCCGCGCGCGGGGGGTGAGCGCTCGGCGCGCGCCGCGCCGCGTGCCCGCCAGCCTGCGCGCGCGGGCCGCCCGCCGCGCCCGCGCGGCTCACCCGCGCTGCTCCCGGTAGCGGCGGATCAGGGCGTTCGTCGAGCTGTCGTGGCGCAGGTCCGGCTCGTCGTCGGACTCCAGCTCGGGGATGATCCGGCTCGCGAGCGCCTTGCCGAGCTCGACGCCCCACTGGTCGAACGAGTCGATCCGCCAGATCGTCCCCTGCACGAACACCTTGTGCTCGTAGAGCGCGACCAGCGCGCCCAGCGTCGCGGGCGTCAGGCGGCGCGCGAGCAGGGTCGACGACGGCCGGTTGCCCTCGGTCACGCGGTGCAGGACCTGGAACGCGGCGCCCCCCTCCGCCGCGACCTCCTCGGCGCTGCGCCCGAACGCGAGCGCCTCGCTCTGCGCGAACAGGTTCGCCATCAGCAGGTCGTGGTGGCGACCGAGCGGGTTCAGCGACTCGCAGAAGCCGATGAAGTCGCACGGCACGATCTTCGTGCCCTGGTGCAGCAGCTGGTAGAAGGCGTGCTGGCCGTTCGTGCCCGGCTGGCCCCACACGATCGGTCCGGTCTGCCAGCGCACCGGCTCGCCCTCCAAGTCGACGTGCTTGCCGTTGGACTCCATGTCGAGCTGCTGCAGGTAGGCGGGGAAGCGCTCGAGGTACTGGTCGTAGGGCAGCACGGCGAGCGTCTCGCAGCCGAGGAAGTCGTCGTTCCAGATCCCGACGAGCGCCATCAGCACCGGCAGGTTGCGCTCGAACGGCGCCGTGCGGAAGTGCTCGTCCATCGCGTGGAAGCCGCCGAGCATGTCGCGGAAGCGGTCGGGGCCGATCGCGATCATCAGCGACAGCCCGATCGCGGACGGGAACGAGTAGCGCCCGCCGACCCAGTCCCAGAACTCGAACATGTTCACCGGGTCGATGCCGAACTCGGCGACCCGCTCGGCGTTGGTGGAGACCGCGACGAAGTGCTTCGCGACGGCCGCCTCGTCGCCGCCGAGGCCGCTCACGAGCCACTCGCGCGCGGTGTGCGCGTTCGTGAGCGTCTCGAGCGTGCCGAACGTCTTGGAGGAGACGACGAACAGCGTCCGCGCCGGGTCGAGGTCGCGCGTCGCCTCGGCGAAATCGGTCCCGTCCACGTTGGAGACGAAGCGGACGGTGAGCGAGCGGTCGGCGTAGTGGCGCAGCGCGGTGTAGGCCATCGCCGGGCCGAGGTCCGAGCCGCCGATGCCGATGTTGACGACGTTGCGGATCCGCTCGCCGGTGTGGCCGGTCCAGGCGCCGGTGCGCACGCGATCCGAGAAGTCCGCCATGCGGTCGAGCACGGCGTGGACGTGCGGGACGACGTTCTCGCCATCCACCAGGATCTCGGCGTCGCGCGGGGCACGCAGCGCGGTGTGCAGGACCGCACGCCGCTCGGAGACGTTGATCTGCTCGCCGGAGAGCATCGCGTCGATCCGCTCGCGCACGCCCGACTCGTCGGCGAGCTGGAGCAGCAGCGCCATCGTCTCGCCGGTCACGCGCTGCTTCGAGTAGTCGAGGTAGATCCCGGCGCCCTCAGCCCGCATGCGCTCGCCGCGCTGCGGGTCCGCGGCGAACAGCTCGCGCAGGTGGACGTCGCGCAGCGCGTCGCGGTCGCGCTCGAGCGCGGCCCAGGCGACCGTCCGCGTCGGCGCACCGGCCCGCGCGCCCGCGCTCACGCGCGGCCTCCTGCGCCGCGCGGACCCGCGACGGGAGCCGCCGGCCAGGGCGCGTCCGCGACCGCGCTCGCGCGTCGGCGCCGGCCGGCGCGAGCACCCCCCGCAGTCCGCATCAGGACGCCACCTCCACGCCCCGCTTGGCGATGCAGTCGAGCAGGTCGCGCCAGGAGGCGTCGAACGCCTCGGCGCCCTCGCGCTGGAGCTGCTCGGCGAGCGCGGCCGTGTCGATCCCGGCGTCCTCGAATGCAGCGAGCACGTCACGCGCGTCGCCGCCGTCGCGCGGCAGCGGCTCCCCCACCCGGCCGTGGTCGGCGAACGCGAGCAGCGTCGGCTCGGGCATCGTGTCGATCGTGTTGGGCGCGGCGAGCGCCTCGACGTAGAGCACGTCGGAGGCGTCCGGGTCCTTCGTGCCGGTCGAGGCGAACAGCAGCCGCTGCGGCCGCGCGCCCGCGTTCTGCAGGCGCTGGAAGCGCTCGGAGTCGAGCAGCTCGCGGTAGGCGGCGTACGACTGCTTGCCGATCGCGATCCCGAGCCGGTTGCGCAGCTGCGCCGGGACGCGGTCGGCGACCGCGACGTCCCAGCGGCTGAGGAAGACCGACGCGACGGACGCGACGTTCGGGTCGAGGCCCGCGTCGATCCGCCGCTGGACCCCGTGCAGGTACGCGTCGGCGGCGGCCAGGTACTGCTCGCGGCTGAACAGCAGCGTCACGTTGATCGGCACGCCGGCGAAGATCGACTGCTCGATCGCGGGCAGGCCCTCGCTCGTGCCGGGGATCTTCACGAACAGATTCGCGCGCTCGGCGCGCGCGTGCAGGTCGGCGGCCTGCCGGACGGTCGCGTCGGTGTCGTGCGCGAGCAGCGGCGAGACCTCGAGCGAGACCCAGCCGTCGACGCCGTCGGTGAAGTGGTGGACCGGCGCGAACAGGTCGGCGGCGTCGCGCAGGTCCTCCAGCGCCAGCTCGAAGAACGTCTGCTCGTGCGAGAGGCCGGTCGCGACGGCGGCGCGGATCGACTCGTCGTAGTCGCCGCCGGCGCGGATCGCCTTGTCGAAGATCGTCGGGTTGGACGTGAGGCCGGTGACGTCGCGCTCGTCGATGTGGGACTGGAGCGTGCCGTCGCGCAGCATTGCGCGCGTGATGTTGTCGAGCCAGAGGGACTGGCCGAGGTCGTGCAAGGCGCGCGTCGGGAGGGCCGCTGCGCTCATGACGCCGCCTTCTCCGCGTGCCCGCCGAACTGCGAGCGCATCGCCGACAGCACCTGGTTGCCGAACTGGTCGAGGTCGCGCGAGGCGAAGCGGGAGTACAGCGCGGCCGTCAGCACGGGCGCGGGCACGCCCTCCTCGACCGCCGCGAGCGCCGTCCAACGGCCCTCGCCGGAGTCGGACACGCGGCCGGAGAACTCGTCCAGCCCGGGCGAGGCGACGAGCGCCGCCGCGGTGAGGTCGAGCAGCCACGAGGCGACGACGCTGCCGCGCCGCCACACCTCCGCGACGGCGGTCAGGTCGAAGTCGTAGCGGTAGGCGTCGGGGTGCTCGAGCGGGGCGGTCTCGGCGTCGGCGACCGGCTGGATCGAGCCGGCGTTCGCGTGGCGCAGGATGTTCAGCCCCTCGGCGTAGGCGGCCATGATCCCGTACTCGATCCCGTTGTGGACCATCTTCACGAAGTGCCCGGCGCCGGACGGGCCGCAGTGCAGCCATCCCGCCTCGCCGGGCTGCAGGTCGCCGTCGCGGCCGGGCGTGCGCGCGGCCGCCTCGACGCCGGGGGCGATCGCCGCAAGCACGGGCTCCAGCCGGCCGACCGCCTCGTCGTCGCCGCCGACCATCAGCGAGTAGCCGCGCTCGAGCCCCCACACGCCGCCGCTCGTGCCGACGTCGACGTAGTGCAGTTGCTTGGGGGCCAGCTCGCCGGAGCGGCGCTGGTCGTCGCGGTAGTGCGAGTTGCCGCCGTCGATCACCGTGTCGCCGGGCGCGAGCAGCGGGACCAGCTGCTCCAGCGTGCGGTCGACGACGGCGGCCGGGACCATCAGCCAGACGGCGCGCGGGGCGGTCAGCTTGGAGACGAAGTCCTGCAGCGACGCGGCGCCGGTCGCGCCCTCGCCCGCGAGCCCCTCGACCGCCTGCGGGTCGAGGTCGAACACGACGCACTCGTGGCCGGCGCGCATCAGCCGGCGCACCATGTTGGCGCCCATCCGGCCCAGTCCGATCATCCCGAGCTGCATTCCGTGCTCCTTGCCTTTGGTCGCTCTTCTACCGCGTCGCGCGGCTGCTCAACCCGGCGCGACGGTCGGGAACGGCTGCGTCAGGTCGTCGAGGACGTGGTCGGCGCCCGACGCCTCCAGGGCGGCGCGGTCGAACTTGTGCGTCGCGACGGCGACGGACACGAGCCCGGCGCCCTGCGCCGCTTGGACGTCGAGCGGCGTGTCGCCGACGACGAACACGCGCCGGGCGGGCAGCGGCTCGCCGGCCAGCTCCTCGGCGCGCCGGCGGGCGCGCAGCGTGAGCTCGACGCGGTCCGGCGAGTCCGAGCCGTAGCCGCCGAACGTGAAGTAGTGGTTCAGGCGCGCGCGCCCGAGCTTGATGTGCGCGGCCGCCTCGACCGCGCCGCTCGTGAGGCCGAGCAGGACGCCCTGCTCGCAGAGGCGCGGCAGCAGCGCCCCGACGCCGGGCAGGACCGCGTAGCCGGTCGAGGCCTCGACGTTGTCGGGCAGGACGGTCAGGTAGAGGTTCATCAGGCGGGCCATCTCGCGCTTGGTCGGCGGGCGGCCCATGTCGGCCTCGAACGTCTTGCGCGCGACGACCGGGTCGGTCATGCCAGCGTCGGTGTAGGCGCCGATGTCGACCGGGTGCCCGACGAGCTCCTCGAACGCCCAGGTCCAGCTCCTCGCGCCTGCGCCGCCGGTGTCGAGCAGCGTCCCGTCGACGTCGAACAGGACCGCGTCCGGGAGGTGATGGTCGGCGGCCGCCATCGCTGCCGCGACACGCTATCGGACCGCCGGCGGGCGCTCGCCGAACTCCCGCGGCGCGCCCGCCGCAAGGCCGCGGCGCGAGCGCGGGGCGTTGCTAGCCTCGACTGGCGATGGGATCGCTCGCGTGGATCGACGACGCGGCGGCGCGCGACGGCGCCGCACCGAACGCGCCCGAGGCCGCCCGCCCCTCCGACGCGGAGGCGCTCGACGCCTACTCGCGCGTCGTGAGCGACGTCGCGGCGCAGCTCGCGCCGTCGGTCGTGCACGTCCGCGTGAGCGGGCGCACGCCACGCGGGCGGCGCGTCGAGGGCGGCGGCAGCGGCGTGGCGATCGCGCCCGACGGCTTCCTCGTCACCTCGGCCCACGTCGTCGAGCACGCGCGGCGCGTGTCGGTCGAGTCGTCCGACGGCTCCGAGCGCGCGGCGGCTGTCGTCGGGCGCGACCCGCTGTCCGATCTCGCGGTGCTGCGCGCCGACGGCGGCAGGCTCGCGCCGGCGCAGCTCGGCGACGCGGGACGGCTGCGCGTCGGGCAGCTCGTCGTCGCGATCGGCAGCCCGCGCGGCTTCGCCGGCTCGGTGACGGCGGGCGTCGTCTCCGCGCTCGGCCGCTCGCTGCCGGTGCGGGGCGGCGCGCGCGTGATCGACAACGTGATCCAGACCGACGCCGCCTTGAACCCCGGCAACTCCGGCGGCGCGCTGGTCGAGGGCCGCGGGACGGTGGTGGGGATCAACACCGCGGTCGCGGGCGTCGGGCTCGGGCTCGCGGTCCCGATCAACGACGCGACGCGCGCGATCGTCGGCGCGCTGATGCGCGACGGCCGCGTCCGGCGCGCCTACGTCGGGATCGCCGGCGGCTCCCGGCCGCTGCCGCCGCGGATCGCCGCGCGGCTCGGCCGCCGCGGCTGCGTCGAGGTCGTCGAGGTGGCCGACGGCAGCCCCGCCGCGCGCGCCGGCGTGCGCCCGGAGGACCTGATCGTCGCGATCGACGAGGAGCCGGTCGAGAGCGTCACCGCGCTGCAGCGCATCCTCGTCGCCGAGCTGATCGACCGCCCCGTCGCCCTCGCCGTCGTCCGCGGCTCCGAGCAGCGCACGCTGGAGCTGCGGCCGGTGGAGCTGCGGGCGGCGACATGATGTGATGCGTGTGATGCGCTAGCCTGTGCATCATGCGCACCACGCTCTCGATCTCGGACGAGCTGCTGACGGCGGCCAAGCGCCGGGCGCGTGAGCGCGGGCTGACGCTCGGCGAGTTCGTCGATGCGGCGATCCAGCGCGAGCTGAGCGATGCCGCCGCGCGCGTGGAGGCGCCTCCGGTCCCGGTGTTCCGCGGCGGCACCGGGCCGCGGCCGGGGATCGACTTCAGCTCGAACCAGGCCTTGCTCGAGCTGCTCGACGAGGGCGTGCCGCTCGACCGGCGCCGCTGAGTCGTGCTCCTGCTCGACGTCAACGTCGTCCTCGCCGCACACCGCGAGGACCATCCCCACTACGCCGTCGTTCGCCCCTGGTTCGACGACATGCTCGCCGGCGACGAGCGCTTCGCCGTCCCCGCGTTCGTGTGGACGTCGTTCCTGCGGCTGACAACCCATCGCCGGGTGTTCGAGGTGCCGACGCCGCGCGCCGACGCGTTCGCCTTCATCGCCGCCACCTGCGCCCACCCGCTGCACCTGCCGATCGGACCCGGGCCGCGACACCTCGCGCTGCTCCGCCAGCTCTGCGACGAAGCGGACGCGACGGGCGACCTGGTCGTCGACGCCGCGATCGCGGCGATCGCCGTCGAGCACGGCGGCGAGGTCGTCTCGCTCGACCGCGACTTCGCTCGCTTCGAGTCGGTGCGTCGCCGGCGGCCGGCGAGCGGCTGAGCGCGGCCGCCTATGCGGCCGCCCGCATGTGCACGCGCACGACGCCGTGGCCGTCGAGCACGCGCAGCTGCACGAGGTCGCTGAGCTGGTTGGCGAGCCACAGGCCGCGGCCGCCGAGGGCGCCCGCGTGCGGGCGGCGGCGGCCGGCGAGCGGGTCGGCGATCCCGCGCCCGGCGTCGCGCACCTCGCAGACGACCGCGCCGGGCTCGCGCCACATCCGCAGCACGCCGTCGCCGCCGGCGTGCACGACGCTGTTGGTCGCGACCTCGTTGGTGGCGAGCACGAGGTCGAGCACGCGGTCGTGGCCCATGCCGGCGCCGACGCCGCACGCCTGCACCATCCGCCGCAGCTCGCCGAGCGACGAGCGGTCGAACGCGTGCTGCACGACCGCGCCGTCCGGCTCGGGCAGCGGCTCGGCAGACGGCTGCGCGAGCGACGCCGCGCCCGGGAAGCCCCCGCTCGCGACGCCCGCCGCGGTCGCGCCCTCACGCACGAACGGGTGCGTGCGCCGCGCCTGCTCGACGACCGCCGCGCCGAGCGTCGCGACGTCGTAGGGGCACAGGAGCGTGAAGTCCGCGTCCGGGAAGGCGACGTTCAGCAGCTCCTCGTGGCGGTGGCACTCGGCCAGCTCGGCGCCGGCCCGCTGCGCGCAGACCGGCTCACCGACGCCGCGCACGCGGCGCCCCGGCTCGGCGTGGCGCTCGAGGAACTCCTGCCAGGCGGGGATGATGCACGCCGGGTTGGCGCCGACGTCGTCCATGTCCGCGAACAGGACCGGCGCGTCCCCGCCCTCAGCGCCGAGCGCGCCCCGCAACGCCCCGAGCTTGGACTCGGCGACGACGACGAGCACCGGCTCGCGCGCGGCCACGCCCTCGCGCACGAAGCCGAGCACGCCCGCCATGAACTCGTCGCGGCCGGCATAGAGGAACGCTTCGTGGCGGTAGCCGTCGCCGGCCCGCTCCGCCGCGTCCTCCTGGCTATTGCACTCGATGTTCACATTCCCCGGCTCCCTGCGATTGGCTACCCGGCCAGCGGCAAAAGCAAAACGGGCGGCAAGCAAAACGGGTCAAGGGCGCGGCGATGTGCCACGCATGCGACGGCTGAGCGCGAGCCCGAACCAGAACCACGCGAACGCGGCGAGCACGAGCGCAGTGCAGATCGCCGCCGTGACGCCGCCGAACAGGAAGTCGGTCACGAGCAGGACCGCGCCGCTCATCGCGACGACCAGCAGCGCGAGGCCGCCCAGCGCCATCCGCGTCGCCGCGCGGATCAGCCGCGCTCGGTCGCCGCGGTGGAACATGATGCGGTGGTAGGCCGTCGGCGCGATCAGCAGCGCCGACGCGAATGCGGCGCACAGCAGCACGACGAGGTAGACGCCGCGCTGGAAGTCGCTCGCCCGCCCGAAGCGCTGGTTGAACGGCACGACGAGCAGGAACGCGAACAGCAGCTGCACGCCGGGCATCGCGACGCGCAGCTCGCTCAGCAGCTCGCCGAGCTGGCGCTCGGTGCGCTCCGCCTCGGACTCGTCGTGCGCGGGGATCCGTTCCATCGCTCCAGGAGATGCCCGCAAGCGCGGCGCGGGTATCGCACGGGCGATGCCGCCCCGCACGCGACGATCGCCGAGGCGCTCGCCGAGCCGGCCGGCGCGGACTCGGGAGCGCGGTCGCCGAGCACCCGATCGACGAGCGCGTGCGCCGCGCCGTGCTGGACCTGATCGCGGGCGACCGCGACGCGCCGGCGGTGCAGCGGCGCGCGCCCGCCTAGCGCGCGTGCGCCGAGCGCGGCTCGGCCATCGCCGCCGCCAGCGCATAGGTCCCGCACGCCAGCCCGACGACCCGCTGCTCGGCGGCAGCGCAGGGATCGCGTAGGCGAGCGCGAGGCCGCCCCAAGTCGCGGCGACGGCGGCGGCGATCGCCGCCGACAGCGCGAGGCCGAGAGCGGGGCGGGCGGTGAGACGATGCGCGGCCCCGGCAGGCGCGGCGACGAGGCCGAGCAGCAGCAGCGCGCCGACCGCCTGCGCCGCCTGCGCGGTGACGAGCGCGAGCGCGAGCAGGAACGCGATCCCGAGCATCCGCAGCGGGAGCCCGCGCGCGGCCGCGACCTCGGGATCGAGCGTCGCCAGCTGCAGCGGCCGGCGCGCGAGCAGGATCGCCAGCGCGACCGCGCCCGCGACGGCCGGCGGCCAGCCGCGCCTGCCCCGCACCGAGCGCGAAGATCGAGCCGAACAGCGCGGTAGATCACGCGGTCGAGATAGCCGAGCAGCGGGTTGACGTCGTGCGCGACGAGCAGCGCCGCGACGCCGTCCTCACGGCAGATGCGCGCCAGCAGCGCCGCGATCGCCCGCTGGCTCGGGAGGTCGAGGCTGTCGAGCGGCTCGTCGAGGATCAGCAGCCCGGGGCGCTGCACGAGCGCCTGGGCGATCAGCAGCCGCTGGACGCGCTGCGCGCGCAGGGCCGCCCGATCGGCCGCGCGAGCGTGTATCGCGTGCTCGAGCTGCTGACCGAGCACCGCCTCGTCGAGCGGCTCGCGATCGACCAGGGCCACGCCCGCTTCGAGCGCATCGAGCCCGACGGCCACCATCACCACCACCTGCTGTGCGACTCCTGCGGGCGGCTCGTCGCGTTCGACGACCCCGGCCTCGAGCGGGCGATCGACCGCCTCTCCTCGCGGCTCGGCGTGCGCGTCGAGCACCACGACGTGCTGCTGCACGGCGCCTGCGCGGCCTGCGGCTGAGCGCGCGCGCCGGCGACGCGACGACCCGTGGGGGGCGTCCGTGGAGACCGGCGCGAAGGCGGCGGGGATGTACGGAGCGCGGTTGCGCGGCCGCGCGGATGGAGGTGGCGACAAGCGGTCGTACCGTGTCTGGCATGCGCAGGCTCCGCCTCGTCAGATCCCCCGCCGACCCGCCGCCCCCGACCGACTCGCCGCGCACGCAGCAAGTCGCGTGGGAGCTCGGGGTCGACCTCGCGACGGTCCGTGGCACCGGACCGCACGGCGCCATCACGTGCGCCGACGTCGCGCGCGCCGCGGTAGACAGCCGCGACTTCCGGGCTCAACGACGGCGGTCACCGCTCGAACGCGGCGGGTCCGTGGCGTGACCCGCTCAGCGCTGATCGCGGGCGCCTCCTGGAGCACGCCGCCGCCAGCAGCGCCGGACGGCGTCGCGCTGACGAGCCGGGGCGAGCCGTCGGCGAAGCGGTTGCCGTCGGCGTTGACCAACCCCCGCTCGGCGAAGGGGGTGGAGCTCGTGCTCGCGACCGGCTCGGGCAGCGGAGCGAGCAGCGACGCGTCGCCGGCCCGCGCTCAGGCGGCGCGCGCCGGCTCGCCCGGCTCGGCGACGGCCGCGCGCGGCGGGTCGGGCACGGCGCACACGCGGCCCTCGCTGAAGCCGCCGGCGCCGATCTCGAGCGCGGCGTTGAAGCGCGCCCGCGCGTTCTCCCACGACACGATGTGGCACAGCTCGACGACGCCCTTGTCGCCGAAGCGCTCGCGCAGCGCGGCGACCTGCGCGTCGGTCACCTCCGGCGGGGTGAGCGTCGCGGCGCGCGCGAAGTCGATCACGAGCAGCTCGTCCTCGCTGAAGAGGCCCGACTCGCGGGCGCGCGGCAGCGCTAGCAGCTGCTCGTCGGAGAGCCCCGAACGGCGCGCGTACGCGGAGCCGATGTCGATGCAGAACTCGCAGCCGACGACGGTCGCGGCCTTCAGCACGGCGAGCTCCTTGAGGCGCTTGGGGACTCGCGCCGGGCGCTCGACGGCGCGGTTCCAGCGCGCGTAGGCGACGAGCCGGCGCGGATCGTGGGCGTAGATCAGCGTCGACTCGACCACCGGGTCGCCGTACTGGCGGCGCGCGACGGCGGCGATCACGCGGCTGACGATGCCGCGCGCGGGCGGGATGCGTGGCGTGGTGACAGTCATGGCCCGAGACGGTAGACCACAAGCGGCCCCCGTGTAAGGTCCATTTCGATGGCTGTCTCGGGTACCGCTTCCGCCGGGCCGGAGCTGCTGGTCGAGCTGCGCCGCACGCGCGGCGCCGGCCCGCTGCGGGTCCAGCTGGAGGCGGCCCTGCGCGCCGCGATCGCCGACGGCCGGCTGGCGGCCGGCGCGCGGCTGCCGCCCTCGCGCACGCTCGCGACGGATCTGGGCGTCTCGCGCCGGCTCGTCGTCGAGGCCTACGCGCAGCTGACGGCCGAGCACTGGCTGGAGGCGCGCAGCGGCTCGGGCACGTTCGTCGCCGCGCGCGTCGCCGAGGCCGCCGCGAGCGCGCCGCCGCCCACGCTGCCGCCGCGCGCGCCGCGCTTCGACTTCTTCCCCGGCCACCCCGCGCTCGCCGCCTTCCCCCGCGCCGTCTGGTCGCGCGCACTGCGCGAGGTCCTGCGCGAGGCGCCCGACGCGGCGCTCGGCTACGGCGAGCCGTGCGGGGAGACGGCGCTGCGCGCCGAGCTCGCGGCGTACCTGCGGCGCACGCGCGGGGCGGCCGCCGAGCCCGGCCGGATCGTCGTCGTGCCGGGCGCGCTCGGCGGACTGGGGCTGCTGGCGTCGGTGCTCGTCGCGCGCGGGCGCCGGCGGATCGCGGTCGAGGACCCGGGCCTCGACGCGATGCGGCTCGTGCTCGCGCGCGCCGGCGCCGACGTCGTGCCGGTGCCGGTCGACGGCGACGGGCTCGACGTCGACGCGCTCGCCGCCGCGCGCGCGGACGCGGTGCTCGTCACGCCCGGCCACCAGTTCCCGACCGGGGTGAGCTTGAGCCCGATCCGGCGCGGCGAGCTGCTGGCGTGGGCGCGCGCGACGGGCGGGCTCGTGATCGAGGACGACTACAACGCCGAGCTGCGCTACGACCGCCCCGCCGTCGGCGCGCTGCACGGGCTCGCGCCCGATGATGTCGCCTACCTCGGCTCGGTCAGCAAGGCGCTCGCGCCGGCGCTGCGGATCGGCTGGCTCGTGCTCCCGCCTGCGCTCGTGGGTCCGCTCGCGCAGGCGCGGATGCTCGCCGGCGCGGCGCCAGGCGCGCTCGAGCAGCTCGCGCTCGCGCGGCTGCTGGCGCGCGGCGACGTCGACCGCCAGCTGCGCGTCGCGCGGCGCCGCTACCGCGCCCAGCGCACCGCGCTCGCGGCTGCGCTCGCCGCCCATCTGCCCGGCGCGGAGATGGGCGGTCAGCCCGGCGGCGTGCACGCGCCGGTGCGCGTCCCGTTCGGCTTCGACGCCGCGCGGCTCGCGCAGGAGGCGGCCGTGCGCGGCGTGTCGGCGTTCCCGCTGTCGTGGTTCCTCGCCTGGAGCCCGCCGCGCACCGACACGCTCGTGCTCGGCTACGGCCAGGTGCCCGCGCCGAGCCTGCCCGAGGCGATCCGCCGCCTCGCCGAGGCGCTGCACGCGGCGTGCTAGCATTGATAGCACCATGGAGCGGGTCATGGTTCAAGCCGACAAAGCGCTGCTGGAGCGCGCCCGCCGTGCCGCGCGCGAACGCGGCGTGACGTTCCCCCAGCTCGTGCGCGAAGCGCTCGAGCACGAGCTCGCGACGCGGGGCGAGGCGATCCGTCCGCTCTCCTGCGCCGGGGCGATCAGCACCGGAGGGCGCGCCCGCGAGCGGGCCTACGAGCCCGACCCGTGGCGCTGATCGTCGACACCGGTCCGCTCGTCGCCCTGCTCGACGCGACCGATCCGGACCACGAGCGCTGCGCCCGGCTGCTGCAGGAGACGAGGGAGCTTCGCGTCGTGCCGGTGTGCGTGCTCGTCGAAGTCGAGTACCTGCTGCGACCCTGGCCCGAGGCGTTCGCCGCGCTGCTCGCCGACTTCGAGACCGGCGCGTTCCGGCTGCTCGACCTCCCGGCCCGCTGGCTCGCGCGCAGCGGCGAGCTGATCGACCGCCACCGCGACCTCGCGCTCGGACTGGTCGACGCGACCGTGATCGCCGCCGCCGAGATGCTCGGCGAGACGAAGATCGCCACGCTCGACCACCGCCATTTCACCGTCGTGCGGCCCACCCACACGCAGGCGCTGAGCCTCCTGCCCTGAGCGTCATTCTATCCCGGCAGCGGCGCGCCGGCGAGCGCGGCGATCGCGCCGGCGGCCGCGGCGGCCAGCAGCGTCGGGACGACCCCGCGGCGGGCGACGAGCAGGAGCACGGCGCCGCCGGCGAGCACGCCGTACTGCCACGTCTCGCTCAGCGCGCGCGCGAGCGGGATCGCGGCACCGAGGATCGCGCCGATCGCGGCCGGGCCGGCGCCGTCGAGGAACGCGCGCGGGGCGGGGCTCGTGCGCAGCTGCTCGAAGCGCGGCGCGCCGAGCGCGACGAACAGGAACGACGGCGCGAACGCGACGAGCGCCGCGAGCAGCGCACCGCCGACGCCGGCGGCCGCGTAGCCGACGACCGCGACCGTCAGCACGACCGGCCCGGGCGTCGCCTGCCCGAGCGCGACGGCGTTGAGGAACTGGCCGTCGGTCATCCAGTGGTAGTGGCTCACCGCGTCGGCCTGCATCAGCGGGACGATCACGAAGCCGCCGCCGTAGGAGAGCGCGCCGACCTTGAACGCCGTCCAGCACAGCGCGCCGAGGCCGGCGGCCGCGGCGGTCGCGAGCGGGACCGGCCAAGGCGCCCACGCGGCGGCCCCCGGCCCGTGCCCGATCCCCCGCCGCCACGCGAGCTCGGCCAGCCCGCAGGCGAGCAGGACGAGCACGAGCCACGGGCCGAGCGTCGCGGCCGCCGCGCCGCCGGCGAGCAGGTAGCCGAGCCAGCGCGCGCGAGCGGCGCCGAGCGCGCGCCGAGCGGCGCCGGCCGGCTCGCCGGCTACCGCGCACCCGGCGGCGCCCTCCGGCGCGGCCGGCTCGCCCGTCCGGCCCCAGCTCCCCGGCACGAGCCGCAGCCCCGCCTGCACGGCGACGGCGGCGACGACCGCGCCGGCGCCCGCGCCGACGCCCTGCACCCAGCGCGGCGGCGCGCCGAGGAACAGCGCCGCCAGCGCGACGATCAGCGCGAGCCCCGGCGCGATGAACGCGGCCGCGCCGGCAAGCGCACCCGCCGGCCCGCGCAGCCGCCACGCGCAGTAGATCGCCAGCTGCGTCGAGGCCGGCCCGGGCAGCAGCTGCGTCACCGCGATCGCGTGCTCGAACTCCTCCTCGGCCAGCCAGCGGCGGCGCCCGACGCACAGCTGGCGCAGCAGCGCGACGTGTGCTGGCGGCCCGCCGAACCCGACGCATCCGATCCGCCCCCACTCGCGCACGATCGTCGCGAGGCCAGGCGGGGGCGCCACGCCCGTCGCCGCGTCAGACCGCTCCGGATCGCCCGCCATCGCCGGAATCGAATCATCGCCACCGGGCCCGCGTCGCGCCGGCCCGGCCCTGAGCGGAACCACAACTCACTGACGTCATACGTCTGATCTACCGGTAGACTCATCGCGCTCATGCAGCCCGCCGCCCGCGACGACGACTGATGGCGGCGGCCACGACACTGCCGACGCCGCTCGGGCGCCGCGTCACAGTCGTCGAGCGCGGCGCGGGGACGCCGGTCGTGTTCCTCCACAGCGGGGTGGGCAGCGCCGGCGAGTGGAAGCAGGTCTTCGCGCTCTGGCCGGAGGGCTACCGCCTCGTCGCGATCGAGGCGTGCCCGGACGGCGTCGACCCGGGCGTCGCCGGAGAGCGCAGCATCGACGACTACGTCGACCAGGTCTACGCTGTCGCCGAGCACGCCGGCTCGCCCGTCCACCTCGTCGGGTTCTCGTGGGGCGGCGCGACCGCGCTGCGCGCGACGACCGCGGCGCCCGACCTCGTCGCCTCGCTCGCCGTCGTCGAGCCCCAGCCGTACGGGCTGCTGCGCACGCAGCACGCCGGCGCCTACGCCCTGATCTGCGACCTGCGCGACCGCTGGCACGCCCACGTGTCCGCCGGACGCTGGTACGAGGCGTTCGAGGCGTTCATCGACTTCTACAACGGCCCCGGCTCGTTCGCGGCCTGGCCGCCGCCTCAGCGCGACGCGTTCCTCGCAGTCCAGCGGCGCCGGGGGGACCTCTGGCCCGTCCTCTTCGACGTCCCGCTGAGCGTCGAAGCGCTCGCAACGGTGACCGCTCCGGTCCACGTCGTCGAGGGATCGCGCTCGTCCCCCGTCGAGCACGCGCTGTGCGAGGTCGTCCTGCGGCACGTCCCCCACGCCCACCACACGGTGATCGAGGGCGCCGGCCACATGATGCCGCTGACGCACCCGCAGCAGCTCGCCCGCGCCCTCATGAGCCGGATCGAGCGCTGAGCGCCAGCCGTCAGCCGCTCGCGAGCGGCAGCGGCTCGCCGAGCGGGGCGGGGCGCGCGGCGTCGAACAGGCCGCACACGTCGAGCGTGTCGCAGGTGCAGCCGCGGGCGGTCAGCAGCCAATCGCGCATCGCGCTCGCGCGGGCCACGAGCGCTTCGACCTCGGGCAGCTTGCGCTCGGCCAGCGCGCGCAGCTCGGCATGCGCGGCGCCGTCGGCGTCGGCGCCCAGCAGCGCGCGCGTCTCGTCCAAGCTGAAGCCCGCCTGCTTGGCGACGTCGATCGCGCTGAGCCGGCGAACCGTCTCGGGCGTGTAGCGCCGCTGGCCGCTCACGCGCACGGGCTCGGGCAGGACGCCGACGCGCTCGTAGTAGCGGATCGCGGAAGCGTTGACGCCGGCGCGGCGAGCGACCTCGCCGATCGTCAGGACGGCGGCATCGGCGTCGGACATCACGGCATCTCCCTTGACTTCAACCCGGGTTCAAGGTGCAGCGTAGCCGCCATGATGCGGCACCTGCTGCTCGCGCTCGTGCTCGCCGCGACGGCCGCGTTCGTCGTCGGCGTCGCGATCGAGCGCAACGACGCCGAGCACCATCCGGCTTCCGCCGAGGCGGTCCGGCACGCCGGCGAGCACGCGAGCGGCGGAGAGAGCGCGCCTGAGCACGAGGGCGCCGAGCATGCCGAAGGCGCCGGATCGGGTGGGCGAAGCGAGGCGCACGAGCACCGCGAGGAGCTGCGCCCGCTCGGCATCGACGTCGAGGCCGCCCCGTTCGTCGTGGCCGCCGCCACCGCCTCGGTCCTGCTCGCGCTCGCCGCCTGGCTGCGTCCACGACCCGCGCTGCTCGCCGCGATCGCCGCGGCGATGCTGGCGTTCGCCGTGCTCGACGTGCGCGAGATCTTCCACCAGCTCGACGAAAACCGCGACGAGCTCGCGTCGCTCGCCGCGCTCGTCGCGGGCCTACACGTCGCCGGCACCGCGGTGGCGGGTCTGCTCGCGAGGAGCCGCCGGCGCTCGGCGCCGTCCGGGCGCGCGGCGCCGCGCTGATCCGGCCTTCGCGCCCGCCTCCTTCGCGAGCTTGAGGAGCGCGTCGCGCAGCGACGGGAAGTGCTCAGGGCTGGGCGACCGTCCGCTGAGCGGCCGCACCATGCTCCAGCCTTCCTTCGACTCCACGGCGTTGAATTCGCGTGCGACGCGGCCGCGGGTCAGGAGAACGATCTTCGGCTCGGCGATCGTCAGCAGCTTGCCGCGCACCTTCTCGTTGAGGATGTGCGCGCCCGTCGGATCGATCGCGAAGGACACGTCCCCGACCCACCACAGGAAGTCCGGATAGAACGTGCTCGACGTCCCGACCTTGACGGGGAGCGGGATGCCGTAGCCCGGCGAGCGCGGCGGATTGCGCGCCCACACGCCGATCCCGAGGCTGTCGACGGTCTCGGCGAGCTCGCGCTCGTCAGGGGTCATGCCCGACCTGCTGTAGCGAGCATGGGCCGCGTGCCTGAACGCCTGCATGTCGTCCGACCCCGGCTGGTGGGGCGACAGCGTCCAGGTCTCCTCCCGGGAGATCTCGTTGCGGACCAGCTGCACCGACCGCTCGAACTGGTCGATGACGGCCGCCGCGCGTTCCGCGAGCAGCTGCTGGGCGAGCGACCCGCTCGACGCGCGCTGCTCGTAGGCCGGCCCCACGAAGATCCCCGGATCGAGGAGATGCGCGCAATGCCTGTTCGCCGCTCGAATCCGGCGCCGCAGGTACTCGCCGTTCGGTCGCCTGGCCGCGACCGCGATCGACCGGTACCGCGTGTCGTCGTCGCCTCCGGCGAGGTCGATGCGCTTGAGCGTGCGCAGCCCCTCCGCGACCAGCTCCTCCTCGTCCCAGAGCTTCGTCGCCTGTGACCGGATCTTGCGGATCTCGGCCTCGAGGTCCGCCTCGCCGAGCTGGTAGTTCGGCAGGGTGTGGCGCTTGACGCAGCCCCGCTTGACGGCGACCTCGGGAAGCGGCTCCTTCCTGGTCTTGACGCGAATCGGCGACGAGAACGGATCGTCGTCGTCGGTGTTGTAGAGCGCCAGCTCCCGCTTGAGCCCGGTGATGATCGCCTCGAACGCCCTGCTCGGGACGCGGACGTAGAGGTAGGCGGTGTTGAGCGCGCCGTCCTCGAGATGCTGCGCCCCGGGCTGACGGAGGGCGCGGCCGATGATCTGCGCGATGCGCGTGTAGCTGTTCGACTCGTCGTCGAAGTACTCGACATACGCCTCGGGGTCGTCCCAGCCTTCCTGCAGCGCGCGGTTGCAGATGATGTGCACGTGACGAGCGCTCAGATCGCTCAGCGCGCTCACGGCCTCGGCCTCGTCCGGCAGGACCTTGGTCTGCGTGTAGACGGCGATCTGCTCCGCGGCGACCCTGCTCTCGCGCAGGTGCTCCCAGATCGCGACGGGCCGCGAGACGACCTCGCCGCGCCGCGGGTTCGACGCCTCGACGACGTAGAGCGCCTTCGGCGTCACGATCCCGCCTTCGGCCCTGGCGCGCTTCGTGAGGTCGCGGTGACGCGCGACGATCGCGTCGAGCAGCACCTCCGGATCGGAGTCGAAGTTCTCGACCTCGATCGCCTGCTTGAGCAGCTGCGCCTCGACGACGTCCCTGGTCGAGACCCGCACCGTCGCCTTCTCGGCGATCGGCCGCATCTGCTCGTCGTCGTCGGTGGCCCGCGCGAACTGCTCGAAGCGCTCGGACGACGGGGGCGTCGCGGAGGCGAGGAAGAACCCCACGGGCCGCAATCCGACCAGCTGGTCGAGCTGCGCCGGCGTTTGGTTGTGGCTCTCGTCGTAGACGACCCAGATCGGTCGCCTGAGCTCGGTCCGCAGCTGTTCCCACGGTGATTTGTCCCCGCCCCAGTCCGCCTGCGGCCGGTGCATGTTGAGCCGCGCCGACTCCCTGCCGCCCGCCTCCGCGGCCTCGGCCTCGTTCCACGAGCCCACGGTCGTCACCCAGATGGTCAGCCCCCTGCTCGCCCCGATGAGCGCCTCCCACTCGCTCTTGCTGGGCCGTTCGCGGAGGATCTGCGTCCCCGAGGGCAGGAGCGACCGGTACCTGCCACGCAGGTTGCGGAAGGTCTGGTCGACGACCGCCGCGGAGACGGACGTCCACAGGATGAGCGCGTTCTGGAGGTCGCCGGCGGCCTTCGCGAGGATCGGCGTCTTCCCCGCACCGGTCACCGCCTTCAGGTGGCCGATGTACGGGATCGGGATCAACCCGAGCTTGCGCACCCCGGTCTCGGCGTACGCCTCGACCCACTCGTCCGCGGACTCGGCGAGCTGTGCGGCGGCCTGCTCCTGGAAGTCGAACAGCCGGAAGCTCATGAGCCCGGCGCCACGACGTCGGCCTCGTACGCGTCGTCCTCCGTCGGTCCCGCCGAGGCGAGCGAGGCCAGGATCTCGTCGGGGATCTGGCAGAAACGGAACGACCGCGTCTCCGAGACGACGCAGGTCGTGCCGTAGATCCGGACGGGCATCTTGAGGCCGAGCTGCTCCGCCTCTCGCAACGCCTCGTTGATGATCGGCGTGGTGACCCGGCTGCTCGTCGTCCCGTTCCACACGAGCGCGATCGCCTCGCCCCGCTGATTGGCGCCGATCACCCATCGCGTGCCCGTGACCGGCCGGATCCCGCTGCCCGCGCCGCTGCGGTCCGTCTGACAGACGACCGCCACGATCTTCTCCCGCTCGAGCCCGAGGATGGCCTCGCGGTCCAGCTCGCTGCCCGTCTTGTAGAAGGTGAAGCCTGAATCGAGCCCGTCCACCTCGATCGCACGCCGGATGCGCGGAGCGGTGAGCGTGCGAGCGTAGTCGTCCTCGCCGTTGCCCTCCTCGATGAGGATGAAGCGCCGGGTGCCGCCGTCGAGCCGGTTGAGCTGGAGCACCGCGTCGCCTGTCGTCCCGCTTCCGGCGAACGGGTCGAACACGATCGACTCGCGATTCCCCGCCGCGCCGACCAGCATCTCGATCAGCTCGACGGGCTTGGGATTCTTGAAGCCGTCGAAGTCCTCGCCGAACAGCTCCTTGAGCCGGTAAGCCCCCGAGCGCGCGTCGAGGTCGATGACGCTTCGCAAGGTGCCGCGGTACTCGTCCAGGAAGTCCTTCATCTGAACGATCTGGTCGCGACGCCCGGGAAAGACGATGAGCCCCTCCTCGACGAGCCGCTGCATCGTCTCCGCCTTGAATCGATAGCCGTTCAGCGGCATCGCGTACGAGCGCTTGTCCTTCGGGCTCTTGAGGACGCCCTGCTCCCAGACGCCGTAGCGGTAGCCGCCCTGCTTCGGGTTGTGGACCCGATAGGCGGCCTGGTATGGCCCCCGCTCCTCGTCGACCTCGGTGTAGCGCCCGAGCCGGTCGACGGACTCCTTGTTCGCCTTGACGAAGCGGGCCCATGCCCGCTTGAGCTCGGCGAAGTCGGCCGTCGCCCGCTTGAGCTTCCTGTGCTGCTCCATCAGCGCGTCGCGTGTCTCGTCCGCCGGGGTGGTCCACACCCGCGGCACCTTCTTGAGGTTCCTGGCGTAGGCCACGATGTACTCGTGCTCGATGGCGACACGCGACGGATTGTTGTCGGGCGAGCCGCGCCAGGTGATGACCGCGATGCGGTTGCGCTCGTCGAAGATCTCGTCCATCAGCATCAGCAGGCGTCCCAGCTCGATGTCGGAGATCGAGACGAAGATGACGCCGTGCGGCGCCATCAGCCGGTGGATCGCCACGAGGCGCGGCGCCATGTAGTTCAGCCACTTCGTGTGGCGCCCGCCGTCCTCGTTCGAGACGTAGTGGGCGTCCGAGCCGTCGGCGTTGGGGTCCTCGTACCTGGCGTCCGAGTACCGGAAGTCGTTGCCGCCGCGGTTGTAGGGCGGATCGATGTAGACGACGTCGATCGCGTCGGCGAATTGCGACTGGAGCGACACCATCGCCTGCAGGTTGTCCCCCTCGATGAGGAAGTTGCCGGCGTCCCGATCGCCGAACGACAGCTCGGCGTCCGGCTCGAGCACGCGCGGCGTCGGGACCGCGGTGCGATACGAGCGCCGGCCCCGCCAATGGAGGTGGAGGCCCGACTCCTCGCGAACCGGCTCGTCGCCCTCGGCGTCAGCCGGGGAGCGTGGCGGCGGCGCGTCAGCGTGCGTCTTCTTGCGGGCCATCTGCGCCTGAGCCTAGATCCTGATCCTGACGGCTAGGGTGAACTGACTCCAGGTTCTCGCGACAGGTCGCGAGGGTCGATAGAGGCTTGTTGGTGGACGACCCCGCCCAGCTGGGCGGGGTCGTCCGCGCGCGTTCTCAGGCTCCCCGGTGCC
>Ga0070712_100000167_pt1 | contig 35889 bp, 25 predicted proteins | sample LARL81metaG_FD_71396 | JGI IMG/M metagenome (GOLD analysis project Ga0070712, IMG submission 71396) | Corn, switchgrass and miscanthus rhizosphere microbial communities from Kellogg Biological Station, Michigan, USA - LAR L8-1 metaG | ecosystem: Host-associated > Plants > Roots > Rhizosphere ...
GATCAGTACACGGGAGGCCAAGCTCGAGCCGATTTCCAGTACCGTCTTCAAACGTATGAGCGCCGCCACCGGGGGAGAGGCTTATTTCGCCAAGACTTGGAGGGAGCAGCAGAAAGCTTTCGCCTCCATTCGGAACGATCTTGCCCATCTCTATTCTGTGAGCTACTACCCTCAGCCCAATCCAAACCGGGGATGGCGCACCATCACGGTGAAGCTAAAGGGAGAGCGGATGAGGAAGTGCCGTATCCGGACGCGCAATGGATATCGACCCGAATCGTCACGCATATCGGTGGAGAGAGTTCCGCTTCCGGCAGCAGCGGAACCTTCTTCGAGTGCTTCCAATTAGCGGAATTCAATAAATAGTTTCTGGAGATTTGTTCAAGCCCTGGCCCCGGCGTGAGGCTAATTTTTCCGTCATAGGATGAGCTTTGGAGCAGCCAGCCAAAAAACTGTGGCGCGCGCCCTGGTAAACGTTTACTATTCGTCGCCGCGGGGTTTTTCACCCGTCGCATCAGGAGATTCCTCTCATGTTTTCAACCAACCGGCGCCGTTTCCTGGTTCAAGTCGCGGCTGCGGGAGTCGCATGCGCAACCGACCTGGCATTCGGCCGGCATTTCCCCGCATTGATGCAGAGTCCGAGTCCCAGCGATCCGGTTCGGGTTTACCTGGACCCTCGACGCACCGTAGCCCCGCTCGACCGTAATCTGTTCGGGTCTTTTCTGGAGCATCTGGGGCGGGCAATCTATGAAGGAATCTACGACCCCGGCTCAAAGTTATCGGACAGCAACGGTTTTCGCAAAGATGTAATGGACGAAGTGCGCCAGATGGAAGTACCGATCGTTCGCTATCCCGGCGGGAATTTCGTCTCCGGATATAACTGGCTGGATGGGGTAGGGCCCAAGCAGGATCGTCCGCGAGTGTTCGACAAGGCGTGGAATTCCTTGAATACCAATCAGTTTGGCACCAACGAATTCATGGCCTGGTGCAAGGCGGTCGGCACGCAGCCTCTCATGGGTTTGAACCTTGGAACCGGGACACCGGAAGAGGCTGCGGCGCTGGTGGAGTATTGCAATCTCGAGAAGGGAAGCAAGTGGAGCGACCTGCGGCGCAAACACGGATACGCCGATCCATACCGAGCGAAATACTGGTGCCTCGGTAATGAGATGGATGGACCTTGGCAAATAGGCCACATGACCGCCGCAGAATATGGTCTAAAAGCGCAGGATGCAGCACGCCAGATGCGTTATGTTGATCCTTCACTTCAACTTATCGCATGCGGGTCGAGTGGGCCCGCGATGCCAACATATCTGGAGTGGGATCGAGAAGTTCTCGAGCAATGCTACGACTATGTGGACGGACTCTCCTTGCATCGCTACATCGGCAATACGCCCGAAGAAACCGGTGGGGACAGCTCAAAGTTTCTTGCCATGAACCTCAGCATGGAAAAGCAGATCAAAGAAACGGTGGCCGTCTGCGACATGGTGCGGGGACACAGGCGTTCACCAAAAAAGCTTTGGCTCTCGTTCGATGAGTGGAATGTATGGTACCGGGCCCGCCGCGGAGATGCCGTGAATGGCCACGGAGGCGTGGCACCCCACCTTCTCGAAGAGATTTATAATCTGGAAGACGCCTTGTTGGTCGGCGGGTTCCTCAACACGCTGATTCGCAACGCTGACCGGGTCAAGTTGGCGTGCCTGGCGCAGTTGATCAACGTAATCGCACCGATCATGACCAACGCCACCGGTTTATACCGGCAAACCATTTACTACCCCTATAACTGGGCCCTTCAATATGCCCGCGGGTCGGTGCTCAATCTGTTGGTAGAGTCACCGACTTACGAAGTTTCCGGAATGGGACAGGTTCCGCATCTTGACGTTGCTGGTACGGTGGAGCCAGAGAGTGGGAAGGTCTCGGTTTTCGTTCTCAATCGTGACTTGTCCCGGGCACATACGGTCGAGCTGAACTGGCAGGACATGGCGCCTTCGCGGGCAATCTCATCGATGGTCTTGACGGGAGACGATCTTAAAGCTTCGAACGGCTTCAATACTCCCCAGCGCGTGGCTCCGCAAACCATGGACAAGCCTTCAATCTCGGGAGGCCGCGCCAAATTCGAAGTGCCTGCCCGCTCTTACAGCGTCATTCAGTGGGGAACTTGATTGGAGATGAACACTTCGATCCGCCGCGGGAGATTTCTCTGTAGTAAGTGGTGGGCGCTGGCTACCCGTTCTTTCATCCGGACTGCGCCATTTGCCACCGTAAGCCCGGCCGGCACTTTAGTTTCGCGCCAGTGTCCGTGAGCAAGGTGGTCTTGATGATCGGATGAGCAGGTCGAAATGCTCGTCGCGAAGCGTTTCTACCTTTTTGCGGGCGGGGTACGCCGACGCCTTTCATTCCTTGAGCTCTCGGATAGCAGGCTGGTGGACTCCCGCAGCACGAGATTGGTCTTGAGTAAGTATTCGGTTCCGTTGGGCGAAGGAGTTTCACGCTCCACTTCGGTGAGGAGGGCATGAAAAGCCAGGCGCGCCAACTCAGATTGCGACATCTGTACGGTGGTCAAAGGCGGCAAAACAAACTGCGCTAAACGGATATCGTCGAATCCAACCACTGATATGTCATGCGGAATTGAAAGCCCCGCATCGTGGCTTTCGCGCATAACCCCAATGGCGGTCATGTCATTCGAGCAGAGAACCGCGGTTGGATGGGTCGCGCCGGCCAGTAAATGTCTGAAGGCAGCCATGCCGCCTTCCATGGTGTGATCGCCCTCCACCACCAGAGACGGGTCAGACTCCAGGCCAATCTCTCGCATCGACCTGAGAAAGGCCTGATGCCGAGCCACCGCCGATTTGAGGCGTAGGGGACCGGTGATAAATCCGATTTTTTCGTGGCGCAAAGCGGCCAGATGCTGCACTGCCTGGCGGATTCCGTGGAGATAATCAATCTGAATATTGCTGACTCTTGGACGTGGCGGCCCTACGTCTACGAAGACGAGTGGCACCTTCCGTAGTTTCAAGTCTTCCAGAAGTATCTCCTCCATGCCGAAAGTCATGATTGCGACACCCTCGACCCGGCGTTCGATCATCCGGCGGACCGAGCTTTCCATACGCTTGGGATCGTTTCCGGTAGAGGTCAGCAAGATCTCGTAATGGTGCTGGACGGCGATAGTCTCGAAAACTTGCATGATTTCCGGAAAGAAAGGATTCGTCATTTCCGACACGATCAGGCCGAAAATGCGGCTACGCCCGGAAACCAGCGCTCGCGCCTGTGTATTGGGATAATAGCCAAGCTCTTCGATTACGCTCCAGACCCGCTTGGCGAGTTGAGCGTTGACCGTCGGAACCCGGTTGATGGTGCGGGAGACTGTTGCCGTCGAAACCTTGGCTCGTTTTGCAATCTCCCGGATGTCCATCGGATAAAATCTTCCTTAAGTTCGGATGAAGCCCGGATTTTAGCACGGGAAACGTTATCTCAATGTGCCGTGAAAGAGTAGTTTCGGCAAACCAAATGACTCAGGTCAGCCGCGCCAGAAGAAGTGATATGGTGATGCGGTTTGAGAAAGTTAACTACGATCCTCATGCCTAAATCTTTGGTTACGAGTCTTCTCCTGCTGTGCATTTTTTCGTGTCCCTCCAGCTCTCAAACGTCGCCGTGGACCGCCAAACGGGCCAATGACTGGTATGCCCGGCAAAGGTGGCTGGTAGGAAGCAATTTCATTCCGAGCACCGCCATCAATGAATTGGAAATGTGGCAAGCGGATACATTTGATCTGCCCACGATCGACCGGGAACTAGAGTGGGCGCAGTCGTTGGGGATGAATACCATGCGAGTGTTCCTGCACAATTTGTTGTGGCAAGAGGACTCAGCAGGATTTCTCCGCCGCATGGACCAGTTTCTTCAAGTCGCAGATAAACACCACATGCGGATCTTGTTCGTTCTGCTGGACTCAGTGTGGGATCCTCATCCCGTGCCCGGCAAGCAGCGCGATCCCAAGCCCCACGTCCATAACTCAGGATGGGTGCAAGCTCCGGGTGCGGAAATCCTGAAAGACGAGTCCCTCTGGAACCGGGAACTGAAGCCGTATGTATCGGGGGTGCTAGGCCGTTTTCGTGATGATCCACGGGTCCTGATGTGGGACCTGATGAATGAGCCCGACAATGAAAACGGTTCTTACAAGGCACAGGAGCTTCCGAACAAAGGCGAGCTTGCGCTCCGATTGCTGCGCGAAGAGTGGGCCTGGGCACGCGCGGCAAACCCATCACAGCCTTTGACCAGTGGGGTATGGCGAGGAGATTGGTCGAGCGACGACAAACTCAGCGAAATGGAAAGCTTCGAGCTACAGAACTCCGACGTCATAACTTTTCACAGCTACGAACCGCCGGACGAAATGAAGCGCCGTATCGAGTCGTTGCGGCGATATGGGCGCCCGATCGTTTGCACAGAATATATGGCTCGGCCACGCGGCAGTACGTTCGCGGCTATTTTACCGTTGCTGAAAGACGAAAGAGTGGGTGCGTATAACTGGGGTTTCGTGAATGGCAAGTCGCAGACGATTTATCCCTGGGACTCGTGGGAAAAAACCTATACCGCCGAACCGGCGGTCTGGTTTCATGACATCTTTCGTCAGGATGGCGAACCGTACGATGTTAAGGAACTGAACTTGATCAAGACTTTGACCCGGTAATTCCGCAAGCAGAGCCGACTAAAGAAAACGGTTACTCCAGCGTGCGGCGCTCCGGGATCGCTTAGTTCGTTGACGTTAACGCATCAAGAATTATGCGGCCAAAAAAAATGTCTGATTGACAAAAACCATAGCCTGCTCTACCTTCTCTTGTTTGCCGTTAGTAAACGATTGCTATCGCTTTTCGCTCCAGCGCTTTAGGAACTACCCGATATGCTTCTGCCGCAACTGAGGGAAGAGGTACTGGAAGCGAACCTTGAACTGGTGCGACGAGGTCTGGTTCTTTACACGTTCGGCAATGCCAGCGGCATCGCCCGCGAGCAGCAATTGGTAGCCATCAAGCCGAGCGGCGTACCCTACGAAAAGATGAAGCCAGAGCATTTGGTTATCACGGATCTGGAAGGCAGGGTGGTCGAAGGCGATTTGCGACCTTCCTCCGATTTGCCCACTCATCTCGTACTCTATCAATCGTTTCCGAAGATTGGAGGTGTTGCGCACACTCATTCTGAATACGCAACCGCATGGGCACAGGCGCGCAAGGCGATTCCGTGCTTTGGCACTACTCACGCCGATTACTTCCATGGAGCAGTCCCCGTCACCGCGGTCATGAAAGATGACGAGATTGCTTCCGAATACGAGAAGAATACCGGACACGCGATTGTCCGCGCATTTCAGAAGCTCGACTACGAAGCCGTACCCGCGGTGCTGGTGGCTAAGCATGCGCCTTTCGCCTGGGGACCCGACTCAGCAACGGCGGCTCATAACGCGATGATCGTGGAAGCCGTGGCCCGAATGGCTTATTTCACCTTCACCATCAATCACGTGGCGGAGCCAGTCGGCAAGAGCTTGCACGATAAGCACTACCTGAGAAAACACGGATCGAGCGCGTACTACGGCCAGCCAAAGGAAAAGAAATGATCCCAGCGATAGCGATGTTTGCGGAAAAGCAGCTCGTACACCTTTCCCCCGTGGATGTGGTGATCATCGCGTTCTATTTCGTGCTGGTTCTCGCAATCGGCTTTTACTTACGCGGCCGGGCCAACACCGGTGAAGACTTTTTCATGGCTGGCCGCGAGATGACGGCCTGGGTAGCCGGCCTGAGCTTTCTTTCCGCCAACCTGGGTGCACTTGAACTGATGGGCTGGGCCGGCTCGGCCTACCAATACGGCATTCTGGCAACCCACTGGTACTGGATCGGCGCTATTCCAGCGATGCTTTTTCTGGCGCTGGTTATGATGCCGTTCTATTACATCTCTAAAACCCACTCTGTCCCGGGATATCTGAAGCTTCGTTTCGGCGAACCAAGCCGTGCGCTGTCCGCGGTTTCCTTCGCATTCATGACCGTGCTCATGAGCGGCGTCAATATGTTCGCCATGGCGAAGGTCATGCAGATCGTGCTCGGATGGGACATCAATTTCAGCATCTGGGTCTCGTCGCTTACCGTGGCAATTTACGTGACGCTCGGTGGCCTGCGCTCGGCCATCTTTAACGAAGTCCTGCAGTTCTTCCTCATCTGGGCGGGCGCGTTGTTGATCCCAATCCTCGGCTTGTACGAGGCCGGTGGTTGGGGGAACCTCAAGATTCAGATTGCGCAGAGGGCATCTGAACAATATGTTCACCTTTGGGCAGGCCTGGGGTCGTTTACCGCGAATCCGATGGGGATTCACTGGACTGGAATCGTCTTCGGACTCGGTTCCGTGATTTCAATGGGCTACTGGACCACCGACTTTCTGGTTGTACAACGCATCCTAGCCGCGAAAGATATCCGTAGCGCAGAAATGGCCCCAATTATTGGAGCCGGATTCAAGATGCTGGTTCCGATCATCGTGATCCTGCCGGGCTTACTCGGCTTAGCGGTCTTGCCGGTGAAGTTGGTTCCGGAATCGGTGGCGGCAGTCACCGGTGGCCACAGCTACAACGATGTGCTTCCCCTCATGCTGGCGCGCTATTGCGGTCCGGGTTTACTGGGCCTCGGAATCACCGCGCTGATAGCGGGGTTTATGTCGGGCATGGCGGGAAACGTGAGCGCCTTTACGACCGTGTGGACGTATGACATCTACCGGCCGCTGATCAACAGCAAGGGTACCGACCATCATTACGTCAACATGGGACGTTGGACTACCGTAATCGGTGTGCTGATCAGTGTTGGCACCGCTTACCTGGTCATGCAGTTCGCCAGCATCATGGATTACGTGCAGGCCTTGTTCAGCTTCTTCATCGCGCCGTTATTCGGCACCGTCATCCTTGGAATGCTCTGGAAGCGAGCCACCGGCCCTGGCGGCTTTTGGGGTCTGTTGTGTGGGACGCTTTCCTCCATTGGCATGTGGGCTTGGGTCAAGGTCGACCCCACCGCGTTGCGCTATGTTGCGCTGTCGCCACACGCCAAGGCTCTGGCGCAGGATATGTATCAGGCCCTCTGGTCGTTTATCGTGTGCGTGGTCGTGACGGTGACGGTGAGTATGGCTACGAAACCGATGCCTGACAGCCAGTTAACCGGGCTGGTGTACGGGCAGACGGAAATCCCCTCGGTGGGGGATGTGCCGCTTTATCAGAAGCCGCTTTTCTGGGCTGGGGTGGTGGTAGTCGTGTTCTTGGTGCTGAACATTATTTTCTGGTAAGTGGGTTTTGTCGGGGCGAAACTTTGGAGTGGCATAGCGCCGCCTCGCTGGTAGTCTCGCCTGACGCGACAGCCGGCAGGATGCGGGCACTACACTTAGCCGATTGAGGTGCGCAACTATGATTTCTATCTGGTTCTTTATTGGTGTCTCTCTGGCTGTAAACGGGGCACTTATTATGGCTGCGGGTATTTATCAGGTGGTAAATCCTCCGGTCGATCCGGGCGTGGTTTTGTTCAACCTGCATGCCAATGTGTGGTGGGGAGCTGTGCTCCTGGTTATTGGGTTGACCTATTGCATTAAATTTGCTCCCAGGCGGCAGGTCTAAAGGCGAAAGGCTTTCATAGGGCTAAAGTATGGCAACAAAAAAAATGACGATGGGCATGATCGTGGGCAACCGGGGCTTTTTCCCCGATCATCTGGCGAAGACCGGGCGCGAGGAAATGCTTCGCGTATTGTCGGCCGCCGGAATGGATGTAGTGGCGCTTACTCCGGAAGAGAGTAAATACGGGGCGGTGGAAACCCGGGAAGAGTCCAGGCGTTGTGCCGACCTTTTTAAACGCAATCGTGACCGCATCGACGGCGTCATCGTGACCTTGCCCAACTTCGGGGAGGAGCGCGCCATCGCAGATACGTTGCGATTGGCCGACTTACACGTGCCGGTACTGATCCAGGCCACCCCAGACGATCCCAAAAAAATGACGATTGCGTTCCGTCGGGATAGTTTCTGCGGCAAGATGTCCGCCTGCAACAATCTGCGGCAGTATGGCATTCCGTACTCGATCACATCTCTGCACACGGAGAATCCAGATTCGCCTGAGTTTGCGAAAGACCTGCAATGGTTCGCTGGCGTCTGCCGTGTGGTCAACGGCTTTCGCAACCTGCGCGTGGGGGCGATTGGAGCGCGGCCAACGGCGTTCAACACCGTGCGTTACAGCGAAAAAATTCTGGAATCGCAGGGCATTTCGATCGAGACTCTCGATCTTTCCGAAGTCCTGGGTCGTATCGAGCGTATGAAGGACAACGATGACACTGCTCAAGCAAAACTAGCATCGATCCAGAAGTACGTTGATGCAAGCAGCGTGCCCGAGGCGGCGTTGATGAAGATGGCTAAACTCGGTGCCGTGGTCGATCACTGGATGGCGTCGACTGAAGTGGCCATCAGCGCGGTCCAATGCTGGACTTCTATCGAGGAAAATCTCGGCGTGGTGCCGTGCACAGTGATGAGCATGATGAGTGACAGCCTGCTTTCTAGCGCCTGCGAGGTGGATATTTGCGGTGTGCTTGGGATGCACGCTCTGCGTCTGGCGTCGGAAACACCGTCGGCGCTTTTGGATTGGAACAATAATTACGGTTCCGATCCAAACAAGGCGGTGTGCTTCCACTGTTCCAACCTGCCGAAACATTTCTTCCGCTCGGTCAAAATGGATTTTCAGGAGATCATCGCGGGCACGGTTGGCAAGGAAAATACTTTCGGCACTTGTGTGGGGCTGATCAAGCCAGAAAAAATGAGTTTTTCTCGCTTTTCCACCGACGATACTGCCGGCAAGATGCGCGGCTACGTAGGGGAAGGAAGATTTACCGACGATCCGCTAAATACCTTCGGAGGCGCGGGCGTCGTCGAAATCCCGGAGATGCAAAAGCTGCTGCATTACATTTGCGAAAACGGCTTCGAGCACCATGTTGCCGCCAATCTTTCCAGCGTGGCGCCGGTGGTTTATGAAGCGACGACCCGCTACCTGGGATGGGATATGTACTGGCATCCGAGCGATAGTGAAAGCTGCTGATGGCGATCGTTGCTGGAGTCGATTTTGGAACCCTCAGTGTTCGCGTGTCTATCGTGGACAGCGAACGCGGGCTGCTCGACTCCGCGGTCGCCGAATACCCCCTGCACCGCAAGCGCGAAGATCCGGAGTACGCCACGCAATCGCATGACGACCACATGCGCGCTCTTGCGGCCGCGACCCGCGAGGCGGTGAAGAAGGCTGGCATCGAGGGCGATCAAGTGCAGGCGATTGCCCTGGATACCACCGGTTCCTCGGTGATTCCCGTGGGCAAGGATCTGAAGCCTCTCGGCGAATATTATCTGTGGTGCGATCATCGCGCCAAAGGCGAGGCGGCGGAAATAACAGCGGCCGCTCATCAGGAGAGCCTGGAAGCGATCGATTGGTGTGGCGGCGTGTATTCGTCCGAGTGGGGATTTTCCAAGCTATTGCACTGGCTGCGTCACAATCCCTCCCTGCGATCGCAGTTCGTCTCTGCCTTCGAACACTGCGACATGGTCGCCGCTACCTTGTGCGGGATTACCGATCCCCAAAAAGTGAAGCGCAGTATTTGCGCCATGGGCCACAAGTGGCTCTGGAACCGGGCTTTGGGAGGCTTGCCTCCGGAGTCGTTTCTGATCAAGGTGGATCCACTCCTGAAAGGTGTTCGCGAAAAGCTGGATGGCGAATATGCCGCCTCGGATCAGATGGCGGGAACCCTTTCCGAATTCTGGGCCGGGCAGCTTGGCCTCAAGCCCGGCATTCCGATTCCAGTAGGCGCCTTTGACGCGCACTGGGACGCGATCGGAGCCGGCTGCCGCACCGACGACATGGTCAACGTCGTTGGCACTTCCACCTGCATCATCGGAATTACGCCCTCGGTAAACCTGGTTCCGGGTGTCTGCGGTGTGGTGCAGGGAAGCGTTCATCCACTACGCACCGGAATCGAAGCGGGGCTCTCAGCGGTCGGAGACATCTTCAACGCAATCGCGACGCGCGCGGGAACAGAGGTCAACCAGTTAGGCCAAGGTCTGGAGAACTATCGGGCCGGACAAACCGGGCTGTTGCGCTTGACTTGGGACAACGGCGATCGGACGGTGTTGGTGAATCCCAACCTGCGAGGCATCACGTTGGGTTGGAATCTGCAGAGTACAGCACAAGACGAGTTGTTTGCCGCCATCGAGGGCACGGCGTTCCACACCCGAGTAATCCTTGACCGGATGGCTGGACATGGCGTGCATATCAAGCGCGTAATCAATGCGGGGGGGATTCCGCAAAAAAACGACGTTTTAAACCGCGTTTATGCGAATGTGCTGGGACGCCCTGTTCTGGTTCCGAGCAAAAGTGTTACCAGCCTGGGTTCTGCGATTTTTGCTTTTCTCGCTGCCGGAACGTTTAGGACCATCGAAGAAGCACAGCAAAAAGTTTGCCCACCGAACCGCGTCTTTGAACCTGACAAATCCGAGCAGAACATCTACGAGCAAATCTATCCGATGTACAGCCAGCTTTATTTCGCCTTGGGCGATCCGCAAAACAAGAGCTTGGGCCAAGTGCTACCGGCGTTGATTCGCGTAGCCGAGTCGGTCCGCAAGGTCGCGCCGGCGGCGGACTGATACACGACTGTCATCCTGCGTACCGGCCTGAACCCCGCAACCCGGGGCTTCAGGCGATGTCGGAGGACCCCAGGCAGCACCACGGACGGACGCGGAGATCACTTGGACTGCTTCGCGCAGGATCACATTTCGGCGGAAGCGTTTACCATAACGTTTCACAGGGAGCGTCCGACCATGTTGTGGAATCTGATTGCTGACCCATCGGCCCCGACCCTGCTTTAGAATTATCCTTCTTGCCCGTTCCTCCAAAATCCGACAATCTGCGGGTGGTGTTGGTGGGCACGCGCAATCCTCTCAATATTGGCGCTGCTGCCCGCGCTATGAGTAATTTCGGCTTTCTCCGTCTCCGGGTGGTGAATCCCTATGATGTGGCATTTCGCAAAGCAAAATCCGCTGTAGGCGCCGCCGCGCTGCTGCAGGAGGCGGAAGAGTACCAGAGCGTGGCAGAAGCCGTGGCCGATTGCACACTGGTAGTCGGGACAACGGCGGTCCGTCATCGCGAACTGCAGCATCCGTTGCGACGGCTGGAGTATGGCGCGCGCCTGATTCGGAAGCGAATGAAGTCCAGTCGCGTGGCTGTCCTATTCGGTTCGGAAAAGTACGGACTTTCAAGGCGAGATCTCAGCCACTGTCACTGGCTGATGCGGATTCCTACGCGGGAGGAACACATCTCGATGAACCTGGGACAAGCGGTGGCGGTCTGTCTATATGAACTGATCCGCGATAACCGGGTATCTGGAGTTTCCGAGAGCCTTTCCCTGGCCCGTGCGGCGGAAGTTGAGCGCATGACCGCGATTCTGCTGGATGTGCTGAGCACCAGCACCCACATGACTCCGGATCGCGCGCCCGCCACCGAGGAACGTGTGCGCCGCATGGTTCACCGCCTAAAGGTGACTGCCCGTGATGCCGAGGCGTGGCTGGGCATTTTTCGACAGATTCTCTGGGAAATACGTCATGGGAAACGGCCGGCCGGTTGATCGTACCCTGAGCTTGTTCTCATTGCGTGATCGTTTACACTGAAGAGGCGATGTCAGACCATATTGTCAGTTCGTGTGTCACGTGCCCCAAGTGCGGAACATGGGTAGTAGTCGAACGGGAAGTAACCCGTGAAACCAATAAAGATAAAGTCAATACCACTTGTCCGGCTCCGGAATGCGGCAAACAATTTTCTTTTGCTGTGGGCGAAACCAAGGTTTTTGAACTTCCAATGAGTCTGTTTGAAAGGCGTCACTTCTTCCGCTCAGAGTTACCGTAGTCCACTGCTCTTACGAACCGAAAAGACTGCAGAGCAAGATCACCAAAACGATCGTCGCAAAGACCACATACATACGATCTCGCTCGGCAGCAAACCCAAGGATGCTCAACCCCACTCGTGCGACAGGAGTTGCGATCAGTAGCAGCAGTCCCAGCTGAATGATGCCCCGCCCTTGCAGAGCCACCGTTTCCTGCAAAACGCCGGAAATAGTACGAAGCTGGTTCGGTTCTCCGTGAAAGACTCGATAATCGGCAGGCTCGGCTCCGTGTTTGGCCAGGTAGACGACTGCACCGGCGAATACGATCAAAGCGGCGAGAGAAACGCCGGTACGAAGCAGGTTGCCGACCAGATTCTCGACCTTTTGATCGGTCCAGTTTGGCAGACTCGATATTTTCATATCTTTCCCACCGCGCCGTTATAGATCATCTGTGCTCCCAGCAAGAGGATCACGAGGCTGAAAATGATTCGCAACCATTTAGTCTCTGCCTGCAACAGAATGCGGGTGCCAACCAGAGAGCCGGCAAGGACGCCTAACATCACCGGCATGGACAGCCCTGGGTCAATATAGCCGCGGCTGAGATACACCCCAGCGCTGGCAGCTGCCGTCACGCCGATCATGAAATTGCTGGTGGTGGTGGAAACCTTAAAAGGAATTCGCATCGCCTGGTCCATCGCCAGAACTTTCACTGCACCCGAACCTATGCCCAGCAGCCCTGACAATGCTCCCGCGCCGAACATGAATCCAAAACCCATCGGCACGCGGCGAACGAAATAATGGCGAATGCCTTCGGGCGTAGGGAAGCTTCCGTTCAGCCGGAGACGTGTGGCCAGAGGGTCGGGAACCTCGTCGCTTCTCGTTCTTACCCGTACCCGGGCGGAAAGGTAGGCCGAATAGAGCAGGACCGCGCCAAATACGATGGCGATGGCGGAAGTGGAAACTTTTGCTGCCACAAATGCGCCGAGAACTGCGCCCAGTGTCGTCGCGATCTCAAGAAACATCCCTATGCGGATATTGGAAATTCCTTCTTTCACGTAGGCTGCCGCAGCTCCCGAGGACGTGGCGATAACAGAGACCAGTGAGGCTCCGATGGCATAGCGGATGTCCACCTTAAAGAACAGGGTCAATAGTGGAACCAGAACTACCCCACCCCCGAGTCCCGTAAGAGAACCCAGCAGACCGGCCACGGCTGAACCGATCCACACCAAAAGGGTTAATTCCCAGACTTTCATGGTTGCCGCCGTCAGTTTGCCACAGGAACATCGTCGTGCGCAGTGAGTTACAGAGCACCGGTGTTATTGTCATCGCAATCACCCGTCTTCGCGTACACTTGGCCAAAGTGCGACCTCTGAGAACGCAAACAGAGCAAGCTTTCCCCAGGGCCTCGTCCCCGACGCGCATTCGCTCACTTTTAGTACTCGCGGCTTGGTTTGGCATCATCGCGGGCCTTGTTGAAGGGGTGGGACTACTGCTTTTTCAAAGAATCAACTGGGAGCGATGGGGACCAACTCTTCACGTCTCGGAACAGATTGTCTGGATCTCTGCGGTAGCTAATCTGTTGTTATTTTCCTTATCCGTGCTTCTCCTGTCGGCGCTTCCGCGCCTATTTCCAAAGACCTCCATTATCCGTTCTGCCGCAAGGCTGCTGGTTGCCTTGACGATCTTTGACTGGCTTATGGTGACAGCGCGGCTTTCTGCGCTCAGTTGCTTCTTGTTGGCGGTTGGCGTCGCAGTGGCTGGCAGCCGTTCGATGGCAAAACATGAAGCTGGCTTCCTTCAGCTTGTGCAACGCACATTTCCTATGGTTGCCGCCGCCGCAGTACTGTCGGTGATTGGAATTCAGGGGGGCATTGGCTGCAGGAAAACAGAGCGATTGCGGCCCTCCCGTCTGCAGCGGCTAACGCACCGAATGTCCTGGTTATCGTGGTGGATACGCTTCGTGCCGACCACCTGTCGTCGTACGGATATTCTCGCCCAACGAGTCCGAATATCGACCATGTTGCGACTCAGGGGATTCTATTTGAGAATGCCATATCCAGTTCTTCCTGGACCTTCCCTTCGCACGCGTCGCTTCTCACTGGCCGTTATCCGTTCGAGCACGGGATGGAGAAGATCCGACCCATGCCAATTTTCGGCAACTCTGACGCTTTCAGCCTGGGTGGCTTCCCCACGCTTGGGGAGGCTTTAATCCGGCGCGGATATCGCACCGGGGCGTTCTCCGCCAACCGTACTTTCTTTACGCGGGACCTGGGCTTTGGTCGAGGGTTTATTCATTTTGAAGACTATTTCCATTCGATACGGGACATGCTGGCGCGTACGCTTTACGGTCGAGAACTAGTGGGACTTTACGTACAGAGAATTCAGCGGAGCTTGAAGCGGGAACTCTTAGGCTACGGTCAGGGTTTTGGCCTGCGAAAGCATGCCGACGCCGTCAATCGCGAGGTTATCAATTGGATTGATCGCGACCCCGGGCACCCGTTTTTTGTATTCCTTAACTATCTCGACGTACATGAACCTTACGGCAGCCCGGCTCCTCGAAATTCTCGTCCCTGGTGACAGTAAGTCTCGCGTAAACTTGAACATCCGCGTGTCCGATTGGAACGGCCTGGCGCATGCGCAGGTTCACTATCAGATGCAGGTGTCAGGGACTGGAGAGCCTACGATGGCCATCAAGGCAGCAGGTCAGTAGCGGCGAATCGTCCTTCTCACATCGCGCAAGATGCTGATAATGTTAAGATCGCTATACGGTTGGGGCTAGTCCAGCAAGTTTTTAGGAGCATTCATGAGATTTGAATCGTTGTTGGCGCTATATGGCGGCCCCGACCAGGTGATGACCGTGACTTCCGGGTTGGCCAGCCTGCTGGGCCTTTTGCTGCTTTTCTGGAATAAAGTGGTCGGTTTTTTCTTCAAGGTTGTGCGCATGTTTCGCCATTCCGAAGCGCCTGCTGCTACTGAACCTTCCAAGGATGCTTCAAAGGACACTCTTTAAAACCGGGTCCGCTTCTTGCGCAAAAAAATTATTGTCATCGGACTTGACGGGCTTGAGCCCAGCATCGTGGAAGCGATGCTGGAACGCGGAGAACTCCCCAATCTCGCTAGAATTCGAGGAGCCGGAAGCTATACCCGCCTGAAAACCACCTATCCGGCTCAAACTCCTGTGGCATGGTCATCATTCATGACCGGAACCAATCCTGGCGGGCATGGAATTTTCGACTTCATCAGTCGTGATCCACAGACCTATCTCCCAGATGTTGCGTTGACCAGATTTGAGCGTCCCAAGAACATGCTGGCCCAGCCGCGCGTCGTAAATCGTCGGCAAGGCGTGCCGCTGTGGCAGTGGTTGTCGAAAGCAGGTATTCCCAGCACGATTTTGCGCTGTCCCTGTACCTTCCCTCCGGAAGTGCTTCAAGGACGGATGATTGCCGGGGTTGGGGTTCCAGATCTGCGCGGAAGTCAGAGCAAGGGCACGTTCTATACCCAGGACAAGACCGTCGTCGCCGAGGAGAACGAGCAGCTGATTTTTCTCGATCCCTCACCCCTGAATTCGGGCGTCGAGCTGACAACGCGAGTCATCGGCCCGCGCAACACTAAGGCCTCACCACCGGCAGACACTTTTTGTGAAGTGCGAGTCCAAATAGAAAAGCCCTCGCGCAAGCTGGTGATTCAGACAGGAGGCTCGCCCGCAAGAATTGAAGTGTCGGAAAAAAGTTGGAGCGAGTGGGTGCGGTTCAAGTTCAAGCTTTCCATGTTGCAATCGGTGACGGGAATCGCGCGGTTTTATGTGCGCCAACTTGAACCGCAGCTGCAATTCTATGTTTCGGCAGTCAACTTCGATCCTGCTGCGCCCCTGTTCCCCGTGTCGTTCCCTGGCGATTATGCGAAGGAGTTATCCGACAAGATTGGCTTGTTTTCCACGCTGGGAATGGCCGAAGACCACAATGGCCTGAACAATGGACGGCTGGACGAGGCAGCCTACCTCCAACATTGCGAGTTGGTGCTGGCCGAGCGTGAGCGCGCGATGCGCTTTGAACTCGACCGTTTCTCGGAGGGCCTGTTCTTCATGCTTTTCGATACGCCGGACCGGGTCCAGCACATGCTGTGGCGGTTTCGCGATCGCGAGCATCCGGGGTTCGATCCCGATCTTTCGCCCGAGTTGGCGACGCGGATCGAAGAACATTACCGTCGATGCGATAGTCTTCTGACACCGGCGCTCGAGAAGGTTGACGAGAATACATTGCTGATCGTGCTGTCGGATCATGGCTTCGGAACGTTTCGTCGCGCATTCGATACCAATACCTGGCTTTTGCAGAACGGACTTCTGGCACTTAAGAAAAATCATCGTCCCGGCGAGAACCCGGACAATGGATTTGCCAATGTTGATTGGTCCAAAACATCCGCTTATGCCGTAGGCCTGGGCGGAATTTATCTGAATCTTAAAGGCCGGGAGTCCGCAGGTATTCTTGAAGAGGGAACGGAAACGGATCGAGTGCGGCACGCAATTCAAGCTGGTCTGGCAGACTTTCCCGACCAGCAAACTCAACGGTCCGCGATCCGCAATGTGTCGCGAAGGGAAGAGCTATATACGGGTGCATTTGTGGGTAACTCGCCGGATTTGCTGGTAAATTTTCATCGCGGCTTCCGTGTTTCCTGGCAGAGTGCTGTGGGTGGTTTTGCTCATTCTTTGCTGGAAGACAATCTGCACCGCTGGAGTGGAGATCACATTGTGGATCCGGAATCGGTTCCGGGAATATTGTTTATGAACCGCGTGTCAGCCCAACGCCAGGGACAGGGACCAGCCCGCATTATTGATCTCTCACCGACCATTCTCACCTATCTCGACGTTACGGTGCCGGGATGCATGGATGGCAAATCATTACTCTGACGCGGTCCGATCGAACCAGAAGAGTCTAGGCGCGTGAGCCTAACGAAATGAAAATTTGCGTACTCGGACTTGACGGCGCGGCGCCTGAAATTATTTTCGGCGATGAACGTCTGATAAATCTTCGCCGCCTGATGGACCTGGGAGTGTATGGGCGGTTGAAGGGGGTAATTCCACCGGACGCTGTGCCTGGGTGGATGTGCATGACGACCGGCCAGGACCCCGGGTCGCTGGGTGTCTACGGATCTCACAACCGGCCCGATCATTCCTACGACGAGCCCGCTTTCGTAAACTCGGCGTCCATCAAGGCATTGGCCATCTGGGACCAGTTGGCGCAGGAAGGGAAGAAGTCGATCATCGTCGGCGTCCCGCCAAATTATCCTCCACGGCCAGTGAACGGAATCAGCATTGGCTGCTCTCTTACTCCTGACACGATAAAGAACGATTTCACATATCCGTCCGATCTCCAGGCGAAGATTACCGAGTTAGTTGGAGAATATGCCGTTGATGTAAAGAATTTCCGAACTGAGAAAAAAGATTGGCTCAAGCAAGAAATCTTCAACCTAAGCCGGAAACAGTGGCAGGTCGTACGCTGGCTGCTGACCGGGCAGGAATGGGATTACTTTCATTTTGTCGACATCGGACTCGACCGCACGCAGCATGCTTTCTGGAATTATTTCGATCCCCGGCACGTGCAATTTGAACACGGCAATCCTCATCAGGACGCCATCCCTGAATATTACCGCCGGCTCGACGAAGAGATTGGCAGCGTGATCGAGCTTCTCGACGACGATACCATCTTGCTGATCGTTTCAGATCACGGCGCACAGCGGAGGGATGGAGGTTTTGCTATTAACGAATGGCTGATTCGCGAGGGCCTGCTGGTGTTGAACGAATATCCGAAAGCATCGACCCCTTTCGAAAAGCTGGATGTAAATTGGGGAAAAACGAAGGCCTGGAGTGAATCTGGCGATTGCGCCATCGTGTTTTTCAACCTGCAGGGCCGCGAACCGCGAGGAGTCGTTCCTGCATCCGCGTATGAGCTTTTCCAGGACGAAATGAAATCGCGCCTGGAAGCCATCCCCGATGAAAACGGCCACCCGATGAAGCCGTTGGTGTTCAAGCCCAGGCAGATTTATCGCAATGTACGAAACGTAGCGCCCGATCTGATCGTGCATTTTAGCGAGCTGAGCCGAACCTCGATCGAGAGCGTGGGGCATTCGAAGCTTCATCTGCACGGAGATGACACGGGTCCAGATGGCTACATTCACGCATCGCACGGGATATTCATCCTGACCGCACCTAATTGCCCGCTAACTGGCGAATACCAAGGTGCCAGTCTGCTGGACATCGCCCCAACTCTATTGGACCTCGCTGGTTACGAAATTCCACAGACGATGCAGGGACGATCCCTGGTGGCGGGAATGGAAAAGAAACGTTCGGGTGGTGGTCCAGACGACGAGACTGAAAAGATTGTGCATGATCGTCTCGCTGGTCTGGGATATGTCTAAGTGTAGGACGGGACCGCGTCAGGTGAAGGACTGGTTTCAGTCGTGCCGCAAGTTCAATGGATACGGCTTTGGCCACGACGATTGGCTGCTTCCATCGGCACATTGTTTTCGGAGGAACGATGCAGAGAAAGTCCGTGTTATTGATTGCTATTTTTCTGGTTACTGCAGTAGCGCAGCAGAACAATGAAGTCTCATTTGACGGGAAAACCTGGTGGGACCACATAAAAGTCCTCGCAGCGGACAACATGGAAGGTCGTGACACCGGCAGCCCCGGCTTGAAAAGAGCGGAAGCTTACGTCGTCCATCAACTGAAGGCCGCAGGACTTCAGCCGGCCGGTGTCAAAGGTTTCTACCAACCGGTAGAGTTCGAATCGCGACGACTGCTAGAAAACGAATCAACCGCCACTCTTTTGCAGGACGGTAAGGCTGAACCGTTAACCCTAGGGGAAGATGCGATCTTCAGCACACGGGTGAATCTGGCTCCCTTAGTTGAAGCGCCGTTGATTTTTGTGGGCTATGGCTTAAGCATTCCGGAGAGTAATTTCGACGACCTCGCCGGACTTGATTTAAAGGGAAAAGTTGCCGTCATCATTAGCGGTTCTCCAGAGCAGATCAGCTCGGCTTTGGCTTCTCATCATCAAACCACGGCTGAACGATGGAGGGCGTTCCGGCAGGCTGGTGCAGTGGGAATTATCACGATACCCAACCCTGCCTCGATGGATGTGCCCTGGGCGCGCACGGCATTGAATCGGTTGCATCCGAGCATGGAACTTGCAGGGGCAGAGTTTAACGAAACCGAAGGTGAGAAGTTGGCTCTTTATTTCAATCCTGTCCACGCCGATAAATTGTTCGACGGATCGGGCCATACCTTTCAGGAACTGGCGGTGCTGGCCAAAGATCGCAAGCCTCTTCCACATTTCGCTCTCACCAAATCCATCAAGGCAAAAGCCAAGTTGGAAAAGAAAACTGTGGAGTCTGACAATCTGGTTGCCGGATTTCCGGGGAACGACCTCCAGTTGAAGAACGAGTACGTAGTATTGTCGGCTCACATCGATCACGTTGGTGTGGGTGAACCTATCAACGGCGACCGAATTTACAACGGAGCTATGGATAACGCTTCCGGGGTTGCGGTCTTGCTCGATATTGCGGCTTCTCTGAAACAGCATCCTGAGAAGTTAGAGCGCTCCATTTTGTTTGTGTTTGTTACCGGAGAAGAAAAGGGATTGCTCGGCTCCAAATATTTTGCGGCTCATCCGACAGTCGATGCGAAATCCATGGTGGCGAACATCAACATCGACATGTTCCGTCCGCTGGTGCCGCTGAAAATGCTCACAGTTTTAGGGATGGCGGAATCGGATCTCGGCGACATGGCGCGTCAGGTTGCCGAGTCCGACGGCGTCTCCGTCCAGGCTGATCCGCAGCCGCTCAGAAATGTTTTTGTGCGCAGCGATCAGTACAGCTTTATTCGTCACGGTGTTCCCGCGCTGGCAATGGATATAGCTCCAACCACTCCTGAGGAGCAGAAGACGTATGCAGACTGGCTTACTCACCGTTATCACGCACCGTCAGACGATCTGGATCAACCGGTCGACCTGGCGTCAGCGGGGAAGTATGAAGAAATTATTCGGCAACTCATGATCAAAGTGGCAAATGATCCGCTACGCCCGCAGTGGAAAACCGACAGCTTCTTCCGCCGCTTCGCGGACACGGCGAAAAACTGAGTCAGATTTTGGGCGTTTTGTCGGCGACGATCGCTCGCTACCGGAAAGAGTGTGGGCTTTCATGTACAAGGTGGCTAGAGGGGAAGGAGGGAGGTTGCGACTCAGACATGCTCGTAGGACCTCCGAATCACGGGTTTTTGGCCGCTGAGATCGATCGGGCCGCACACTATCTGTCGCCAGAGATCGCCGGCAAACGCGCATTCACCAGCGCGAGCAATTCATCGCGAAGGAACGGGCCGCTTGCAAGCAACCCTGAAAGTAAGGGTGATTTGTTATTACATAGCAACGTTGAATTCCGCAGTGTGCTAACAAATCCACCCGCAGAAGCCACAAGAGCCGCCCCAGCGGCGATATCCCATTCATGCTTGGGCGTCAAGGTGAAAGTGGCATCTGCCAGACCTACCGAAACCAATGCGAGTTTATATGCCACAGAACCCATGGGATGAATGTTGAGCAGGCTTGTCTGATATCGCTTCCACTCTCCACGCTTCATCTCGCTTCTGCTGGCGAGAATGGTTGCGCCCTCGAGAGTCCTGCGGTGGCTGACTTTGGCCGATTTTCCGTTATAGGTTACGCCCGATTCAAGCGAACCCAGAAAAGTCTCGTGAGTGGCGGGATTGCAAATTCCACCAGCCACCGGAATGCCGTCTTCGACCATGGCGACCGAAACACAAAACTCAGCAATTCCGGCGACAAACTCCCGCGTGCCATCGAGAGGATCCACGATCCATACTCGCTTTTTTTGAAGACGGGAGGGGTCGTCCATGCTTTCCTCGGACAGCCATCCTTCATCTTCACGAAGCAACTCCCGGCGCAACACAGTGTCAACCGCCGTGTCCGCTTCGGTCACGGGGTCGTGGCCGGCTTTGTATTCCGCTGCGATAGCGCCGGGAGTGAACCGGTCAAAGACCAGCCGAGCCGCACTGAGGGCCGATTCAATGCGCTGCAAGGTTTCGGTTTGTGAACGGCTGCTCATCGAATTGAGTTAGCGATCTTCCTGCAATTCAATTCGGAATTGCGAGTCGAATTTGCAGAAATAACTCCGCCGCGCCGACCAGGGCACCCGGCCTCAGCGGATTCGCGCTACGCTGCTTCTCCGATTGCTCCGACGAAGCCTTCACGCTCCAGATGCAGAATGATTTCCTGGGCGGCTTCTTCTGGCGTCAACTCGGCTGTATTGATGGTGACCTCGGCGTCCTTCGGTTCCTCGTACGGATCGGAAATACCGGTGAACTCTTTCAACACTCCGGCACGCGCCTTCGCGTACAGTCCTTTACGATCTCGCTGTTCACAATCTTCAAGAGATGTGGCCAAGTGCACAAGAATGAATCCGCCTAATGGTTCGATCAACCCTCGTACATGCTTACGAGTGGCGTCATAAGGAGCGATGGGTGCGCATATGGCTATGCCGCCATTTTTGGTAATCTCTGAGGCTACGTAGCCGATGCGGCGGATGTTGATGTCACGATGTTCCTTCGAAAAGCCCAACTCTGACGAAAGATGTTTGCGTACCAGGTCTCCGTCGAGCAGCGTGACCGGGCGTCCCCCCATCTCGAGAAATTTGGTCATCAATACATTGGCGATGGTTGATTTGCCCGAACCCGAAAGTCCAGTAAAAAAGATGGTCACTCCCTGCTTATGCCGCGGCGGGTAGCTGCGTCGTAGTTCCTGCACGACTTCCGGATAAGTAAACCAGCCTGGAATGTCACGGCCTTCATTGAGCCGCTGCCGCAGTTCGGTGCCCGAAATATTCAAAACTCGGGCACCCTTCGGCACTTCGTCGTCCGGATAATATTTATCTTCTTCTTCCAGGTAAACCATCATATTGAATGGGACCATGGTGACTCCGATGTCCGCCTGGTGTTTTTTGAATACCTCCTGGGCTTCGTAGGCACCGTAGAAAGGTTTGCCGTCGGTATCCTTGCCGGGGCCCGCATGATCGCGCCCCACGATGAAATGAGTGCACCCGTGATTCTTACGAATCAATGCGTGCCAAATGGCTTCGCGTGGTCCTCCCATGCGCATGGCGAGTGGCAGCAGAGAAAGCTTTACCGTTCCCGCCGGATACTTTGAGGTCAGCAGCTGATAGCAACGTACGCGGGTGAAGTAATCCACGTCGCCAGGCTTGGTCATCCCCACGACGGGATGGATCAATAGATTAGCTTCGACTTGCTTGGCGGCGCGGAAACTGAGTTCCTGATGGGCGCGGTGCATGGGATTGCGGGTCTGAAAGGCGACGATACGGCGCCAACCAAGACGGGCGAACTCCGCCCGAAGTTCAGCAGGAGTGAGCCGCAGCGCCCGGAAATCATAATGCGAGGGAAGCTGAAGACCTTCAACACGTCCACCCACGTACCAGGAGTTCGCTTTGTTCATCACATAATCCGCGCCGGGGTGTGCCTTGCTCGTGCTGTTAAAAACCGATTTGGCTTCGGCGGTTCGATCCGGTTGCCACACTTCTTCGACCTGCAGCACCGCCAGCATGACGCCCTCCGGGTCACGCAACGCGATCTTGGTGCTGCTCGGCTTCAGAGACTTCGCGAAGTCCTCGCTGACGTCCAGCGTGATGGGCATCGGCCAAAGAAGTCCGCTGGCCAGGCGCATGTTTTGACAGACGCCGTCGTAGTCGGCGCGAGTCATGAATCCTCGCAATGGTGAAAATCCACCGCCGAGTAGTAACTCGAGATCGCAAAGTTGGCGTGCGCTGAGGTCCCATGAAGGCCACTCACGCGAACTATTTTTTAGTTCCTGGGAAAGCTCTGGTTGGACGATGAGGTTGGTTAATTCTCCCCCATGTGGCGGGATCAGGTGACTGCTCGAAGTGGTCAAGCCCTGTGGCCTCCTGAAGTTTGTTGGTTTTGCAATGACAGCGATTGTGCAACGTTGGGGCAGGAACAAAAATCCTGCATTAGTTGATGTGAGAAGGCTGTTTCGGTCGCAATTTTTCTATGTTCTGTGTCTCGCTGGCGGGGGTCTCGCGGGCGACTGCGGGTTCGGTAATCGAATATTTCAACAGGCACCAGAGTGCCCGAAACCCATCCTTCCACCCGATTTTTTTGCCTTCCTCATAAGTACGACCCCAGTAGCTGATGCCAACCTCATAAATTCGCAGATGCCGCTTGGCCACCTTGACGGTGATTTCGGGCTCAAAGCCGAACCGGTTTTCTTCGATGGGGATGGCCTGAATAATTTCGCGGCGGAATACCTTGTAGCAGGTTTCCATGTCGCTCAGGTTGACGTTCGTGAGACAGTTCGAAAGTAACGTAAGCAGCCAGTTGCCCACCGAATGCCAGAAGTAAAGCACGCGATGCGGGCCACTCCCCAAAAAACGCGAACCATAAACTACGTCTGCCTTTCCCTGTAGCAGCGGGTCGAGCAAGGCAGGATAATCCGCAGGATCGTATTCCAGGTCGGCATCCTGTATGACGACAAAATCTCCCGTAGCTTCCTGAATACCGCGTCGCAGCGCAGCACCCTTTCCCATGTTTTTGGGCTGCAGGAAGACCCGCAAGTTGCCATGTTCACCTTGCAATTCAGCCAGAATTTCACGTGAACCGTCACGTGAACCGTCATCGACGCAGATCATTTCCATTTCCAGCGGAATCGCGAGCACACGTTCCACGACCGGTCGCAAGGTTTGACGCTCGTTATAAACCGGCATGATGACGGACAATTTCATGGAGGGGCGTAGCTGCAGAAGCAGAATACAGTCTAGAACAAACTGAGCTCGCGCGGCGTAGGTCCGACACCGGCCGAAGTGGACAACCTTAATATCAATATCTTTACAAGATTTTAATCAATACGCGTTCTCTTGCCGAAGGCTCACTCCTTAAGAAGGGTAATCGCAAGGTTATAGTGAACATGACTACCGGTTAACATCCCGTCATCAGGTAAAAAGTGTAATTAGTTCCAGGTTGGCTAGGAAACTGAGGAAAAATTTCCAGTGCGCCGTTCGCTCACGATTGCAGATAAAGAGCTTAGCTGACGTCCGGCGATTTGAAAACCGTGCCGAAAGGTCAGCGGCTTCGGCAAATTGCGCCTAAACTTGGACTGGAATGGAAGCAAATCATCCAGAAATCTGAGGAAACACAATTTACATTCAAATATGGCGCCGGGAAGATCAGGAAAATGAGCTCATGCAATAAATTCGGATATGTTCATTATGTCACAGAAAATAAGTAGCTTGCCGCCTCCAATTTTTGCGAGACTGGCATCGCGTCTGGTTTCACAATCTTTATGCGACGAAAGTTAAAATCCACTGCGTGCATGGCACCATGCATGCTATGAAATTCGGTACATACCCAAATATTTGGAGGATTCGGTGTAACGCGAGGCCAATGCCGGCATCGCACACGAGTTCCCATACATTGCAAACGCCCGGCTCGGGCCCGAACCACTGAAACCAGGGGGGAAGTCGGAATGAAGGAGAGCTCTATTCGGCTAGGTCCCCGGGAGCAGCAAATTGCGGACCTGCTGCTTCAGGGATGCGACAACTCGGAGATCGCGCGGCAACTTAAGATGGCAAGACGGACTGTGAAGGCACACTTTAATCGTCTGTTTTTACGTTTTGCAATTACTGGCGGTATCAAGCGAGTCAAGCTCGCAACCATTCTTTATAGGAGGCAATTATGTTCGGACAAGAACGTTATGGAAACCGTGTGCCCAGCAGGCGAGAAGAGCGAGTCATCGAACTCGTTGCTCAGGGACTCAAGAATCGTGAAGTCGCCGATGCCATCGGAACTACCGAGCACGTCGTTAAAAACTACCTCCGTATCATCTACGACAAACTCGGACTCTGGAACCGTGTCGAACTGGCCCTCTGGTACGAAGCGCGGCGGCAAGAAATCCCGGCGCACGCCTGAAGTGTTGGAGAGCTGGGAGCACAGCGTTATGAATCTTGATCAGAATGGAACACGCCGCAATCTTCTGCAGCGCTAAGCGGAACAGATTTGACCTGCGAAAATGAATAAAAGATCCCCGCTGTCCGGCGGGGTTTTTTTTACGCTCGCAACCGCTCACGAAAAATCTCTACTGACAGCCGCGCAATTCCAATTCACGAAGCCGGTCAGCCGCCTGAGAAGCACCATGTTTGGCCGCGGCAATCAACAGGAGACGCGCCTGATCACAGCTCTTTGGAACGCCATCACCGTGCGCGTAAAGATCAGACAATAAAATCGTGGCAGTGGGATTTTCCTTGCGCACTGCTTTCCATAGCAATTTCGCGGCTTCGGAGGAATCCCTCGCGCCCATGCTGCCCGAGAGGTAACGCTCTGCAAGTCGAAGATCTGAGTTCTCGCCGTCTGAAAGGTCCGTTGACTTCGTTGCGGGAACGGCCGCACGCAGAGAAGCTTTTTGCGTCGCGGATTGAATTTCCGTCGCTAACGAAGTTGCGTCATTGCCTGTCTTCGCTTGCGTGGGCGCTTCGGATGGCTGGGCATTCGGCAGGCTTCCGGTCGATCTCTCCGTGGGAATCACTCGGGGAGCTTGCACAGGAGCGGGAGAAGCCTTTTCAGGTGAGGAGACGGTTGAACGCCCACCCTGATTACCGGTTGCCACCAGAGTCGATTCGATACTTGTCAGATAACCGGAAAATTGCATGTATCCCACCCCCGCCAGAACTACAACGAATGCCCCCAATGCGTATTTCCAGCCAGATCGCCTCGGCGCCTCAGAGTCGTAGAGGCTGCCAAGCGCGCGATCACGCAGCCATTGCACTTCGTTGTCGGTCGGAATGGTTTGTACTCTCGCCGCGAATTGGCTCGCAACCGGAGCAGAACGTTCGCCGGTGCCGAAGGCCGTCGCAGTAAGCGGTGCACCGCACTGGCCGCAAAATCGATTTCCCGCAAACTCTTGATGTTGACAAATAGCGCAGGTAACCGTGGCGTGCTTCGGTCTGCGTTCGCCCGATGCTTCTGTGGAATTCAGACGAGATTTCTCGGCGCTAAGAATCTCGGACGTTTCTGTCTTGATTTCCTCCAGGAGCCTACTGATCGCCTCTTCTCGCTGCTCCGGCGGCGTGTTGAAGTAGACTTCAGCCCAGCGGCTTAGATTCCGCTCCAGGGCCGGATTGGTGAGAGGGTTCAGTTCCGACAACGGCAACGTATCGGACGACTTATCCCACGAATATGGCACGCAGTTCCTCCCCACCCATGCTAATAAACATTGCATCCTCGATGGGGGTTGTCAAACCCTGAGATGTGGAAAAAAGATCCAGTAGGACGTCCACCGAAGGGAGAGTTCGCGGTTAAGTCTTCAGGGTTCAGCAGCCTTTGGACCTGCGATTGTCAATTCTGTCGATCTCCCGCGCTGGCGTACGCGGGCCAAACTGGCGAGCAGATGACCTAAAAACAGGCTGATCCAGCGGTCAAGAACGAAGAAAGCCTCCCGGAAGGCGCGCTCCTCTTGCTTAGTTGTGCCTCGAACACCCTGAGGAACGGGAATCCCCAAGTGAACCGTCATCGGTTGCCCGGGCAAAGCGGACAGCTTTCCTTGGCAGCGCTATCACACAGCGTGCAAAACGAAGGGCAACTGAGGTGCGTCAGATCTCGAGAATTCCTCCCAGGATAAATTCCCAAGACCGGGCTGTGGATACGTGCGCAGCTATTTGACGCAAAGTTTGTGGCTTGACCGAGCTCTACGAATTCTATGAGAAAAAAACTTACGGGCAGGCTTTGCGATTGGCGGGCTCGAACTGATCCTGTTGTGCATCCCGTTGGGTCGACAATCGTCCATCGGGAGTCTTACCAAACAGCTCGCTCCCAGGACAGTGGTAGAGAGCGGTGTGAACATCAACCCAAACCTGGGTGTCAGGATTGCCCATATACACCGGAGTGGGGGGAGCTTCGGCCAGGCCGATACTTACCAACAGTTTCTCAAACGGCGTGAGAGTCGGTCCTGGTGGAGCTTGGTGCCGTCCAGTGACCACCGGACTGGTATTCCCTGCGATCGCGGTGGAGGACGAACCAATTCCCCAACGGGAAATAACGATGGCTAGGATCAACGCTGCGATCCCGATGTAAATATTTGCCCGCCGCCTTTGCCATTGGCGGCCCATCCATTCCGCTGTGGGGCCTCGCCTGGTTCTTACAGTATCTAGCCACTCCTGAGTCCGTCGCGCCGAGCCCCAAGGGGAAGGCTGAAGCTCTCCGCCAGGTGGGGAAAAACTAGCCGGAGCCAGTTCAACCGGAACAATTCGAAGGGCTTGTTCCTCGTTGGCAACCGTGGCTGCGCTGCCCACAGCTGCTTGACCTGACGCCGCGGAGGCAATCGAATCCTGCAGCTGGTTGGTTGATCGCAACTCCGAGCGCCTGGCAAAGAAATCACGTTCGGGCGGAGTAAAAGATGCCTCATGATTCTCGAAATGTTTTTCTAGACGTGTGGCGGCGTTCTGTTGAATTGCACTCAATTCAATCAGTTCCTGCAGGGAAGCCGGCAAGGTGTCGGGTTTTCTGCCTGCTAACGGGTCTTTGATCACGTCCCAACGTTGGTGTCCATTGCCCGCACTGTCCGATTCGTAGGGCGTGATGATGGGCGAAGCGGTATGGTTTCGGACCTCGGGCGCGCTAAGTATGGCGACATTGTCGATTTCACGATCTTGTATGGCAGACAGTATGTCGATCGCTGGCCGGGCAGTTCCGCAGATTCCACAGAACGATTCATTCTTCTCGCTGAATTCGCTGCCGCAAACTGCACAAGCAACCGTTGCATCCGCTCTCGAACTATCACTTTTAGCCGTCAGCTGCGGTGTAGTCGTTTTCGCCGGCAAAGGCTCACGCAAAGGCGGCTGTGAACTCGCGCTGCTGGCCGGCGATTCGGCCCCCAGCCGTTCAAGTTGAGGTTTGATTCTTTCCAAAGCTTCGAGCATGCTCTGGCGTTCCGAGGCCAGCGCGTCTTTCCATTTCATACGCGCGGCTGTCGCCATGGCTTCGCTCAACAGACCGGCCATAAGTTCCGCAGTACGCAGATCGGCTTCGCGAAACGACTTAACACCCGCAAACCTTAACTCAAGAACGCCCGCAACCTGTCCGGCGTGATACACCGGCACCGCGATGAAGGACTTCACTTCACGATCGCGAAAAAGTTCTGCGCGAGTATGTGAGGTCGCGAGCGCATCCGGATAATTCACCGCGTTTCCCTGACTCAGGCATTCTGCGGACAATGACAATCCGAGCGCCACCCTCGTCCCAGCCTCCGCTGCGGCGGAACCAGTAGCCGCGCGATAAGCCAGTTCGCCCTTTTCGATAATTCCGATGGCCGCACCTGACGCATTGGTAATCTGACGGATACGTTCCGCGACTAATTTCGCCGCAGCCTCCAGATCCAGTTGTAGGGTTTGAATCAGTCTCTGGGTTTCTACAATGGCAGAAAGATTCTTCGCGAAATCTGCCTGAACTTCCTTACCGCGCAGCCGGTCGTTGTGCTCCTGAAGCACATAGGCGGCAGCGAGAAGCTGCTGAAACGAAGCCTCATCAAGAATTGGCTTTCGTTGCGGACTTGTAGCGGTTTGGGTCACGAGAGCGAGTTACTCCGACGACCGGTGGGGGATACCGGAAACTCTATTGTAATGCAATCCACTATCCATCGCGCCGCACGGAAGCGGATCTGATGGTTACCTCTAGACACGCCTCTCTTAGATGAACCCGCGTCCGTCCGAGGCTATCTGCGGGTGTAAGTTAATGTAAAAAAAGCCATCCATCGGTCATCTGCGGCTCATGGCGAAAAGGTCGAAGGGCACCCACGTCCGAAAATCGCTACCGTTACCTGATGCTGGATGGCGGAGACATGCAAATCTTTGCACTTTCCCCATGTTTTTAAGCCTGAAGTCTGCATTTCCTGTGCGCAGTCTTGCGTTCGAACGAGATCCTGCCGCTCAAACCCCCACCTCGATCGATTGACCCACTCGCTCGTCCTTGCTCAGGTAAAAGTGAATCGCGGGAGTGATGATGAGTGACAATCCTATCGAGATCACAATCCCGCCGATTACGGCAATAGCGAGGGGCTGCAGCATTTGCGACCCGGCGCCCAGTGCAAGTGCCAAAGGCAACATGCCGGCGATGGTGGCTAGCGCGGTCATCATAATCGGCCGCAAACGCCGCTTGCTGGCCTGCATCATGGCATCCTCCGCCGAAAAACCGGAGAGCCTGAACTTTTGGTCGGCGTCCAAAAGCAGAATTCCATTCTTGGCCACGATCCCCACTACCATGATCATGCCCATAAACGAGGCAACATTAAAAGTCGTGCGCGTAAGAATGAGCGCGAGAAATACGCCCGACGTTGATAACAGAGCTGAGGCAAGAATCGCGAGGGGTGCGGCGAACGAGCGAAACTCGAATAGCAAGACGACAAAGACTAGGACGATCGCCAGGGCCAACACGAACATCAGACCTCGAAACGACTGCTGTTCTTGCTTGTAAGTTCCGCCATATTCGACGCGGATACTCGAAGGCAAATGAAGCTCCGCCACCGCTTTTTGCACACTTGCGACTGCGCTTCCTAAATCCGTTCCCTCCAGGCGGGCCGTAACCGAAACGTCGCGTTGCAAATTCTCCCGACGGATTTCTGTTTGAGGAGGAAGCTCGCTTACCTCCGCGAGCGACCCCAAAGTCGCCGTCTTACCTGTGCTGCTGGTTAACAACGTATTGCTTATGGCCTCGAGCGAACCGCGGTTGTTCTCTGGAAAGCGCACCCGAACCACGTAGGCACGGTCATTATTGATGACGGGCGTTGCAGCGGGTTCACCTTCGAGGATCGCCGCCGCGTCAAGCGCAATCTCCTCCGGCGTGAACCCCGCGCGGGCCGCGACACTGGGATTGATTTGAAAAGTTACCGCAGGCCCGCTGATCGTATTCTCAATTCCGTTGAGAACATCCACGACCCCTTTAACCTTGCCGATCGCATCGGCGACTTTTGGCGCCCACGTTTCAAGCAGAACATTATCCTGCGAGAATAGCTTGATCTGTACTGGCTCGGGTTCACTGGTAAGATCGCCGATCATGTCCTGCAAGACTTGCACGAACTCTATCTTGACTGCCGGTTGCTGTGCGGTAACTTTTTCCCGCACGTCCTCCATTACATCGTCAATCGCGCGGTCGCGATCTTTCTTCAACTTCACAAGAATGTCACCACGATTGGCTTCGGTAACAGCCGCCAGCCCCAGCTCCAAACCAGTTCGTCGCGACGTGCTCTCAACCTCTGGCACGGAATTGAGGATTCGCTCCATGGCACTCACCATGCGGTTCGTTTCCGCAAGCGAGGTTCCTGCCGGAGTCCAGTAGTCGAGAGTAAATCCGCCTTCATCCATCTCCGGCATCAGATCGGAGCCGGAAAAACGGTAGCAAACGTAAGAGACAACGATCAGCGTCAGGCTTAGTCCCGCGAGCCAAATCGGTTTGGCCAGGGCGCGGCGCAGCCAGCGTTGGTGAAAGTCCACGATTTTCCCGAAGAATCCTCCCAGGGAAGCCTCTTCGGCAGCGAACAACCTTTCGATCGAACCTGGGTCATCCTGTTCTTCGGAGTGCTGGGTGGCCACCGCGGAAACATCGCTAGCATCATGCTTTCGCTTGCGGATGAAATACAGACTGAGGCTTGGCGTCCATGTAAGGGCGAGAGCCAGGGACGTCAGCAACGACACCGACATTGTCACCGCCAAGGCGCGGAAAAATGTCCCGGTAACTCCGGTGATCGAGATGAGGGGAAGGAACACTACGATCGGGGTGATCGTCGAGCCCACGAGAGGAATCGTAATTTCCTGTAACGCGCTATGAATTGCTCGCAGCCGCGATTGCCCAGAATCACGGTGGATGACAATGTTTTCGACCACCACAATCGCGTCGTCGATAACCAGGCCGACCGCAGCCGCCAGGCCACCGAGCGTCATCAGATTGAAACTTTGACCCAACGCTTTGAGCGCGATGAACGTCACCGCGACGGTGACGGGTATGACCAGTCCTGCCACAACGGACGTCCCCCAGTCGCGAAGAAATAGAACCATGATTATGGAAGCAAGAATCAGCCCGAGCAGAATGGCGTCGCGCACACTCTTGATGGAGTCGTTGACGATGATTGACTGATCGTAAAACGGCTGAATTTCGATGCCCGCCGGAAGCGACTTTCGAATCTCCTCTACTTGCGCGTGAACTTCATCCGCCACCTGAACTGTATTGCTGTCCGGCTGACGATTGATATTAAGTAGCACTGCAGGTTTTCCGTTCGCGGTCACGATGGTGTAAAGCGGTTTGACGCCGGGTGCCACATTCGCTACGTCGCCAATTCGTACGGGAATTCCGGTAGAGGTGTTCTTTACGACGATGTCGGCTATTTGTTGGGGGTTGCGTACCTGGGCGCTAACCAGGCCAAGTATCAGTTGGTGATTACGATCGAAGAGGCCCGGCGAGTCAATCACATTGGTTCGCCGCAGGGAGTCCAGAATGTCGGTGACCGTGATTTGCGCCACCAGGAGTTTCGCCGGGTCAGGAGTGATGTGGAATTCCGGCTCCTGCCCCCCTTGAATCAAAACCGTGGAAACGCCGTTCAACCGGTTGAGTCGCGGCTTGATCTCGTACGTTGCCATTTCCCACAACTGGGTCTGCGGGATCGTAGCGGAAGTGACGCTATATCCGATGATCGGAAAGCTCGCGAAAGTCAGGCGGTTCGCTATCACCGTCGCGGTAGGCGGGAGTTCGGGCTGAACTCGCGAGATCGCGGCATTCACGTACTGTAATGTCTGGAACATGTCGACGCTCCAGTCGAAGAACAGATCGATCTCCGCAGATCCCCTGCTGGTCACCGATCGCACTTCCTGAAGGCCCGGCACGCTGTTCACTCCTTCCTCCAGTCGACGGGTGATCGTGACCATCATTTGATCGGTAGGCATTACTCCGTTATCGACGGCGATCAGGATTCGGGGAAAGTTAGTGGCAGGAAATACCGACACCGGAATGGTGAACGCTAGATAGGCGCCCAGAAACGCCAAGATCACAATCAAAAAAATTACTGACTTTGAGTGGCGGGCAAACCAATAAGGAGGTCCGGCCGAAGCTGCAGTCCGCCCCGCTTGTTCGTCCGGATTATTTCTCATTAGCGCTTTCCGCTTTGACCTTACTGTTGTCCGGCAACCCGTAGGCTCCTTGCGCCACGATTTGGTCGCCTTGTTGTAAACCCTCTGTGATCTGAACTTGGTCGCCCTGTCGGATCCCGGCCTTCACACTTTTCTGGTGAGCGTGCCCATCGGAGCTGATCTGCATTACCGAGTTGCTTCCGTCTGGACCAGTCAGCAGTGCTACCGCGGGAATCACCAGCGCATCGGGAATGGTCTGCGCCACCACCGAGATTCGTACGCTGGAACCCGCTTTCAGGTTTCCATCCGAATTCCTCGCCTGCACCCAAATCTCTACCGTAGTGCTATTCGGATCGAGCGCGGGACTGACCACGGTGATTTTCCCCGGAAGGTTGTTCTCTGTGCCCGGTACGGCGAGCGTGGCTTTGTCACCGACTCTCAGCAGGGCGGCTTCACTCTGCGGAATGTGTAAGCGAGCGATGACTTGAGAGGTATCCATGACTGTCAACAGGGCAGTACCGGCAGCCGCCATTTCACCTGGATAGAGGGGACGATCTGCCACCACCCCACCAATTGGACTGCGAATTTCTGAGTAACTCAGTTGCGCCGCCGCGCCTAGATATTTTCCTTTGGCCGATTCAAGCTGACCAGCAGCAGACTTAAGTTGCTGCGTCTTTCCGATGGCCAGGAGTGCGTCCAGGTGTTTCTGCGCGATCTCGTACTGGTTCCGCGCGTTGGTCAGGTCCACGCCCGCCTGATCGAGTTCCTTGCGTGGCATTGCACCTTGCTGAAACAGTTCCTGACGGCTGTTGTAGATCTTCTCTTGCGCAGTTAAGAGTTCGTGTGCCGCCTGGGCATCGAGCTGGGCTTTTTGGATTTCCTGCGGCAAATCAGAAACCGTGGCGGTTTCAAAAGCGGCTTCCGCCTGGCTGTACGATCCTTTACTATCCTGGGCCGCTGCCGCCAGATCACGGTTCTCAAGAACTGCCAGCAACTGGCCTTTGTGTACCCGGCTTCCGCGTTTGACGAAGAAAATCTTTACCGGAGCGCTGATCTTTGGCGTGATAGCGGATTGCTGCAAAGGAAATAAAATCCCCTCCGCCGCGACCGTATGCTCCAGCGACTTTTTCTCAACGGTCGCCACCTGTACCGGGACTGCAGGTTCTTTCTCGCCCGAATCTTTTGCGCAACCTGCCAGCATCAGTAGGGGCAGCAACATCACAACGCTTCCGACGGCAAGCGATCTCACGTGCGGGTTGGCGAGAGTGTTTCTCATGCTCGTCAGAACGTTCCCGTCAGAGTTTGTAAATTTGCCAGCGCCACGCGGTATCGCGATTGTCCATCGCTCAGGGCGTTGCGCGACAGGGTAGAGGTATTCTGTGCGTCTACGACTTCTAACACCGTCGCCTCGCCGGCCTGGTAGCGCAGCGTAGTCAGGCGCAGGCTTTCCGTGGCGAGTTCCGTCGATTGGCTCAAAGAGTCAAGTTCGGCGCGGGCGGTTTGAGCTTCCGAGTAAAGAGTGCGGAGTTTCGCCAGCAACTGGCGCTGGGCAAAGGAAAGTTCCACGCGCGCCTGCTCCTGACGCAGACTTGCCTGCTTCAATTTGCTTCGGTTCGCACCCCAGTTCCACACCGGCACCTGCAGGGTTGCCGTCGCACCATATCCCAGATTGTGAACCGGCATTTGCGAAACTGGATCGAATTGATTTACCGCGAAATGATTCGCGTCGATGCCATAAAAATAATCCAGCCGCAGCGTGGGCAGAAACCCCGACCAGGCGGCGCTCACTTCGCGTCCTGCTGCTCGCAGCGTACCCATCGCCACCCGAAGTTCAGGATTCTCTCGCGCCGCGGCGGCTTGTATCTCGGTGTATCCCGGCAATGGCTCGGGAGTTTGGAGATCGTCCACCACAGTAAAATTTTCGTTGAAATCAGGGAAGAGCAGTACCGCAAGTTCGAGTCGGCTGCGATTCATATCCATTTCTGCTTCCCGCAAGTCGCGCTGCTGCTGCTGGAACAAGATCTGCGCTTTGATCACGTCCGAGTGAGCGACCTCGCCGCCGTGCTCCAACTTCTGGCTGACATCCAGAAAATGCTGGCCCTCGCTTGCCGCACGTTGAGCGCTTGAATATTTCCTCTCGGCCACCACGAAACCGTAATAGCTCTGCACCACGGTTACGACCAAACCGCGTACGGCAATTTCAGACCGGGCCCGCGCGATGGCTTCCGCCGCCCGCGCACGCTGGTAATCAGCGATTCCCTGCAGGGAAAAATCCTGGTGAACGTTTCCCTGACCGACATACTCGTGCACACCGTTGGCGCCTATGAATCTGCCGGTGGCCGTGCCATTCCCCTCTGTGTAGATGAATTCGGTGTTGTAGTTAACGCTCGGTAACAAGGCGGCCCGGCCTTGTACGCGGTCTTCTTTTGCCAGGTTGTACTCAGTCAATGCCGCTCGGTACTCAGGACTGTTTTTTCGGGCACGCGCCAGTGCATCCTGGAGTGTAATCGTAAGGGGAGCATTGCTGTTGGGCTCGTCGATGGTAGCATTCGAGGTGGGCCCGGCAGGGCTTTGTGCGAACGAATCTGGAGCCAAAGCGAATCCAGCCGCCAGGAAAGCGATTAAAAAAAAAGTGCGACCCCGAAGTTGATTCAACATAGAACTCACCCCGCTTCCGGAGAAACGCAGATTCTAACGGAATCCACATTAAAAAAAGCTGAATTTCAGCCGTTTTTGCACTTTCAGACCGAGATAAAACGCAGAGAGGTACCGCCAGGTTCGGTTCGACGTAAAAGCGGATGAAATCTCGAAGCTGGTCATAGGGGGAAACCTGGGCCGCTAAGGCCTTTTCGTCCGGATCTCAGGATTCTGCCACACCGTCATTTACTGGAAACGCTACCGTCATGCGGGTACCTTTTCCTGGGGCGCTTTCTGCTGTGATAGTACCCCGATACGCTGTCACCAGGGCTTTGGCGATCGCCAGACCTAGGCCTGAGCCGCCAGTGGCACGGTTGCGGGAATGATCTCCACGATAGAAGCGTTCGAAAATGTGAGGCAAATCGGTCGCCGAAATGCCGGATCCATGGTCCTGTACCACTATCGTTGCGCTGGCCTCATCTCGCATCGTCGCGACCTCAACCGACCCCCCTGCTGGACTGTAGCGCACCGCGTTTTCCAGCAGGTTTGTCCATATCAGGTGCAAGTCTTCGGGATCGGCACGGAAGAGAAGTGGCCCGTTAGTAGCCAAACTTATGGTCATATTGCGTGTTTCCGCGAGAACACGGATGTTTTCTACAGCTTCTTCGCAGGTGGAGTTGATATCGATCATCTCCAGTTGCACGCTCGCATCCTGTGCGCGCTGTTCAGCACGAGCCAAGCGCAGCATCCATTGCAGCAGATTTTCCAACCTGCCCAGATCCTGTAAAGAGGCCTGCACCCCGGCGCGATACTCTTCCGTGGTTCGGGGGCGCTGCAACAGCGACTGCAATGTGGATTTCAAAACCGCCACCGGCGTTTTCAAGTCGTGGGCGGCGTTCGCCACAAATTCGCGTTGCTGCACGAATGAGCGTTCCAGACGGGACAACATCTGCGTCATGGCTTCCGTCAACGGCCAGAGCTCTTCAATCTCTTCGGCTTCTTTTGGCGGCTGCAGCTGCCAGCTTTGCGCGGAAACACCCGCCGCTTGTTGAGCCAAAGCTTGCAAGGGCAACAGGCCGCGCCGGATTCCCCACGAAGCCAGCCCGGCTGTAGTGCCCAGAAGCAAGAGGCTTACCAGGGCGATAAACGCAGCTGCTGCTCTTACTT
>Ga0070712_100000180_pt1 | contig 35079 bp, 32 predicted proteins | sample LARL81metaG_FD_71396 | JGI IMG/M metagenome (GOLD analysis project Ga0070712, IMG submission 71396) | Corn, switchgrass and miscanthus rhizosphere microbial communities from Kellogg Biological Station, Michigan, USA - LAR L8-1 metaG | ecosystem: Host-associated > Plants > Roots > Rhizosphere ...
AATGTTGCCGGCTTGCGCCATCTCGATGACTTTGCGCGCAACATCCTCCGCCTTCCCTTCCAGCAGGCTTTGCACGCGCGCCCGTGGGCGATTGCGCGATCCGCGCGGCCGGCCGGGTTGCCGCTTTGACCCTTCTGAAATGGCATCGGCTGTTCCTCCTGTTGAGGACGAGCACGCTCGCGGCGCAAGAAAAAACCCGGCGCGGTTACCCGCCCGGGCTTCGGCATAACTGTAAAGGATATTCGTTTTTGCCTGAGTCCCGTTACATAGTCAAGAGCTTTTTCGTCAGAGGTGGAATTGGTCAGTTTGAATGTGAAAAGGCATTTGTGATCCCGAAGCGTTTGACTGACGTGAGCCGCATGCCGACTGTTGCTCCATCGCGGGTATCGCAAACAAGCCAACTAACAAAACGTCAGGAGCCCTTGAAGCTTGGGAAGCGCACTGACGAGCTATGGCTTTGCTCGACTTCGTCCCTCCAGCGGCTCAACGTGAGCGCCACTCGCTCGGTAAACTCGTAGCTGCGCGCCAAATAAAGCCAGCGTTCCTCCATGTCGGAAAGCTCTGCTCTCAGCGCCGGGTCTGTGGCTGCTCGGGCTCGGCGCCGGTAATCCGCAGCGTATCGGCGGCATTCCTCGATCTCGTCGTTAAGGTTGCGGAGCATGGCACGCAACTCCCGGCATTGCAGTCATTGTTCGAGCGCGGCGATTTGTTCCAATGCTATGACCTTGCCCAAGCGTACGGAACCTGCGTGCAATAAAAAAGGTTCCGTGAATTTTGAACGTTTTCCACCGTCGTGAGTTGCGTGCGGAAGCGCTGATCGAGGAGGCAAATCAAGCCCGAAACTCATGCCGGGCTTTCTGCTTTGCACGCGGACCAACGGCGCTTACATTCGAGGAGAAGACGACCACGCCGGGCATCAACAATCGATTGTGACGGTCTCGGGCCACTCGCTGCGCTCGTAGTCTTGCGCCAGTTGGTGCCACGCCCGTGCCATGTCGAACAACAGCGCCCGGTGCTCGGGTGATGTCGTCTCGTCGGCGAGCCGCAGGCACTCCTGCGCGTGCTGCCGATACTCGTACCCTTTGCCTGCACTCATCAAGACATCCCCCCGCTCGCGTCCGCAATGCGGAACTCGGCTAATGGTTCCACGAACAGTAAAAAAAATCATGCGCCGCGGCCCTGGGCGGCTATTACCTGCGTCGCCTATCCCGGCCGACGCGCTACGGTTGCGCGGGTCGAGCCAGCACATTCATCTTTTGGTCTGCACGCTGCGGCTGCTGCTACTTTCGGCATATGCGAGGCGACTCGCCGTCTCTTCCAGACCGCGCCCGCGCCGCGCACCGCGTTTGTTTGCCAAGGTTCCGGCGTAGGAGCACAACGCAGACGTATTTACGAGAGGCGGGTAGTACTCATGGTTGGCTTACTGGCGCTGGTGACGGCCTCGATCTTCTTCGGCGCGGCGATTTACGTCAACGTCGCCGAGCACCCGGCGAGGCTCGGTCTCGATGATGGGGCGGCGCTTGCGCAGTGGGGTCCGGCTTACAAGCGCGGCTTCGCGATGCAGGCCCCTATCGCTATCCTCTCAGCGCTCCTCGGCGCGGCCGCCTGGTGGACGACCAGCGATCTGCTCTGGGCGCTCGGTGCTGTAATCATGCTGACCAACTGGCCCTACACGTTGCTCATCATCATGCCGACGAACCGCCAGCTTGAAGCGACGCTATCAGGCGGCGATCGCGAAACGAGAGAACGGCTCATGCGGTGGGGGCAGCTGCACGCCGTCAGGAGCGCCCTCGGTGCGGCTGCCACCGTGGTCTACCTGATATCCGCGCAGCGCGGCCTCTGAGCGCTGCTCGCGATGCAACAGCTTGAGGAGCAGCGAACACCGCGCAGCGGAATGGAGCGGGCGAAGGGAATCGAATCCTGCGTCGCAACCTGTGCATTACGAGTTGGATTTTTCTTGAGGGAGACGAAATACTGCAGTGAGCGGAATAGTTGAGGTAAGCCGAAAGCGTTGCGCGGCAAATCGAGGCGCTGCGATCCCTTCGGGTCCGCTCCATCATCGTGGATGAGGAGGCGGTTTGGGCTGGGAAGGATGGCAAGTCCGATTTCGACCGACTGCATGCCCATGATCACCAGGTCTTCCTGTATGCCTTTGACCTGTTGGAATTGAATGGTGAGGATTACTGCCAGCATCCCCTTGAAAAGCGCAAAGCAAAATTGGAGAAAATCCCGGCGCGGACTCAGGGGATGCGGTTCTCGGAACACCTTGACGGGGGTGGCGATACGATTTTCAAGCACGCCTGCAAAATGGGATCGGAAGGCATCGTCTCCAAGCGGCGGGATTTTCCCTATCGAAGTGGTCGGACAAAAAGCTGGATGAAAATCAAAAATCCTGGTTCGGCAGCGGTGATGCGGTTTTCGGATGGGACGTGGTAAGGCTATGAAAAGAGCTTCCAACCTCACTTATTTGATTGTAATCTGCCTTCCTTCATTTTTCACGTCTCCTCGGAAGGCGCAACCAGTGCGTTTCGGCGTGCCGCTTACTAGATGGAAAATCGGGTTAGCTACCCTGAGCCTAACCGCGTTGTTAGTGTTCCAGGCTTTGCCAAGCAACGCCCAATCCCTCTTGGAAACATGGGTATTTCTCGACAATTCTGGCTTCTTTGACATTGGCGATTTGAAGGAAAGTCCGGCTGGCACGCTTGTAGTACCGCATCATCAACAAATTGAAGGAGGAGAATCGACTTGGAAATTGAAGGATAAACAAAATTGTGTTCTGCGGGAAGAGCGGAAAAATGGCTCCTGGACCGAGCACTACCTCAATAATGTTTTACCAAATCGCTTCGCTTATTTTGACCGAGAATGGGGCGTCTACAAAATTCTATTAGAAGGCGACGAGAACGTTAAATGCGTATACGACCCCACTGACAGCCGTGAGCCACACAGGTGCTATAAAACGGAAATAATCGGCGTGCTTGATAACGAATTGGAGGTGCTCCATTTTGAACGTGCAATCGATTACGTGTATACGAATTTTTGTCATTATGCCAGAGCTTCGAAACCATTCTGAAAGCGGTCGATGCAAAAGTAGGGTCAAAATCAAAAATCCTGACTCGGCAGGGGTGATGCGAATTCAGGATGGGGGTTGGTGAAAGCCCGCTTCTAATCTCCACGAGGCACTTCAAAGTTATGGCCCGGCGCTGAGGCGTTGACCCCTTCCCAAAGTCGCATGTAATAGCTGTCGCCAATTCTCTTGAAGTAGGGGCCAGTGAGTGTGCATCTTTCGCCGGGCTCACAGGAACCCCTTAGAGGCCAATGACCAGTAGCGACCGCTCCGAAATCATTTGGAGCGATTCCATATTGCCGCTCTGAACAGGACATGCTCGCCGGAAATTGCCCACGCCGTCGATCTTGCTGCGCATACTGGGTTGCGTTTGAGTGACCTGCTGCGCTTGTCGTGGTCACATGTACAGGAAGACGCGATCAGCTTCTCCACCAGCAGGAGCCGAGGACGGCACGAAGCCATCATTCCGCTTTACGATGATTTGCGGAACGTGCTTGCGCGTATCCCGAAACGCGCCACAACGATCCTGACCAGCAGCAAGGTGCGACCATGGACGCCCGATGGATTCGGCTCATCATTTAATACGGCAATGAAAGAAGCGGGGATTGCGGACAGGGATTTGCATTTCCACGACCTACGAGGCACAGCCGCGACGCGGTTCTATATCGTCGGATTGCCCATCCGAGTGATTGCCGAAATCCTCGCATGGAGCGAGGATCAGGTTGACAAAATCATCCGGCGATATGTCCCCCGCGGGGCTGCAACGAAGGAGGCAATCCGTGATCTCAATGAGACCAGAAAGCGAACATAAGCTGTAAAACTGCCTGCAAAACTCTGGGGTCAAAGGTCAAATCGGCGAAGTGTTGGAGCGGGCGAAGGGAATCGAACCCTCGTATGCAGCTTGGGAAGCTGCCGTTCTACCATTGAACTACGCCCGCGTGCCGTTCCCCGGATATTGCTGTTTTCTGCTGCGTTGTCGAGATGTCATTTCATCCCATATCATTTCATCGCGGAGAGAAACGGTCCGCCGAAATAGCCGGCGATTGCGACCACCCAGAATATCGCAAGCCCGACAAGGAAGCGCCCGTAGAGCCGGCGCTCCGCCTCGGAGACGGCCGACCCCTTTGTCGTGTACCACATGCGTATGGCGAGGAGCGTGAGGCCGAGGAGGACGACTACGAACGCAATCGTCAGAAAATCCACCATGCTTTCCACTCTTCACCTCCGCTGGCTTCCGTCCTGCTGAAAGCCCGCGCTCGCGATCACAGCTCGCGCGGGGCCGGCAGGGGCGACAGGAGCTTGCCGCGATATCCCTTGGCGCGAAGCTTGGGCGCGAGCTCGTCGGCGATGTGCCAGGAGAAAACTATCGCACAGTCGGGCTGATCGGTGAACAGCCGGCTTTCCTCGACCACAGGGATCGAAGTGCCCGGCATGTACTTGCCGATCTTGAGCGAGCCCTCGATCTCGCAGACGTAATCGACGATCGCCGCGTCGAGCCCGACGTAATTGACCAAGGTGCTGGCGCGGGAGGGCGCGCTGATGCCGCAGATGCGCGCGCCCGCCTCCTTGAGCTCGCGCAGCGTCGATAGAAGACGCAGCTTGGAGAGCATCACCTCGCGGCGAAACGTCGTGAGCCGCGCCAGCATGCTCTCTCCCCGCGGCTCGGCCGCCAGCATGGAGGCGACCGTATCGCGCACCGGGCGCACGCCGCGCCGGGCGGCATAGACCCTGATGGAGCCGCCATGGGTGGGGATCGCCCGGGCATCAAACACTTCGAGCCCGTGCATCTGCAAAAGGTGAGCAAGGCTGGTGAGGGAATAATAGCGCAGGTGCTCATGATAGATGGTGTCGTACTGCAGGCGCTCCATCAGCCCGATCAGATAATGCGACTCGGAAATGAAAACACCGTCCGGGGCGAGCAGATCGAGGATGCCTTCCACGATCGCATGCACATCCTCGATATGGGCAAAGCAGTTCGCGGCCGTGACCACGCGCGCAGCGCCGTGCTCACGGCGCACGTCGGCGGCCACGGCCGGAGTGAAGTAGCGCTGCAAGGTCGGAATGCCGCGTGAGGCGGCCATCTTGCCCACGTCGGTCGGCTCGATCCCCAGCACGCGGTGACCGCCGGCCTTGAAGCTGGCGAGAAGCGTGCCGTCGTTCGAGCCGATATCGACGACGAGGTCGGCCGGAGAGAGCGCCAGCAGCGCCGCGGCTTCGGAATAAAGCTCGGCGAAGTTGTCGCGCAAGAGCTTGGTGGTGCCGCTGGTGTAGGGATATTCGGGGGGAAAGATGATGACGGGGTCCACCGCAAGCCCGAGCTGGACCAGGTCGCAGCTGGGGCAGTGCAGGAGATCAGTCGGAAACCACGGTTGCTGGCGCGGCGGCGCGCCGACCGGGACCATCTGGTTCACGGGGGGCATGTAGCCCAGCGAGAGGACGCTGGTGAGCGGTGCATGTCCGCAGACCTGACAGCATTCAATCGGGACGCTGGCTCCGGTCCCCACGGCTCGCGCGACTTTTGCAGGAAACAAGTGGTATCCCCTCGGTCCTCCTCTCTCGTGTAGGGGCGAGGCATGCCTCGCCCCTACAAACGAAAGAGAGATTTCAATTACGCCGTGTGTCCGCTCCTCTCTCCTGTAGGGGCGAGGTATGCCTCGCCCCTACGAATGACAGAGGGTCTTCAATTACGCTGGCGTGTGCGCGCAATTCCAATACCAGTCGAGGGTCGGGGGCAATCCCTGATCGAGCTTGACCCGCGGCGTGTATCCCAGCGCCGCGAGCCTGGCGATGTCGGGACAGCGCCGCGGCGTGCTGCCGGGCAGCAGGGTCGAAGGCGCGATGGCGATCTCGCGCCCGGCGATCCTCGCCATGCGCTGCGCCAGCTCGGCGATGGTGACCTCCTCCGTGTTGCCGATGTGATAGATGCCGAGATGCGCTCCGCGCTCGCGCATGATCATCACGCCCGCAACCAGGTCATCTACGTAACAGAAGCTGCGCGTCTCCTCCCCGCTGCCCTGGATGGGAAAGGCCGCGCCGCTGCCCGCACCGTTTGCCGCGAGCTCTCGCAGGCGCAGCGCGAACTGAGGAATGACGTGATCGAACCCCATGTCGGGGCCGTAGACGTTGTGCGGACGAAAGATCAGCACCCGCTCGAAATGCTTGCGCCCGTAATTGATCGCCATCATCTCGCTGATGATCTTGCCGGCGCCATAGGAGAGGCGCGGGTTGAGCGGATCCGGGATGACGAGGGGGGCGCTCTCATCGGTCGGCACGCGCGGAGGCGACTGATAAACCTCGGAGCTCGAGGCGAGGATCAGCGTGCCGACGCCGTGCCGGCGGCAGGAATCGATGACATTCACGATTCCTTTGACCCCCACGTCGAGCACGAGATCGGGCGCGCTGTAGAACGTGGCCGTGCCATTGACAAAGGCGAGATGGTGCACCTCCTCGATGCCGTGCATGGCCGCATCGACCGCGCTCGGATCGCGGATGTCGCCCGCGACAAGCTCGATCTCATGCTCCACCTCGCGCAAGCGGCGCGTCGCCCCGCGCGAATTGTCATCGAATACGCGCACCATCTCGCCTCGCCGCACCAGCGCCTTGACGAGCGCCGAGCCGATGAAGCCGCTGCCCCCCGTGACCAGGATCCGCCGTGCGCTCACGTTTGCAGCCCGCTGCCGGGCACGGGGATGTCGATCCAGCGGCTGGATGCATGGGAACGCTGTGCGGCATCGATCAGGTACTGCACGCGAGCCCCCTCGGCGAAGCCGGGCCACGGCATTCCCCCGTTCTCGCAGGCATCCAGAAATCGATGCACCAGCTGCGAGACGGGCGCGATGCGCGAATCGGCAGCGAGATCCCCGGTCTCGTGCGCAAATGTCTCGACCTTCCAGCGGTCATCGCCGCGCCGGGCGTGCCGCAGGGTGAAGCCGCGGAAATAGTCGGCGGTCGGATTGGCAAGGACAAGCGTGCCGTCCTCGCCATAGAGCTCGATGCGATGGCCGGACCCCAGATATGAGGCGCAGCTCATCTGCAAGCTTCCGCCGGCACCCGACGCGAAGACAAGGGCCAGCGCAACGCCCCCCTGCGTCTCGCTGTCCGGCAGCACGAACAGCTTCCCGCCCAGGCCCGAGATCGGGCCGCAGAACCATTCGAGATAATGCAGGCAGTGGCAGACGAAATTGCCGAGCACGCCGCCCCCACCCTGCGGCCGCGTCTTCCAGCTCTTCAAGCGCAAACGCGTTGCCGCATTCTCCACGTTCCAGGTCGCGACGACGTGGCGCAAACGCCCCAGCGTGCCGTCCGCAATGATGGCCTTTGCGCGCTGCCAGCTCGGCAGCTCGGGAAAATTGAAGTCGATGATGGTCGGGCGACCGCTTTGTTGCGCGGAGACCAGCATGGCGTGGGCGCCGGCGAGATCGGCTGCAAGCGGCTTTTCCACGAACACCGGCTTGCCCCGTGCGAGCGCGTGGCATGCGACCTCCGGCTGAAGGTCAGGAGGGATCGCGATGGCAACAGCTGCAACGGCGCTATCCTCGACCAGCGTGCGCCAGTCGCCGAGCCCGCGCGGAATGTTCAGTCGCTGCGCCAGCCCGGCAGTGCGCTCCGCATTCGTGCCCGCCAGCGCGATCACTTCGCAACGCGCATCCGTGCGGAATGCGGGGAGGAGGACGTTGCTCCCGTAATTGCAGCCGACGATGCCCACTCCAATCATGCCGCCGTGCTATCACATCTCACGACGTACGAGGGAGGATCCTTGTAGGGAGGGCAAAGGCATATGGAGTCGGCGGCGCAGCAAGCTCCTGTGCAATACCTCCACCTGAAAGGGGAGGTACGGAGTCTCCGCCCCGCGACGGGGCCATAGGGGATTACCCCGCCCTTGTAGAGCCGAGAAGAGCACCACCCAGATACTGCATATCCTCCTCCGGCTGCGAGCCTGCGAAACTGAGCACGAGCTCGGTTGCTCCAGCTTCGAGATAGGCGCGCGCCTGAGCAAGGCAGTCCTCGGCCGTACCGGCGATCGTGAAGGCGGCGAGGAAGCGATCATCCAGCATTTCGGCGGTGCCCTTGCCGGCGCGCAGCCCCTCGACGGTGGCCGCGAAGTCGGATGCCGACAGGCCCTGAGCCCACAGCAGCGCCGACTTCGCTGAGGGCACGCTCTCCCCCAAGGACCAGTAGTCGGCCAAAAGCCTGCCCACCACCTCCTTGGCAATACGATGAGCCTCGCTTCGATCCGGGCGCGCCACGCAGGGAATGTACTGGACGACCTCGGCGGGAATTTCCTGACCGGCCGCGCGTGCGGACCGTCGCATCACCTCGACCGCATGGCAGGTAAATTCCGCCGGGCACATGTTCGAGATCATCAGACCGTCGGCGATCTCGCCGCAGAGCGCGAGCGTCTGATCGCCGCGCGCGGCCATCAGCAGCGGCATGTCCGGGCGAAGCGCCTTGTATTCCAGCTTGACATTGAACGCCGAGAACACGCGGCCGGTGTAGTTCACCTCCTCGCCGGCGAGCATCCCACGCACGATGGTGATGGCGTCGCGCACTGCCGCAACCGGGCGGTCCGGCTGCAAGCCCATCCGCCTGGTCGCCGCCGCGATCCCCGACCCGATGCCCAGCCGTACCCTGCCCTGCGCCAGCTCATCGAGGGCTCCGATCTCCATGGCCATGAGGGTGGGATGCCGGTTGTAGGGATTGAACACGCCGATGCCGATGCCGATCCTGCGCGTGGCAGCAACGCAAGCCGCAGCCGCGGGCAGCACGCCGCGATTGAAGGCGTTCTCGGCAAACCATACCGCATGAAACCCGCTCGCCTCGGCGGCTCTTGCCAGCTCGAGGGAGCGCTGGGGAGAAAGCCCGCCATGCAGGCGAACGCTCAGCCTAGGCGATTGAGCCACGGGTCACAGCGGTAGAAGCTTCGCTGCCTGAAGCTGCGAGAATATTGAACCCGGATCGCCGCTGACGGTCGGCAACTCACCCTGGATCGAGGCCGTTGGGTCGGGATCCTTCAGCCCGCTCGCGGTGAGCAGCGCCACGACGCTGTCCGATGCTCTGATATCGCCGCTCGCCCGCAGCTGCGAGATGGCCGCGATTGTACCGGCAGAGGCTGGCTCGACGTAAAGACCCTCCTCCTCCGCAAGCCGCCGCTGCCATTCCAGAATGGATTCGTTGCGCACAACCGTCGCGGCTCCACCCGACTTGCGCAGCACATATAATGCCTGGAAGGTGCTGCGCGTCGCCGCCGTTGATTTGGCGACTGTATCATGCGTCAGCGGCATGTCCGGAAGGGCATCTCCGCCATCGCGCAACGCTGCGCTGAGCGAACCGTAAATCTCCGCCGCCATCATGCGCGGAAGCCTGTCGGTCCATCCCATCGCATTCATCTCCACGAATCCGCGCCACATGCCGATCAGGGCATCGCCGTAGCAGACCGGCAGAACGCAACAGTCCGGCACCTGCCAATTCATCTGCTCCGCAATTTCGTAGGCCAAGGTCTTGTAGCCTTCGATGCCGTAAGGATTGCTCCCGACCACCGGCCCGAAAAAGGGCGAGGTGGGAAACCATCCGAATTCGCGTACCGCATGCTGCATCAATGGCCAGCGGTCCGCCTTATTGGCGACCGCGATCACGGTCGCACCATAGACTCGCATCTGCGTGGCCAGAGGTCCAACCACGCCTTTGGCGGTAAAGACGATGCAGGGCAATTCGGCTTTGGCAGCATAGGCTGCAACAGCCGCGCCGGCATTGCCGGTCGAGCTGGACACGACGGCTGGTGCGTTCATCTTTCGCGCCGTCGAAACCGCGACGCAGGCCAGACGATCCTTGAACGACCAGGTTGGACTGCGCGTCTCGTCCTTGCCGAACAGGGCCTCCACGCCCACGCTTCGGCCGATGGTTGCAAGCGCGTGCAGCGGCGTGCCGCCCTCGCCAAGCGTAACCGCTTCAGGCTCGCTGACCGGCAACAGGTCGCCGTAGCGCCACAGGCCACGGCTGCCTTGCACGTCAGGCCTGGGGCGTCGCGCGACCACGGAAGCTTCGTATTCGACTCCGAGATTGCTCGGCGCCTGCCCGCGACACTTCGGACAGTCGCTCGCATAATGGCGCCGGTCATAGTGCGATCCACATCGCAGACACTCAAGACCGATAATCGCGGCCATAGGCTCTGGAACTCATTGCGCCCTGATATCCAGCGCAGTTGACGCCGCATTAATGTACCGTCATATCGGCGACCGTGTCAGGCTCTTTTAGAATATTGTGCCGAACACCGGCACATCGGGCGATCGCGCAGTGACCCAAACGGCCATTGGCGACATCGACATTGCGATCGATCGCGACGAGGTCGTCCAGCTCACCCTCGATTTGTGCAACATCGAAAGCCCGGCCGGATGCGAGGCCGAAGTCGGCACGTTCGTGCTCGATTGGATGCGCCGGGAGGGTTTTGCGCCAAAGAAGATCGGGATGTTCCCCGACCGCTTCAATGTCCTCGGTACCTTGCCGGGACGCGGCGACGGTTACAGCCTCATCTTCAACAGTCATCTCGACACCGGCCGCAGCAAGGCCGATCGCTGGAGCATCCGCGAGCCGGATGCCGCGATCAACCACGGCGCCTGGCGCGAAGGCAACACGCTCTTTGGCGAAGGCGTCGTCAACGACAAGGGGCCGATGGCCGCTTTCCTGCTTGCGGCGAAGGCGCTCAAGAGCTCGGGCCAGGCCCTGCGCGGTGACCTGCTGCTCTCCGCAGTTCCCGGCGAGATCGGCTACGAGCCGGTCGACGAATTCCAATCCCCGCAATACCTCAGCAAGGAAGCGGGGACGCGCTTCCTGGTCCAGCACGGCGGGGTCGCCGATTTTGCGCTGGTGGCCGAGGGCACGGATTTCCGCTACGCCGGGATCGAGGCGGGAAAGGCCTTTTTCAAGATCACCGTTTTTGGCGAGCCGCAATTCTACACGCCGTTCATACCGGATGCCGAGGTCGACCATAAGCATCCGAACGCGATCGTGCGCGCGGCGATGCTCGTGCCGGCCCTGCAGGAATGGGCGCGCAAATATGAACGGCGCTTCGTCTACAAATGCAAGGACGGCGTCATCGTTCCGAAGGCGGTGATCGGCGCCATTCGCGGCGGCAATCCCTATCATGTGACGCGGACGTCGGAATTGTGCGCGCTTTATCTCGACTGCCGGCTGACGCCGCAAACCGACCCGCTGGCGTTGCGGCGCGAGCTGCGCGAGTTGCTCGCCGCCTCCAATCTGCCAGGCAACGTCGAGCTTTTTCTCTACCGTCGTTCCTATGCCGGTGGCGACAACGGTATTCTGCTCGACAGCCTGCGCGCGGCTCATCGCGACATCATCGGTGGCGATCTCCAACTTGCGGAGCCGGTCTTTTCCAGCATGTGGCGTGACGTACTCATCTTCAACGAGATGGGCATTCCCGCGATCACCTACGGGCCGCCCCGCAGCTTTCGCAAGCAGGCGATGGACGTCGACGACCTTTTGCGTGCCGCGAATGTTTATGCCCGTATTGCGATCGGCGTCTGCAACCGCGAAAAACCGCACCCGACGCAATGAGGAGTGCACGGAACAGACGCCGCGGTTATGTCAGGCAAGGAAATCTGCCAATGCGAATTCCATCGATACTTGCGATCACCGTTGGCATCTTGCTTGCAGCCTCACCGTCGATCGCTGCCGCAGATTTTCCGATGCGGCCGCTGCAGATCGTCGTGCCGTTCACCGCCGGCGGCAACACCGACACGATCGCGCGCTTGCTTGCCGAGCACATGCAGGATTCACTCAAGCAACCGGTTACGGTGGCCAATCGTCCGGGCGCCGGCACGAACATCGGCGCGGCTTACGTCGCCAACAGCAATCCAGACGGCTACACGATGCTCCTCAACGCTCCGGCCTCGTTCGTGATCAATCAGTTCATCTTCAAGAGCCTCCCCTACGATCCGGATACGGCCTTCGCGCCGGTGTGCCTTGCGGCGCGTTTCCCGAATGTGCTCGTTGTCAATCCGGCCGTGGGCGTGAACTCGATCGGGGAGCTCATCGCTAAGGCCAAAGCAAGTCCCGGCAAAATCGAATACGCAATTGCCGGGATCGGGGCCACCAGCCATCTCTCCGCCGCCCTGTTCGCGGAGCTGGCCGGCATCGATATTGTCGCGGTTCCCTACAAGGGAACCTCGGAGTATTTGCCCGATCTGGTTGCTGGCCGCGTTGCATTCGCGATCGACAATCTCGGTCCCATCCTGCCCTTCATCCAGTCGGGCAAGCTTATGGCGCTCGGTGTCTCCACCAAGGAGCCGGTCGCGTTGCTGCCTGGGGTTCCGCCCATTGGCAGCGTGCTGAAGGGCTACGAGCTGAGCTCGTGGAATGTGCTCGCCGTGCCTGCCAAGACGCCAAAGGAGGTCGTGAACGTGCTCAGCAAGGAGTGCGACCGCATCGTTCACCTGCCCGGCGTGGTGGAGACGATGCGCTCGTTCGGCTCCGAACCGGTCGGCGGCACGCCTGAGAAGACGGCCCAGTTCATCGAGAGCGAACGGCCGCGCTGGGAGGCTGCGATCAACGCCGCGAAAATTCCGAAACAGTAGAGCAGCCCGTCACCACAATAGCCGCGAAGGCGTTCCGCTCAAGTTGAAGCATGCGGCGCGTTTCTTCCGCCCTCATCCTAAGGAGCTCGGCGCGCGCTTGCGCGCCGAGCGTCTCGAAGGAGGAGGGCCGGCCCCGACCCATGCTTCGAGACGCGTCGCAGTGCCCATGAGATCGAGCAAGTTGCGCGTGCTCGTGCGCGCTACGCCGCTCCTCAGCATGAGGTCGGGAGTGGTTGCAGCCGCTTCAATATGACCGAAACGCGCTCTAGTTCACATGCGGCATGACTTCTTCCGCGAACCAATGCATCTGCTCGATGAGCTCGGCCTGAGTATTGACCGCGACCGCCATGGCCGCGCAGTGATCCACCCCCATCGCCTTGAGCTGATGGATCTTCTCAATGATGGATTGCGGCGCACCGACGAGATTGGCGGTGACCTGATTTACCGGGTCGCGCCCGGTATGAGCGAGCGATACCCGATGCGCGACCAGCCCGCTCTGCATATAGGTCTTTTCCGCAGCTTCCTGGGTTTTTCCGATCAGCAGTGAAAATTGCGGCGCAATCTCGATCTCCTTCGGATCGCGACCGGCTGCTTCGGCGCGCTCGTGCAGCAGCTTGATCCGCTCCTCGATCTCGCGGAGCGGCCGCCAGCCCGGCAGCCAGCCCTGACCGATTGCCGCCGCACGCTCCACCGCTTTGAGGTTGTGGCCGCCGATGAAGAGCGGGAATGGATTCTGCTTCGGTTTCGGAAACATCTCGATGTTGTTGTAGGAGTAATACTTCCCGGCAAAGGAAGAGACCTTATCGGTGATCAGGCTGCGGAAGATGGCTAGACCTTCCTCCATCATCTCGCCGCGATGCGGATGCGGATAACGACTTCCCACCCAGGCTTCGAATTCCTCGCGATATGCGCCTATTCCCACCGCCAGGATGAAGCGGCCCCCCGACATCTGATCGATGGTGCAAACCTGCTTTGCAACGTAGACGGGCTCGCGATTTGGCATGACCAGGAGGGCCGTTCCAACGCGCAACCTGGTTGTCGCTTGCGCCATCATGGCAAGCGCGATCAGCACATCGTAGAAGCTCGGCGAGCCCTTGACGTGGTCACGGACGTAGCGCGGCGGCGTGATATGATCATTGCCCCAGACCGAGTCATATCCCAGTTTTTCCGCCAATTGCGCCTGGCGCACGAGATCCTGCGGCGCGCAGAAGCTCACCGGATAGGCGAGGCCCTCGTACCCGGTCGACAGGCAAATGGAAAATTTCATCGTGCTTGTCTCCAATAACGCCCGGAGAAAACTTGCGTGCGACTATACAAGCCCGTTCCGACGAAACGGGATCAGCCGCGCGACGATCTCGGTCTGCTCCCTCTCCCCGTCCTTCACGGGGAGAGGGTTGGGGTGAGGGGCGGAGTTCACACGAGACGTTGTGCCCCTCACCCTAACCCTCTCCCCGCAAGAGCGGGGAGAGGGAACCGACCGGTGTCCGTTGCACGGTTTGTGCATCAATCCGACCGGAACGCGCTTACAGAATCCGCAGCGCCGTCGGCAGCGTCATCAGCGATTCGGCGCCGTCCTTGGTGACGCGGATCATGTCCTCGACCTGCAGGCCCGCGAAACCAAGCTCGTAGTAAGGCGTCTCGACGCAGATCACCACGTCCTCTTCCAGCACCTCGGCCGAGCTTTCCGCGATATTCGGCGGGTCGTAGCCGTCAACCCCGATGCCGTGCCCCACATGGCTGCGCTTGAAATGCGGGATACCCTCCCGCTGAACCGTCGCCACGACCTCCTTGAACAGATCGGATACTTTCAGGCCCGGCTTGATGATGTCGTATCCGCGCAGCACGCCCTTCTCGACCGCACGGTAATATTTGCTGACCTTCGCCGACGGCTCGCCGAGACTGGCGCCGCGCGACATGTCAGACCGGTAATGTCGATGCCGCCCGCCGACATCGAAGCGAATCAGGTCAGCCCGCTTCAGCTTGCGGTCCGACGGCTGCACATTGCTCATCGCGCTGCGAGCGCCGAATCCAATGCAGCCCACCACCGGTGCGGTGTCGTTGCGTGCCAGGCAGGCGTTGAATTCGCGCAGCATCTCGCGCTCGGTCACCCCCTCGGCTGCGCCGGCCATGGCCGCATCGATCGCGCGCTCCGTCGCGCGCGCCGCGTTGCGCAGGATCTCGATCTCGCCGCTCGTCTTGACCGATCGCACGCGCTCGAACAGCGAGAACGAGCGCAGGAATTTGGCATCCGGCAACGCGGATCTGAGTTGATCCATGCACTGCGGCGTAATTCCCATCTCGTCAATGCCGAGCGTCGCGCGTTCCAACCCCTTCTCCTTGACCGCAGCAACCAGCGCGTCAACCGAGTCCTTGTAGGCCTTGCTGCGGAACAGCTCCTGCTGGAGACGATCGCTCTCATCGAGCTTTGCGGACGTATCGACGTCAGTCTGGAAATATCCGTAGCGGCGGATCTCGGTAATCCATGGCTGCTGATCCGGCACCAGATCGAGGATGCCGGAATTGGCGATGATGCAGGGCTGTTCACTCTCCCTCGGAAACAGCACATAGGCCTGTGGGCCGCGGCGCACCCATTGCGACATTGCCCAGAAGCCGCTGAGATAGGTGACGTTCTCAGGACAGGTCGCAATCACAGCATCGACATTGTCGCGTTTCATCAAGGCTTGCAGGCGAGGAATGTTGGCGAGCATATGAGATCCGTTGATACCCGGTGTTCCGGTAACTAGAACGGTTCCGGTCAGATTGCATCAGGTGTCATTGCCGGGCTTGACACCTCAAGTCGGGTTTGCCCGACTTGAGGCATTTTATAATAAATGCGGACCTCGGGCAGGCCGAGTTCCGCTGCAATCCATCTTTTTGGCAAGAAGATGGATGCGCGGGTGCCGCAGACAAGTGTACGCAGTCTGCGCAAGCTTGACTGCGTTCCCGCGCATGACGGTGGAGAGCGCCGGATTTGAAGTCAACAGTGACCCGTCCCAATGCCTATATCGGAAGCCCGATCGAGCGGATCGAAGACCAGCGCCTGCTCAGCGGGTCCGCCACCTTTGTGGGCGATCTGAATCCGGCTGGTCTGTACCATGCGGTGATTCTGCGCAGCTCGGTGGCGCATGGCGTCGTCCGCAGCGTCGATGCATCGGCGGCACGCTCACATCCCGGCATCGTCGCGGTGATCACGGCCGCGGATGTGGGCGAGGTGCCGATCATCCCGTTTCGCCAGCACGCCATACCGCAAGCCGAGCCCTACCTGCAGCCGGTGATAGCGCGCGACAAGGTGCGCTATGTCGGCGAGCCCGTCGCCGTCATTATCGCGACCGAGCATGCCATTGCCGAAGACGCGCTCGCGTTCATCCGGGTCGAGATCGATGAATTGACGCCGGTCGCCGATCATATCGTGTCCGCGCGCGGCGAAACGCTGCTGTTCGAGCAGACCGGCACCAACAACGCGGCCGTCTTCTCCGCGCGCATGGGGGATGCAGATACCGCGTTCGAGCAGGCCGACTATACGCGTCGCGAACGCTTCAGCGTGCAACGCCACACCGCCTTGCCAATGGAACCGCGCGGCCTCTTAGCCGAATGGGTTTCGGCGCGTGGCCGAATGACGGTCCATGGTGCAACCAAGGTGCCCTTCTTCAATCGGCGGCTGCTCGCCGCAATGTTGCGTTTGCCGGAATGCTCCGTCGATCTGATCGAGGTCGATGTCGGCGGAGGATTCGGTGCCCGCGGCGAATTCTACCCGGAAGACTTTTTGATCCCGTTCGCCGCGCGACATGTCGGCGGGCGTGTGCGCTGGATCGAAGATCGCCGGGAGCATCTGACCGCGACGAACCATGCGCGCGAGATGCATGCGGAGATGGAAATCGCCTGCCGGCGCGACGGCACCGTGCAGGGCGTGCGCGGGCGCATCGACATCGATCTCGGCGCCTACGCGCGCACCAATGGTTTGAGCGCGCCGCGCAATGTCGTCCAGTTCGTATCGGGACCCTATTGCATCCCGCACATCGAGCTCGATGCCTTCGTCTATGTCACCAGCAAGACTCCGACCGGCACCTATCGCGGACCGGGTCGATACGAAGCAAGCTTCTTCTGCGAACGGCTGCTCGACATGGCGGCGAGCGATCTCGGTATCGATCCTGCCGAGCTCCGGCTGAAGAATTTGATTCGCGAGGACCAACTGCCGCGCCCATTGGCGACGATGCTGAACCTCGACGCGAGCTGGCAGACCGAGCTGGACAACGGCACTTACGCGCCGGTCATGGAGCGCTGTCTGCAGGAATTCCACTGGGACGAGAAGAAGAAGCTTCAGGGGCAGCTCATCGATGGACGCTATCACGGCATTGCGGTCGCAAACTTTGTCGAAGGCGGTGCCGGCGGACAGCGCGAGAATGCGCGCGTGACCATCGAGACCGATGGCAGCGTTGCGGTTTCGGTCGGCTCAGCCGCGCTCGGTCAAGGGTTGAAGACGGTGATGAGCCAGATCGCTGCCGATGCGCTGTCGCTGCCGATCGAGCGCGTCCGGCTGGCACATGGCTCGACAACGCTCTTGAGCGAAGGCGTCGGGTCCTATCATTCGCGCGCAACCGTCATGGGCGGCTCCGCCATTCTGCTGGCTGCACAGGCGCTGCTGGAGATGATACGGGGGGAAGCAGCCGCGCGGCTTGGCGACCGGCCGGATGGCATTTCGATTGCCGACGGCGTGGTCCGCCTTGGCGACAAGCGCCTTCATCTCTCCGACTTTGCCGGGCTGTCAGTCGAGCGGCAATTCATCAACAGGAAGCTCACATACAGCTACGGCGCGCATGCGGCACACGTCGCGGTCGACCCGGGCAGCGGCCATGTCGATGTCCTCGACTATGTGACGGTGGAGGACGTGGGCCGCATTATCAATCCCGCAACATTGCACGGCCAGGTTCTCGGCGGTGTCGTCCAGGGCCTGGGAAGCACGTTGCTGGAGCATCTGCAATATGACGACAATGCGCAGCTCCTGACCGGATCGCTTGCGGATTATCTGCTGCCGACCGCGACCGAGTTCCCGAGTATCCGCTCCGTTTCGCTCGGCCTGCGGCCGTGCCCGAACAACCCGCTCGGGGCCAAGGGGGCGGGCGAAGGTGGACTGATCGCGGTCGGCGGCGTTGTCAGCAACGCAGTTGCCGCCGCGTTGCGCTCGCTGACGGTGGAGCCGCGCGAGCTGCCGCTGTCGCCCCCGCGTCTCTGGCGCTTGATCGAACAGGCGCGCACGGCACGACAGCCTGGGTGAGCTGCGAGGGCTATGGCGACGTGGCGTCGCGGGCGACGGGAGCCTTGTTCAGCTGCGATATGGCCGCTTCGATGTAACCGGTACGATAGGAAAACCAATGCACGGCGCGGCAATGGGGGCAGCGCACGCGAATCTCGCGCGTCCAGTTGCTCTTCACGGCTTCTGTGTGCCCGGGTACTTCCACATGCACCGGCATGCGTGCCTGCGGACATTTGAACTCGAGCAGAACGGGACCGCCGTTTTTGGCTGAGGAGGGGGGCATCGGGTTCGCCTGCCGGCCTAATCAAGAGGCTCTGACATCCCCATCATGATCAGTGCCGAGGCTGCGGCCAATAACATGCGTTAATCCCGGTCTCTGCCCCCTTTGCCGGACGAGCCGCTCGCCCTCACGCTCCGGTTGGGTTCGTTCTGCCGCTGCCGGTTACAATCTGGACCGCTAGCCGCACCCCGCCAAGATCATCGGCGGGGTGCGTGGTCGTGCGGAGAGAATGGCCTGCGGCCCCTCAATGCGCCAACGGATCAGGCCGCAGTTGGAAGTGCACGGCGATAGGCTTGGTTCCTTTGCCGCCTTCCTTGAGCCAGGGGGTTCGGTCACCGCTTGTGGTCCACAGCCCCCTGCCCTTCCAGCCCGCGTTCGGATCATCAATGCGTCCGTCGAAGCCCTTGGCATAGAAGCCCAAGGGATACGGGACGCGCAGGACGATCATCTTGCCATCCTTCAGCGCAATCAGACCATCGTTGAGGTTGCCGGTGGACATCGGCACGTTCTCGCCAAGTCCGAAGGTGTTGTGCTGATCGACCCAGGTGTAATAGCTGGATTCGGCGCTGTTCTCGCCGAGACCTTCAAACCCCGGACCGGGATACTGATAAAGCGTCCAGCCCTCCGGACAATGATCTCCGGTGGCGGTCGGCCCATTGAGGACCTTGCACTTGCGCCGGTCGAAGCTCGCGAGATGCCCGCTCGAAAGCGATGCCCACACGACCCCGTTCTTGTCGATGTCCCCGCCGCGTATGCCAAATCCCGGCTTCGGGACATTGTAGATTTCGGCCAGCGCCGTCTCAGAGGGACTGTCACCGGGCATGAGGCGCACCACCGCCGGAGTGCCGCCGAAAATCCCGACGGTGTACCAGATCGACCCGTCCACCGGGCTCGGCATTACGGCGTAAGGACCGGAGCCGGGGACGATGCGTTTGTCTTTCGCAGGATCCACCGGCGCGTTGGGCTCGACATAGTCGTCGCGCTTGCCGTTTCCGTTCGTGTCGAGAACGAAGGGCGTCCAGCCTTGTGCCTTGGCTGCGTCACCGGTGTCATCAAACAGTTTGGTGTTGAGCCACCCGGCGACCGGACCCGTGCCGCTGAACCACAGGGTGTTATTGGCGTCATAACCAAACTGAAGGTGATGCGTCCCAAAGCAGGTGTCGACGAAGGTGTATTTCATCGTTTTCGGATCGAGCATGGCCGCCTGACGGGCCGACTTCTCCAGCGGGAAGATTTTCGCTGAAGGGTGATCGGAGCCCTTTTTGCAGAACGCGGGGTTGTCCATTCCGCGTACGGTAGCAGCAAGCCAGACCCGCCCCTTCTCGTCGATCATATCGTTGTGGTTGTTGGCCCGGGTGTCCCAGACCTTTTCATCCCCCCAATAGGCCGAAGGGGCGAGCGGCTTGATGCTGGCTGCATGTCCTGGGCCGAGCGATTCCGGCATCTCAACATCACGTACCGGTGCGTTGAAGAACGAGACGGTGTTCTTCTTCGGGTCGAGGATCGGGTAGGAATCTGTGCTGTATTCCGGCGAACCATAGAGCGGGCCATTGGCGTTGACGGTTGGATTGCGCCGGTCCGAGGCGATGAGGTCGTGGAGGTATTGTTTCTCCGTCCCCCACGCCCATGTGGTGACGACGATATTGCGCTCGAGCCCTTGCGGCCGGCTTGGCTTGGCATGCGGCAACTCGCCCTTGGCGATGCGCTCAGTCCACTCGCCATAGTACTTGAACGGCGCGCCGCCGAATTGGCCCGCAAGCTGGTTCGTCATCTGCTCGCCGGATTGCCCGGACTGCACGCGCCGCATCCAAGCTTCCCGTCCCGACTTGAATTCGCCGAACGCCGCGGGGATCGTCCGAGTGGAGAGCTGCCCCAGCTGATGACAGCCGATGCAGCCGATATTCTTCACCTGCTTGAGCCAGTCGGTCTGGGTCATCTTCTCAGGGATTTCGCTGTTGGTCCCGAACTCCTTGGCATCTGGAATCTTGAGCATCGAGTACCAATAGATCGCGGGGTAGTACTCCGCTGCTGCGGCTTCGTTCGGAGCCGGCGCGGCGCGCAGATTGAGCTCCTTGCCGGGCTCGCTCTCGACCTTAGGCGAATCGACGAGGCCGTAGCCCCGCACCCAGACCTGATATCTCGCTTTCGGAAGGTCCGGAACGACGTACCTGCCCTGGTCGTCGGTGACCACGATCTTGCTAAACTTCGTCGGCAGATCGGTGGTTTCCGCGATCACCCAAACGCCGGCCTCCGGCCCGTTCGACCCCGTGACCACACCGCCGATATCATCGCTGTCTATGCTGACTGCCGCTGCGGCAGGCTGCTGTGCCTGGGTATTCTCCGACATTCCGAAGAACGCAGCGCAGCCGATCGCCGCCGCGGTACTCAAATAGAATTTTCGCCTCGCTGTCATGGCTCGCTTCCTTTTCCTCCAACTGCCCAGGGCGCAATGTGACGCGCGCTCCGGTTCCAGGGCATGCGTCCATGTTGCCACGCGCTCGGACCGAAATCCATTGCACGAGGGGCCGACGCGAGAAGGTCAGGGATGCGGATTATGCTGCCCGCGGCGGGGCACCCGCGCGTCAACGCGCGAGCGGCGGATTAAAAATCCGCCCCTACCGAGCAGTGTTCCGAAGTGACAAAGAGGGTCGGGCCAGACGGCCGCCGCCCTTATTTTTTCGCACCGCAGCGCTTCGCTTAATGCGGCTTGCCGAGCACGATCGAGAATGGCACCAGGAACAACTCTTCCCCGTCGTTGTCGCTGACGTGCACGTTCCAGTCGCGCCAGTCTTCCGGTCCTGCAGTGCGAATGATGGACTGGATGATCTGGTACGCGCGTGCGCGGGCATCGAAAATATCCTCGACCTCGCTGCCGCGTCGGTCCAAAAGGACCTCTTGCGTGCCGGCACAGTGGAAATACAGGGTGGCCATGTGTGCCTCCAACAATTGCGCCTTATTGCGACTGGCGGAACCAGACTGCCATGTAACGGCGCCAAAGGCTGTGACCGGCAGCACACGATTGCGCTTTATCCCGCGGCGTGACTGGCGGGACACGTTTTTGGGGCATGTGGAGTCGTGAAAGTGATAAAATGAGCACACTTGCTGTTGAATCGCCCAGAGGCCTCTTTCGCTGGCACTATCTCTGGTACGCAAGTGCCGCAATTGGGGTCATGTTCGCAGCGATTCTGCTCGCAAATCTCTGGTTTCTTAATTTTGTCCACGTGTTCTCGGCCTTGTTGTGGACCGGCATCGATCTGTTCATGGGGTTTGTGCTCGGACCGATCCTGCGAAGAGTCGACGTTTCCGTGCGCCGGGAGATCGTACAACGGCTCACCCCCCGCACGCTTTTCCTCATGCCGACGATCTCGATCATTGCCGGCACAACCGGCTGGTTTCTGGCCGTGGATCTCGGCTACACCGCACTGCCGTGGCCGCAATTCGGCTGGGTCGCGGCGGCGCTGGGGCTGGTGACCCTCATGACCTTTCAGGGTCTGGGCTTTCTGACCCCCGTGAACCTGCTGGTTTGCCTCGAGCTGCAGAGCAGCAAACCTGATCTCGGCAAAATCACTCGCTGGATGCGGTGGTATTTCTATTCGGTCGCGCTTCAGGGATCGATGCAGGTCGCAATCATCATCGTTATGACGCGGTTTCGCATGGGCCTGTGACGGCCGTCGCGGGGCGAACGGACTGAAGCCCGCAAAAAAACGAGCAGCGGCGCCGCAAAATGCCAGACTCTGGTCACAAATCCGGTTTCAAATGCCCCTCTGATCGGGTCTCGGGGGAGATCACCATGGAAATATACGAGGTCGAGCTGTGCCACCGTGGCCGCTGGGAGCAGCAAGAGGCCCGGTTTGTCGCGGCGAGAGATGCCGATGAAGCCGCCTACAAGGTGACCGGAGAACAGTTGCGCAGCGAAGGGGAACGCAGGAAGGTGCGGTTGCGGGTGAGGCGGCTCGGAAACGGAAGCCCGCCGCCCAAGCTGTTTTACGCCGCTTGATTTCCGGTGTCGGCCGCCGATGACGTCGTCGGGCGGATCGATCGCGACGAGCTGGTAAAGTTTGCGCTGGAAATCTGCAACATCGACAGCGCGGTCCCGCTAGAGGCGGACGTCGCGGAGCACATCTATCAGTGGCTCAAGCGCGAAGGATTTGCTGCACGCAGGATCGGCCTGCTCAGCGACAGGTTCAACGTGCTGGGAACGCTTCCGGGGACCGGCGGCGGCTACAGCCTGATTTTCAATAGTCACATGGACACGGCCGTGCCGCGCGAGGCCGACCTTGTCCATCGCGACCCCGGCAATGACGTCTATCACAAGGCATGGCTCGAGGGAGACCTGCTGGTCGGCGAAGGGATTTGCAACGACAAGGGCCCGATGGCCGCCTTCCTCATCGCTGCGAAGGCGATCAGGGATTCAGGGGTCCGCCTCAGAGGCGATCTTCTGGTCAGCGCCGTCGTGGCAGAAACCAGTCGTGAGCCGTGCGATGATATTCCAGGCGCCGTGCGGGAATCGAAGGAGCTCGGCGCGCGCTTCCTCGTCACCCACGGCGGCGTCGCCGACTACGCCCTTGTGGCCGAAGGCACCGGTTTCGGCCTCGTGTGGGTGGAGGCGGGAAAGCTCTGGTACAAGATCACCCTCACCTCGGATCAGCCGCCGTTCTACACACCTTATTTGCCGGACCGCACGACGCTTGCCGCGAGCCCCAGCATGCTCGTCGCCGGAGCCGCGGCCGTCGCGGCAATCGAAGCCTGGGCTGCGGAGTATCAGAAGAAGAACATGTACAAGTCGGCGGGCGGTACGATCGTCCCGAAGGTACAGGTGGGAGCTATCCGCAGCGGCGACCCCAATCGTCCCATTCTGGCCCCGCAGGTCTGTCACCTTTATCTGGATGTGCGCTCGGTGCCGGGGCAGGACCCGCTGGCCACCAAAGACGAGATCGCGCACCTCCTGACCAAGCTGGGACTCAACGCGAGCGTCGAGCTCTACCACTTTCGGCCAGGCTATGAGGCAAAGAACATCGAGCGCTTGGCAGAAACGGTGCGGCGCGCGCATCGCGCTCATTTCGGCAGCGAGCCTCCGGCTGCACATGTCGAGACATCGAGCATGTGGCGGGATCTCAACGTGTTCAACGAGCTCGGGATCCCCGCGCTCACCTACGGTCCCCGCTCGACTTCGCATTCCTTCAAGCGGGCGCTGACGATCGACAGCCTCTACCAGGCGGCATGCCTGTACGCCCGCATCGCCGTAGACCTCTGCAACCAGGAAAAAAGCAGGGCCGGTTAGGTTGGCTCGTAGATGGAGTAACGGGCGGCCGGCCCGTTACCCCATCTACGTTTCAAGAGCTACGTTCAATTCGGCAGATAGCTCACATCCACCATGGCAGGGATGTTGGCGCGCTTCTTGGTGAATCCGGTCTTGATCATGACATCCTGCACCTGCTGGAGCGCCGTCGCATCGGGGCGCAAGGTGGGATCGCGATAATAGTCTTTCATGTTGAGATAAATATCGGGATCGAGGCGTACCCCCTTGGCGTCGAGGATCATCTGCCGCGCCTCGCGCGGCTTATCCAGATAAAACCGGGTTGCCGCCTGCAAATCCTGCAACAGAGCGCGCACGGGTGCCGCATTCTGTTTGAGGAACGCGTCCTTGGCCACAAACACAATCAACTCCTGCTCGAAGGGCATGCCGTACTGGGAGTCGAACAGTTTGCGGACCTTCATCTCCTTTTCCAGCATCTCGGCGAAAGGCTGCGGAAACTCGCCAATGTCGATCTTGCCGGCCTTCAATGCTTCGGCCATGGCCGGGAATGGGACTGGGGTAATCGTGACGTCGGAGTCCGAAAGATCGTGCCGCGCAAGTGCCGCCTTGAGCCAGAGCTGGCCGTCCGTGGCAAAGCCATTGATGCCAACGATCTTGCCCTTGGCATCGCCCACCGTCTGCATGGGAGAGTCGGCCTTGACGTAGTACGAGGTGGCAAACCCGCGCGGGCTTTCGCGCACGAGCGAAGCGATCACCTTGCCGGTGACGCCTTCCGCCGCGGCGAACAGGACGCCGACCGCCCCGCTCGACGCAATATCGATCGCGTCGGCCTCAAAGGCCTGGGAGCGCTGGGTCGAGCTCTGAAAGCGCGTGGCGTCGAGCTTGTAGCTCTTGCCGTAATTTGCGCCGAGGTCGGGTTTCGCCAGCAGCAGATAAAGTTGCTCTTCCGCTGCGGCCCCATAGCCTAGCCGGATGGTCGGCGGCTCGGCACTCCAAGACGGGATTGTCCAGGACGGCGCCGCAAGGCAAACGGCACCGAACAGAGAAACCGCGGCCATGCCGCGAGTCATGAACCGCTTGGCGCAGGCCATGTGAGTCTCCTTGCACCTCCAGATGCCGTAACCCTGCAAGGAGACGTTGCGTAAAGCAAGACCAGGTGAGGCGGCAAGCTCAGCGTGCTGGTCGTCGTGCCCTAAGCACGAGACGAGCGGGTTGCGCGCTGAGGTTTGTGAGCCGGAGCAGCCCCTATTCGTCCGGCGTGATCGGGCCTTCCCAAACTCGCGGCTCGCTGTAGCCGGGCGCAAGCGCATAGCTCATCTTTGCATCCGTCACGGCTGCTTCCGCGACGCTCAACGCGACTGATGTCAGCGTCTCGTTGTAGCCATCGACGTAGACCGGCGGGCTGCTGAACCGCTGATACACGGTGTCGATTTGCACGAGGGAATCCACGCACGAGCGCCAGAGCCGGCAATCGGCCTCGGACGGCCCCGTTACGGCTGAAACCGACGCGTTGTAGGGGTCGAGCTGCACCGGCGCGCCGCCGAATTGAGGATACGCGATCACTGTTTGCGCCGAGACCGGTATGAAAGCCGCAAGCGTTGCGGCGACGGTACCGCCAACCACCGCTTTTCCAAGCATATTTGCCACAGTGAACCCTCCATTTTACGCGACACAACGGCAGCCGACCCCCACGGTCCGCTCTGCCCGCTTTCAGGGCGCGATGTCCCAATCGCACCGTCCCGCTATTTGTCGTCTTTGCGGCGGCCTAGGTTCAAAATGAGGCTGTCGCGGGGGTCACCTTGCCGTATAACCGCCGTCGACCAGAAAGTCGGAGCCGGTGATGAAGCTTACCTGATCGCTGGCCAGAAACAGCGCCGCGCGAGCAATCTCCGTCGGATCGGCGAGGCGCTGCAGCAAGTGCGAGCCTGCCAGTGCGGCGCTTGCAGACTGAAGATCGCCGTAGCGGCGAGCAAGGCGCCCGGTGGCGACCGCGCCCGGGGAGAGCGCATTGACCCTGATGCGATCGGCAGCGTGATCGATCGCCATCGCCTTTGCCAGCTGGATCAGCGCGCCTTTGGTGGCACAATACGCCGGACGCTTGGCGGTGCCGACGCGCCCCAACTGCGAGGCAATATGGATGATGCTGCCGCCGCCGGCGCGCGCCATCAGCGGCACGACCGCGCGGCTCATCAGGAAAGCGCTGCGCACATTGGCGGCAAAAGTCTGATCCCACGCGGCAGGACTGAGCTCGACGATCGTACCGCTCGGCTCATCGCAGGCGACCCCGTTCACCAGAACATCGATCCGCCCGAACATGGTGACGGCCGCGGCAACCGCCGCCTGCACATCATCCTCGCGAGTCGCGTCGCAGCAGCGAGCGCTCACTGCGCCGTCCGTTTTGCCGAAGGCATGCGACAGCGCATCGGGGTTGATATCGAGCGCAAGCACGCGTGCACCGGCCGCCCGGAAGAGCGAGACGATGGCGGCTCCAATGCCGCCCGCGGCTCCGGTGACCAGCTTTGCTTGCAGGCTGGGTCCTGAAGCGGCGATGGGGCGAGTCTCGATTTCCGACACCAGGAGGCACTCCGTTGACGAATCCGCCGGGCCCGATCTCAAAACGGAGCGTAGACCCGATCGAATTCGAGCTCGGTCGCGATCATGCGTTTGTGCGCCGCATCGAGCCAGGGCTGAAGGCGATTCACCCTTTCAGAGATGGCGGTAAAGTCTCGGCGAAATCCCGGCATGACCGCTTCCACGGCCTCGTAGATCTCGTCTTCCTTGACCGTGGTCAGCTGCCGGTCGCGCACGACCACGGTTCCGTCCACGATGACGTGGCGCACGCCGCGTCCGGCCTCGATGTGAACGAGCTGACGCACGGCGCTGTTGCAGGGAGACCAGCTGGGGTCGCTCATGTCGATCAGCGTGAGGTCCGCCCGATAGCCCGGCGCGATTCGTCCGATGGCATTGCCGAGACGTGCACCCTGCGCGCCGCCTTCGGTCGCCGCCCGCAACGCCTGCGCCGCCTGCGGCGGCCCGGGGATGGCATCGCTCACGGCCGCGAGCAGTGCGAAGAGCTTCATCGCCATGAACATGTTCTGGGCGTCGGAGCAGCTGCAGTTGTCGCAACCAAGCCCGATGCGTATGCCCGCGTCCTGCAAAGCACGGATCGGCGGTATGCCGCATTTCATTTTCAGATTGCCCTGCGGATTGAGCACCACGCCGGTACCGTTGTGCGCCAGTAGCTCGATCTCCTCGCGCGCGAGCCAGACGCTGTGGGCGAGGTTAAGACGCGGATCGAGCGCCCCTTCCGCGGCGAGCCGCTTGATCAGGGAGCCCCCATGCTCCGGCAAGGTGAGCCGCGCCTGGATTGCCATGCCGCGCGACTCATAGATGTGGGAATAGACAGGGACGTCGTAGCGGCGGGCGAGCTCCATGGTGCGCGCCATCAGCGCAGGGGAGCAGCGCTCCGGCGCCGACGGACCGAGCGCCCAATGCACCCGCGCGCGTTGCGGCGGCTGCAGGCATCGCGTTTCGAAGTGGCCGAGGAGGTCGAGCTGCCGTTCCGGCTCTGCCGCGCCTGAAAGGAGCGCATGCAGCTCCTTCGGAAACATCTCCTCCCAGTAGGGAATCGTCTCCAGGCCTCGCCGATCGGCATATTGCAGGCCGAAGATGACCCGGATGCCGACCTGCTCGTAAGCCTGCATGACCGCGTCGAGGTGCCGGTCCTCGAACGGATAGAGGGTGAGCATGTCCTGGATCGTAGTGATCCCGGAACGAAGGCATTCCAAACCCCCCAGCAAAGTGCGCGCACGCACCTCCTCCACGGAGCGCGGCGGATATTGCGGCGGCAGGGCATAGAGACGCCAGCTCTCGAGCGGGACCTCCTCGAGCGTGCCTTTGGCCAGAACATCGTGGGAGTGGTAGTGCGCGTTGATAAATCCGGGCAGGACGAGATGCCCGCGCGCGTCCAGCGCATCGATTGAGGCCCCGGCGAGCGGTGCAAAGCGCGGAGCAATACCCGCGATCTCGCCACCGGCAATAGCGATATCCACCTCAGGCGGCGTGTGCCAATCCCCATCGGGCAGGATTGCGCGACCGCCGCGGATGATCAGAGTGGTCCCGGCCGGAACGGGTTCTGCGGTCATTTGATCAGCATCCGCTCCTCGCGCGCTGGCAGAAAACGTTCATCGTAGATCTCGGATATCGTCGGGGGCCGCGCCAGCCCGAAGGCACTGGCAACCTGGCTGATGTTCGCGGCGAGACGATCGCGATCATACGCGCCGATGCCGTCCTTGCGCGTCGCCGGCGTCACGATCTGATGGCTCGCAAGCCAAGCCAGTCGCTCGGCCTCGATGTCGAGCTTGGCAAGATTATTGTGCTTGCCGAGAGATTCGGCCGCGGCTTTGGGATCGGCAACGGCATCGCGCCACCCGCGCGCCGCGGCGCGGACAAAAGCTTTGACCGCGCCGGGATTGGCCGCCAGGAAAGCGGGATTGGCCAGGATCGCATTGCCGTACACATCAAGCCCGTGATCGGCGTAGTAGATGATCGCAACCTCTTCGGCCGCAACGCCGTTCGCTTTCAAGTTCAACACCACGGTCGAATCGAATCCAGTAACCGCATCCACCTGTTTTGTGAGCAGCATGGAATCGCGCAACTGCGGGCTGAACTGGCGGATCTCGATGCGGCTGATATCGAGGCCGGCCTTATGCGCGAGTGCGGGAAACATGCGCGAGGCCGCATCCGCGGGGCCTTGGCCCAATATTCGCCCGTAGAGATCCGTGAGCTTGGCAATGCCGAACGCCTTGAGCGAGATCACCGCCTGGGGGGAACGGTTGTGCAGAATAAACACCGCCTTCGGCGCGATCTCGGGACGGCGCGAGGCGAATTCGACCAGCGTCGAGATATCGCCCACGCCCATCTCGGAGGCTTGGCTCGCGGTCCGCGTGATCGCATCCGCCGAACCTTTCGAAGGCTCGATAGTCACGTCGAGCCCAAGCTCACGGAAATAACCGCGCTCCAGGGCGTGGTAGAAGCCAGCGGCGCCGCCGTCGGCGGCAAAGTTGAGTACAACGCCGACCTTGGTCAGGCTCTCGGCGCAAGCGCTCGCCGCGCAAGCCCACAGCAGCCCAAGAATGCAGAGCGCGCGCATGACGACATCCATGGAAACTGCCTGCTCCAGATCCTGATTTCAGCTATGCCGGGGATCCGAAGCAAGCCCCGTGCCGACCTAAGGCTCAATCACATTGCTTGGCCATCAGCGCCACAAAGAACCCGTCGGTCTGCATGCGCCGCGGCGTCATCAGCAGCCCCTCGGGCGAGCGCTGGACAGCTTCCCGGAATCCCGCCGCGCGCTCGCCGAGCACATCGGCGACTTGCTCCGGCGGCAGTGCGGTAAAGTGCGGCTGCCGCCCAAGAAACGCCCGCACCTGATCCTGGTTCTCCTCGACGAGGAGAGAGCAGGTGACATAGGCAATGCGCCCGCCGCGCTTCACCAGCTCCGCGGCGCGATCGAGCAACTCGCCCTGCTCCTTGAGGCGCAGCGCCAGCGCGCCCGGGCGCATCCTCCACTTGGCGTCGGGGTTGCGCCGCCAGGTCCCGATCCCGGTGCAAGGGGCATCGATGAGGACGAGGTCGGCGCGATTTTCAAGGTCGGCCAGCATCTTCTCTTGGCCGCTCTCTTTGACCTTGGGCGTTCTCACCTGGACGTTATGAACGCCGGCGCGCTCCAGCCGTGCATGGATGGGGACTAGCCGCCGTTTGTCCAGATCAGTTGCGTAGATTTGCCCCCGGTTGCGCATGATCATTGCAAGCGCGAGCGTCTTGCCGCCTGCGCCAGCGCAAAGATCGATCACCTGCTCGCCGGGTTGTGCGGCCGTCAGCAATCCCGCGAGTTGCGAGCCTTCATCCTGCACCTCGACCATGCCCTTGATGAACACCGGCTCGGCATGAACGGCAGGATTTTTCGCCCCGGCCTCAAGCACGATGCGCAGTCCGAACGGCGACCATGGTGTCGGCGCGGGATGGAGATGAGCGAGCGCCGCCGCGGCGCCATCGCGCTCTCCCTTGAGCAGATTGATCCGCAGATCGAGGGGAGCGCGGCTCGCCAGCGCCGCAGCCTCGGCAGCGCGATCCTCACCGAACGTGCGGGCAAGATGTGAGTCGAGCCATTGCGGATAATCGCCGGCGATCCATGGCGGTGCGCCCGTGAGATCGGCAGCCTCGATCCGCGCGCGCTCGTTCGCCGCAAGCGTCGCCGGCGCAAATCGCGAACCGCTTGCGAGCTCGGCGATTGCATCGGGCGAAAGCTTGCGTTCGAGCCGCAGCATGCCAAGCAAGATCCCGCGCGGGCTCTGCTCCTCCATGATGTAGGCGCTTGAAGCACGCCGTCGCAGCGCATCGAAGACCAGCCCGGCGATGGCGGCGCGGTCGCCCGAGCCGGCAAACCGATGCGACAGGCCCCAGTCCTTCAGCGCGTCCGCCGCCGGACGCCGTCGCGCCTCGATGTCGGCGAAGATATCGATGGCAGCGGAAAGACGCGCGCCCGGCGTCATCCCAGGCCGAGCAGAATACGGATGATGAAGATCGCCCACATCAGCGCGAGCACGATCATGCTGGCGAGAAAAACTGCGCCCCGGCGCGGAACATAATTGTCCGTGACATGGACATAGGCGTGCACGATGCGCAAGGCGACGTAGATCCATGCCATCACGACGAACAGCACGTCGGCATGCCGCGTGATCCAGGCAAGAATAGTGAGCACGTAGAACAGGACCGGCGTTTCCAGCTGATTCTGGAACGCGTTGCGGATCTGCAGATTACGCACCGGCCAGCCTGGCTCGCGCAAGGCGACGTCCCGCAGCCCGACTTCACCGCGCAGGACCGCCTGCCGATTCAGACCCGCCATCCAGGCCAGCAGGACGAAGGTGAGCACCACCTGAACAAACAGCGGAAGCAGGACGGCCTGAATGGACATCCGCGAGTTTACCCTCGGCTTGGGTAATTCGGGCTCTCGCGGGTGATGGTGACATCGTGCACGTGGCTTTCGCGCATGCCTGCGCCTGAGATGCGCACGAATTCCGCCTTGTCCTGAAATTCTGCGAGCGTGCGCGCTCCCACGTAACCCATGGCCGCCCGCAATCCGCCGGTCAACTGATGCAGCACGGTTGCGGCAGCGCCTTTATAGGGCACTTGGCCTTCCACCCCTTCGGGCACGAGCTTGAGCGTGTCTTTGATGTCCTGCTGGAAATAGCGGTCGGCAGAGCCGCGCGCCATGGCGCCGACCGAGCCCATGCCGCGGTAGGTCTTGTACGAGCGCCCCTGATACAGAAACACCTCGCCAGGCGACTCGTCGGTGCCGGCGAGAAGGGAGCCGACCATGGCGCAGGCGGCACCGGCAGCGAGCGCTTTGGCGAGATCACCCGAATATTTGATGCCGCCGTCGGCGATCACCGGCGTGCCGGTTTTGCGGGCGACTTCTACGGCGTCGAAAATCGCGGTGAGTTGCGGCACACCTACGCCGGCAACCACGCGGGTAGTGCAAATCGAGCCGGGCCCGATCCCGACCTTGATCGCGTCGGCGCCGGCATCGATCAGCGCCCGAGCGCCCTCGCTGGTCGCAATGTTTCCGGCGACGACCTGCACCGCGTTCGACAATCGCTTGATCCGCGAGACGGAATCGAGCACCGCGCGCGAATGGCCGTGCGCAGTATCCACGACCAGAAGGTCCACCGCCGCATCGATCAGCTGCCCGCTGCGGTCAAAACCCTTTTCCCCGACGGTGGTTGCAGCCGCGACGCGCAGGCGCCCCTGCTCGTCCTTGCACGCATGGGGATTGGCCACCGCTTTCTCGATGTCCTTGACCGTGATCAGCCCGACACAGCGATATTGATTGTCGACCACGAGAAGCTTCTCGATCCGATGCTGATGCAGAAGCCGCTTGGCGTCCTCCTGACCGACGTTTTCGCGCACGGTGACCAGGCGCTCCTTGGTCATCAGCTCGGCAACCCTCTGGCCGGGATCATTGGCGAATCGCACGTCGCGGTTGGTGAGAATGCCGACGAGCTTGCCCGCCCGACTATCGCCGCCGCCCTCCACCACCGGGATGCCGGAAATTCCATGCTCCTTCATTAAGCCCAAGGCATCGGCAAGCGTGGCGCCGGGCCCGATAGTCACGGGATTGACCACCATCCCGGACTCGAATTTCTTGACCTGACGCACCTGCGCCGCCTGCTGCTCGGGCTCGAGATTGCGGTGGACGACGCCGAGACCTCCGGCCTGCGCCATGGCGATCGCCATCTTGGCTTCAGTCACGGTATCCATCGCGGAAGCAACGATCGGGATATTGAGCGCGATCTCGCGCGTTATGCGGGTGCGAATGTCCGCATCGGAGGGCAGCAGCTCGGATAATCCGGGCCGCAGCAGCACGTCATCGAATGTGAGGGCTTCGCGCAGCTTTCCGTCGGAAGGGATGTCCATGGCCAATTCCGATCACCCGATTCGCGAGAATCGATCGAGTCTCGAGCAGAGAAAGCAATTCGCCCTTCGGCGAAACCACGGTCTCGCGCGCGACCCGATGGTCCGTTTTGGGTTGGCTCGGGTGGTTAGCATGTGTTGCGGCAAAATCCTAGCGCGGTTCGTGCATGGCCGGGAGAAGCATAACAAGGACGTTTGGCGCTGATGCGGAACAGTGTCGTCTTGCAGCCTCTCCCATATTCCCATAAATATGGGTTAGCTGACAAACGAGGGGACTAATGAAGACGACCATCGAAATGCCAGACGATCTCTACCGTGCTGCGAAAGCAGAGGCGGCACTACGTGGACGCAAGCTCAAGGACCTGATCGAGGAGGGATTACGACTCGTGCTTGCATCGTCACGCCCTCATCGGCGTCCAACCCTTGCTCAGCTGATGAAGAACGCCCGCGGAATGATAGATTCAGGCATTCCGGACCTTGGCTCCAATCCCGCGTATCTTGCCAGCTTGGGTCGTAATGCACGCCGCAATCGTTGATACGGGCCCGCTGGTTGCCTTTTTCGATCGGAGGGAACGGCATCATCGCTGGGTTGTCGAGCGCATCTCGGAGCTAGAGGTGCCCTTACTCGTGTGTGAGCCCGTCCTGGTCGAGGCAATGCACCTGCTCGCAGGCTTCTCCACAGCACGGGACGCTGTTTTCGCGCTGCTTGAAAACGGCGCGCTCAGCATTGGGCTTCGCATACAGGAGCACATCACCGCACTACGTAAGCTGCACCGGAAATATCACGACATGCCTATGTCTCTTGCCGATGCGTGCATTGTGCGAATGTCGGAAATTCATGAGCGGCATGCCGTGTTGACGCTCGATTCCGATTTTACAACGTATCGCAAGCACGGCCGGGTCCCACTGACGCTCATCCATCCGGCGACAACGTAGGCGAAACGCGTGGTGCCAGAGTTAGCCGTATCCTGCTTGGACGCGGTAACTCGCTGACAAGCACGGACACGACGGTGGGAGGCTGATTCGATTCGAACGCAAGCCGCACCCAAGCGAGTCGTGCCGCTGATCGTGGCGGTCGCCCTGTTCATGGAGAACATGGACTCGACCGTCATTGCCACATCGCTGCCCGCGATCGCGCGCGATATCGGCACCGACCCGCTCGCGCTCAAGCTTGCCGTCACCTCCTATCTCCTCTCGCTTGCGATCTTCCTGCCGGTGAGCGGGTGGACGGCGGACCGTTTTGGCGCGCGAACCGTGTTTCGCGGCGCTATCGCCGTGTTCATGCTCGGATCGATCGGCTGCGCGCTATCGAGCTCGCTCAGCCAGTTCGTGCTCGCGCGCATTATCGAGGGTATGGGCGGAGCGATGATGACGCCGGTCGGCCGCCTCATCCTCGTGCGCAGCGTGGACAAACGCGAGCTGATCAACGCGATGGTCTGGGTGACGCTGCCAGCCCTCATCGGGCCTTTGCTCGGGCCGCCGGTCGGCGGCTTTATCACCACCTACATCTCCTGGCACTGGATCTTTTTCATCAATATCCCCATCGGCATTACCGGGATCGTACTCGCAACGATTTTCATTGAGGACGTACGCGCCAAGGCACCCGACCCCTTCGACGCTGTCGGGATGGTGCTGGCAGGGCTCGGCATCGGCGGACTTGCCTTCGGCGGCTCGGTGCTCGGACTCGATTTCCTGCCGCTGCCGGTCGTGCTTGCGCTGATTGTCGGTGGGGCCGCCGCGACCTTGGCCTATGTCGTGCATGCCCGCCGCACGCCCGCGCCGGTGCTTGACCTCTCGCTGTTGACGATTCCCACCCTGCGCGCCTCCGTCCTCGGCGGCTTCATCTATCGCTGTGGCATTGGGGCGATACCGTTCCTGCTGCCGCTGCTCTTTCAGCTCGGCTTCAAGCTCACCGCGTTTCAATCCGGCCTGATCACCCTCTCCAGCGCCCTCGGCGCCATGGGCATGAAGACGGCCGTTCCCGTCATCTTGCGCGCGTTCGGTTTCCGGCGTGCGCTCACGGTCAATGCGGTGGTCACTGCGGGGTTGATCACGCTGTGCCTGACCTTCGTACCGGGCGTGTCCTTCGCATGGATCGTCGGTGTGCTGATCGTCAACGGCTTCTTCCGTTCGCTGCAATTCACCAGCCTCAATACCATCGCCTATGCGGACGTGGACCACGCGCGCCTGAGCCGCGCCACCTCTTTGATTGCGGTCGCCCAGCAGCTCTCGATCTCCATCGGTGTTGCAATCGGCGCGCTGGTCGTTGACTTGACGTTGTGGGCGCGCGGCCATTCCGTGATCACCGCCGTCGACTTTCAGCCTGCCTTCTTGACCGTTGCCGTGATCGCCGCATGCGCGGGGCTCGCCTTCGCGCAGTTGCCGCCTGAGGCCGGGGCTGAGCTCGCGCGCCGCGCCCCCGCACCAGGGACCGGCCCCACAGATGCCACGGACCAGAAGCTCGGCTGACGAAAACTCAATCCTCGCCAGTCGCCCGCAGGTATTGGGCAAGAGCCGATTCGATGTTCGGCACGAACAGTTCCTCAATGCTCATCCGGCGGCGCGAAAGGCCTTGCTCATCAAGATACGCAACCAAGGCCTCGAGCGTCGGCCGGCTGCCTTCAATCGAATAATCCCAGATCTGCGGCCCGAACACATGATGCGCCGCTTCGATCTCATCGATGACCCACGGCAAGCCGACAGCCAGCGCGTCGGTGTCGTACATCGTTCGATAGGCAATGTCGCGCGCCCTGCAAAATGCACGATAGAAGCTGATCGCGAGCCAGGGATTCTGCTCGTAGAGCTGCGTTTTCAGAACGAAGGCGTGCATGATGGGAAAAATTCCGGTCTGCTTGAAATACTGACGCTCCACCGTGCGGAAATCGCGAAACAGTCGCCGGATGCTTTTGCCGAGCCCCTTGGGAATCATGACCGAGGCGAGCGCGTCGATCTCGCCACGCTCGAGCATCGCCTCCAAAGTCGTGTCAGATGGCATAGGGACAAGCCGCACCCCGCCGGGGGGTTTGATGGCGCGGATTGGCCGCCCATTCACCCACTCGATGTCGCGTGGCATCACGCCGTACTCGTGCGCAAGGAAGCCGCGCACCCAAACCGCCGCGGTCATCTGGTAATCACCGACCCCCACGCGCTTGCCTTTGAGATCCT
>Ga0070712_100000188_pt1 | contig 34294 bp, 27 predicted proteins | sample LARL81metaG_FD_71396 | JGI IMG/M metagenome (GOLD analysis project Ga0070712, IMG submission 71396) | Corn, switchgrass and miscanthus rhizosphere microbial communities from Kellogg Biological Station, Michigan, USA - LAR L8-1 metaG | ecosystem: Host-associated > Plants > Roots > Rhizosphere ...
GCGCTGGTTTTAAAACGCCTAGCGGCATTGCCCAAGCTCACGGGCGTCGTCCCGGCATCGCGGCTTGAAATACGTTCCTCGCCAGAGATGGTTTCCAGCGGGATTCAGGAAATCGATGGACTTACGGGCGGGCTTCCACGCGGCTGCCTGAGCGAAATCTGCGGATCAGCTTCTTCGGGACGCACCAGCGTGCTGCTCGCCACGCTTGCCGCTGCTACCCGGCGCGGAGAAATCTGCGCTCTGGTAGATGCTACCGATGCGCTCGATGCGGTATCGGCAGTATCTGCTGGAGTGGACCTGGAAAAACTGTTATGGGTGCGTTGCGGGAAAGCCGGAGCCATGCTGCAGACGACAGACCTCGGACCTCAAACCTCAGGCTTCGAACCTCAGATGTCAGATCCAAACCCAAGTCTTTTAAATTCAACGTCTGCTGTCCAAAATCTGAAGGCCGAGGTCCGACGGCTCAAGTCCCACTTTCGGTCTCTGGAACAGACACTGCGTGTTACCGATCTGCTTTTGCAAAGTGGTGGCTTTGGTTTAGTGGCGATCGATCTCGGCGATGTGCCGCACTCGGCGGCACGACGTATGCCGCTAGCCTCCTGGTTTCGCTTTCAGCGTGCGGTCGAGCCCACTCCCACAGTGCTTTTGGTGGTCGCTCAGGAGCCTTGTGCACAAACCTGCGCTTCGCTTCTGATCAGGCTGCAGTCAGGGAAAAAGTTGTCAGGTATCGGCAATCAACTCGCACTGAAAAACGATGTCGGCCCAGCCCATGTGCGACTTCTGGAGGGGCTGCAAATTGAAGGAGAGCTTATGCGTTCGCGCCTACAACGAAAACCGATGCAATCGGTGATTACAGCCTTTGCCACCAAGGCGGTACGAAGTGCCTAGTGCCGCGTGACTGACGACTATCATATCAATGCCTTTTGCCTGCATCTTCGTTCCTGATTTTCCGGTGGAAGCGCTGCTGCGTGCCGAACCGGAATTGCGTTCGCAACATGTGGCCGCCCTTGAAGGTAAAGCTCCGCTACAGAAGGTTTTTGCGGTTAACGAAAAGGCGCGCTGCGCCGGAATATCTCCCGGCATGACGAAACTTCAGGTGGAGGCCTGCCCTGATCTTGTGCTGCGTGCCCGCTCTTCATTACAGGAAATAGCCGCACATGCAGCCCTGCTGGACTGCGCTCAGTCATTTTCACCACGCGTGGAAGACGCGGCCTACGACACTGTCCTTCTGGATCTGAGCGGCTTGGAGTCGCTTTTCGGCCCTCTGCCTAACATCGCACGCGCTTTGGCGCGACGCGCCTTCGATCTCGGACTCGAAGCCAATGTTGCGATCGCTTCAAATCCGGATGCTGCCCTGCTCGCCGCTCATGGTTTTTCAGGCGTGAGTGTAATTCCTGAAGGAAAAGAAAACGAGCAATTGGGCAATCTTCCGCTGCGAGCGTTATTCACAAAATATTCCAATCCCCAAACTCTCGAAATACTCGAACGCTGGGGCATTCGAAATCTTCGTTCTCTGGCTGCTCTGCCGAATATCGCGTTGAGCGAGCGTCTGGGACAAGAAGGCATTCGCCTGCAACAGCTGGCTTGTGGCGCCGTTTCCCGAACTCTGGTTCCAATGGAAGCGCCGCTTATTTTTGAAGAAGCTATCGAGCTGGAATACCCATTGATGCTGCTTGAGCCGTTGGCATTTCTCCTGAACCGGTTACTGGAGCAATTGTGCGTTCGGTTAAGCGCGCGGGCTTTGGCAACCCAGGAATTGCATCTGGGTTTGACGTTAGAACAAACTTCGCATGCATATAACGCCATGAACTATGCGGGAACGGACACGGTTGTTCATCCGGGTCAAGGGCAGGCCACACAGATTTTTGAACGCACTTTGCGGCTTCCAGTCCCATTGCTCGATGCCAAGGTTTTTCTTAAGTTGTTCCAACTTGATCTTAATGCTCATCCACCGGGCGCTCCCATCGCCAAGATTCATGTGTCTGCCGAGCCGGCGCGGCCACGCGCGGTACAAAGCGGATTGTTTCAACCGCCCTCTCCCGAACCGGAAAAGCTTGAACTCACTCTAGCTAGGATCGCGGGAATTGTCGGCCAGGATAAAGTTGGATCTTTGAAGTTGCTTAATACGAATCGTCCGCAAGGATTCCTCATGCAGCACTTTGCACCAAAGGGCGGCGCTCACGGCACTAAAAATAATAAAAATCAGCGTGGGAAACCGATTCCCAGGGGACAAAAATCCGATCGAAATGGAGACTCTGCAAACCAGCCACTCTCCATTTCGAATCTTCAAACCACTAAAACCGCTGTAACTGCGCTACGCATTTTTCGCCCACCTCTGCGTGCTGCAGTAACTCTCCGCGAAGGCCTGCCGGTGAGCGTTGTTTGTTCAAAGCGCAAAGAAATATGTGGGGAAATCCTTTGGGCAGCAGGTCCGTGGCGTACCTCAGGAGATTGGTGGGAACGGGAAGGATGGGCGCGCGACGAGTGGGATATTGCCTTACAAGAAAAGACGGGTATTGCACTTTACCGGTTGGTTCGTGACTTGCTAAGCGGGCAGTGGGCTGTGGAAGGAAACTATGATTGATGAGGGTAGAAATTTTGAACTTACCGGCTTACCGTCTATAAGGTGTTCACTGTATTTTGGACACTTATGATGTGGATAACCTGTTCAAACTGTGCGATTTACCTCTTAATCGAGCTAGCGCCATATCCGCTGCCTGTCGCGAGAGTGTCCTGCCCCTCGCATCTGCAATTGGCAAAAATAGGCCCTGTTCTACTCCCCCATTACCGGACCGAAACATAGAAAGCATTGTTGCCCGATCGCAAATCCTTGCCATAAGAAAAAACTACTCCCCCTCCGAACACTCGAACTTTGGCTTGCGCACCCAAATCCCATAGCCATTCATGCGAGCCCAAACCATCGGAAGCATCCGAAATCTTGCCCGTATCCAAGAATGGCCCAAGCTTCACGGCAAAGATTCCGTTGCCGTAAACTTTTTTGTCAGCCTCCCAGTTAGACAGAAAGTAATCGCGCCCCAAGGGAGCACTACCCTTCCTTCCGTCGCGCGTACCGATGTGTCCGCGCATCGATAAATCACTGTCCCGCTCCAACCCCAGCATGAATAGCTCGTCGAATGGAACAGCTCCAAACGTCTTGCCCGCTCTGATCGAATGCTGCACCTCGTAGTCGTCGTCGCGGGATTGAGGGAACCAATGGAGGCGCGCCGAACCCTGCAGCTTCTCGAAACTCTGCGAAGGTCGTGACCACACACGCCCCGCTTGCGAGGAAAGACCACCATCGAGCGTCAACCTTCTCTCCGGCAAACGCCACAGGCTCACATCCAGCCGGGTGGTTTGCTTGAGTTGATAGCCTCTGGCCAGAAGACTGGGAATTAACACGACACCGGGGTCAACACTGCGGAAATTCCGGTGGGAAACTTCGACTTCCGCAGACCACTGCCAACGCCCGCTCTGGAAAGCCGAGAAGGTCGCACTTACGGCTTCGCGCCGCATGTTCAGGCTTCCCAGCAAAGGCGCTGGTCCCTGGAAGGAGTTCCGAATGTCCCAGTTCTCGTCGCGCAAATCCGCCCACAATCCATAGCGAAATCTAGGATTTCCCTTAAACGGTCCGGAGAGTTCAGCCGCAATCCGGCGCTTCTGCGCATCCCACCGATACATCGATACGAAATTGATGGCCTCATGATTCAGGTTATAAATTTCTGGCGTGACCGACAAAAATGGTAGCTTCCGAAAAAGAAGAAACAACTTTTCCAGCTTGGTTTGGCCCCATCCATCGCGTTCCTGGTTGCGAAAGACAACGTCAAATTTGCCGTCTTCACGGGCTTGCAGATCAAACTGGTAGCTGGGAAATATTCCCAGCCCGCCGATTCGAGGGTCGGTGGTCAACAGATCGGGTAGAGATAGGGTGCTCGCCGGCGCGAACGCGAATGCGCGATCGAGCAAAGAAGAATTTATTTGGGGTACGGGCGAGGCCTGAATTTGGGCGATGACGGGCTTCTTTACCCGGTTCCAATACTTCAGAGCCGCTTCTGTATTCCCCTGTAGGAAATAAACCGTGCCGAGAAAATCATTGCCGTAGGAATCATTCGGATCCAATTGGAGCGCCCGGCGCAGAAAGCGCGCGGCTTGCGGGTAATGCTTCTGCTTGAATGCGACTCCGGCTAATTCCAACGGAAATCGCTTGTCTTCCGGCAGCAATCGAGCACCCGATACGAAGACGCGCTGCGAATCCGCCAGCCGTCCAACTTGGCCCAGGGCGGTTCCGTAATAGAAATCGAAATCTCCAGGCGGGTGTTCTGTCGAGTCGCCCAGCCTGACGATTTCTTGCCAGCGCTGTTCGGCAAACAAATGCTTAACCTGATCGGACACGCCGTCGTTAGAAAATTTGCTTTGCGCGTGAGCCAAAGCAAACAAACCGAGAGCGAGAAGGACCAGAGGGATTTTGGCAGATTTCGGGGTCAGCTTTGCGGCACAGCCAAGAGCGTCCATCTGTCAGTTGCGCTCCATTCCCTTTCGAAAGCGGGGCGGTCCTGCTTGAGCAGTTTCCTTTGGGCGGGATCGTTGACTATGACCTGCTCCGGATCGATTCCGGTAACGACCACATAGTGCAACGACGCGCCGTCGGACGGCTTGAGCGCCACAATCAGAGGACGCCCTTTGTCTAGATGCTGTTGCAGGTCGTGCCACTCTCCGCGAATGGTAAACGTACGAAATCCCTTTTCTCTTAAGTAACGCTCCATGTCGGAAGCGTAGATACCGTGAACCTTGGCAGAATAAAGCAAGTGCTGGATTCGAACCGCATCGGAATCCTCGCTGGCGGGTTTATTTTGCTGGTGCTGCCAGTACTGCATGACCATTGCGAGACTGGCAGCGCCGCAACCGTCTTTTTGCTGCTTTACAAAAGGAACGTCCAGCCAAACGCCTGGAACATCCGCGGCGAATAGCGCGCAGCCGCTGCACAACAAGATCGAGAACTTCCAGGCAATGCGGCGGAACATTGCGATCCTAGCGCACCGCAACAATGATCAAAATGAGCGCGGCAATAGCCACGAGAATGATGATCAGGTCCCGGTCGCTGAGGGTGCCTGCGGCAAAATCGACCTGCGCTTTATTCGCCCGCAATGCCAGTTGCGCCAGCTCAGCGTCATCAAGTGTGGAAACCGCACCCTTTACCTGGTCCGGATTCATGTGCGCTGATTTCAGAGCCTTTTGGGCCATTTCGGACGATAGGAATTGCTGAATGTCAGTGCGATTTTGCTGTCTCAGGTTCGACGCCTGGACTGTCGCCTGTTGCAGCTCGGAGGGACTCACCAAGTGGCTGGCGGTTTCTGCCACCAGATTTTGGGGTAGAGCGAAAACGGTAGCCAAAGCTAACGCTGCCGCCACCCGAGATAATTGCCTTAAGTCGAAACCCATGTCTTGCTACCTCCATTAAGTTTTGCCGATGTTTTCGTTTCGGCTGTTAGCCGAGAAACATTATTAAAATCTTACACTTCGAAAGTTCGATGCGCGGTTTCTTTTCGAGTTTGCTTGAGGAGTAACAAGATCGATAAACATGTATTCGCGAGCGAACAATTCACAATCGCTCCACTCTCGTTTGTATATCTCGGGCGATCCACTCCGGGTCTTTGCCAACCGAAAATCGAATGGGAGATCCAATGATCACTCTGATCTGTCGCGGTGGCGCAAACTTCTTTCCCGCTCTCTTTAGTTCGAACAGACCATCGATCCGCATCGGCACTACCGGAATCGCTAGATCATTTGCCAACAGCCCGATGCCAGCCTGAAAGGGGCGCAGTTTGCCGTCGGTAGTGTGGTGACCTTCCGGAAAAACCAGAACACTGTAACCGCGATCCACCGATGCGCCGATATATCTGAAGCTCTCGCGGAAGCCAGCCAAGTGAGGTAATGGAAACAGATTGAGCAAAGATACTCCCAGAATCCACTTGAGCCGGTCAAATGCCGCGCCCAGCCAACTGCGGCCTTTGGGAGGCGTGCGCAGCGCTTCCAAAGCCTCACCACCTGTGGCTGTCGTAAGCCGATTACGAAAACGGGCGGGGAGAGCAGTCATCACAAAGCCGATGTCAATATCGTCGATGTGATTACAAGCCACCAGGATCGGGCCTCGAAGACCGTGTAAGTTTTCGCGTCCCTCGATGCGAGGCCAACCAAGCAGAAAGACCGCAGGACGCAGCAAAAGGTAATAAATGCCCGTGCGGACCCACGTTATTGGCCAGTGCTGGACCCAGGTAGGATAGTGATATCTCGTCCTCGATGGATTCTTCCCACGCAGCAGGTGTTCAAGATCGCCAAGCGTCTTTACCTGAGCAAACTGAGTTTCGCTCAAATCCACCTGGTAACGATCTTCCAGCGCGTCCATCAATTCCACTCGATCGAGCGAAGTAAGTTTCAAGTCATTCTCGAGATCGGCGCTTCTTCCGGATTGCGTCGCGACGGATCCCGTGACGCGGTTGATTAGCTGAGCGAGCGGACTTGAGAACCAATTGCCGATCGGTTCATTCCCCAGGCAGGACAAGACAGTTTGCTGAATTTCACTGGTACGTGGCTTCTGCGTTGATGTTCGTGGAAAATCCTCTTCCGCCCAAACAAACCATCTCCGCATGCGCTGATACTCGGCCAACGTTTCATTGGCTCGACTCACGACAGATTCGGGATCGGTATTGTGATCTCGCAAAATCAGGACTGCGCAGGGTTCAGCATTACTTCCGATAGGCAAGGCGATTACGACACAGTCCTTAACCTCAGGCTGCCGGTTTAAGGCGACTTCGAGGTCTCCCGGATAGACGTTCATCCCGGCTGAAGTGACGATCACATCTTTCTTCCTGCCCTTGAAATAGAGATTGCCCTGGGCGTCCAACTCGCCAATGTCTCCGGTTCCATACCAGCCTTCTTCGCCCACAATCGGTTCTAGTTCTTGTCCGGTCCAATATCCAGAAGCGACTCCGCCGCCGCGAACCAGTATTTCTCCGTCGGTCGCCAGCTTCACCTCGCGACCGGCGAGCACTTTGCCGATAGAACCCCTACCAAGACGAAAGGGGTGATTCACACTTACGATCGACGTAGTTTCGGTGAGGCCATAGCCCTGGATGACGGCGTATCCCATCCTTCCCCAGAAATCTTCGGTGGCTCGATCCAGCGCTGCTCCACCGCAGATGAAGGCCCAGAATTTCCATCCCAACTCGTGGTGGACCCTGCGAAAGATCCACCAGCGTCGGAGAAAGTGCTTACCTTCGGCACTCTTGAATCGCCTTCGAAAATCCTCCAGCTGGTTCTCTTCGTCCAGATCGCGCTCGATTTTTTCCTTCAAAGACTGCAACATGCGCGGCACCGCAACCAGCAAAGACGCTCGCTCGCGCCGGATTCTGTGTATGACCTCGGCGTGCTTTGAGGCGTCCTGAAAAATTACAGTTCCTCCCATAAGCTGGGGGAGCCAAATTCCCAAAAACTGGCCGAATACATGGCTCAGCGGCAAAAGGTTCAGAAAACGCACCGGATGCACAATCCACTCATACCTGAGATATTTCTTCATTTCATTTTCCAAAGGTGCGATGTTGCCCAGAACATTGCCGTGGCTGATCGCAACGCCCTTCGGCTCGGCCGTAGTCCCTGAGGTAAAAACGATTTCCAGAGTATCGGTGGAAAGAATGCCTGCCGCTTCATACGTGGCCTGAGAATGTGTCGCAAGGGTATCCTGCAGGTCTTCGAAAACCAGAATCGGAGTTGCGGTCGAAGAGAAAAGAGAAGCGGACGTTTGGGCATGATCACGCGAACACACAAGAAGCTTTCCTTGCACTTGATCACACACACGCGATGTGAAATCGCCGGTTGCGGCGTCATCCACGGGTACAACAATCACTGCGCACAGCGCGCAGCCGAAAAATGCCGCCACCCACTCTGCGGCATTCGGCCCCCAAAGCAGCACTCGCTCGCCTTTGGCGATGGCGCGCTCTTGCAACTCGCGGGCGAAACGGAAAGCCGCTTCGGCGACCTGCCGGTAGCTCCAGCGAACAGTTCGGTATCCCCGAAGCTGAACGTAGGCGCATTCTTCGCCACGCTGTAAGAAGTTATCGAGGAATTCCGCAACGGAGCGACGCTCCATATTTCGATGGTAACGCCGGCTGGCGGGACTAAGCCGACATTCGGCGCGCATTCTTGGGACAAAATTGAGATAACAACTGTAAAAACTCAGTCAGGAAGGGCGGAGTGGGTTGGTTTCGCATGGTCACGGCGTACCACTGACGACGGAAGCCCTTCCCGCCCATCGGGCGAATTGCCACCTTGCCAGATTCGACGGCCGGCGCCACAGCCCAGCGCGCTAGAAACCCGATACCGGTGCCAGCCGCCGCCAGTTCGACAATCGCCTCCGTCAGCGGAACTTCGATGACTCGTTGTGGCTCCACCCCAGCCGGCTTTAACACCTTCTCCAAGAGCGTGCTTTCCTCGCGCGGCGGATAAATCAGGACAGTTTCGGACTCGAGATCCCTGGGCCGGACTTGGCTGGCTGCGGCCAGACGATGTTTAGAGGACATAACGAAAACCAGTTCGTCCTCGAACATCGGGGTGGCTTGCAAGCTTTTATTGCGCGGAGGACAGCTGATGATCGCGACATCCAACTTTCCTTCGAGTAATGCCGCGGCGGGATCGGAGGTGGCACTCGCGACGATATTTACTTCTACTTTCGAAAACTTGTCATGAAATTTCTGCAATACCGGAGGCAGCCAGTGGTAACAGGTATAACACTCGGTGCTCAAACGAACTTCACCGCGCGCTCCGCCGTTCAGACCTTCTATCTGCACCTCGGTTTCGCTTAATTCGTCGAGCACCCGGCGCGCGCATGCTATCAGACGTTCTCCTGCCGGAGTTAAAACCATCTTTCTTCCGAGCCGCAGAAACAGCGCGGTGCCCAACCTTTCTTCCGCATCCCGCAATTGGTGGCTTAGCGCGGACTGCGTGAGATGCAGCCTCTTGCCTGCTTCGGTGACGCTGCCTTCCTCAGCCACTGTCACTAACAGCTTGAGATGGCGAACTTCCAATTTCGGAGTCATAGCAACCATGAGTGTAGTTCATTGATTTCATGAAAACAAACAATAAATCTCATATGTGCTTTATCCCGTCCAACTGTCATGCGCTGGGGAAAACGGATTGACGACAAGGATTGGATAGCCAGAAGAAAACGTTGATCTCAGACTCCAGCTACAGACTTCGATCAATTCCTAAAGTAGTTCAGCCGCTACGGAGTGATCGGCGTTTATCAACAAACACGACGCATAACAGCAGTTCATGACACTAGTAAATCTTGGGAGGTTGTATGAAAAACCTGTTCACACGGATCGTCGCTTTACTTCTTGTATTTGGCAGTTTAGCGCTTATTCCGGCAGTTCACGCCCAGCGCACTCCACGGATCATCAAGGCAAATATCCCATTTGAGTTCGCTGTAGGCGATCGACTCTTTCCCGCAGGCAACTATTCGGTGGTAAGCACGGCGCCTTCGGTCCTGGAATTGCGCGATACCGAAAACCGCATCCTGGTCATGGTGCTGACCAATTCCGTTGAAAGCTCGAGGAGGCCCTCCTCGCCGACGCTCCAATTCAAGAGCGCTGGCGAAGGTTACGCGCTGACACAAGTCTGGCAGGAAAACTTTTCTATTGGCCAGCAAGTCAAACCACCTACATCGTGGGAGAAGCTCGCGAAGAGTGGGCCCGAACACACGCTCACAGTTGCGATTAACAACCCACGGTAGACACGTAATCCCTAGGGAGGATCGTCAAATGAATGCAAGTGTGAATGGAAATAATGGACAATTGCAAGCGGAGGACCTCCATGTTCAGGAGGTCATCCGCTCGGCAGAACGAGAGCTGCATGAGCTGCTGCAGCGTCGCGCGGAACTTATGAAACGGATAGGCACCATTAAGCAGACTTTGTCAGGGCTGGCGAATATTTTCGGCAACTCGGTACTTAACGATGAGCTGCTTACCTTCCTCGACCGCAAAACTGCCAGTCGCCAGCCAGGTTTCACCCGAGCATGTCGAGTGGTTCTGATGGAATCGGAAAAGCCTCTTGGGGCTCGCTTCGTCTGTCAAGCGTTGCAGCAACGATTTCCTGAGGTGTTGGAGCGCCACAAGGATCCGATCGCTTCGGTGACGACCGTCCTTAACCGGCTTGTCGACTACATGGAAGCGCGTTGTTCGCTGGATAGCAACGGTCGACGGGTTTGGGAATGGATTTCCGAACGACAAAACTCCGCCACTCTGTTGTTCGGCGGCGCTTCTGCGGTCGCGTCGCAGAAGCGAATGGGAAAACAGCAGTGAAGGGAGGAAATATCATCTGAAACTTGAGTGGACGCCCCTAAATCAGTCCCTCTTTCACATGACGGAGAAAGTCTTCCGCGTCCTGTTGAGCTTTCTTGGCGGCGTGTGGATCGCTGCGGTTCTCGAAGGTAATCTCCTGCAAGGTAATATCCGCGGCGTCCTTGGGTTTAAATCCGCGGTTCACTAGTTTGCGGGCACGTTCCGTAAAGCTTTCAGAATCGCTGACAATTGCTGGTTTTCCGTGGGCCAGGCAGTCATGAGACTGAAATTGAGACAGGGCCAATCTGTCGTATGCGCTTTTTGCCTCCGGATTGGTAAGCAAGGCTGGGACGGGGAATGTCCAGCCGCAGTCAGAGCAAGCCCAGCCGGTCAAGCGCTGGTGTGAAACCCATGTAAGCCATCTGCCCATAGTCTCCCCACCGCCGCAGGAAGTTAAAGATTGCTGGGCCGAACTAGGTTCTTTCGTCGTGATTTTTGCGGCGAATGTACGCGAAGTACGAACTTTTTCTTGGATCGTGCCTCCCCGGCACTTCCTCGGTCCTAGTATCAAAAATACTACAAGAATCGTTGATGGAGAGTAGTGACTGAGGAGGACACCCTAATTTGGCCAGCGTTGGGAAGCTAGTTCTGGTCTAACTCGGTCGTACACTCCCTTTCGGTAACCCTTAGTAACCATACGATTTTCGGTAACCCGTCTTACAATGACCCTTGTCCGAAAGACCATCCTTCGTACGATCGGCAGACATGGCCGATCAGATGGCCAACCCGTCGGTCGCGCTTCCCAAGAAAGATATTTTCTGGATGGAAGTAGACCGCACTTGGAGTCAGCAAGCATATGGCGTTCGGTTTTGGCTTCAACAAACAGAAAGCTCTCAGCGCTGCGGAGAAGTTCGTCCAGCAGGGCAAACTGCAAAATGCCATTGGGGAATATGAAAAGGTTCTGAAGGCTGACCCCAAGGAACTCACTGTCTCCAACACCATTGGTGATCTCTACGCTCGTCTTGGACAGAGCGACAAGGCAATCGAGTCTTTCAAGAGCGTGGGCGACGCCTATGCCGCGCAAGGTTTCACCGTCAAAGCGATCGCCATGTACAAGAAGCTCACCAAGCTGAAGCCGACCTTGGAAATTGTGCTTCGCCTGGCGGAACTCTATACCCAGCAGGGCCTTTTTAATGACGCCCGTGCGCAATACCTGCAAGTTGCCGAAGAATTTCTACGATCCGGCGAATTGGAACAGGCAGTCCGAATCTTCCAGAAGACCTTGGAAATGGATCCAGAAAACGTCGCTATGCGCACGCGCCTGGCCGAGGTCTACATCCGGCTCAATAAGAGGACCGAAGCCTGGCAGCTTTTTGCCGCAGCCGCCGACAGTCTGCGTACACGCGGACAGTTGGGACCGGCAGAAGAAATTCTCAACCGTATGCTGACGCTGGATCCCAGTAACAGCCAAGCCCTACTGCTGCGCGGACGTAACGCATTCGACTCGGGAGACATCGCTGGCACGATTAAAAACCTTGAAAAGGTGGCAGACCTCGACAGCCATCCCGAGGGGCTGCGCGCGCTCATGCAAGCATACTTGCAGAGCGGACGCTTGCCAGACGCTGGAACCATCGCCGCAAAGCTATGCACCGTGCACGGCGATACCAACGCCGTCGTCAGCTATACGGCTGCACTTATGGCTGCCGGACACTTTACCGAAGTACTGCAAGTGTACCAACTGTACTCCGACAAGTTGGTATCGTCTGATTCGGCGAAAGTTATCGAAAGCTTGCATTCGCTCATCGGGCCTATGCGGGACAATGCAAGTGCGTTAGAGACCATTCTCGATCTTTCTCAAAAAGCCGGCGACAGCACGCATATCACCGAGATTTACGAGTTGCTTGCGCATGGAAGTGTGCATTCCGGAAATTTTGAGAAGGCGCGCGACTATTACCTGAAGCTCACACAGCTTGAGCCACAGAACCAGCTTCACAGCCGTAATTATCAGCAGGTACTGGCAAAACTCGGCGTTGGTACCACGGGCGCACGACTTATAACCGCAGAGGAAGGCGCTGTTCTGGTCGAGGAACTTGAGGCCACCGCGCCGTTTATCGATCAGCGCTATCCTGACGAAGTCGCTCTAGCCGTTCGCGCCGCCCTGACCGATGCGGAATTATTCGTTTCCTACAACATGCCGGCCAAGGCCCTGGGGCCATTGCTCTCAGCTCTGCCAAAGGCACCGCACGATCTTCGGCTGAACCAACGTCTTGCAGCTTTGCACACTCGCGCCGGACGATTCGGCGAGGGTGCCGTCTGCTGCCGCAATCTGGAACAGCTCTACCACGACGCTGGCTATCCCGATGAAGCGAGCCGCTATAAAGATCTTGCTGATAAATACGAGGAGCGAACCTCCAACAAGGCAGTTGGGGCTGCATCCATAGAAGTTCCGTCGGCAGCACCATTGGTGCCGGCGCGAGTCGAACCTGCCGCCTGGGGGCCAGTCGCAGAGCGCGAAAAAGATGCGCAAACCGCTCCCGAAGCTGCACCGTCAGGCACTGGACTCTTCTTCCATAAAACTGCGGCCGCGTCGGCTGCAGATGCACGCGAATTCGAAATTCATGCGGAGCCAGCTGCTGCCACGAATGAAATCGATATTTCAGCGGAGTGGGAAGGCGAGGTCACGCATCAGCCAGCAACGGCTGCGCTGGGCCTGCAATCGAAACAAGCATCCTCTCAGTCTCTGGACGAAGAGTCGGCGCAACAACAATCCGAAGCCATTGCCGAAACCGTCGAAGAGCTACGCTTCTATCTCGCACACTCGATGCCCGAACAGGCTCGGGTAGTCTTCGACAAATTGGAGAAGTTGAAACCCGGCGCGGAAAAGCTGGCTGCTCTGTGGCAAGAGATTGAAGCTGCAGGCACAGCCGAATCCTCAAAGCAGGCGGAAGCCGTAGAGGAAGTATCGGTCGAGGAAACGGATGAGATTGCTGCGACAATCGAAACCGAAGCACCTGTGGCTCGCTCCAAGCCCGACCAGGAATTCGTCCACGATCTTCGTCCCGCCGCCGAGCCGCTTTCGACCGAAAGCTTGATGCCCAAAATACCGGCTCGGACGATTGCCCCTATTCCGGAGCCGGCTCGGCTGGAATATGCCCAGGCTGGTCCGAAGGTCGAGGCTGCCGGGGTATTAGGAGAATTTGTCTCGGATCTCGAAGCCTCCTTAGGCGACAGTTTCTTGCCTCCGGCGGCGCCACCTCAAGCACCGCAACGGCAAGCTCGGGCAATATCCGAGCCAGTGGCAGCAGTTCCAGGACATGCAGCTTCAGCGGCCGCCACAGCGCCGGCCAAGGAATCGGTAGCCGAAGCAGCAGCACCCACGTTCACGTACCAGCCGACCAAGAAGAGGACACTGGCTCCCGAGGTTTCGCCCGCCGCACCTAAAATGGAGGGTGCCAGCGTTGACCTGGCAGACATGTTTGGCGAGTTGAAACAGGAGCTGGAGGACGATTCAGCGAATACTCAGGAAGATCCGGAAACTCATTACAATCTGGGCGTGGCATTCCGCGAAATGGGTCTGCTAGACGAAGCCATTGGCGAACTGCAAAAGGTTTGTCAGGCTGTGGACCGCGGTCAATCCTTTCCACAGCTAATGCAAACTTATACCTGGCTGGCACAGTGCTTCCTGGATAAGGGAGTTCCTGAGGCCGCTATCCGCTGGTACGATCGCGCCCTCAAGTTGCCGAGTATCGATGAAGAAACGCGAACTGCGCTGAACTATGAATTGGCTTCTTCGTATGAAGCTTCCGGCAACAAGCCGGTTGCGCTCAACCACTTCATGGAAGTGTATGGCAGCAACATCGATTATCGTGACGTGGCCGAGCGCATTAAAGCCCTGAAGTCGTAGAATGTGACAATGGGTTTGCCGTTCAGCTTAGAGACGCGTGCCGAAACGAATCTTTTCTTCCCGTGCTCGCCCGTCGAGGGCGTAGCGTGACTTCAAGCCCCGATTCTCCCATGAATAAAGTTCCTACCAGTGCTTTAGACGAAAAGCTTTCCCGTGAAGAGCCAACGGAGATGAAGAATCCTGCGGTCGGAGGTGAATCGTTGCCTCAAACCAGTATTCAACTGTGGCTTCACCGCATTCTCATTCTGTTGCTGGTATTTGTTTGCGCAGCCATGGGGGTACTGCTGCTGATCCTCCCCTGGAGGCCGGAATGGACGGACAACCACTTCCTGCTTGGCTCACCTGCACTGCGGAGTTTCGTCTCCAACGGGTTTGTGCGCGGCCTGTGCAGCGGCCTGGGGGTATTGGATATCTGGATCGGATTCTGGGAAGCAGTTCACTACCACGACACAGTCCAACACCAATAGAAAGACGAATCTGATCATGAGTAAAAGCAAACTCCCGCCTGCGCCTTTGGCGTATGAAAACCAATCGTTCGTAAATAGCCCGGATGGGCGCATTCTACGCATCCTCTCAGAGTACATGGAACCGCTGGCTCGCTTCCGGCGTGAACAAATACAAGACACGGTCGTATTCTTCGGCTCGGCCCGCTTTCGCGGCGAACTCGATGCGAAAGAATACTTGGCCGACATGGAAAGCAGACCTGGCCTGCAGCCACCGGATGAGCGAAAAAAGGCGCTCGCTTTCGTGGATATGGCGCGCTACTACGAAGACTCCCGGCGCCTGGCATATCTTCTAACCAAGTGGTCGATTCAAATTCCAGCCCGCAGGCACCGTTTTGTCGTAACCACCGGCGGCGGTCCGGGAATCATGGAAGCTGCCAACCTCGGGGCTCACGAAGCAGGGGGCAAGACAATTGGGCTCAACATCAATCTACCGTTTGAGCAGAACCCGAATTCTTACATCACCCCTGCCCTCAATTTCGAGTTTCATTATTTCTTCATGCGTAAGTTCTGGTTCGCTTATCTGGCGAAAGCTTTGGTGATTTTCCCAGGAGGGTTCGGGACCCTTGACGAGCTTTTCGAAATTTTGACCTTGGCCCAAACCCAGAAACTCGCGAAGAAACTGCTGGTGGTCATCTACGGCAGCGAGTACTGGAAACGACTTATCAACTTCGAGGCTATGATCGATGCCGGGACAATTTCGCGAGGCGATCTGGACCTCTTCCGCATGGTTGACACGCCGGAAGAGGGATTTGAAATCCTCAGGGATGGCCTGGTCAAATACCACATGGCGCCTCCACAGCCGAAACGGCCCAGCGAGGTTGTTCCTGAAATTGCCAAGACGAATCCTTGACCATGTCGTCAGTCGCCGGTCTCCGTTTGCCCACTTGCAAACTGCGGAAGACTAGCGACTGAGGACCAGCCACTGAGCTTGCTTCTTTACTACATCACCGATCGCTCTCTTTTTCCCGGCGACGAAGCCTCTCGACGCCGCCACTTGCTCCGTAACATCGCTCAGGCTGTTCTCGGCGGCGTAGATTACGTGCAACTACGCGAAAAGGATCTGTCCACGCACCACCTCGAGACTCTAACGCGAGAAGCCGTGGCGATCGTTCAACAACTGAGAGCTGGAAACAAAAAACTGAGAACGAGTCTTCTAGTAAACTCGCGCACCGACATTGCGCTGGCTTGCGGGGCCGATGGCGTGCACCTGCGTTCAGCGGATATTGCTGTTAACGAAGTGCGGAGGATTTGGGCTCACAGCGACCCCGCGGTCATGAATGCAACAGTGGGAGTTTCATGCCACACTCCGAGTGAAGTTGCCAATGCCGTGGTGCAAGGGGCAGACTTTGCCGTTTTCGGACCGATCTTCGAAAAAGCGCAGAGCCCTGTCGCTGGTGCGGGGGCTCTACGCGAAGCCTGTCGGGAGAGGATCCCAGTCCTCGCGCTGGGAGGTGTCACGCTTGAAAACGCAGGAGCTTGTATCAAGGCCGGGGCGGCGGGCATCGCAGGAATTCGGTTGTTTCAGCAAAATGAGATAGGCAAAGTTGTTGCAGCATTGCGCCCCCAGCCATCAGCACCGGAACTCGGCTGACGGCTGAGGACCCATGACGCTACGAACTCTTGATCGTCCTGGACGGTTCGTCCCAAGTAACTCCACTTTTCCTGAAGTACGATTGATTCGACATGTGGCAAGCTAATGCCGCGTGGTGTCCGAACACGACATCCTCGACCACGGGCTTGCGCGTTCGCACCGCCTGGAAGTAATTCCAGAGATGCGGCTTTTCTTCGTCCCAGGAAACACTGCGATAATTGACGCCTTCGAGCGCTGGCTCTTTTCCTGGCGTGGCATCATGCTCCGCGTGCCATTTCTTGAAGTACTCTTCTTTCATAGTGTGGGGAAACCCGGATGCGTAATAGCTTGGCTCTTTCTCGACGCCCGCCTGTGGAGTGAAGGTCAGACTGTATTCGGTCAATTCCAGCACGCCTTTCGAGCCTTGGAAGCGATAGACTTCCGGAGTTTCTGTACCCAAGTTCAAGCGCATGTAAACCGGAAGATCGCCATATTGAAAGAGCGTGCAGTGAACATCTGGCATGTTTCGGCCATCTTTCCAACGAAGAATTCCGCCCATGGACATCGCCCGGGAGGGGGCCTCGTTGATACCGAGGACGTATTGCATGCCACTTACCAGATGGACCAGCAAATCACCGGCGACCCCAGTTCCGTATTCCTTCCAGCAACGCCAGCGCGCGAAGATGAGAGGATCGAAGGCTCGCTTCGGCACGGTTCCCTGCCATGTGTCCCAGTCAAGAGTTTGCGGCGAAAGGTCTGTGGGAGGCGGATATTCCCATGCTCCCGTAGGATCATTGCGGCCCAACGATCCCTCCACCAGCGTTAAATCACCGAGCACTCCCTGCGCGACCAGTTCCTTTGCCTTGGCGCAGATCACCGAGCTAACCCGCTGCGAACCGACCTGCACGATGCGGCCACTTTTCTTAGCAGCGGCCACCATTTCTACGCCGTCCGCCGCAGTGTGGGACATTGGTTTTTCAATATAAATATCTTTGCCCGCGCTGACAGCGTCCACCACGACTTGTTTGTGCCAGTGGTCGGGCACGGCGGCAACGATACAGTCGATCTCCTTGTTTTCCAGCAATTCGTGATATTGCCGAGTGGTCGGCAGATCCGGGCGGGCAACAATCTCCCTGGCCAGCGTGTGACGCCCGTCATACAGGTCGCAGGCCGCAATGCATTCAACACCCGGCAACTGGATCGAATTGGTGAGCAGCCCTGATCCCTGCATACCGATTCCGATCATTCCGAAGCGGATGCGATCGCTCGGCGCCACCGTTTGAGGGAGTGCCCAAAGCGGGTCGGGATCGAGAAAAATGGTCTTTAGACCGAGCGACGCTCCAGCCGCAGCCGCGCTCATTCCAATGAATTCACGACGGGAAAAGCGATTCCTGATCATCTTGACTGAACCTCCAGGTTCGATTGCAAATTTGAAGTTTTTATGGATCTTGCCCGCCTATTTCTTCAGCATTTTGACCGCAACTTCCTTGAAGAACACCACGTCATTTTTGCTGTGGTTCTGTAGTCCAATGTAACCTTCCTGCGGGCGCGGTCCTCGCTCCGGTTCAAAATTAAATTTCTTCACCGGAACCGGATTACCCTCGGTAAACTCCGTTACTTTTATGCCGTTGAGAACCACCGTCGTGTGGGGACCATCAAGGGTGATTTCCATGGTGTTCCAATCTGGTCCGGGCTTGCCGGGCTTGGCCAGTGGCTGGTTCATCGAATAGAGAGTCCCGGTTACGTGATAGTCGTCCTCGTTGGATTTTTCCGGCTCGTTGTCGATTTGTACTTCGTAGCCGTAGTGCACGGGCATCCAGGCCTCGCGAGGCTCAATGGGTATGCGAATAAATACCCCTGAATTGTCGTTATGATCGCGCATCTTGTAGACCACCCGGATAACGCAATCGCCAAGTTTTCCGCCCGTCCAATAAAGTAAGCCCATACCTCCATGAGTCTGGATCAACCCATCGTCGACGGTCATTTCTCCGGGGCCGACGTGTTTCCATCCCACCAGGTCTTTCCCATCGAACAACTGCTTCCAGTCATCCGATTGAGCCTGCGCCGATGAAGACACTGGTACCAAACTTGCAGCCATCACGACTAGGATGAGTGCTGAACGCGATTGCATATTGAATACCTTTCAAAAGCGGAAGAAATATACACCACACGAGTGTGAACCGTGTGAGTGAGCTAAGTCCTTATTCCCTGCCCGTCTACCGTTAGCTAGAGGTAGGTAGGGATGTGATCTGACCTCATTACCGAAGATCATTCCGGCGAAGCAAACAAGCGGAAACCTGCATCAAATAGAAGATATAATATTCCCGTATCCGCTCACGCAGGGAGTAATTCTCTTCCAAAGAAGATCACGCGATGTCTATAAAAACCAAGGCCGCAATTGTAGGTTCCTCCGCCGCTGTTCTGTTGTTCATGGCGTTGGGTGGATTGGATGGCGTTCGCGCCTCCAATAACGATGGCTCGTACCGCCAGCTTCAGGTCTATAGCGAGGTGCTCTCACGAGTGCGCAGCGAGTACGTCGAAGAGCCCAACATTCCCGCCGTTACCGATGGAGCGCTGCACGGCCTGCTCGAATCGCTGGATTCAAATTCCAGCTATCTGACGCCTGCGGAGTTCAAAGACTTTAAGTCGAATCAGACTGAGGCCAAAGGGGATATCGGGGCCGCGGTTTCAAAGCGGTTCGGATACGCAGCCGTCATATCGGTGATACCTGGAGGTCCAGCCGATAAAGCTGGCATCCAGGCCAGCGACATCTTTGAAGCGATTGAAGCAAAGAGTACGCGTGAAATGTCGCTCGCGGAAATTCACAACCTTCTGCAAGGTCAACCCGGTTCGAACTTGAACGTAGCCGTGGTACGAGCTCGGCGTGCCGAGCCTCAGAAGACCGTCATCACGCGGGATATCGTCAACGTGCCGCCCGTGTCCGACAAAATGGTCGAGGATGGCATCGGTTACATTCAAGTAGACGCCTTCAACAAGGGCAAAGCACAAGAAATCGCTGCTAAAGTTCGCGCGCTGCAGAAAGCCGGAGCCAAGAGACTGATTCTGGATCTACGGAACTGCGCCGAGGGTGACGAGTCGGAAGGTATCGCAGTCGCCAACCTGTTTCTCAACCACGGCACAATCACCTACCTCCAAGGCCAGAAATATCCTCGACAAGCCTTTAACGCCGATGCCTCCAAAGCCATTACCAGCCTGCCCCTGGCAGTGTTGGTGAACAAGGGCACTGCTGGCCCAGCCGAAGTGGTCGCCGCCGCCATCATGGAAAATGCCCGCGGCGACGTTGTGGGCGATAAGACCTTCGGAGACGGCTCGGTTCAGAAAACCATTGCTCTTCCCGACGGCTCGGCCCTGATTCTGTCTGTCGCAAAATATTACTCGCCCAGTGGCAAAGCGATTCAGGATAGCGCGGTAACGCCGAACGTCGTGGTCGCAGACACCGATGATGATGCTGCACTTCCAGACGATGATGAAAACGCGGTGCCCCCTGACGAGGAAAAGAAACAACCCCCGCAGCAAGACGAACAGCTTCACAAAGCGATCCAGGTAGTAAAAGCTAAGGCCAGTTAGTAATGGCTTGCCTCTAATCGAATCGCGCGTCCTCGGGCGCGCGATTTTTTGTTTCCGGAGGAGCAAACATTTATTCCTACACCAACAAGAACACGCGCCGGAACATTTACCGTATTCCTTGCCCGACCGGCAAGCAACGAACAAGACCGAGCGGTGCCCTCCTGCTATCCTGATTTTTGATCACCCATGAAATTTCAGTTACAAGATCCTCCGGTGATGGCGACCACCGATCACAAAATGGTGGGGCGCCTTGTGATTGGCCTGCTCGTACTGGTGTCCGCTCTTTTCGGTGCCGCAGCCGGCCTACTCCTGGTATATTCCACCGACCTGCCGCAGGTCGATCAACTCGAACACTACCGCCCGAGTTCCATCACCGAGCTTTACGACGACCAGGGACGCACTATCGGTTCTTTCGCGCTGCAACGGAGGGTGGTCGCCTCCTATGACGACTACCCCGAAGTCCTGCGCCAGGCGTTGATTTCAATTGAAGACAAGGATTTCTACCGGCATTGGGGCGTTAATGTCTGGCGGATTGCCGGCGCGGCCTATCGTGATATTCGCTCAGGAGGCAGGGTACAAGGTGCATCGACCCTCACCATGCAGTTGGCGCGTAACTTGTTTCTCTCTCCCGATCGTTCGTTTCACCGAAAAATTCAGGAGGCGTTGCTGGCTGTTCAAATCGAACGGCGTTTTACCAAGCCACAGATATTCACGTTATACGCAAATCAAATCTACCTCGGGCATGGAGTGTATGGGTTCGAAGCCGCTGCGGAGTTCTATTTCAGCAAACCGGCAAAGAAATTAACCCTAGGCGAAGCCGCCATGCTTGCCGGGCTACCAAAGTCTCCCTCCTACTATTCGCCCATCACGCATCCTGAACATGCCTTCAAACGCCGCAACCTGGTAATCAATTCCATGATGGAGGATGGGGTAATCACGGCAGAGAAAGCTGCCGCCGCTCGCGACTTGCCGATCAATCTGCAGTTGGCCCATGATCCGGATTCGCTGGCGCCCTATTTTGTCGAGGAAATTCGACGCTATCTTGAAAGTAAGTACGGCAGCGACCAAGTGCACGAAGGGGGGCTTAAAGTCTACACATCGCTGAACATGGACCTGCAGCGTACCGCCAATCACGCTGTGCTCGACGGCCTCGCGGCCTATGAACGCCGTCACGGCTGGAAGGGCCACCTTCAGAACATTCTCGGCGAAGACGTAACGCTCGCCACTTACCAACACCCCGATTGGGACACCGACCCGGAGATCAACGGTTATGAGCATGCACTGGTGATGGATGTGTCTCCCGTTTCAGCTACGATAAAGTTCGGCCGTTACAGGGCGGTGATTGTGCCTGCTGATGCCGCTTGGACCCACCACAAGTTGGCGGACATACTCCGGCGTGGCGACATAGCGTATGTGAAAGTGCTTTCGCTAACTCCTGACGGGAAGGCGCGGGTAGGTTTGGAGGAAGACTCCGGCGCGCAAGGGGCGTTAATCGCCCTCGACAACGCCACTGGTGAAATAAAGGCCATGGTAGGCGGCCGCGATTTCAATCTTTCCAAATTCAACCGTACCACCCAAGCCCTGCGACAAGTAGGGTCATCGTTCAAACCATACGTATACACTGCCGCCATCGATCGCGGTGCCTCCCCTGACGACACCATCGTCGACGCACCAGTCGCCTTTCCCATGGCTTCTGGGCAACCATATGCACCGCACAATTACGATGAAAGGTTCGAAGGCACCATAACGCTGCGTCGGGCGCTGGCCCAGTCTCGAAACATTCCAGCGTTAAAGCTTGCTGACAGCGTGGGAATTAAAACCGTGATCGAATATGCGCATCGTTTTGGAATCACATCAAACATTCCCGCATACCTGCCCATCGCACTGGGCGCGGTGGAAATAACACCGATTGAGCAGACTTCAGCCTTCAGCGTGTTCCCCAATGACGGCGTTCATATCACTCCACGTTACATCATAAAAGTGACGGACTATGAAGGCCGCACGCTGGAGGAAAACTTTCCCGATGTTAAGGACGTAATCAGTGCCCATACCGCCCGCATCATGATCTCCATGCTGCGGGAGGTAGTACAGCATGGCACGGCTGTCGCCGCGGCAAGTCTGAAATATCCGCTGGCAGGCAAGACGGGGACGACCAATAACTTTACCGACGCTTGGTTCGTCGGCTTCTCGCCATCGCTGACCTGCGGTGTCTGGATTGGCTACGATGAGAAGAAGTTTCTGGGCGCAAGAGAAACCGGGGCCCGCGCGGCATTGCCCATCTGGATGGATTTCATGAAAGTGCCACTGGCCGAGAAAGAACCGGGAGATTTTCAACCGCCGCCTCCTCCGACATTAAATGCGCCGCCGCAGAAAGTTGACACGCCGGACACAGCCCCGCCAGAGGAAGAGACGCACTAGTCTGATCGGTCCATGCCGGTCGGGTGAAGCAGCTGCCGCAATTTTTGCCGAAACCAGGCCCGATAGGCTGGATGTTAAAGGGGTTGGGGAGTAAGAACAACCTAGATGTCCGGAATGCCACTCATTAGACGTCAACTTCGAACCACCGAACAGGAAGTGGCTTACACCAGCGCATTGCTCGGAATACCAATTCCGCTCCATACTCAAGCTTGGACCAGCCAAGCCTGTGGCCATCGCTGGCTGGACCGGATTCCGTCGAGCTTGGCGAATCTTAGGAAGCCCAGACTTACTGCTTTAGTGCCGAAAAGCTTTCGTCCAGAATCCTGGCCGCCTCATCCACATCTACTTTCGAAATATTCAAAGGTGGCGACATGCGAACCACGTTGCCGTAGAAGCCGCCCTTCCCGACCAGCAACCCACGCTTCCGCGCTTCTTCCATAAGAGCATTTGTGCTAGTGGAAGGTTTCTTGGTAGTGGGATTCTCGACCAGTTCCAGAGCCTGCATCAGTCCCATCCCTCGTACATCGCCGATGATGGCGTGCTTCTGCTGAAGTTCCTTCAGCTTTTCGCGGAAGTAGTCGCCCACCACTGCTGCGTTGGTCCGCAAATCGTCTTCCTCGATGAGGTCGATAACGGCCTTCGCGGTCACACTGGTCACCGGATTGCCGCCGAACGTTGAAATCGTCAGTCCCTGGAAAGAATCGGCAATCTCCGGCTTCGCTACCGTCAAGCCGATGGGAATACCGTTCCCCAACCCCTTGGCCGCCGTAATCATATCGGGCTCTACTTCCCAGTGTTCGATCCCGAACCACTTGCGGCCGGTCCGTCCCCACGCGGTTTGCACTTCATCGGAGATAAAATCGCCGCCGTACTGTTTCACAATGCTAAATGCCATCTTGAAGTATTCTTTCGGCGGAGTTATGAAGCCACCGACACCTTGAATCGGCTCCGCTAGAAAGGCGGCAATGCGCCCCGACGTCGAAAATTGGATTACATTTTCAATATCTTTCACGCAAGCCACTTCGCATTCAGGATATTTCAAACCCAGGGGACAGCGATAGCAATACGGATTCATCGCATGCACGATGCCCACTTCGATCGTGCCCTTGCGCCACGTATTCATGCCGGTCAATCCACGGGTGAGCGATGATCGCCCGCTATAGCCATGCCGCAAGGCCACTACTTCAAAATTTCCCGTGTGCATGCGTGCCACCTGAATCGCCGTTTCATTGGCCTCAGTGCCGCTGTTGGTGAAATATGATTTCTTTAGGTTTCCGGGCGTGATCTGGGCGAGTTTTTCCGCTAGGTTGACCATCGGCTCGTTTGGAAAGCACGTCGACACATGCTGCAGCCGATCGATCTGCGCTTTAGTCTGCGAGATGACTCGCGGATTGCAGTGACCGACACTGATGGTGACAATGCCGCCGAAAAAATCGAGATATCTTTTGCCCTCCACGTCCCAGACGTGTTGCATCAGCGCGTGGTCCATCGGTAGAGGGTCGGAATAATAAGTCGAAACCGAAGGAAAGATGTACTCCTTCTGCTTACGATTGATCTCCTCACGGCTCAGGCGCAGTTTGTCGGCGGGAATGAAAGTCGTACTCATGCGGACACCTCGGGCAAAAGCCCCCTCTGAATGGATTGGAACTGGAACGTAATCCGTTAACGACCCACCATCATAAACCACCGGCACGCGCCGCCGGAGGCGGCTTGCGTCCAGACGCGGAACTGGCGCGAGCCCCCGCTCGGAATCGTTCCAATGCCTCGAAAATCTGTTGGCCATAAACCTTGCCTTTGTGCTCTCCAAAGCCCGAAATGCCCAGCAATTCCCGCATTGAGCCTGGCCGCTTTCGGCACACTTCCTCGAGCGAGCTGTCGTGCATTACGACAAAAGCGGGCACGCCCTGCTGCTTGGATATAGCCTTTCGCCATTCGCGGAGGTAGTCACGCAGTTCGGAGTCAACGTCCGGAATTTGCGTCTTGACTGGGCGTACCGTAGGTAAACTCGTCGCCACCTGCGCTTTAATCGGCTTCACCAGCCACTCGGATTCGCACCCACAAGCGTCGCATGCGCCGCAGGTCTCCCACTTCGGATTCTCTCCGAAATGCAGACAAATCTGTCTATGTCGGCAACCCTTGGAGTCCGCGAATCCGCGAATGGAGTGATAGCGCTGCCAGGCTCGTTGCTTCTCCGCCGAGTCCATGATCTGATCAGCAAAGTAGGCCAACAGAGCGGCATCCCTCTTTTGCCACAATAAAATGCAGTCCGCCGGTTGCCCATCCCGACCAGCCCGCCCCGCTTCCTGATAATACTGCTCAATCGATTTTGGCAGCGCCAGATGCACTACCGCACGCACTGACGCCTTGTTGATGCCAAGTCCAAAGGCGATGGTGCCAACCAGCACTCGCACTTCGTCCGACATCCAGCGTTCCTGGTTATTGCGTCTCTCCGCCGCATCCATTTTCCCGTGATAGCCGATAGAGGAAACCTGCTTTTCCTCGAGAAATTCCACCGTTTCCCTCACTTTGGCAATGGTCGGGGCGTAAACGATGACACTCTGGTCCTGGTAATAACGCAAAGTGCGAAGAAGCAAACTCGACTGTTCACCGGCCGCACACTCCTTCACCAGGTATCGGAGGTTCGACCGGTGAAAACTGGCAATATATTTATGCGGGTCACGTAATTGCAGTTGGTGAAGAATATCGTGACGCACTCGCTTGGTGGCACTTGCCGTGAAAGCCGCGATCGGGCGGTCAGGAAAATGGGCGCGAAGCCGGCTCAAGTGACGATATTCGGGACGGAATTCGTGTCCCCACTCCGAGATACAGTGAGCCTCATCAATCGCAAAGAACGCAACCGGAACGCCCTCTAGCCAACTTATGGTGTCTGCGCGCGCCAGCCGTTCCGGAGAAAGATACAAAAGACGAAATTCGCCCTTCGCCGCCCGGCGCATGATCTTGGCCTGTTCTTCATTAGCCAGGGAACTGTTTAGAATTCCCGCCGGAATTCCCATTTGTTCCAGTTGAGCCGCCTGGTCCTGCATGAGGGCTATCAAAGGGGAGACCACCACGGCGGTACGTCCCAGCATTACGGCTGGCAACTGGTAGCACAAGGACTTCCCGCCCCCAGTTGGCATAACTACGCAAGTGTCGTGACCGCCCAGCAAGCTGTTCACGATATTTTCCTGCAGCGGCCGGAAGGCGTTATATCCCCAGTAACGCCGAAGCGCTGGAAGAAGGTCCCTTCCGGAGATCGTACTTTGCGGAGCTGTATCTGCCTGAGGCATATTTGCTCAAATCAGTATAGGTGTTATGCAATGTGAAAAATCGGTCCCGCGCTGCGATCGTCCCGAAGTCAAAATGAGGCGACCGCGCGCAGAAATTGAACCAGGCTTCCCAAGACTATAATCGCGATTGATGAAGTCCTTTTTTCGTCTGGTTCTACTTGTGCTGGCTCTGGTGGTGGTTGCTTTGATCTCGGCCCTTACTGCGATGCGTTTGGCGATTCACGGGCATGAAGTGAACGTTCCAGATCTGGTCGGCAAAAGTCCCGCGGCGGCCCGAATGATCGTGGAGCAAAGTGGCCTGGAACTCAACGTCGAACGTCAGTATTACAGTCCGACGGTGCCCGAGGGAAAAATCCTGTCTCAGCTGCCGCCTGCTGGAAGCCAGGTGCGCCGGGGATGGCAAGTCCGAGTAGCCGAAAGCCTGGGTCCCCAGCGAGTGGAAATACCTAACGTAACGGGGCAAAGCGAACGGGTCGCAAACATAAACATTCGCCGTCGCGGTTTGGACGTCGGCGCGATTGCCCAAATGAGACTGGCTGACACTCCCGAGGGTCAAGTCTTGGCGCAAGCTCCGCCTCCGAATGCCAGTGGCGTTTCCGCCCCGAAAATTAGTTTGCTAGTTGCGGAAGCGCCGTTGCCCCAGACGCTCGTGATGCCAAATCTGGTTGGACAAACGCTGGGCAGCGTTACACCCCTGGTGCAGGATGCAGGTCTTCACGTGGGAACGGTTTCTCCGGCGACCTCTGAAAACCCGGTGGCCCCGCCGCCTACCTTTACAGTTTCACCCGCCAGCATCATCCTCTCGCAAAATCCAGCGGCCGGGGAGAAAATTACGCTTGGGGGCGTGGTGAATTTCACGGCGCGGTAACCTCAACCCAATCATTGACCTCAACTTGCGCGATTAGTCCTTTTGCAGAATTGCCGCAAAAAAACCATCGCATGGCTGTAGTCCGGGGATGGTTCTCAGAAAGCGATCCCTTAGCAGCGAGTCCAAATCTTTCCACACCAATTCGCCTTCGCCCTGCAGCCGGTTCAACTCCAGACGCGCATCAAGGATTCGGAACGAAGGATCACTCGCCAACGCTCTCTCGATCACTATTTCGTTTTCCTCCCGCTCCAGCGAGCAGGTGGAGTAAACCAACCGGGCTCCCGGCACAGCGAGCCGCATTGCTGAACATAAGATCGCCAGCTGACATTCTTGCAGATCGGCCAGATCTTCCAACTTCAATCGCCATTTAATCTCCGGATTGTGTGCCAGTGTGCCAGTACCGGAACACGGCACGTCGGCCAGGAGGCGGTCAAACCCTTTTTCAGCTGTAAACTCGCGGACGTCGCTCTGGATCACGTCGACATTTCTTGCGGCAACTAACTTGCGTAAGAGACTAGCTCGATGAGGATGCAGTTCCAGAGCAACAACGCTGGAGTTCGGATTTTGCGCGGCCAGGATCCGCGTTTTGCCGCCGGGCGCCGCACAACAATCCAGAATTCTCGATCCCTTTCCCACAATCAACCCGACTAGTTGCGAAGCTTCATCCTGAATGGCCACTCGACCCTCCACGAAGGCGCGAGTCGCCGCGACATTACCTGATTGAACCCGTCGTGCGGATCCGAGCAATCGCCCGGGAGCAAGATCGACCTCCTCTCGTTTCAGTTCAGCCTCAACATGTGGGTCTGCGAGGCGAATGGAAGGCCATGGTGGCCCTTGGTCATTAGCGCAGATTTTTTGTGCATTCGCAAAACCGAATTCTTGTATCCATCGCTCTACGAGCCACAAGGGATGCGCTAATTGTCGCGACAAGTCCGCGGCCCGCATCGGTTCTCTTTCATATTTCCTCAGTTCAACCAGCCCCCGGTCTGGCGATGCCGCCAGTTTACGCAGGACAGCATTGGCGAAAGGTACAGCGGACTTTTTACGCGCACGTTTGACCAGTTCTACACTCTCGTGGACTGCTGCCCGTTCGGGTACTCGATTAAGAAACACTAACTGATAGCTGCCCAGACGAAGTGCCGTCAGCACTTCAAGATCGAGCTTGTTGACCGCCTTGTCCGAGAACCTGCCGATCTCTTCGTCAAGAGATGACCGCCAACGCAGCACCCCCATCACCAATTCGGTTGTCAATCCATGGTCAACGTTAGAAAGCTTCTCGTATTGTTTGGAATGCAGGATCTCAGACGCGTACGCGTCCTGTTGCTCGATGCGCATCAGCAAGTCAAAAGCGGCAGCTCGCGCCGGCGAGATAGGCATGGATTAAGAACGCTGGTGGAAGTTTGCCATCCGACGTTACCTCGATAGGCCAAGTCTCTCGCCCGCGTAAGGGCGGTAGCCATGGATAAAATCAATCGCAGGCGTGCGCTTCTTTCCTTCTATTTGTACTTCAAGTAGCTCAATCGCGCTTTCAGCACCGCAACCGACAAACACGTGGCCGTCATCCACCCGGATTTCGGCCTTTTTTAAGTTGCCATCCGTTTCTTTTGCGCTCCAGATATGCAAGTTTTTGTTGCGAAAACTAGTGAAGGCGCCGGGCCATGGCGTAAAACCCCGCAGTCTATTCAGAATCTCCACTGCGGTAAGGTGAAAATCGATCCTACCATCTTCCTTTTCCAGAATGGGAGCCAGCGTCGCATTTGTATCGTCCTGTTGTCGCGGATGAATCGTTCCTGACTGCAATCCCCGCAGAGTTTCTATCATCAAATCGGCTCCGGTCGCTGCCATGCGGGGAGACAAACTGTCGGCGGTATCCTCGGGAGCAATCGGAATCTCTTGTTGAAGCAGAATGTCACCGGTGTCAAGGCCCGCGTCAATTCGCATGGTGGTGACACCCGTAACGGTCTCCCCACGGGCGATGGCCCACTGTATGGGGGCTGCGCCTCGATATTTCGGAAGCAAAGATCCGTGCAGATTGAGATTGCCAAAAACCGGCAGACCGAGCATCCAGGATGGGATGATGCGCCCGTATCCCACTACAATAATTGCGTCCGGATTGATCGCGCTAAGTCGCCCTTTAAAGTCTTCGTTATTCTTGATTTTGTCTGGCTGGCTGATCGGCAATTCCAGTTCGAGCGCGCGCTTCTTGACGGGAGACGGCGAAAACTCCATACCTCGCCCCTTGGGCCTGTCTGGCTGGGTCACAACCAGGCGCAGAGCGAAACCAGTCTCCACCAATTTTTCCAGAGTAGGGACCGCGAATGACGGCGTGCCGCAGAAGACGAGACTGGAAGGAGGCGGCATGGGGTGATTCTAAATATTGGGTCCATTCACCCGGGACAAGCGTGGCTTGGGTCTTCAAATCACTGAATTACGCCATCGCAAAATTACTCAAACCCTACCACTCTCCCGCTTTCATCAGTTTACGAATCTTGCGTTTCATAAAGTCGCGCTTGAGCACGCTGATGTGACTAATGTATAGCTTTCCATTCAAATGATCGGTTTCATGGAGGAAGGCACGGGCCAACAGATCTTCGGCTGTCTTCTCGAACCAGTCGCCATTAACATCCTGAGCCCGGATGGTCACTTTGCGGGCACGTGACACCGGTTCACGAAATTCGGGAATACTCAGGCAGCCCTCATTCTGCGTATGGCGGCCTTCCGTATGGATGATTTCGGGATTCGCAATTACCAGTTTCGCATTCGGATCTTCCTTGAAGGTAACGTCGATCACGGCAAGGCGTTTTGAAATCCCGATCTGTGGCGCCGCGAGTCCAACGCCGTGTGCCGCATACATGGACTCGAACATGTCTTCGACCAGCCTCTTCAGATCTCCGTCAAAAACCGTAACCGGTGCGGCAGATTTTTCGAGCACCGGATTTCCATATTTCACGATGGGATAGATCATTAAATTCTGTCGTTTAGTCCTCAGTCTCAGTAACTCTTTACTTGTTCCAGATAGCCTTTAAAGTTTCGCAGCAGTTCGGTCATCGAATCGCCACCGAATTTTTCCAGTGCGCTGCGCGCCAGGGTAAGCGCCACCATCGCTTCCGCGGCCACTCCGGCGGCCGGCACTACACAAACATCGGAACGCTCGTAAGCGGCCTTTACCGGTTCACGGCTGGCAAAATCAACCGACTGCAAAGGTCGCCGCAGAGTAGAAATCGGCTTCAGATATCCGCGGACAATGATGTCTTCGCCGTTCGAAACTCCGCCTTCGATCCCGCCCGCGTTATTTCGGCTCCTCGTAAACTCCGTGAACCCTGTTGGTGCCCCATATCCTATTTCATCGTGAACCGCGGAACCCACGGCAGCTGCGGCTGTAACTCCCGCGCCTATCTCGACCGCTTTGACGGCTTGCAAAGACATCACTGCACCCGCGAGCTGCCCATCGAGGCGCTCGTCCCACTGGGCGTAGGTCCCCAACCCAGGCGGCACGTTGTGAGCGACAACTTCGAAAATGCCGCCGACGGAATCCCCGGTTCGCAGTACCTTGTCTACTTCTTCCTTCATCCGCTGTTCTGCTTCAGGGTCGACGCAATTCAGCAGAACTTCGTTGAGTTCCGAAAGGCTGCGAATCTGTTCCCATGAAGCATTCTTGTTCAAGACGGCGCCGCCTACAGCCACCACATGGCTCAGCACCTCGATTCCAAGTTCACGTAGCAGAAGTTTTGCGAGACCGCCAACAGCGACCCGTGATGCAGACTCGCGCGCCGAAGCTCGTTCAAGTACATAACGTGCTTCCGAAAAATTGTACTTTAAGGCTCCGGCCAGATCGGCATGTCCGGGGCGTGGCGACGCCACCCGCTTGTGTTTCGTGGGATCGCCCTTTTCGACCGGGAGCGATTCCTGCCAATTTTTCCAATCTTTGTTTTCCAGAACGATCGCAATCGGTGATCCGATGGTGGAGCCGTTGCGCACCCCCGAAAGGATGTGGACCTGGTCAGTTTCGATCTTCATCCTTCCGCCGCGGCCGAAACCCTGCTGGCGTCGCCAGAGTTCGCGGTTTAAGAATGTCTGATCCACGGCCAATCCCCCCGGCAATCCGGAAAGGAATGCAACCAGGGCTTCCCCATGAGATTCTCCCGCAGTGAAATAACGAAGCATTGTTTTGGAATTGTATCCGATGCAACGAAAACTATGGATTCAGTCTGGTCAGCAGGGGCTTGGGAATTGGCTGAAAGTTGACCACCGAGAACAACTATTTCGTGCCGTTGGGATACACCAAAATCTTGCTAGCCTCGCCTGTCTTTAAGCGGTCCATACCCTTGGCGAAGTCTTTCATGGCGATCCGATCGGTGATGACTGGATGCAAATCGAGTTTCCCGGCTTTCAATAACGCAGTCATTTGATACCACGTCTGATACATTCGACGGCCGCTGATGCCCTGCACGGTGATCCCTTTGAAGATAATGTCCTCAGAAAAATTCAACGAAATTGGCTTGGAAGTCAATCCCAGAAGAGACACTCGTCCGCCACGCCGGACAATATCGAATGCCGTTCGAATGGCGCTGGGGTGGCCCGCCATCTCAAGCACAACGTCGGCTCCCAAGCCGTCGGTCTGCTCCATCACTATGGCATTCACGTCGTCCTTGGATGGATCGAGGGCAAAATCTGCCTTCATCTCACGGGCAATTCTGCGGCGATGCTCATTGACCTCGATGGCAAAAATTGTGGTTGCGCCCACCGCTCGCGCCACGGCAATCGAGAATAGTCCAATGGGGCCACAACCGGTGATCGCCACGGTTTTCGCGGCAATCTCACCTGCCAGCACGCTGTGCACGGCATTTCCCAGCGGATCAAGGATAGACGCATATTCATGTGGAATTGCCGGATCAAGCTTCCAGATATTCGATTCCGGTATCACCACGTGTTCGGCAAAGGCGCCATCCGCGTCCACGCCAATAATTTTTACGTTCTGGCAGATGTGAGCTTCGCCGGTACGGCACAGCAGGCACTTGCCGCAAGCCACATGCATTTCCGCAGAAACAAAGTCGCCCTCCTTCACGCTGGTAACTTCATCGCCATAGGCCACAACTTCGCCGCAGAACTCGTGGCCAGGAATTAAAGGTGGACGAATCCGGTTCTGCGCCCAACGATCCCATTCGTAAATATGCAGATCAGTTCCGCAGATGGAAGCAACTTTGACCTTGACCAGCACGTCAGTTCGCCCGAAGGAAGGTACGTTTACTTCGCGGACTTCCGCGCCCGGCGCCGCTTTCAGCTTTACGACAGCAAGCATCGTTTTGGACATGAGTGACTATTTTGATCGCGGATCAGACTGCGATTTTATCACTGCGTCTGATGTTTGCCGATTTTGCCAAAGCACAGGGGCGTTACGCTGGTGACATTTTGCTGATTACGAACGCTTTTCGATCCCCCACCCACCGCCACCCGGACTTTCGATTCTGATACGCTCACCTTTATGCAAACGCACATTGACTTTTCCAGGCAACCGTTGCCTCGATCCGTCCTGCCTTACCACCCAGGTATTACCGGCCGATCCATCGGACCCTCCGCTCAATCCCCAGGGTCCACGCGTTCGACGGTCAGCAAGCACAGTCACTTCGGCGTCGGTCAACACTTCGATTTCGCGTACTATGCCATCGCCTCCACGGTATTTGCCGTCCCCCCCGCTACCACGCCGCAATGAGTAGTTCCGGACGCGGAGTGGATATGCATATTCCAACGCCTCAGCCGGCGTGTTCCACGAATTGGTCATATGAGTGTGCACACCGGAGACGCCAGCTTTTGTGGGACGCGCGCTCATCCCGCCGGCGATCGTTTCATAGTAGGCGAATGGCCTGTGGGTGCGTGGATCGATTCCACCGATGGTCAAGTTGTTCATGGTACCGGACGATGCCGCGGGTATTCGCTCCGGAATCGCTTGCGCCAGTGCACGCAACAACACGTCCACAATACGTTGCGACGTCTCCACATTTCCCCCCGCCACGGCTGCCGGGGGACGCGCATTCACAACGGTTCCAGATGGCGCAACTACGCGGATTGGACGCATCAAACCCGCCGTCGCCGGCACGTCTTCCATCAATAAACATCGGAATACATAGAAGCAGGCCGAGTATGTAATCGCTTCCACGGCATTGATGCTGCCTTCGACTTGAGAATCAGTACCTGTAAAGTCGACAATCGTATTTTGGCTGCGTTGTTTGAGGTTGGCGTCCTTCCCTGGGAACGATAGCGCAACCGCAATTTTCACCTTCTCCTCGATGATTCCGTCGCTGTCCATGAAATCCTCGGAGCGATACATTCCCTGGGGAACAAGCGCCAAAAACATCCTCATCATCTGCTCCGAGTAGTCGAGTAGATCTGCGGAGGCTTTTCTGACTCTCTTCAGCCCGTACCGTTCGCAAATCTCACGCAGACGTTCTGCTCCGGTGTGGCAAGCCGCAATCTGCGCCCCCAAATCTCCTTCGCGCTCATCTGGCGTGCGAACGTTATTCAACAACAGAGCCAGCACGTCAGGTTGTATCGTTCCGCTGCGCATGATTCGTACCGGAGGAATGCGCAGCCCTTCCTGATAAATCTCGCGGCACAACCCCATCGACCCTGGATAAGTTCCGCCAATGTCGGCATGATGGGCACGCGAAGCGACATAAAAATCCGGATGACTGAGAACTTTCCACCCCTTGGAAGTCTTGCTGGCGTTGACATAAACAGGAGCCACGAGGGTAATATCTGGCAAATGCGTGCCTCCCCGGAAGGGATCGTTCAGCATTACCACGTCGCCAGCCTCAAGTTCAAAGCTGCCGATGGCTGCTTGCACCGACATCGGCATCGATCCGAGGTGCACGGGCATGTGATCACCCATGGCAATAACTTCGCCGCGAGAATTGAAAATCGCGCAGGAGTAGTCCCGCCTTTCTTTAATATTGGGGGAAAATGCAGTACGATGCAGCGCCGCGCCCATCTCCTCCGCAATGGAGTGATAGATGTTCTTAAAAATTTCCAGCTCAATGGGATCGCGTCGCATCATTTTCAAACAAAGTGTGACTGAATTTCCCTGCATCCTCCAAGGCTGAGCCATTATCGGAATGCACCATCATCAGGGCAAATACCCGCCTTCTGGCAATTTATTACTCTCAGGCTGTGCATCAGGAACTTCATTACTCTAGAATATGGTTGTTCCAAGAGCGCGGTCGTGCTAGAAACGCGCATGAGGCACAACATCGGCACTGCGTTCCCTGAAAATTGAAATGAGCCCACGAGCCCGCGGCACAGCCAAATCACTTACCGCCGATATTCTGATTCCAGAGAAGCTTTATTTCCGAATCGGAGAAGTCTCCCGCTTGTGCCAGCTTCCCGCGTACGTCTTGCGTTTCTGGGAAACCGAATTCCCACAGCTCAAACCGGTAAAAAGCAGCACCGGCCAGCGGATGTACCGGCGTAAGGATGTTGAAAGCGTCTTACGGATAAAGAGATTGCTCTATGAAGAGGGGTTTACTATTCCGGGCGCGCGCCAACATCTCCGATCCGAAATAAAAACCGACAAGAAGCAGTCTCCGCTACCCTTCCCCGCGCGCCCAACCTCTGATCTAAAATACGTACGTCAGGGATTGCGCGACATTCTCACGATGCTCTCAGCCCGGCACTAGAGCACATCTGCGCGAGATTATCGGCTGAAGCTACCACTCAAGTTGCTACGCCCCAATCTCCCGTCTAAATTGATCAACTCGATTTCGTTGCGATCACGAGTAAGTCTGACCTGCGCCGACCCACGCGCCTGCCCGCGATCCGAACTGGTGATTTG
>Ga0070712_100000192_pt1 | contig 33875 bp, 34 predicted proteins | sample LARL81metaG_FD_71396 | JGI IMG/M metagenome (GOLD analysis project Ga0070712, IMG submission 71396) | Corn, switchgrass and miscanthus rhizosphere microbial communities from Kellogg Biological Station, Michigan, USA - LAR L8-1 metaG | ecosystem: Host-associated > Plants > Roots > Rhizosphere ...
ATCCAGTTCGTCCACCTCGACGACATGGCCAGGCTCATAACCTATCTGCTCAAAAAGAGGCAGCCTGAGTCCCAACGTTTGACGGTTCTGAATGTGGCCGGCCGCGGAGAATCGATGACCTTTGGACGCTGCGTCGAAGTCGCGCAGGCGAGCCTGTTGCGAGTGCCAGGCAAGTTCGCTTTCCGCACCGCTCTGCAATTGCTCTGGCAATTGGGAATCGTAGCCATCCCGCCCGAAGCCGCACCCTATATGACGGGCGAGTACACAATGAACACTGATCGGTTGCAGAAATTTCTCGGCGATAAATATCAGGACGTTATCCGCTACACCATCGCGGATGCATTCGCGGACTGCTTCCAAACCCCCACGCCATCCCTGACCGAACAACCAACCGCTGAACCCTCATAGCGCGCCGCAATGTGGGCAGCACCGCATGCTCGCGCCTGCATTACTTTTTGCCGCGGTATAGACCGGCGATGCCCAGGGTATAAGACTTCCACGATGCTTCGCGAAAACCAGCGCCTTCCATCCGGCGCAACATTTCATCCGGCTCGGGAAAGCGTTCTACCGATGCAGGAAGATAAGCGTACGGTCCCTTGACGCCTGAGATCAGTGTTCCAACGGCAGGCAATACTCTTTTGAAATAGATCCGGTAAAGGCTTCCAATCGCTCCGTGCGGCTCGGCAAAATCCAGAATGCCGCACTCTCCGCCTGGGCGCAGAACACGCGCAATCTCGGCTAGCCCCGAATCATAGTTCGCCAGATTGCGGAAGCCAAAGGCTGAAGTCACAAGATCAAACGTATCGTCAGGAAACGGCAGGCCAAGCGCATCGGCTTCAACCCACGAGAGGCCGGTGGCTGAGGACTTCGACGCAGCGCGTTGCAGCATTGCATGAGAAAAATCTGCTCCCAGGATTTTTGGAGTGGGGCTCTTCGCCTGTCGCCTCAGTGCAAACGCCATGTCCCCCGTGCCGCAACACAAATCCAAAACGTGTGCCTCCGGCCGAGATAGAATGTGCCGGAAACTTCGAGCTGTCCTCCTCCACCACAGCCGGTCAATATTCAGGGAGAGGACGTGGTTTAGCAAATCGTAATGCGGTGCGATGGATGTGAACATCTCGCGCACAGCTCGCGCGGAAGACTGCTGGTCGCATGTGCCCTCGGGAGTAGCGCCGATTACATCTTTCGCGCCCGTGGTAGATTTATGGGAACTTTTCAATTCGTTGCGACCTTGGCGTGGTGCGGCAAAAACCCTACCCTGAAAGCCTTCGTGCGAGATATTCGCGCTAGCTGGATAACCGCCTCAGCTCTTCCACAACCTCGATGACCACCCGCTCAGGCACATCGTTCACAACTTCCACTTTCCCAATGTGACGTGGGAGCACGAAGTGGACGACGCCGTTGCGAGTCTTTTTATCCGACTTCAATAATCGCAGGATAGTGCGGCTTGGCGACTGAACTCTCGGCAACCGGCCGAGTTTCCTTATGGCTTCGGTGATACGACCTGCGCCGGCGGCATCGATTTTATCGACCGCCACCGCGATGTTTGCAGCCGCTACCATGCCCCATGCTACGGCCTCGCCATGCAAGAAATGCCGGTACTTGGTCTCGGCCTCGAGCGCATGGCCGATGGTATGGCCTAGATTCAATACACGCCGCAACCCATTTTCGCGCTCGTCGGATGAAACCACTTCCGCTTTTAGCCTTACTGATTCGGTGATCACCCACTCCAATTTCCCGGAGTCCCGGCGCAACTCTTTCAGACTCGAGCTTTCCAATGCGTCAAACAATTCCGTGTTACCGATGACGCCACACTTCAACGCTTCGTAAAGTCCTGCGCGAAATTCACGATCAGAAAGGGTGGTCAATACCGTGGGATCGATGAGAACCACTCGCGGATGATGGTACGTGCCAATCAGATTTTTGCCGGCGCGCAGGTTCACGCCCGTTTTGCCCCCAATTGAGGCATCCACCTGGGCCAAAACTGTGGTTGGAATCTGCACTACATCCAAGCCACGCATATAAAGTGAGGCCAAGAGCCCAGCCACATCGCCGACTACGCCGCCACCGAAGGCAACAATGGCGGAGTCTCGATCTGCGCTCATACGGCTCAACCGCTCCGACAACTTCTCAAGCGTCGCCAGTTTTTTGTGGCGTTCGCCGTCCGGCATTTCCAAGAACTGCGCTTCAAATCCAGCCGCCAAAAGTGACGCCATCAGGGTTTTCCCCCACCTGCGACGCACAGGTGAGACAGTCACCACCAACAGAGGCTTGCCCTTTGCTTTTTTTGGAGAAGCGTCGGTGGCAAATATTTTGCTGAGAATGGCACCAGATCGGTGCAGCAGGCCGCTCTCAATCACGGCATCATAGGGTCGCCCTGGAAGCGCAATGGGTACACGAGTCATGCACACTCATCATAATGCAAATGACGTTAAAGACTGGAAGCACGCCATGACGAAACTAGGACGCGAAATCATGCGGCTTTGGGCTTGGGCTTAAGAAGAGACGCCGCCACCGACAAAAGCAGGATGCTCGCCACCGCGCTTAGAGCTAACACAGTAGGAATCTCGTAATAGTGGGACAATAGCATTTTGCTTCCGACAAACATGAGTACGAGCGAGAGGCCGTAGTGCAGATAGCGGAACATCTCCATCATCCCCGCAAGTGCAAAATACATCGACCTCAGGCCCATGATAGCGAAGACATTCGAGGTATAGACAATGAATGCGTCGCGCGTAATCGCCAGAATGGCAGGTATCGAGTCCACGGCGAATAACAGATCGGTAGTTTCCACCACCAGCAGCACGACCAGAAGCGGCGTCGCAAACAACCCGGTACGGCGAACGAAAAACTTGTTTCCCTCGTAATCTTTCGTTACCGGAACCCAGCGACGAAACAATCGCAGTATCGGGTTACTTTCTGGATGAATCTCAGCCTCTCCCTGGCGCAAAAGTTTGAGGCCGCTATAAACCAGAAAAGCACCAAAAACATAGACGATCCAGTGAAATCTCTGGATAAGACCTACTCCAGCGGCGATGAAAATCGCGCGCATGACCAGTGCGCCCAGAATTCCCCAGAACAAGACTTTGTGTTGGTGGCCGGGCGGCACCTGAAAGTAACGGAAGATCAAGAGGAAGACGAACAGATTGTCGACGCTGAGAGAAAGCTCGATAACGTATCCGGTGACAAATTCAAGCGACGACGCCCGCCCATGCCAGAAGTAAATGACTACCGCAAAAATCACGGCCAGAGCTACCCAAACGGTGCTCCAGATCATAGCTTCCCTGAATTTGACGGTGTGGCTGCGGCGATGAAATACGCCCAAATCGAGCACCAGCATCGCAACCACGAAAGCGTTGAATAAAATCCAGAACAGTATCAATCCGGGGCCGCCTCAGATTGTCGGTTATTAGATCTATCTAGCGATCCTAATCCTTTCGGCCGCGTTTGCCGCTCTCCCAGCCATCCCACATGCCGAAAGTCTTCAATTGTTCTTCGAGATGAGTTTCTCGCAGTGTCAGTTCAATCTGCGCATGATTTAGACGGGGGCCTGGACGTTCCAAAGCGTTGGCGATGCCGATGGTGAGAGCCGCAGCCTCGGCCACATGTTTTTTCAACTCTGCCATATCCACCTTGTCAAAGGTGTCGGACATGGCGTGATAGTTGAGCAAATAGTTGGATTCGTCCTGATTGGCGACGAAGGTGGGTACGCCCTGCAGCAGAAAGTCGAAATTGTCAGTGCCCCAATCCGCGTCCGTGGTCAGAGTTGTGGCGTCGAATTGCTTCAGCGGAGCGACGAGCCTGGTCGCGGCCTCCTCCAGGTCACGCCGCCCGCCTAATGAGAATCCGGTGACTCGCCCAACACCGGAGTCGAGGATCACCACGCCAACAATCTTGTCCAGTTCCGCATTATGGGTAACGGTGTAAGCGTGCGATCCAACCATACCTTCCTCTTCGCCCGAAAACAGCACAAAACGGATCGTGCGCTGCGGGCTCACGCCGGATGCCTTGATCGCCCGCAGAACGTCAATTACCAGCGCGGCATTACATCCATTGTCGAGGGCTCCCGTGCCAAGGTCCCATGAATCGAGGTGCGCGCCGAGCAGTACAAACTCCTCTGGCCTCTGGTTCCCACGAAGCTCAGCAACGACATTGGCAGCAGTGATCGGTCCACCGACATGGTTAGGGATTGAAATATCGGCATACAGTGATGTGCCCGCCGCCAGCAAACGGGCCATGCGCCCCGCATCTTCGCGCGCCACGAGAACCATGGGAATATGATCTAATTCGCCTTCGCTAGAATTGGTGTGGCGATAAAGAAGATCATGAGGGCGAGTGGATTGAAACGCGATTGCCAGCGCCTTACCCTTTACGGCGCGGTCAATCAGGCTGGGCGCCTTGAGGTACTCGGCAAAAAGGTCATCCCACTTTTTCATCTCTTCCGAATGCACCAGGAGGAGCCCGTCGGCTATGTCACCAATTCGCGTGAAGTCTTCGGCGGAACCCTCCCCCACATCAATCACTCGCACGTGACGATGTGCGGACAATGCCGGCGCCCAGGCAATCGATACCGCCCGCAGCCGAAACTGCGTAACCGGAACCGAACTCCCCTTCTTGGATCTGTCCTCTCCAATGACCAATACCTCGGTGTTTCCTTCGGCCCACGAGACTGGAAGGGTAAAATTCTCGGTACGCACCCGGTCGGCCCCGGCACCCTTGAAGGCCTCTACGCCCCAGTCCACTGCCTTCTGCATTGCAGACGTACCCGGAATCCGGCCTCCAACTTCGTCAGTCAGTCGATGCAAATTGGTTTCGAGCGGTGAGGGTTTCTGGGCCTCGCTGATCACTCGACCGGCGTCGTCCTCGGAAAAACCCAATACCGAAATCGCCAGGAAGAACAAAAGCAGGAGTCGTCGCATGATGCGGCATTAGAAATGAAAAGCGGGAAAAGAGCAAAATCGGTGTCAGAGTAACGATTTCACATTCGTGATCATAAATTCCCGATTTCCCGGGGTGAGTTCAGGAATACCTGGAAACCTGATCTACGGGTCGATCCAGCGGCCGCCAACCGATGTCTCTCTCACCTCTTGTCCAGCAGGTGCACCGTTTCCAAAATCACGGACCCCACGATCTGCATACTCTTTGCACTGAGTTTGTCCATGGTGTCTTGCGGCGTGTGATGAAAGACGTTGTTATACCCGTAGTTGAGATCGATCAGGTCGGCGCTGGGAACGCCCCGCTGAACGAACGGCAGGTGGTCATCCAAAATGGGGCCGGTTCGCGCGAAGAAATGCGACTGGTAGCCGAGGTTCGAAGCCGCCTGGTAGACCAGGTCCTCGAGCCATGCCGTGGAGTTTGAATCACGATCTATATTCAAGTCGGCATCGGCAATCATGTCCGCAAGCAGAAACGCTTTTATGTTCTTGAGAGTGCCATCGTTCTGCCATTTTTCAGCCAGGTGGCGCACTCCATAAAGACTATCGGTGTCCGACCATTGCCTTACCGCCTCTTCCCCATCGGTCCACAAGAGCCAGACGCTGTAGCCCTGCCGCTTCTTTCCCCGAAACTGGTTCGCCAGTTCCAACAAGATGGCAGTCGATGAACCACCATCGTTCGCGCCAACATATCCGGAGTTGCGCAGCGGATAGTTGGTGTCATAATGACCAGCGATGACGATCACCCCGTCTTGCGTCCCCGGAAATTTGGCGACGATATTTCGCACCGGAAACTTGCCTTCGACAGTGTCGGCAATAAAAGCATCTTCCTCGATGCCGTCCCCTTTGAGGTGATTGAAGATGTAGTTCTCGAGTTTCTTATGGTTCGCGCTACCAATAGGCCGGGCGCCGAAGGCAGTCACCTCGCGCGTATATTGCATGGCGCGAGTGGCATTAAAGCCCTGGGCCCTGGCTGGCTGGACAATAAGCAGGGAGGCCAAGAAAACGGCGAATAAAACGTAGCGCTGGCATCCCCCTGGCTGTGGCGAACGCATCCCACCTTCGGGGGAAGCAGCCAGGTCCGAGCCAGTGTCACCCATCTCCATCATTGATCCTTTTTCGCCTGCCGCGCCTTGCGCTGTTTGGGATGCACCATCCACGCGATTGCAATGCTAAAAATGTATAAACCCACCATCGGCGCAGCGAAAATACACATATTGAGAATGTCAGTCGTAGGAGTAATAATCGCCGCGATAATAAAAATCACAAGAATCGAGTAGCGCAGATTACGCCACATAAATCCGGCGTTCACGATTCCCATCAGCGCCAGAAAAAAAACCAGAATTGGCAATTCGAAAATCGCGCCCATCCCGACCATGATGGTCAAAAACAAATCCGTATACTCCCCGATGGTGATCATCGGTTGGAATTGTTTTCCGTAGTCGATCAAGAAGTTTAGGGCCGCCGGATAGACCATCTTGTAAGCGAACAAACCTCCCGCCAGAAACAGAAAGACTGTCGAAAACATGAAAGGAAAAACATATTTCTTTTCGTGACGGTATAAGCCGGGAGAGATAAACATCCAGACCTGATAAAGCACAAAAGGCGAAGTCAGGAACAAACCGGCGAGCGCTGCCACCTTCAAATAAAGATTAAAAGGCTCGGTGGGGTTGAGATAGACCAGTTTTTCAGCCATCCCGTTGCGGTGCAACGCCTCCATGATTGGCCGTTGCACGAAGCTGAAGATGAATTCGTGATAGTTCCAGCAGGCAAAGAACCCGACCGTCACCGCGAGGATCGAATAAATAAGGCGGCGACGCAATTCCTCGAGGTGATCGAGGAAGCTCATCGCGGTCAAACTACCACGCGACTCATCTTCAGTAGGAACTTCACCCGCCATCTCAGGCATCCGGGGCCTTGGCCAACGAAGCAGTCTGGGTTGTGGAAACGTCCAGCGCAGTGGGTTCGGGCGGGTGGTCCTCGGCGGAAGGCAAACTGCCAGATGCTACCGATCCCTCGGGTTGGCGAACGGGAGGAAGAATAGTCTGGCGGCTATTCTCCAAGTCCAGCTGTGAGATTTCAGACTCGATCTGTGCCTTGAATTCGTTGGAAGCCCGCTTAAATTCATTGAGGGCTCGTCCTATCTGGCGTCCAATTTCCGGCAATTTTTTAGGCCCGAAAAGGATCAAAGCAAACAGGAAGAGAAAAATCATCTCTGGAAAGCCCAGGTTCATACGTCCCATGATACTGCCGGAGCGAATTGCCAGCAATCCGTGTGCATCCACAACCCGGAAATGTCTATGTAGAGCGGGAAGGGCCTCGAGTCTGGAATCCTTCGGTAAACCTTCTGGTTTGAGCGGAAATTGATCGCCGGCGGAGGCTTAGGACGAATTTCCCTTGCGGGGTATCAAAAAACGCTACTGACGAGCTTAGATATCGAAGCTCCTGGTCCATCTTCCGCATCTAAAAACGTACGTAAAACACCACAAGATCTGACTGTCTGAGCGGTTACCTCCGAGTATCGGAAGGCAGGGTCAAGTGGGTCTGGCTGCGTGCTATACTGCGCTCAGACGCGGTGTATCGGGATATTTTAGACTTTCCGGCGTACGCACCCGGCGAAGGAAAACAACGATGGTTGGTAGTTCTCGTCGCTCACTCTTCCTGGTCATTTTCATCTTAGTTACCTGCGGATTTCTCGGTATCGTTTTCGGGCAAAAGATCAATCCCTCAGCTGCGCCCGGCGGAGATTCCGACGTTCGCGATAGCCTGCGCCAATTCACCACGGTGTACGACGTCGTGGAACAGAACTATGCCGAACCAGTAAATCCCGATAAGGCGATCTACAACGGCGCGATCCCGGGCATGCTTCACGTGCTCGATCCCCACTCCAATTTTTTTGATCCCAAAGCATATTCCCTGCTCCGCGAAGATCAGCGAGGAAAGTATTACGGCGTTGGAATGACGGTTGGCCCACGCAACAATAAAGTCATCGTCATTGCACCTTTTGTTGGCACCCCGGCTTATCGTGCAGGCATTCGGCCCGGCGACATCATCGCGGCGGTCGATGGCAAGCCCACCGACAACATGAGTACCGGCGACGTGGCCGATCTCCTGAAGGGTCCCAAGGGCACGACAGTTCATATCACGATCTTGCGGGAAGGTGCGGACAAGCCGTTGGAGTTTGCTGTCGTTCGCGACGAAATCCCTCGCTATAGCGTCGATCTGCACTTCCTGATCAAGCCTGGAATTGGATACATGCACGTTTCCGGTTTCAACGAAACCACTGAACATGAAGTTGCTGACGCCCTTGATCAGATGGGCGACCTTAAAGGTCTGATCCTTGATTTGCGTCAGAACCCCGGTGGATTACTCAATGAAGGCGTTGGGGTGGCTGACAAATTTCTGCGTAAAGGCCAGTTGATCGTCTCGCACCACGGACGCTCTTCGCCGGAGAAGCGTTACACCGCGGCACACGGCAACGGCGGCAAGGAATATCCGTTGGTCGTGTTGGTAAACCGCGGAACCGCTTCTGCCGCTGAGATCGTCGCTGGCGCGATTCAGGATCATGACCGCGGATTGATCGCGGGAGAAACTACGTTTGGCAAAGGGCTGGTGCAGACTGTGTATCCGCTGTCGGAAAACACCGGTCTGGCTCTGACCACGGCGAAATATTACACGCCCAGCATGCGTCTGATTCAGCGCGATTACTCCAACGTTTCTCTTTACGATTATTACTTCAACCGCGAGAGTGAGGAAAACGAACATAACGCCACCCGCGAAGTAAAGCTTACCGACAGCGGTCGTACTGTGTATGGCGGCGGCGGGATCACTCCTGATGTCAAAATTGCGCAAGTAAAGAGCAATCACTTTCAAGATTCACTGCTTCAGCACTACGCGTTCTTCAATTTCGCCAAGCATTACGCTGTGACTCATCATCCCAACAAGAGCTTTGAAGTTGACGACAATGTGTTACAGGAGTTCCGCAAGTTCATGGATGACGAGAAGATTCCATACACCGAGGCCGAGCTGCTAGAAAACAATGCCTGGGTCCGTTCCAACATCAAGAGCGAAATCTTTGTTGACGTGTTTGGACAGGAAGAAGGCTTGAAGGTTCGGGCTGAAACTGATCCGCAAGTGACCAAGGCACTCGACCTGCTTCCCCAAGCCAAACAGCTGGCAGAGAATGCACGCAAGATCGTCGCCGAGCGCGGAAGTGGCCACCCGTTAAGCCAGTAAGTTGGCTCGACCGGATCTAGGGCCACGCGTCGAGATGTGCAGAAATTGTTGAAAACAAGGCCCGAAAAATCGGGCCCTTCCTTTTGTCTCGAAGGTCGAGGGGTAAGACTCTCGCGGCCATCGCGGCTACGGAGCCTCCGCTACCTTTCTTTACATTGACTTGGAAGTTCTGACCGAGCATAATCCGCTGTTGAGGCTGGATTTGACCCTACCCGGCCCCATGGCTCCGCTCATTCGAATGGCGACCTTAAAGGCGAAGGTTCGGCGTGTATCTGCGCTCGCGTGTTTCCAGGCGGCGTGGTCGAGTTGATGCTCAAAGAGGGGGTATGGATGTTGGCGACAATACCTGCTCTTGCCGCTGGTTGGACTGATTTTCGTTCGCGCCGCATTCCGAACCGTCTGACTGTGCCGGCATTGGCCGCTGGGATACTGCTTAACACCGTTGCTTTGGGCTGGCCGGGAGCTAAACAGGCCCTCCTCGGCTCTGGGTTGGGTTTGGGGCTATTGCTGCCATTTGTCTTGCTAAAAAGCCTGGGCGGTGGCGATTGGAAGCTAATGGGGGCGCTCGGCGCATTCCTTGGGCCCGCCCGGTTGATCGCTGTGCTGGTGATAACTGTACTGGCCGCTGGCGTCATGGCCGTCCTTCTGGTGATCTGGAAGAAACGCATTGGCCAGACACTACGCAATGTGGGCCATTTGCTGGCTTCTCTCATGACCCTTCACCTGCCGGGACCGGAGTTGTCACTCGATGACCCCCAGTCCCTAAAGGTGCCCTTTGGAGTGGCTGTGGCCGTTGCGGTGGTTCTTTATACTGTCAGACAGGCTTGGAGCTTCTGAGCTGTGATGGGACTCTGGAAACACCGCGCATGGGATAGCAGCGGAGCCGAGATCGCGGAGGCGGCCATCGTGCTCCCCCTGGTCTTCATGTTGCTGCTCGGCATTTATTGGTTCGGACGCGCGTACAACATCTATGCAACGATCACCTACGCGGCGCGCGAGGGTGCTCGCGCCGCCACTGCATCGAGCGGCGCAACTTTGGGAAATACTGCACTAACGCCGGATCAGGTGGCCACCCGAGTAGCCCAAACCCTGCAAGCGTCCAAACTGAACCCAAATCAGGTGACTCCCCTGCTGCCGAACCCCTCTCTGAAAGACTGCGCTACACTAGCGCCGGTTACATCCTGCGCAGCGATTGGTGGGGGAAATCCGCAGATTTGTTACCAGTCAAACGTGCAGATCAACGCTCCGACGTCGCCGGCGGAACCGTCCACATGCGGTGTGTCGGTCAGCTTCCAGTATCCGTACCAGTTCTATCTTCCGTTCACCTCGCTGAACAACCAGCTGATCCAGCTGAAGGCCAATGTGCAAACCACGGGAGAGAATTAGTGCGCAGGCAAGAATCGACCGTTCGAAGTTGGAAGGCCGCAATCGTCGCCGACACCTCGGGGTCGCAACTGCTCGAGTTTGCCGTGGCACTTCCTTTGCTAGTTGTATTTGTGGTAGGAATCTTTGACTTCGGCGGCGCTTTCAATCTGAAGCAGATGCTGAACAGCATCGCTCGCGATGGCGCACGTTTCGCTTCTGGTCTTCCAACCACCGACCTGGATGCCATTGGAACCCCGCAATCGGTTACTGCCATCCGCGACCTGGTAGCGGCTCACTTGCAAACGGCGAGGCTGAATGATTGCGGTTTGGCAACCCAAGCCGGTGTAAACGGCCCCGCTACGACATGGACTTACACCGCGGCGGCTGGTGGCTGCGCTGCTCCCCTGGTTCTGACCATCGAGCGAGCTTATTCTTTTCCAACCGTAATCGGAGCAAATACGTTCAATGTAATAAGCACGCGAGTCAGTCTGAAGTATCCCTATTCGTGGCACTTCAACAAGGTGATCACTCTGCTGGTTCCAGCAGCCACCTACCAGGGTGTGACGCAGATCGACACCGACGCCATTGTGCCCAACATGAATTGAACCCGCACATGAGCGGAGAACGGTTATGAGCAAGAAAACAATCGCGATTGACGGTCGGCGGCGAGAACGAGGTCAGACGATCGTTCTGGTGGCGGTGGCGTTGGTTAGTCTGCTTGGAATGGCCGCTCTGGCGATTGATGTGACCACGTTGTACGTTGCGCGTGGAGAACTGCAGCGCGCGGCGGATGCTGCGGCGCTGGCGGGTGCGAAAGCCTTCGTGGACTCAGGGGTTACGACCGACAATAGCCCGACTCGACATACGCTGGCCCAAGGAATGATCACGAGCGTGATCAACGCCATGATGGCACAGAATAAAGTTTCAGGAGCTGCTCCCACGCTGGTCGCCGCGACTCCGGATTTCACGCGTCCCGGCAATCCGCAAGTTACGGTTACGCTGCAAAGAGCGAACTTGCCGACATTCTTTGCGCGCATTTGGGGGACGAAGCTGGTCACGGCTTCGGCTAGCGCGGTCGCTGAAGCCTACAATCCGGCCAATGCGCCGACTGGGTATCCTCCCATTCAGCCCAAATGCGTAAAACCTATGTTGGTGGCGAACCAGGATCCAAAGAGCGCCACGCCATCGCAATTTGTCGACCCGACCACAGGTGCCCCTATTGCAACCAACGTGATTGGAGAGACAGTAACCCTCAAACCGTGCCCTTCGGCCGGATGTCCACCTCTCGTACCGAATCTGCAATTCAATCCCGCGCTCGTGAGTCCGGGCACGGCTAACCTTTGCCCAGGTACGTGCTCTCCACCAGCGGACGATTATGAAACCAGTATCGAATGTTGCGACGCCGCCACCGTGCCTGCAACCCAATATACGTGCGGGGCCGCGCTCCCCAATCCAACCGTGAACGCCGCCCTAGTGGGTGGGGTACTGCGCAGCGAGACCAAAAATGGCTTGCAATGCATGACTAACCATCCATCGGAAGACACGCTCGATCCGACTGACCTATTGGTGGGAACGGGCCCGGCAAGAATAACGGCTGGAAGCGGACCTCAGGTAGGAACGTTGGTCACGACAAGCCGGTCGATCGCAACTCTTCCTATTGTCCAATCTCCGAGCGGGCCGGTTAAGGTGATCGGATTCCTGCAGGTATTTTTTGATCCAGTTCCAGCTGCGCCAGCGTTTCCTACTGCGCGAATTCTGAATGTCGTCGGTTGTGGTAATAGTCCAGGCGCTTCCCCGCCGGTTCTTGGCGGCGGATTCTCTCCCATACCGGTACGCTTGATTCATTAGATCAGGTTTACTGCAGGCGCGTCGAAAAATTCATCCCTTCTACTGAGGCGGCGGATTATCCGGTGGTGCGGGACCTTCCTGCTGACCAGCGCCGTCCGGCTGAGGCTGCATTCCGGGCTGAGGCTGGTCAGGCGGAGGAGGTTCCGGCTGAGGCGAGTTTTCGACTGCCGGTTCCGAGGGAGCCGGTGGCGGGGGAGGAGCGATTGCGGGCTGCGATACTCCGCCACTGCGGAAAGTAAGAATTACTTTTTTAACTTTCGAGGGATCGTCATCCGCGCCCACCAGGATGAAGTTAAAACGTGAACCGTTCAGCAATGCGGTAAGCGCGTCCCTGATCGGCAGCTCCCCGGTATCCGCCACGATCTGTTCCTGAGACGCAATCGGTGGAACTGTTACATCTGCGCCAGTTTTGCTTTGAATCTCATTGAGAACCCGTAAAAGGCTGACGTCATGCGCAAGAACACTCAAACGGCCGTTGGCAAATTCGACTCTTAGCACGGGCGCTGGTTTTGCTGGGATGGGAGGCGTATATGAAACATCGTTAAGACGCCCACCTACACCCTTATCGCCTGTCATCAGTTTGACGATGACCGTGTTTCCCGAGGGATAGATTCGATACGGCAGCGCGCTGTTGAGATCAACGACAACGCGGGTAACTGGCGGCTTTTGTTCGAACAGCCCGACTCGGAAGCCCTTCACCTCACCCCGATTAATCAGTTGGCTGTGGACACCGGGATCGAGTAACGCCTGCGGGAAATCCAGAATCAGACGGTCGGGATCGGTAGTCACCTGACTCTTCATCGGAGTCGAGCGAGAAGTCGTAATTTCGAGGTCCACACTTCCCTTACCGTCCGTCACGGTTACCAGATCGATCTTAGCTAACCTAGAGGCTGCCGGCTTGGCGGCAGCCTGGCTCGCGGGCCACGCAGTCGCCGGAGCCTGTGCGGAGACTGCGACACTCATGAATGAAAGAAAAGATAACTCAATTGCAAACATCAACATCGAATTGATACCTTTTTTTACAGTACTATCACTAATACTAGGCATGGCATTCCCACGCTTGATTTTAGCAGCACATTGAGGGCATGGAGCCTGGTGCTATGCACTTCCGAGTGAGAATCCGCAATTGTTTTTGGGAATGACCAAAATGGGTGTTGTCAGCGCCCGCGGAGATCTCTACGAGGTCCATGCCGGCGTTCCGCCCGCCCCTCGTCTTGGTCGGAGACCGTCACCGCGAAACCTACTTCTGCTCAACTGTCTTGGAATTTCCGTTTGCGGGTTGAGTCACCGACGCGGTGACCCTGGTGATCTCGGCTAGCTGCTTTTGAGCATCCTGAATATCGGCTGGGTCGGTGGCCACATGCAGAAAGTTCTGAATGTGGGCTGTGGCTTCCTGGTAATCACGCTTCAACATCAGAATTATACCCAGGAGATACTCCAATTTCGGAAACTGGTGGCTATCGTCAACCTTCATCCCCTGTCGCGCGCTCTTTTCCGCCGCCGCAATGTTTTTAAGATAGTAATTGCCGAGCGCATTGCGGAACCATGCATCGGGGAAATTTACGGGATTTAGCGCAAGGAGTTGATCGGTCACCGTCACCAGGGATTGCCATTGCTGCTGCCGGGTATCCAGTTCCGCCAGGCCTCTGTACGGATTGACGTATTTCGAGTCGGCCGCAATTGACTGGTCGAACGAATGGCGAGCGGCGTCAAGTTCGTTCTTTCGAAGCTGCAGGCTACCGAGTTCAAACCATGCAACCGCATACTTCGGGTAAATCTGAACCGCTTTTTCGAACAGCGGCTGGGCTTCGTCGAATTTTTGTTTGGCGGACTTTTCGCGCCCCTTTTCAAATGCTTTCTGAGCGTCTTTGGGGGCCATTGCGCTGGTTGCGCTGATCGTCAGGCCCTCCACCTGGCCAATGCGGTGCAACACAAGCCGGCCAATGTCGGTAGTCTCAAAGGTAGACATCCGGCTGGCAAGGTCGACCGCCTGCGATGTGAAGCCGGGTAACTCGGCACGCAGCTCGCAATCGCGAAAATCCCGGCTTCCGCGACTCGCGGTACCCGGGTTCCAGGACGAATCGACGTCGGCTTCCGAGATGCCTGCGGCGAAGGCAGTAGCCCGGTCGCCGAATTCGAAGCTGAAGGCACCGTGGGAATCGGTATGAGCTACGGTTTGCCGGCGGCCACGGCAAACCGTTTGAATAGTGGCTGCCTGATCGATGCGGCTGCCATCGTCCAGAACGACTTTGCCACTGATGAACGCCCTCTGTCCCAGCGACGGGTCCGTCCCGTTCGCGGAGGGTTGCATCGTCGGGCGATTCACCGTCGCCGGCGAGGAAGTGCTTGTGCCCCGATTAGTCGATTTGGTGCCTTGCGCGGACGCGAACAAACTGAATGCCAGGGTGAGAGTTGCAAAGCAGATGAGGCGATAATTCATGGCAAGCCCCCAAGTAACAGATTGCAGTGATTATACGTCGGCGGCGCTGGCTGCGGCACAAGGTTATTTCGAGATTCACGAGATGCGGCACAGACTCCGCACGTTGGAGCAATGAAAAGCTATTGCCGCTTTCTACAAACGGGTTCAGAGTGGATGTCTGCTATAGTTTTTGCGCTTGAGAGTTTCATATCGTGAGGTATTTCAGATGTCGCGAATAGTCCGCTGTGGCTTGATTCAGGCGCGCAATGTCCTTGGAGTCGTGCACTCGCTTGCCGAGATTCGCGAAGCGATGATCCGCAAACATACGGATATGATCGAGCAGGCAGCCCGGCAGAACGTCCAAATTCTCTGTTTGCAGGAGTTGTTCTACGGTCCCTACTTCTGCGCTGAACAGGATCCTCGCTGGTACGAGCTGGCGGAGCCGGTGCCGGACGGTCCCACCGTCCGCTTAATGCAGGAGATTGCGGCGCGGCACCATATGGCGATAGTCGTTCCTGTTTACGAGCAGGAAATGCCGGGCCTGTACTTCAACACCGCTGCGGTTCTTGATTCCGACGGAACCTACCTGGGAAAATATCGCAAACATCATATTCCGCACTGCCACCCAGGATTCTGGGAGAAGTTTTACTTCACCCCCGGCGATTTGGGATATCCGATCTTCCAGACGAAGTTTGCCAAAGTCGGGGTCTACATTTGCTACGACCGTCACTTTCCCGAGGGCGCCCGGGCGCTGGGACTGAATGGCGCGGAGATTGTTTTCAATCCTTCCGCAACGGTTGCGGGCCTGTCCGAATATCTGTGGGAACTCGAGCAGCCCGCTCACGCGGTTGCCAACGGATATTTCGTCGGCGCCATCAACCGGGTCGGAGAAGAAAAACCCTGGAGCATCGGCGAGTTCTACGGCAAGAGTTATTTCTGCGATCCGCGCGGTAAGATTGTCGCTCAGGCCAGCCGCGACAAAGACGAAGTGCTGGTCGCCGAACTCGACCTTGACACGATCCTTGAAGTACGGAAGGTGTGGCAATTCTTCCGCGACCGGCGTCCGGAAAGCTACGGCATTCTTACCAAACAAAGCGCCAAGGCTAGTTCAGGGACCTAGCCCGTTCCGCATTAAACGCTCGCCGATCAATTCAACAAACGCTGATGACGACTCCGTCACTGAAGATCGAATCCAGCCCGCTTTATAACCCTGACCTTGCACCGACGGTCTTGCCCGGCGAAGCTGCTTCGGGTGATCGCGGGGCCCGCACTTGGGGTACATACAACTACGCGGCTCTATGGGTTTCGATGTCGGTCAATATCCTGACCTACATGCTTGCGGCTAGTCTGATTCAGGGTGGGATGGACTGGAAGCAGGCCGTCTTCACCGTTTTTCTGGGGAACTGCATCGTACTTGCGCCCATGCTGCTAAATTCGCACCCGGGCGCTCGTTACGGAGTTCCCTTCCCGGTACTGGCGCGAGCGTCGTTTGGAGTTCTGGGAGCGAACATCGCGGCAGTTCTGCGCGCCTTCGTGGCCTGTGGCTGGTTCGGCATTCAAACCTGGATCGGGGGCGAGGCCATCAACGTTCTTCTAGCCACGGTTTGGCCCGCATGGAAATTAGTACCCCATGGCGCCGGTATCTGCTTCTTTGCGTTTTGGCTGATTAATCTGGCGGTGATTCTGAAGGGAATCGAGTACATCCGCTTTCTGCAAGGCATCAGCGCTCCCGTCCTGTTGGGCGTCGGATTGCTGCTGTTGGGATGGGCCTATGTACAGGCCGGTGGATTTGGCCCTATGCTTTCCGCGCCTTCGCGCTTCCGCAGCCTTCCGGACTTCCTTAAATTTCTGGTACCGGCGTTGAACGCGACCGTCGGCTTCTGGGCGACAGTATCTCTGAACATTCCGGATTTCTCACGCTTCGCCCGCAGTCAGCGCGCACAAGCTATCGGGCAGGCACTGGCGCTGCCTACGACGATGACTTTGTACTCACTGGTCGGCGTGCTGGTTACTTCCGCCACAGTTGTCATTTATGGATCTGCAATCTGGGATCCAGTGCAACTTTTGAGTCGCTTTCATTCCCCGCTCGCCGTCGTGGTATCACTAGTCGCGATTCTGCTCGCCACTCTGAATGTGAACATCGGGGCCAACGTGGTTTCGCCGGCCAACGATTTCTCCAACCTGTGGCCACGCAAGATCAGCTTCAAAACCGGTGGCGTGATTACGTGCGTGATGGGCATCGCCATCATGCCCTGGAGGCTGCTGGATAATTACAAGACATTTATCTTCGGCTGGCTGGGAGGCTACGCTGCATTTCTGGGGCCGGTGGCTGGCATTATGATTTGCGACTATTGGGTTATTCGTAAACGCGTGCTGTTGGTGGACGATCTCTATCTGCGTGGTGGTGCTTACGAGTATTCTGCGGGTTTCAATTGGAGAGCGGTCGCGGCGTTGGCTTCGGGAGCGGCCGTGGCGCTGGTGGGCTTGGTTTTTCCGCCTCTGCGATTCTGGTACGACTATTCGTGGTTCGTCGGTTTCATCGTTTCATTTGTGATTTATTACTTCCTGATGTCCGGCCTGAGAACAGCGAACTAGGAGCACAGACAAATTTTTCGAGACCCGACACTACATCACGGAATCATATTAAGTAGCTCATGGACGGGAAATCCCAACCACGCGTCGCCATCATCGGAGCCGGCTTTGGGGGCCTCGAGGCTGCGCGCGTGCTGTCACGTTATCCGCTCCGTATAACATTGATCGACCGCCAGAATTTTCACACTTTTCAGCCGCTGCTCTATCAGGTGGCGACCGCCGGATTATCTCCCGCAGAAATTGCTGCGCCGATTCGCTGGATCATGCGCAGTCATCGCAATGTGGAAGTCTTGATGGCCAAGGTGCAGGATTTCGATCTTTCACGAAAGGCGGTAAAGCTCGAAGACGGAGAGGTCTCGTATGACTACCTGATCGTCGCTGCGGGAGCCAGCCACGCCTATTTTGGACACGACGAATGGGCGCCTTACGCGCCAGGTCTCAAGACTATCGAAGACGCTTTGGAAATTCGCCGCCGCATGCTGCTTGCCTTTGAGTTAGCGGAACGCGAGGCCGCCAGAGATCGCGAGCATGTGCAACTGAATTTTGTGGTGGTCGGCGGCGGCCCCACCGGCGTAGAGCTCGCAGGAACATTGGCCGAGATCGCACGCCAGGTGTTGGCCAACGAATTTCATTCCATCGATCCCAAGAAAACAAGGATCGTATTGCTCGAGGGTGGGCCGCGCATCCTCCCGACGTATCCCGAGGATCTTTCTCGCAGCGCGGAAGAACAGCTGCAACGGCTTGGCGTAGAAGTCCAAACCTCGTCCATGGTGACGCTCGTCAAGCCGGGATCTGTACATGTCGGGAAGAATGAAATTCCGGCGGCAGTCATTCTTTGGGCGGCGGGGGTTGCTGCCTCCCCACTGGGAAAGAACCTGGGAGCACCCACTGACCGCGCCGGTCGGGTGCTGGTGAATGCGGACCTGAGCATCCCTGGCCATTCCAATGTGTTCGTGATTGGCGATCTGGCTGCTCTCAAAGATGAGCGTGGAAACTGGCTTCCGGGTGTCTCGCCGGTAGCCATTCAGGAAGGGAGAGCCACGGCCCATAACATCGGACGTGAACTGCAAGGTGAATCGCGAAAGAACTTTCACTATTGGAATAAAGGAAGCCTGGCGACCATCGGCCGAGCTGCTGCGGTAGCGGATTTCGGCAAGATTCACATGTCAGGTTTTCTCGCCTGGCTGTCGTGGCTGTTCATCCACATATTTTTCCTGATCGGCTTCCGTAATCGCCTGATCGTCATGATCCAGTGGGCGTGGTCTTATCTGACTTATGAACGCGGCGCCCGGCTGATTACCGGCGACTCCCATTTGCCTGGATGGGACCAGTTGCGAGCTGAAGAGAAGCAGGAACACACGGCCGCAGACTGATTGGCACCTGGCTTCGGCCGCTGTCACCTGAGCGGGCGGAACCCGCATGATAGCCGGGAGGATGTCGGCGCTACGTTTTCAGCCGATTTGAGAGACAATAGCGCTGCGAGGTTTCGGCGATGAAACTGCCTGCCATTCTGCGCGTGTTGTGCGGCCTGTCTGTCGGAGTTTGCTTTGCTATCTCAGTTCCCTGCTCCGCCGAGGTCTTGAAGATTGTTGTCGACGACACCATTCAGCCCATCACCGAAGAGTACATCGGCCGCGCCCTGGCCGAAGCCGAGCGCAGCAAAGATCAAGCGTTGCTGATCGAACTGAACACGCCTGGCGGATTGCTGGACTCCACTCGCCACATTATCGAGAAAATTCTGGCCTCGCCAGTTCCAGTAATTATTTACGTCACGCCCGGTGGTAGCCGGGCAGCGTCGGCAGGATTCTTTATCCTCGAAAGCGCAGATGTGGCGGCTATGGCTCCCGGAACCAATACGGGCGCCGCTCATCCCGTGACTTTGGGCGGGGGCAAAGTCGACGACGTCATGAAAGAAAAGATGGAAAATGACGCGGCGGCTCTGATGCGGTCCGTGGTGTCGAAGCGTGGCCGCAATGTTGAAATAGCCGAGAGCACAGTGCGTCAATCCAAGTCATTTACCGAGCAAGAGGCCCTTTCACAAAAGCTGATCGACTACGTCGCCTCCAACGAACCAGATTTGCTGAAACAGATGCAGGGCAAGGCGGTTAAGCGCTTCGACGGCAAAACTGTCACACTGAACCTGAATGCCGACCCGATTCGCACCTTTGATATGACTCTGAAGCAACGGATCCTGGCATTCATCATGGATCCCAATATCGCGTTCATTCTTCTGGCGGTTGGCGCCTTGGCCCTTTATGCCGAGTTCAACCATCCCGGCGCCGTGGTTCCGGGTACGGTGGGAATTGTTTTCATTCTGTTGGCGATCTTTGCGCTCAACCTGCTGCCGGTGCGATTCGCAGCCGTGGTCCTGATTCTCGCGTCATTCGCGCTGTTCGCGCTGGAGGCGAAGTTCTCCGCCCATGGTGTTCTCGCCATCGGAGGTATGGTCACGATGATTCTCGGCGGATTGCTACTGGTGGACGCACCCATTCCAGAAATGAGGGTACGGTTCATCACCGCGCTCGCGGTTAGCATTCCTCTAGGGGCGATCACCGTATTTCTGATGAGCATCGCCCTGAAGGCCCGAGCTAACAAAATTGTCACTGGCGCGCAAGGATTGGTAGGTGAAATCGGTATCGCGCAAACTCCACTCTCCCCGCACGGAAAGGTGTTTGTACACGGCGAGATCTGGAACGCAACTTCCAACACGAATGTGGCTGCGGGCGAGTCGGTTGTTGTTCGAAATCTGGACGGGTTGCGGCTGGAAGTGGACCTGTCCACGGCTGTACCCCGTGCACCGGCTACTACTCGGCGTTGATTCGAGCTGTTTGACGGCCACTGTCGTCCGTCGCTCTTGAATTGTTTTCTTTATCCAGGGCGAACCCTTATCCAGCAAGATCCGTTAAAAATCAAGACATACTCAAGCCAAATCTAGATCACCGCAAGGCGGCGGGGAGGCCCTCCCGCACGAGCGGTATTGGCATCATGCGAGGCACCCCCCTGCATCCGCGGATGGCATCTCCGTCAACGATTTGCGATACAATCCGCCTCAGAAGCGTTCTTGAAAATTGAGACGCGGAGGCTTTCTGATGGGTCTGTCCTTTTCGGCCATCGTAACGATTATTGTCATTCTTTATCTCTTCAGTTCGATCAAAGTACTGGCCGAATATGAGCGAGGCGTCATTTTTCGCCTGGGACGCCTGCTCGGGCACGAAAAGGGTCCGGGCATCGTCCTGGTGTTCGCACCTATTGATCGCATGGTGCGTATCTCGCTGCGCCAGGAGGCCATGGAAGTTCCGCCACAGGACATCATCACTCGCGACAATGTCACTCTGAAGGTGAACGCCGTAATCTTTCTGCGCGTGATCGATCCTCGAAAAGCGGTGGTGGAAGTTTCAAATTACGTTTATCAAACTTCACAATTCGCGCAGACGACGTTGCGTTCGGTGCTGGGGGAACAGGAACTCGACGAGTTACTCTCCCATCGCGAGAAAATCAACCTCCGCTTGCAAAGCATCCTCGACACGCACACCGCACCTTGGGGCGTAAAGGTCACTAACGTCGAGGTCAAACAGGTGGACATGCCTGAATCGATGTTGCGCGCAATGGCCAAACAAGCTGAGGCGGAACGCGAAAAGCGGTCGAAGATCATCCACGCCGAAGGTGAATTTTCCGCCGCTCAACGCCTTGTCGACGCGGCTGCATTATTGGCCAAGGAACCGGTCAGTGTGCAATTGCGCTATCTGCAGACCTTGACCGAAATCGGCGTAGAGAAAAACACCACAGTGGTCTTCCCGGTGCCGGTGGATTTCTTTAGCGGGCTGCAGAAAATGCTGGGAAAGCCAGAAGACTCGGCGAAAGGTTAACCACCTTTTCGCCCACCCGGGGAAATAGACAAAAAATGGCGGGATCTGAAGACACAGAGATCACACTAGGCACGGGCAAGATGCTGGCCCTGTTTTTTGGTCTGGTGGCATTGTGCGCAGTATTTTTCGGGATGGGATTTTCTCTGGGAAAGAGTTCATCCAAATCCAGCGACGCCGCCACCGTTTCATCCGCAACCAGCGCAGTACGACCCACAGCAGTGAAAGCGAATAATACGCGGCCACCCTCCGATCTGACTTTCTACAAAGCCGTCGGACAAAAGGATCCAGACTCGCAGTTGACGGCGAGCGCGGCAGACAAAGACGCACCGTCGAACGTGACGGCCGCGACCAAATCGGCGGCCGAAGACAGCAATGCGCCACCCGAGCTCACCGCGGTCGCTCCGCAGAGTTCTTACTTCGTCCAGGTTGCGGCGGTCAGCAAACAGGAAGATGCCGGAGCTTTAGTGGACGCCCTTAAGAAGAAACAATACGCCGCCTTCGCGGCCAACGCTTCTGGCGACAAACTTTTCCACGTTCAGGTTGGGCCCTTTTCCGATATCAAGGATGCAGAACTGGCGCGCGCGAAGCTGGTAAGTGATGGCTACAATCCGATATTGAAGAAGTAAAAGACGGCTTCACTGAGGTCCAGGCCCGAAGCCCAAGATCGGTTCAACTGTAGCGCTGTTCCTTCCACGGGTCGCCCCGCATGTGGTATCCATTCTGCTCCCAAAATCCTGGCGCGTTGTGATCGAGAAACTCCAGCCCGCGCACCCACTTCACCGATTTCCACGCGTATAAGTTAGGAACGACAAGACGCAGTGGAAAACCGTGGTCGCCGGTAAGAGGCTTACCGTCATGATGAGTGGCCAGTAACACTTCTTCGCGATCCAGATCCGCCAGGGGTACATTGGCCGTATAACCTTGTTCGGCGTGGACAATAACGTAGGCCGCGTCCGCTTTGGGATGGACGCGCGCCAGCAATTCGCGAAACGCGACGCCGCTCCAGCGATTGTCAAACCGGCTCCAGCGTGTGACGCAGTGGAAGTTGCTGTTCCTCTCGATTTTAGGCAGCGTGTTGAATTCCTTCCAGGCAAGGGAGAGCGGCGAGTTAACTAATCCATAGACGCGAAAATCCCATTGCTGTGGGTCAAACCTGGGAACCGAACCGTAGTGAAGCACCGGCCATTTGAGCGTCAGGGATTGTCCGGGGGGCAGCAAACCTTGGCTCTTTTTCAATTTCTCGAGTTCACGACGGTCTTGACCTTCGAATAACATAGATGAATCGGGCTTCGGACTAAAAACGAAATCCCATCAACATTCACTTTTCAAGTTTGAATACTTGTTCCATCAGAAGCCATTTCTCACCGGGTTTAGCCTGCGGTACTGGCTTCTGAAATTTCCACATTAGATTTTCCCACTCCTGGACCTTCGGATTACCTCGATCGGCTAAGGCTTTTGCCTCGAATGAGAATCGTTCGTTGACCTCCATAATCATGAACATCCTCGTACCGAGCAAATAAATCTCCATATCCTCAATCCCAGAGTCTTTAATGCTCTGAGTGATCTCAGGCCAGATCCTCTGGTGGTTGCGCTTGTATTCTTCGACGAGAATGGGATCGTCTTTCAAATCCAGGGTAAGGCAGTATCGTCGATTCATTCGCGGGTCCCTATAGTCGGGTCTGCACAACCCTCATTTTAAATTGCCTTACGGTCAAAACGAACGGTGCAAGGCCTTTTGCGATCCTCAAGCACGCGATGACCTCAACCGCGTAACTTAGCGGAACATTCTTGGCGACTGGCAGCAGCAATTCTCCGTTGCAGGTCGCATTCGGGAGAACTGCCACTCGCGCTGCCTGCTGGCCTAAGACGGCGACTTTGGAGCAGAGCAATGCCAACAGCATGTAGGTTGGCGACGGCTTCATTTATTCGGCTTGCTCTTGCCCTTAAAATTGAGCGCCACGGCGGCGCGGATGAGATCCTTCAAAGCCGCGGCATCGATCGTGTCGCCTTCGTGGATGTCAATGGCGCGCCTGACGTTCCCCTCGAGGCTGGAGTTGAACAGACCGGAAGGGTCCTTCAACGCCGCTCCCTTGGCAAATGTCAACTTGACGACGTTCTTGTACGTCTCTCCCGTACAGACAATACCGCCGTGGGACCAAACGGGAGTCCCCGGCGATGTCGCCTTGGCCCACTTCCACTCTTCGACGATCTCAGGATCTGCCGCGTGTATGATGTCGCGCACTTTCGCGAGCATCTTCCCGCGCCAGTCCCCAAGTTCCTTGATCTTCTGGTCGATTGAGGTATCAGAAGAAGAGATGAATGCAGAGGCAGAATCCACCGCGACGGTCCTTTTCATGTGCAGTTCCAACTCTCGCTCCTATTTTAGCTGCGCTTCGCGTAACCTGCACTCCTCCGCAGATGGAAGCCTCTTCGAGTTCAATAGTCGTTCGGAGATGGTGCCCGCAGGTGCCGGGCGCGAATAGATCACTCATTGAACTTCCCGACCGTCACATGACCTTCTTGACGGATCTCAAATTCCGGTCTGCAAGCCACGATGGAGGGTGGCCCACTCAAGCCAAACCAGCCTTGAATGGGCCACCCATCCCCAGCGTGTAAGCTAACTGTATATTGACTCAAATACTGGAGGAACGATGCGTCACCGAATTCCGCACCTGATGTGCGTCGTAGTCCTTATGACCGTCGCCTGTGCACAGCAAAGCCATTGGGGCACACCCGACGACAAAACCGCGAGGTTCATGATCGACATGGAACGCAAGTGGGCCGAAGGCGTTTGCACGAATAATGGAGTTATCTCTGAGTTGTTGGCCGACGATTTCCAAGGCACCAGCACGCGCGGTGAGCGCTTCAACAAAGCGGATGAGCTACGCGATGAAAAAGGCCCACGCTCGGCGCACGACTGCGCACTCGACGATGCCAAGGTGCGATTCTTCGGCGAGAACCTGGCCATTATTTATGGCAGCGAGCACGCCATCGGCAAAGACAAAACGCATCCCGACGCGAAGCAGTGCCAGGTCTGGACCGATACCTGGTTGAAGCGCGATGGTAAGTGGCAGATTGCTGCCTCGCAGGACAACAAGGTCGATTGCAAGTAGCTGGAAGATGACTCCCTGAACAGACCGGGACGGGATATTCACCCGTTTTTCCGAACTAGAACTTGGGTGCGTCCCGTCTGTGACCGGTTTTCCTAAACTCATGCCGGGGTCGAAGGGTGGCCACCCGCCGGTCCGCTAAGCCGCTTCCAGCACCGACAAGATATTCCCCGCCGGGTCCCTGAACCAAGCGATCGTCGGCCCGTTTCCGCGAGAAATCCCGCGCGCGTCCGTTTTCAAGTTGGGTTCGTTATAGACTTCAAATCGCACGCCGCGTTGGCTCAGTTCATCCACAGCTTTTTCTACGCTGTCTACGGGAAAATTAAGAACCGTGAACGTGGCGGGCTGGTGATTGGGTTTGGGATACATCAGGGCTTTGGTGCCACCGGAAAGGGGCACAACCAGGGTTCCTTCCGGACCGTTGGAAAGTTCCAGCCCCAGCGTCTTGCCATAGAATTCCCTAGCCTTCTGAATATCGTTCACCGAAAAACTGCTGAATGCCTTGTTTGTCTTGAGCATGAATGCACTCCCAGTTGGTTTTCTATTTTCGATGCGGAACCGGCTTTCGCGGTTTTCGAATTTCGGAGATAAAAATGGGCGGGAGGGCGACCCACGCAAATCCGGCTTTAGCTTAAGTGGGATGTTCACTGGCTCGGCGAAACCGCAACAGGACAAGCTGGCCAATACGCCGAAGTCGCTGAAACTACGGAGTAGGCGCGGCGCAGGTTTTCTTGGCCAGGGACTGCCTCACGGTAGAATCTCACCACATGCAACGATTCCCTGGCGCGTGCGGTAGGAGCGCTCGGCATTTTTTGTAACGGTGTTCCTGGTCGGCTTATCACATCCTCGATGATGAGTCCGATCTTCCGGAACCACCTCAAAACAGGCTTGCTCAGACCCCCTTTGAAAATCTTGTTAGACCGATCTTTTTGAAATAAGTCGTCGAAGGACATGGCCTTTCCACATCCACAATCCCGTAAGGACCATCACAGGGATGAAGACAAATCGCGTTGCGGGGGCATAGTCTGGAAGTCTTTCAAACGGACTATAAATGTAACCGAGTATTGGAATGCTAAAGATCAGGTGAATCCAGCGAAAAATCGAACGTTGGGTGGCAGTGTTCATGGTCGCCTCCGCGAGCATGGTTGGTTCATCGTTGCGATCCCCTCGATTCAGGATTTTCGATCCGCCTTAGGCGGCCAGTTGGGCGTTTCGATGCCGAACTGCTTTGCGTACTCGGCGAGCAATCGCTGCCAGTCAAACTTCATGGCCTCGGGCCCGACGATGCGGCCGATGGGCTGACCGGCCAGAAACCGATCCAGCACATCGAAACAAATGTGCCACCCGGCAGCGCCCATTGCGATGAAGCGGTTACCGATGTTGGTCCAGAGCGTGAGGCGCGTGCTGCTACCAAAGGCTTCGAGTTCCCACCGCATATCGAAGCCACCCCACTTGTACTCAAGCACATTGGGAGCGTCGGCTCGCGTCACCGTTGTTTCAGTAACGCGCAGCGCAGGGGCTCCCACGGTGGTGAGCTTCACGGTGCTGCCAACCGTACCCAGGTTCCCATCGGCATCGAAGGGCGCCCACTCGCGCAGATGCACCGGGTCGGTGATCGCTTGCCAGACTTTTTCCGGAGGGTGGCGCAATTCTCTGACGAGAATGAGCGTCCACTTCTCTTCACCTTTCTGTCCCCGGTCTCTTCGTACCTGCGCCCCGCCGGCGGGACCCGGTGCGTATTGCGCCCGATTGCTCATTTGTTTGTCTCTTTCTTAATGTCGAGTCAACTGGATCAGTTGAACGAGATTGCCGCAAGTGTCGTTCAGCATCGCAATGGTCGAGGAGGTCACGTCGGTGGGCGGCATCGTGAACTCGGCGCCGCGGGACTTGATCCGTTCGTAGTCGCCCTTCACGTCGTTGGTGTAAAACATGGCGGCAGGCTGGCGCTGTTGAAATATCGCCTGCTGATACGTTTTGGCTGCGGGGTTGTTGTTCAAAGCCAGCTGCAGCTCAGTGCCGTCCAGCTCTTCGGGCGAGGCCACGGTCAGCCAGCGATAGGGCCCCTGCGAAAAGTCTGTTTTTTTGGCAAACCCGAGCACCTCCGTATAGAAGCGCAAAGCCTTGTTCTGGTCGTCCACGTATACGCTGGTCAATTTGATTTTCATTTCCCTTCTCCTTTGTTAGGTTCGCGGTTTGGGCCGCGTCGTTTTCTCATTCTTCCTTTTTTTGGTGTTGATGGATTACTATCAATGCGGTCGAGATGGCGTTCAAGCGCATCCAGATGAGTGGACCAGAAACGGCGAAACTGAGCCAGCCAGGCATCCAGCTCCTGAAGTGGTTCAGGGTTCAGGCGGTAGAGACGGCGTTGTGCGTCCACCGTGGATTCGACGAAACCGGCCTCCCGCAGCACGCGCAGGTGCTTTGACACGGTCGGCTGCGGCATACGAAGTTGACGCTCGATCTCTCCCACCGACCGTTGTGACGAGACCAGCAGGCTCAGTATCGCGCGGCGGTTCGGCTCGGCAATGATTTCGAATACAGATTCCACTCTCTTTGTATACTCTATCGCGCATATACGTGTCAAGGTATATATGCAGTAGAGAAGAATACAAAAGGGACAAATAAAATAATCTGTGCCCCGGTCGCGAATGGGTCGCAATTCCGTTCCCATGCTTCGCAAGCATTGATGCCAGCCCAACAAAGTATGCGCGAACCGCGCGACTAATGCCTCCTGTCCGAATCTAACGAGCTGATCTGAGTTATCCCACAAGACAGCGCTGGCGTAAGTCATACCTGTACCGCATGGGTTCCAGATCAAGGAGGCAGTAACCATGAGTTCACCCGTTGTTCTGATTACCGGCGCGCTGACCGGCATCGGTCGCGCCACCGCTGTGGCTTTCGCGCATGATGGAGCGCGGGTCGTTGTTTCTGGCCGACACAACGATGAAGGTCAGAAGCTAGCCACTGAACTTCGCAATCTCGGCGCTGAGGCTGAATTTGTGCGCGCCGATGTGCGTCATGAAGAGGAGGTCAAGAATCTGGTCGACAAGATCATTGCTCGTTTCGGTCGCCTCGACATCGCCGTCAATAACGCGGGCACGGTGGGCACTCCCAGCTCTGCTGCCGATGTAACCCCGGAGAGCTATCAAGCCATTTTCGACACCAATGTGCTCGGTGTGCTGCTGAGCATGAAGTATGAGATTCGAGCCATGCTTCGGCAAGGGAAAGGCAGCATCGTTAATATCTCGTCTTCGTACGGCAAAGTCGGCGGCCCGACGGCAGCGGTGTATGTCGGCAGCAAGCATGCCGTGGAAGGCATTACGAAGTCTGCGGCCATCGAGCTGGCCGGCACAGGTGTCCGCGTCAACATCGTTGGCCCGGGTCCGACGGAAACAGGGATGTTCAACCGCTTTGCGCAAACCCAGGAGAACAAGGCAACTTTTCTCGAGGCCCACATTCCCACCAAGCGCATGGGAACCCCTGAAGAGATTGCGAATGCCATCGTGTTTATTGGCTCTGACAAGGCGTCCTACATTGTCGGCGCATCCCTGGCTGTGGATGGAGGGATGCTCGCTGGCTAACTCTGGGGCCCTTTCAGACAAGGCTCTCAGTAAGGAGTGGAGAAAGACAGTGTCCAAAAAGCTCAAAGACAAGATCGCTGTCATCACAGGCGGCAGCGAAGGGATTGGTTTGGCTACGGCAAAGCTGTTCGCCAGGGAGGGTGCATACGTCTTCATCACCGGCCGCCGGCAGAAGGAACTCGACGAGGCAGTAAAAGCAATCGGCCGCAACGTTTCTGGCGTGCAGGGAGAGGTGGCCAAGTTGGCTGATCTTGATCGTCTCTACGAGACCATCGCTGAGGTGAAAGGGCGAGTCGATAATGTGTTCGCCCATGCGGGCGTTGGCGAATTTGTTCCGTTCGGGGCCGTCACCGTAGAGCATTTCGACAAACTATTCAACATCAATGTGAAGGGAGCTCTTTTCACGGTGCAAAAGGCCTTACCGCTAATGAACGACGGGGGCTCTATCATTCTCAACGGCTCCGTCGCGAGTGTTAAGGGCACCGCCGCTTTCGGTGTCTGCGCGGCGAGTAAAGCTGCTATCCGCTCTTTCGTACGAACCCGGACTACCGACCTGAAGGGCCGTGGTATCCGCTCGAACGTTGTTAGTCCGGGTCCGATCGATACGCCGCTGACGGGTCAGCAATCTGCGGATGTTATCGCGCGGATTGTCTCCACCGTTCCGATGGGGCGCATGGGTGAACCTGATGAAGTTGCACAGGCGGCGTTATTTCTAGCTTCGGATGACTCCCAGTTTCGTCACCGGCATTGAGCTGTTCGTTGACGGTGGGAGAGCGCAGATCTAATCGATCGGCGTGGTGATTTGCAGAGATACAAACGAAGGAGACACCAATGGGTCGGACGCAGCAAGAAAAGAGCAAGCTACTCGTGCTGAAGGCTTTTGACACGCTCTTCAACAAGCGTGACTATGCAGCCGCTGAACGGTTCTGGTCGCCTGACTATGTTCAGCACAGCGCTCATATCGCTCCGGGTCGAGAGGGTTTGTTCGATCTCATCAAGAGCCTTCCAGCGACGCTCAAGTACGAACCGGGAACGATCGTAGCCGAGGGAGAGTTCGTGATCGTGCACGGGCGATTCAGCGGTTTCGGGGCTGCGAATTGGATTGCCGCAGATATCGTTCGCATTCACAACGGAATCCTTGTTGAGCATTGGGACGTCATTCAGGATGAAGCCACAGAAGAGCAATCGAAAAGCGGCGCTCCCATGTTCGGCACTTCATTTCCGACACACCGTTAAAAAGAGAACGTCCACAGCGATAGCCGTGGGCCAGCAGGAATTTCGCGCCAGCCTCAAAGCTTGGGCCCCACGATCAGCTCGTACGAGGCACCGACAGCGAGCACCGCGCACTGGCGTCCACATCCACCGTGCGCTCGCTGGTCAGCTTGCGCAGCATGCGTAATATCGCTCGAAGCGTTGCTCGATGGCCGAGGGTTCGATATCGGAGAGCCTAGCCGAGACTCTCGCTTCCTCGCCGTAGGCCCGCGCGGCGACTGCGCTGTGCGCTTTCACACCTGACTAGCCAGACTCTTGACATGGCACTCCAGACTCCTCACACTGTTGCGCGTTCTACGTCAACGGTTTTCCTCCCGGTTCTTAGTGGTTTCCCATTTGATCCACTTCAGATCGAGTACAAAAATCGAGTAGAAGACCGGCACCAGGAGCAAGGTGATGAAAGTAGCGACGGCGAGTCCGCCGATCTGAGCGTAGCACAGAGGCTTCCACAGCGGGCCACCTTCGAGTGCCAGAGGAAACAGAGCCAGGATTGTTGCGGCCACGGTGATCATTACGGGTCGAATGCGTTCAATGCCGGCATCCGGAAGCGCGCGTTCAAGCGGCTCGCCTTTTTCGTGCATCTCCTCAATGAAATCGAACAGCACGATGACATGGCTTACGATGACTCCAATCAGGCTGGCTACTCCAAGAAATGCCATGAAGCCAAAAGGTGTACCCATGATTGCCAAGGCGATGAGTGCACCAATCGCTCCATAGGGAGCGGCTGCAAAGACCAGCAAAGGCTTGACGGCATTATTGAACTGAACCAACAACGCCAAGTAGATGCCGAGCAGAGAAATCAGAAGAACGAGGGCGAGATTCGTGAATCCGTCGACTTGCTTCGCCTTTTCCCCGCCGATCTGTAATTGATAGCCTGGCGGAAGACTTTTCTTGAGAGCAATCAGCTTAGGTTCGACCGGCGCGAGTACCTGTGATGCGAGGACGCCAGGGGCGGGAAAGCACAGAATTGATAGCGTGCGAAAGTGCTCGCGACGCCGAATCCGTGCCGTCTCAAGAATGTCCTTCAAAGTTGCCACCGAAAGCAAAGGGACTTTGACATTCTCTTGCGATGAGTTTACGTAGAGATTTTCAATCTGTGAAAGCCGCGCGCGATCCTGAGGCCGGAGGCGGACGACAATCGGGATGTTCTTATTCCCCTCTTTATATATACCCACCGGGTTCCCGTTGATTGCGGCAGACGTGGAGATTGCGACATCGGCATTCGTAATTCCGACCAAGTTGGCGCGATCTGGATCAATCTCGATTTTCATCTGCGGGCTGTCTGGGCTCCAGTCGTCCCTCAAGACGGAGATTCCAGGCGACTGGCGAACGATATCCATGGCTTGGGACGCGATCGCCCGAAGGGATCGGATATCTTCGCTCTCGGTTCGCGGGTCGGAGTCGGCCTGGCCTGTGATAAGGACCTCAACCGGAGTCTCGACTGGGTTCGTTTGCAACTGTCGTACCGTAATCCATGCTCCGGGAACCTGATTATTGAGTTCATCTTGAAGAGGTCCAATCAGCTTTGGAGTGGCTTCCTTGTCGCTCACCTGCACAATGACCTGCGCGTAGTTCGTCTGAGTCGCTTCTGGAGCGATGGAAAACCAGAAACGTGGTCCGCCACCGCCAATGAAACTCGTCACGGAAGTGAGCAGATGCTCAGTTCCCCTGTCTCCCCCCCCTTCAGTGGCACCTTCAATAACCTTGCGTACAACCTGCTCCGCCCTCAAGGCAGTGTCGTTGGTCACGCTTAAGGGAACATCGTTGGGCAACCAGATGTCCAGGTAAAACCAATATTGGACATCTTCAGGAAAGAATTGTGACTTAAGGTGTGAAGCGGCAAAGCCGCCGATCAGCAGGAACACGAACGACCCCGCCAAAACCGACCAGCGATGTTGAATTGCCCGGCCCACGAGCCGGTTATAAAAGCCATAAAAGCCGCTCTCGCGCTTCTTTTCTAGACTTGACTCTTTCCTGGCGGGAGCGCGCTGAATGTAGTAGCCCAGCAGTGGAACAAACGTCATGGCAACCACCAAAGCACACAGCAGCGCCGTGGTCATGACGATGGGCAGGCTTTTGAGAAACTCTCCCGTGTTGCCGCTTAGCATGAGGAAAGGAAGATAGGCAATGATGTTCGTGAGAGTTGCGTAAAAGATGGCCGTGGCCAGTTTGGTTGGTCCCAGCCACGCCGCTATGCGGCGCGGCAACCCTTCCGCGAGACCGCGCTTGATACCATCGCCAGCGACCACAGGAACATCGACCAGCAGACCCAAAGCAATGATGAGCGTCGCTACCGACACTTGCTGCAGGTCGATACCTAACATGTACGTGACGCCAAAGGTCATGGCAAGAGTGATAGGAATGGCCAGAGCCATGATCAGCGCGAGACGCCATTCCCAAAATCCAATCAGCGACACGCCGACTACAAGCATGATCGCTTCCATCAAAGCCCGCAGGAATAGATGAATGTTCTCCTTAACCTGCAGTGGTTGATCGGAGGTGTGCGCGATGATGAGGTCCGTGGGAAGAATCTGTTTAAGCTGTGCAAGTTTCTCATCGACCGACTGGCCGAAGCTTGCGATCTGTTGCTGATCGCGCATATAGATCGCAAGGGTGACTGCACGGCTACGCTGCCATTGTGCAGAGGGATCCTGCCACGTGTAATAGTTCAGATAGGTGGCGGGAGCTTGATAGCCGGGAAAAATCTTGACCAGATCCCGCAGATAAACGGGGGCTCCAGTCGAGGTCTTAGCGACAGCAACTTCCCCAATTGCGTCTCTGTTTTCGAACTGGCCGGAGGGATTGATAATGATCTGTCTCTGACCGGCCTCGAATGCACCTCCCGGCGCAATGATGTTGCGTGCGCGCAAGATTTGTCCGAGAGCTGCCGGTTGAAGTCCGTACTCGGCTAGTCGGTCTTGCGAATATTCCAGGTAAACCACTTGAGGCAACAGGCCTCGCCTCTCCACTTTTGAGGTCTCTGGCGCCCCTTGCACCGTTCTCCCGATTAGGTCAGAAAAGTTATCGAGATCGGCGTAACTATATTTGTCGCCCGCAACATCAGTAAGTTTGGAGCGGAACTCATGAGGGTCGCGGATGATGATTGGCGTCCAACCGTCCGGATGCAAATCTGATCGCTGCAATTGCTTTTGAAAGAATCCTTCCACGAAGCGATGGATGCTCGCATCATCTTTGTCAGAAAAACCATCCACGGCAATAAAACCACTTCCTGAAATTATCTGAGGCGCGCGCAGAATACTCTGTTCGTCTGCCTGTTGCTCGAAGAGCTGCACTGCGTCGAGCATCGTGGTGGGGGAAATCGACCGAGGGAAAGAATAGACGATTGCGACCGGCACGCCGTGTTCTGTGTGTTTTCTTTTTGCCCAGACCGGTTCGATGGCGGATTGGATCGCGTGCGCTCGAATGTTGATTTCCGTCTGGTCTGCCTTGGGACTGGCGATGGTCAACATGAGTGCAGCAGTGTCCCCAAAGTCGCTCTGGAACGAGATCGGACCTGCACCTTGCGGCAGTTGTGTGTTTAGCGCGTTCAGTTTGAGATTGATATCGCTGAATTGCTTCTTGACGTCTGAGACATTCTCGGCGAGCTGCACATAGACGTAAGCCGAGCCGGGGAGAGAGACGGAACGCACTCCATAGTCAGAAGCTGTGCCGGGATGAATCGTCTTGTTCTCGGCAACAGCGTCCTCGATAGGACGAGTGACGAGCTGCTCGACTTGCCGCGCCGTAGCGCCCGGCCACGAACAGAAGGCGACTGCAACCCGGACCGGAATGTCAGGATCCTTGCGCTGAGGCATGCTGTGGTAGCCAAACCAACCCCATACAAGGACTCCCACGAGCAACACCCACGAGACCTGCGGGTGCTCCACGAAGAACCTGGGGGCATTGTGGGTTTTATCGATTCGATCCTGGTCGTTTTTGTATGCCATGGAGTCGTCTGCTTAGGGAATTGCTTGGATGGGGTCGCCATTCTTCAAAAGTTGGGCACCGACGGAGACTACTCGCTCGCCGGGTTGGACTCCTTCAACTGCAACTGAATTGTCATGGGTCGTCCCCAACTGCACCTTGCGCAAGTTGGCAACGAGCCTGCCAGCGCGATCCCGCGCGACCATCACCGCAAAGTGATCAGATTCCGAAGAGAGGGGCACGATGGCGCTGAGTGGGATCGAAATGGAGGAGTGAGGGACTTCGCCTAGACCGACCGAAGCGATCATGCCGGGCCTCAGACGACGGTTGCGATTGTTTACAGTAACTTCAACGGCGAAAATTCGATTTCGAGTATCGGCGGATGGGGAAATGCTAGTAACCTGCCCTTTTACTGGAGCAGCATCATTCTCTGTCTGGATTGTTAGTTCCTGCCCTAAACGTACTCGACTGAGAACGTAGTCCGGGGCACCAAAAGCAACCTTTACGCGACCGATATCTGCGACGGTAAAAGCATTCGTGGACGGAAATACCAGGCTCCCTATGTCTACATTTCGGCTCAGGATGTACCCGGAGAAAGGAGCCTTCAGGTCGGCGTCTCCAAGCGTCAATTGGGATTGCAGGAGTGCAGCCTTTGCATTGTCCATCGAAGCGCGGGTTGCTTTGAAGGCTGCCTCCGACTGATCGTAGTCTGGCTTGGTGAGGCTTTG
>Ga0070712_100000193_pt1 | contig 33852 bp, 29 predicted proteins | sample LARL81metaG_FD_71396 | JGI IMG/M metagenome (GOLD analysis project Ga0070712, IMG submission 71396) | Corn, switchgrass and miscanthus rhizosphere microbial communities from Kellogg Biological Station, Michigan, USA - LAR L8-1 metaG | ecosystem: Host-associated > Plants > Roots > Rhizosphere ...
GTATTTCTGGCCATAGGGCAAGATGCAGGGAAGCCGCTTTCCTCGAGTGCGCATCTTGGCGGCCCGATCGCTGCTGCCGTTCGGTGTTCCGCGGAAAGCACCCACCATATAGTTCTCAACGGTTGCCCCGGCAAAAATATGCGGGCGCAGCATATACGCGCTGCAACCGCGCAGCGCTGGCGCACGCTGCTGGACTACTTTGTCGGACTCCATTTTGTGAAGGGCGTAGGGCAAGGTGTGAGCCGCCAGCGGCTGTTCTTCCGTCACCGGGCCAGGCAAGTCTGAACCATAAGCGGAGACGCTGCTGGGGAAAATGAATTTGCGGACCGTCGAATTGTCGCGATTGGCTTCCGTGATGGCTTCCACAACCCGCGCGGTTCCGGCGACATTGATTTGCCACATGCGTTTTGTGTCAAGCACGCCCGTGCGCAACGGATCAAGTACAAAGGCGAGATGCACTACCGCTGCGGCTTGCGTATCACGAAGCAAAACGTAAAGTTGCCGACAGGACTCCTCCTTACCCAGATCCAGGGTTTCGAAACGCAACGGCAGATCGGTAGAAGGTGGTTTCAAATCAACGCCAATGACGTCAAAATCAGCCAGTTGCGGAAGCAGCCGGGAACCGAGATTCCCGGAAATACCAGTCACGACTACTGTTGGTCTTAGATCGCCCATTTATTTGGGACCGGATTCAGGAGACTTTACGGGCGGAGCATTTCGATTGGCCGCTGGAGTCTGACCTGGTGAATCGGGCAGGGTTTCGGTGAAATACTTATCGTTCAATTCAGGTGTAGCGGACTGTTGAATGGCCTGCAACGCAGCCTGAATGCGTTGCGAACGCAATGTGGAAACGATTTCGTCATGTACTTTGTCGAGCGGAAGGGTGTCCCTCTCTCCTGCCTTGTAAATCAAGTACCCATTGGGAGTGGTAATCAGCTGTGAAGTTTCGCTAGGTTTTAGATCCATTACCTCAGCCTGGGTGGGTGGCAAACTGGTGCGCCGTATCTTTCCGAGTTTGGTAGGTGGCTTACCCTTAAATTCAGACGCGTTAGCGGCCTCTTCTTGCAGTTTGTCAAAGTCTTCCCCGGCGGCGGCTCGGGCGCGTAGGCTATCCGCTACCTTTTTCATCGCTTCTTCGGACCCCTGCTCGGTTTTCTTCGCGTCATCAGTAGCTTTGTCTTTACCTTCCGCCGCCTGTTTGCTACGGGGAATGAAGATTCGCTGCAAATCTATTTCCTGAAATGCCGGCTCATTCTTATCGTAGTAATTTTTAATATCGGAATCGGAAACGCGACCGGCCTCCTCCTGCAGGCTTTCATTCAACTGCTTCGTCAGAACGCTGATCCGTGCAACTCTCATCAGTTCTTCGAATTTTGGACCCTTGTCCAGGCCCCTCTGATGGGCCTTTCCGACCATGACCAAGGCCATACCATATTGCGTTGCCAACTGTTTGCGGGCGGGGGGAGCAATGGTAGGAGCTACGGTGTCCACCAGGCGTTCAAACTCCGCCCGAGTAACAATTGTTTTGCACTCAACGGCAGGCTTGTCGGCGGCAGTTTTGCTCGAAACTGGCCTATCGCAAAGCCCGGGAATCGTGATCACGGCAGCGTCGCGCGCAACGGTTTCGGCGTCGGAACTCTTGCCGGCGGCATGCGAGACAGTGGGTGCCTTGGGAGGAGCAGACGGAACTGCGGGCTTTTCCGTCTGAGCCCAGGTTAGGGTGGTCAAAAACAAAAAACATATCCATCCACGATGACTGGTCAAAGACAAATTCCTCCGGGTCCGCTCGAAGAGCGCATTGAGAATCCTAGCATAGAGCAGAACTCGGTTAGGCGTACACAGGTGACACGACGTGGACACGGGTTGAACATACCTACCGCTATAATGCCGCTATGACCGGATCACCCGCGGTCTACAGTTCGGAGTCGATGCGCGCCGAGAAGCGCGCCGTTGCGGGAAGTTCCGTGCTCGCCGCGGTCGCCATCACGGTGCTCAAAGTTGTGGTGGGAGTAACCACCGGCAGCCTTGGCATACTTTCGGAAGCGTTGCATTCCGCCCTCGATCTGGTCGCTGCGATTATTACCCTCCTATCGGTTCGAGTGTCCGACAAGCCGGCGGACGCGGATCACCAATACGGCCACGAAAAAGTGGAGAATTTTTCCGCATTTCTTGAGACGGGGCTGTTGTTGCTCACCTGCGTCTGGATCATTTACGAAGCGGTCAAGAGATTGTTCTTCCATCACGTTCACATCGAGCCGAGCCTCGCTGCCTTCTTTGTGATGTTCATCTCCATGGCTGTCGACTTCTGGCGATCGCGTGCTTTGGGTAGAATCGCTGCAAAGTACGACAGTCAGGCTCTTGAGGCCGACGCACTGCATTTCTCCACCGACATCTGGTCGAGCGGAATTGTGGTTCTTGGTTTGCTGCTGGTTCTGTTGGGAAGAATCTGGAATATCGATTGGTTACGCGACGCCGATCCGGTGGCTGCGCTATTCGTCGCCGGTGTGGTGGTGTCGGTGAGTTGGAGGCTCGCCCGCAGGACGATCGATGCCCTGCTCGACGCTGCGCCCGCGGGTGTGCGTAACAAAATTGTCGCGGCGGTGTCGAGCGTGGACGGCATGCTCGAGATTGACCGGGTTCGCATCCGGCGCGCCGGCAATCGTTACTTCGCCGATCTCTCGGTTGGCGTGGCCCGCAATGTCACCTTTCAGCGTTCGGAACAGATGGCCACTGCGGTCGCAGACGCGGTGCATGAGGTTTTGCCCGACGCTGACGTGGTTGTGCACTCAGTGCCGCGCCAGTTGAGCACCGAAAACATTTTTGATCGGGTGAGAGCCGTGGCCACCCGCTACAACTTCAATCTGCACGATGTCAGTGTGCAAGACCTGCTCGGGAAATTGCACGTGGAGCAACACCTGGAACTCGACGAGAACCTGAAGCTCAAAGAAGCTCACGACCGGGTGACCATGCTGGAATCGCAGATTCGCGAGGAGCTCCCCGAGATCGCTTCCATCATCACCCACATTGAAAGCGAGCCCGCAACCATCGAGCCCGGCGACGAACTCATCCACGACGCCCGGTTGGAAACTCGGCTCAAAGCGGTAGCGTCTGAGTTTCCGGAAATTCTCGATATGCACGATATTCAAATCAAGCGAGTGCGCGGACGAGTATATGTTTCCGCCCATTGCACCATGACTGACGATCTACCGCTTTCGCGTGTGCACGATATTTCCACTGACCTTGAAATTCGTTTTAAGCAGGAATTTCCGGAATTGTTCCGCGTGCTGATCCACCCTGAGCCAAGTACCGACAACCGGAGATAGACGAAACCTCACAAAAGGCAAGGTTGCGGGCTGCCAACAAGAGTTCGCTGATTTTTCTGGAGCAAAATTGGAAGGTAAGGTTCGCAAACCCCCGCTCGGATATTTGTATATCGCGAGCGCCGCGTTTTGCTGGGGAGTGTCGGCCAGCCTGGGCCGAGCTGCTTTTACCGGAAGGCTTCCCGGATTTGAGGCATTGCGCCCGATCGATCCGCTGATACTTTCTCAAAGCCGCACGACATTTTCATTTCTGTTATTGCTGCCGCTTCTCGGTTCCCTTCGGGGATGGCGTCGTCTTCGTTTGTCAATCCCCGATGTCCGGGACGCCTGTCTGATCGGCGTTTTGGGCGTCGCAGCGTCGAACTATTTTTACTACCTGGCGATTCAGCGAACGAACGTTGCGACCGCTATCATCGTGCAATACACCGCACCCATCTGGGTGTTAATCTACGCGGTCGCTCGGAGACAACAGGCCCCCACATCGCGCCGCGTGGGAGCCGTGGCGCTGGCCTTAGCCGGCATTGCTTTGGTAATTGGGGTGTTTGGTACGAGTCTTTTGCGTCTCGACACTATCGGTATTTTGGCCGGGTTGCTCGCTGCCTTCTCCTTCGCGTTTTATAACATTGGAGGGCACAACATCCTGACGCGCCACGACCGTTGGACTGTGCTGCTCTACATCACGGGCAGCGCTTCTTTGTTTTGGCTGGTAATCAATCCTCCATGGAAGATTGCCGGGGCTCACTATTCAAGCGCCCAGTGGTTATTCCTGCTGTTCTTCTCGTTGCTTTCCGTACTCCTGGCATTTTCCTTTTACTTTGGCGGGTTGCAACATCTGGAACCTACGCGAGCCATTGTGGTCAGTTGCCTCGAACCTGTGTTCTCCATCGTGATTGCCGCCTTCGCACTTGGTGAAATCATGCGCCCTTTGCAGATGGCCGGAATTCTCTTCGTGCTCGCGGCCATCGTGGTGGTACAACTCCCGGACGGGAAGGCACCAAGCTCATTACCCGCCATCGAACCCATCGAGTAGCTACCCTCACATAGCTGCAGTCTCTTTACTCTCCCATTGCTTTGACGATGACCCGTTTGTCGCGCTGGCCATCGAACTCGGCGTAGAAAACACGCTGCCAGGTCCCGAGGTCCAGTTTGCCTGCCGTGATAGGAACGATCACCTCGTGATGGATGAGAAGGGCCTTCAAATGTGAGTCGCCGTTGTCCTCGCCGGTCTCGTGATGTTTGTAATCTTTGCGGAAAGGCGCCAATGTTTCCAGCCATTGATCGATGTCTTCGATCAAGCCACTTTCATTGTCATTTACGTAGATACCGGCCGTAATGTGCATGGCCGACACCAGCACCATGCCTTCCTTAATTCCGCTCTGGCGCACGATTTCTCCGACCTGCGGCGTGATATGAACGTAGGCACGATGTGACCGGGTGTGGAACTTCAGGTACTCGGTAAGACATTTCATGGTTCGTCCTCTTGAATAAGCGTGAATCCCCGACCAGTTTCGCAGATAATGCTTCCAAAATCAGTTCCCGAGAGGCGCCATGGATCGATCTGACATCGAATTGCAGGATCTGCAACGACTCTTGGGTGAGTTGACGGCGCGAGTATTTCGGATCGAACAGGCGTTGAAACTGCCGCCGGAAATTGTAGCTAAAGCGGCGCCGGTTGAAGTTTCGCCCCCTCCTGTGTCCCAGCCGACGCCGCCGACGACAGGGCAAGGCCCAGCTGCCACCGCAACCAACCTGGCCGGTGCAGCATCTGCGCCGCGGAATACTCGAGATCTGGAGTCCCGTATAGGCTCGCATTGGCTGAACCGCATCGGGATTTCCGCGGTACTGATCGGCGTTTCGTATTTCCTTAAATTTGCTTTCGACAACAACTGGATCGGGCCGACGGGGCGAGTCGTTATCGGACTGCTTGCGGGCGTGGCAATTGTCATATGGAGCGAGAGCTTTAAAAGCAGGGGCTACCTTGTTTTTTCGTATTCACTGAAGGCGGTTGGCATCGGCATTCTGTACCTCTCATTGTGGGCGGCCTTCCAGGTTTACAGCCTGATTCCAAGCGCAGTGGCGTTTTTGATGATGCTGGCTGTGACCGCGGCAACGGTTGTCATGGCCTGGACTCAGGACGCGGAAATACTGGCGGCGTTCGCGCTGGTTGGCGGTTTCACCACGCCGCTTCTACTGTCTACTGGCCAGAACCGCGAGGTGGCGTTATTTTCCTACGTCGCCGTTCTCGACGTGGGCGCACTCGCTCTGGTGATATTTAAGCCCTGGCGTCGACTGCTGCTGCTGAGCTATGTGGGCACTCTGTTGCTCTACATCGGCTGGTACGGGAGTTTTTACAATCGCACCGAACTCAACCTGACGTTGAGCTTTGCTACGTTATTTTTCGCACTTTTCGCGGTAGTTCCATTGCTGGTGAGCCAGGAGCAGAACGAAGGTCGGCTGTACCAAACGATTCCGCTTTTTCTAGCCCTTGTCAATGCCGCAATATATTTCCTGCAACTGTACGTGATGTACGAAGCCGTGGACTCTCGAGAAACAGCTTGGTTCGCGCTCGCTCTGGCAGCTGTCTATATCTTTTTGAGCCGAAAGACGAGGGCGAGGGGGAACAATGCCGAGGCGGCGCGTACCACCGATATGCTGCACCTGGCGCTCGCCATCGGGTTCATCACGGTCGCAATTCCCATACGTCTCGATGCTCACTGGATCACGATCGGATGGTTTGTGGAAGCTGCGGTACTGTTGTGGGTGGCCGACCGCGCCCATTCCGACTTGCTGAATGTATTTGCGGCGGGTGCGCTGGTGCTGGGTGTCGGTCGACTGCTCTTAATCGATAATTTTTACGTCACGAACCCGATTTTTAACACGCGTATGGCGACCTATGCGGTTGCAATCGCGGTATTGGGCGCGGTCGCCTGGTACGGGAGCCGAAGAAAAGATGAGGCCGGACGAGGCGCGGTCGCTGTTTCAATACTTGCACTAGATATCCTGGCTTTGATTGCGCTCAGTCGTGAGGTGGCGGACTACTACTCGCAGGAGATAGCCAACCTAACGCGGCGCGGACGATGGGATCCCGGAGAGTGGACCAACTGGCAACATGCGAAGATCGCTCGCGATTTCACTTATTCCGCTCTGTGGATGGCCTACGGGGCGATGTTGATCGTCGTCGGTTTTTGGCGGCGTTCGGCATTCGTACGCTGGCAGGCGTTGGCTTTGATAGCGTTCACCATCGGCAAGGTATTTCTCTATGACGTGTCGGAACTCGATCGCGGTTACCGCATCGTCAGCTTCATCGTGCTAGGAGCGCTGCTACTCGCCATCTCATTCGCTTATCAGCGCGACTGGCTGCGGCTCTCGGCGCGCAAGAATCCAGAAGAAGGCTCGGGTACGGTATGAGTCGGACGGGCTTTGTACTCGCTGCAATTATCTCTCTCGCGAAATCAGTGACGCCCGTGCCAGCAATTTCCCATTTTACGAATGTTCGTGAAGTCCACATTTCTAAGCCGGGTGTGCAGAATTATTTTGTGATTGACGAGGATATCTGGGGCCACTCCCGCCCAGATTTGAGCGATCTGCGGATCTACGATTGGCAAACCCAGGTACAGTACGCGCTCAGCCAGCAACGTGGCGGAATATCCAGCCATCAGGAATTAGCCAAAATACTCAACCTCGGCAATGTGGCGGGGCACACGGAATTTGATTTGGATATGGGACAGATTGCGGCGTATGACCGAGTCCGTTTAACTCTAGACGCCAAGGACTTCGTGGTTACTGCGTCGGTGGCAGGAAGCAATATGCTGGATGGCAAACCGGCCGCTATCTTGCCACCATCTACGCTCTACGACTTTACTCGCGAGGCCTTAGGTTCGAACTCCACCGTGAAATTTCCGCAGTCGAGTTTCCATTATTTACATATCAAACTCTCGGCTGGAATTTCTCCCCAGCAAGTGAAAGGTGCGGTCGCCTTCGAGGTCACGGAAACCAAGACGACCTGGATAAACGTCGGCTCCTGTGGAACGCCCTCCCAGAATGGGAGACTTACCGCAGTCACTTGCGAGGCGCCGCTCAGAGTTCCGGTGGATCGCGTCCGCTTTCAGGTGGCGCCCACACAGGTGAATTTCCGGCGAACGGCCCGAGTTTCTGATTCGAGTGAACGGTACGAGGGCAGCGGAGAGCTTACCCGGGTGCGGCTCAATCGCGCCGGCACGATGGTGGTTTCAGAAGAGATGGACTTGCCCGTAGAAGGTCAGACATCCGACCAGTTTACGATCAACATAGATAACGGCGACAATCCGCCATTGGCCATTAGTTCCGTACAACTACTATCGATCGAGCGAAGGGTTTATTTCGATCCCCAAGGGAAGTCTTCCCTGAAGCTTTTCTACGGTGATCATAAACTTGAGGCCCCTGTGTATGACTATGATCGATTCTTTCACGCTGATCCCGGGGCAGCGAAGGCGGAATTAGGGCCCGGGACACACAACGATGCGTATCAGGCACGGCCCGATGATCGTCCCTGGTCGGAACGCCACAATGCGCTCCTGTGGCTGGCTATGATCCTGGCGGTAGCTGCGCTGGCGGTGCTTGCGGTTAGAGGTTTGAGGGCGGAGGGACGATTGGAAGGTCATTCCTGACCGGCTGATCGGATCAGCGCATCGATTCTTCGACTTCGGAAATCCAGGTCGGGGTCTTAAGCACTTCGCGTGGCTTGGGGCCGTCGGCAGCGCCTACAATTCCGTCGCGTTCCATTAGATCGATGAGGTGCGCGGCACGTCCGTAGCCTACGCGAAGGCGGCGTTGTAGCAGGGAAGTGGACGCCTTGCCAAACTCAATTACCAAACGCACGGCATCGTTGTAGAGAGGATCGTTCTCCTCGTCGCTGTCTTCCCCCGCTTCACCCGATTCGTGCGACGCTCGTTCTTCCTTCGGGGCTTGGAGGAATCTTTCTTCGTATTCGGCCGTGCCTTGCGCTCGCCAAAACTCGACGACTGCGGCAATTTCTTTTTCTGTAACAAACGGAGCATGCAGGCGGTGAACGCGCGCCGATCCGGAAGGCAGGTAAAGCATATCGCCGCGTCCCAGCAGGGCTTCAGCGCCGTTGGCGTCGAGAATCGTGCGTGAGTCGACTTTGGTCGCCACCCGGAACGATATACGTGCGGGGAAATTAGCCTTGATCAATCCGGTGATCACATCCACCGAAGGACGCTGCGTCGCCAGGACGAGGTGAATGCCCACTGCCCGTGCCATCTGGGCAAGTCGGGTAACCGATTCCTCGACGTTGCCCGAGTCCAGCATCATCAGGTCAGCCAATTCATCGATGATGATAACAATATAGGGTAACGGCCGGTCTTCTGAATCTTCCCCGAAGAGGCTGCGAGTGCCTTCGTCATCGAACAGTTTGTTGTACTGCTCCATGTTGCGGACACCCTTTTCCGCTAGCAATTTGAGCCGGCGTTCCATTTCGCGCACGGCGTTACGCAGGGCGTTAGCCGCGAGTTTAGGTTCGGTAATGATCGGCGTGAAAAGATGAGGGACACCTTCGTAGTTTCCCAACTCGAGGCGTTTGGGGTCGACGAGGATTAGTCTTACCTGATCGGGCGTTGCCTTGTACAGGATGGACATGATCATGGCGTTGATCGCCACACTTTTTCCCGCGCCAGTCGAACCTGCGATGAGTAAATGAGGCATGCCCGCCAAGTCGGCGGTGACGATGCGTCCGTTAATGTCCTTGCCTAGCGCCAGCGTCAGCTTTGATTTGGTGCCGATGAATTCCGGGGATTCAATGTTCTCGCGGAGCCAGATAATTTCGCGCTCGCGATTCGGCACCTGAATTCCAACCGTCGACTTGCCGGCCATCCGCTCGACCAGAATGCTTTCGGCTTTAAGCGCGAGGCACAGGTCGTCGGTGAGGTTGGTGATCCGACTGTATTTGATCCCGGCTTCCGGCTTGTATTCGAAGGTGGTCACCACCGGACCCGGGTTGATCTGCGTCACTTGGCCGTGAACCTCAAACTCGGCATATTTTTCAGTCAGAACCTGAGCAAGGAGCTTCAGTTCATTCGCATCCACAGCCTGTTGCTCGTCAGCACGATGCAGCAGGCTACTCGGCGGCAACTTGAAGCCTCCAACAGCAATCTTTGGCATCACCGTCTTAGGTTTGGTGCCTATATCTGCACGTTCCGTGACCTCAACTTCGGGAACAGACGGTTCCGCAGCTCTAACTGCCGTTTGTGGCTCGATACGATGAGGCTCCGCTTCATCGCGCTTAGAGACCGCCATGCGCTCGATGCCAGTAACGCGTGCGGGTTCGGGCACCGGAGCGGAAGGGTGAAACGAAGGCTGAGACACTTCCTTCCGTGCGGGAACCAATTGAGCCGTGATCATTGGCCGGGTGGCGCGGCGTCTTTCTAGCTCTTTCTGCATCTTCGCCTTTGCGCGATTCTCCTGCCAATCTTTGTATCGGTTCCACAATGCAATGACGAATGCAAACCGGGTTGGTGCCCACACCCGCAGTGACGCAAAAGAAAAAGCAGTGGTCAGGTACAAGGCAACCGCCAAAACGGTTGCGCAGACAATATATGCACCCGCCAGGTTCAAGTAGTGGATGAGAACATCGCCGACGATTCGCCCAATCAAGCCCTCCATCGGGATGACGCCCAGCCAGCGGGCATTTCCAGGCAGCAAAGCTAGCAGCGCGGGAACGAACAATAGCAGCCAGATGGCACCTAGGGTCTTCGCTAAAGGCGAGACGACCTTACGCGAACGGAACCAGCGAGAGCCGAGGGCGGTAAAGAACACTGGGACGAGAAATGCCCCGATGCCAAAGGCCTGCAGCATCAAGTCCGAGATAATTGCTCCTACGAGCCCGATCCAGTTCCGAGCTGCCCTCGAACTGGTTAACACAGAGGCACTGTTGAACGAGGGATCGAGGGGAGAATAGGAGGCCAGTGCCAGGAACAAGAGCAGTCCCGAAACGCACAACAGGAATCCGATCAACTCATTGAGCCGTCGGTTGCTGGTGGGAGCGAATATCTGAGAGAGATACTTCATTAGGGTGTGGGTTGGCGACCGTGCGGAATATGAAATCCCCAGCCGGGTGCCGGAACTCGACCGGAACCAAACAGTCCGGAACCAAATAATTATGTCAAGAAGTGTGCGGCTCGACAATGAGGGAATTCGGCAGGAGTATCGAGTTAGTCTCCCGGCCTCCGGTTGATGCCCAAACAAGTGCTAGGTCATAAGGTTAGCGGCGAACACCAGTACCAGAATTCCCACGACGATGCGATACACAGCGAAGGGGACGAACCCGTGTTTTCGCACCCACCCCATAAACCACGCTACTGAGAAATAAGCGACAATGAATGACACCGCAAAACCGATTGCGAGCACGACCCAGCCGTGGGGATCGATCTGCGAAACCCCGATCGGATTTGCGCTTTTTCCGCGCAGCGATTTCAGCAGGTCATAGCCCGTGGCGGCCACCATGGTGGGAATTGACAGGAAGAAGGAAAACTCCAGCGCCGAAGCTCGCGACATACCTGCAATTTGCCCGGCTGCGATGGTAGACATCGATCTCGACGTTCCGGGAAATACCGCCGACAGAATCTGGCATGCGCCGATCCATATTGCCTGGCCAAGGCTCATAGCCTCCATTTTCCAGGTATGAATTCGGCTCGCTGGTCCGTCTGGCCCTGCGGCTTCCGATTTTGCGTTCATGGCATCGACAATCCACATCACGATGCCGCCGATGAGCAAGGAAGCACCAATGATATGGAGGCTCTCCAGATGTTTCCCGATAGTCTTTGTCAAAAGAAACGCGGGGATGGCAGTGGTCACAAAAGCCACTGCGGTCAAGCCTAAGGGGTGAGTCAGGGCTGTGCCGTCGCCGTTCTCTCCTTGCGGAAAGGTCGAAAGAAATTTGGCGATCCGGCTACGAAAATACACCGGCAAACAGAGAATCGCGCCTAACTGGATGACGATGGTGTACATCTTCCAGTAGCCATCCGACAGGCTTATATGAAGCAGAGCCTCTGTAATCCGTAGATGCGCGGTGGAACTGACGGGAAGAAATTCCGTGATGCCTTCGACAATACCGAGTACCAGGGACAGCAGGTAGTCGTTCAAGCTCCCTCCATGGTGGGTACAGTATCGCAGAAGTTACGATGAGGTCGGATTCCTAGACCCGATTCCCGGACTGCCCAGTCTGAGGAAATATTTGAGGGCATCGCGGCAGGCAATCGTTCGTTTGTCCAACTCACTGAGTGACATTCCCGTATGTGGGTACGCTTTGGTCAATCAGATAGAGTAGGCGCTGGGCGCGCGTTACCCAGTCCGACGGACCAGATTGCGATGCTACTCTTTGCGCGAGAGCGATGGCCTTGGCTTTTGCTTCAGCGGATTTCTTAGGATCTTCTTCAGTCTTGTAGATTTCGATCAAAGCAGACCAGCGCCAGGCTGCGTCGTATAACGCCTCGGCTGCCGCCGGAGACTGTGGGTGCTCGTTGACGTACTTCTCATAAATTTCCGATTCCTTTACCGGACACTTCGAGCTTCCTTGCCAATCCCCGCAGAGCTTGTTATCGATCAGTTGAAAGGCGGCCAGATCCCCCCATTTTGTGCCGGGAAATTTCTTGATGACCTCTTTCATGTACTTTTCTTCCATGCCTTCGCGAAGGTAGGATTCGCGCTCTCTGGAGGATGGCCGCGACGAAACATCCGCCTTTTCCAGTTGCCAGCGGATATCGGCGGAACGGTACATAGCTTCGCCCGCCAACGGTGAAGTGGGAAAGTATTCGGCGGCGCGATAGTAAAGCCGCATGGCGTCCTGCGCCGCTCCATTACGGCCATGCCTTCGCGAAGCCTGGTCCTCCGAGTCGACCGCTTCTCCAAAAATTATTTTGTCTCCGTTCGGCGTGGAAGCCCGCACTACGCCTTTATCGAGCATCCAGCCGGTGACCGTGCGTTCTTCGCTCAGGTTGGCTTCGACGTGTACCCACTCCCGGCTGGTCTCCAAAACGATAATTTCTCTTCCGCGATCCATTTCTGCGAGTTTTGCTGAACTGGCATCGGGCGAAAGATAAACTTGGGCGACGCGCACGACGGTGCCGCGCTGGTAGTCCGCGGCGCTGCCGGGCGATGCCAGCGCAACCAGATAGACCAGAGCGAGAATCAAGAACCTTGAACCGCTGTCCCGGCGTCTGCCTGGTCTCAAGACGGTCGAGTCGAAGCCGGCAAAACTTTGCTTATCCATCAAGAGTTTCCTTCTGCAATTCCTCCAACACGCCTGGCTCAATATTCCCGCCGCTAATGACCGCGACAATCACGGTGGTTTCCGGCAGTTCTGTGCGGTGGAATAAGAATGCCGCCGCGGCTACCGCCCCACTCGGCTCCGCAGTCGTGTTTGGATCGACGGAGAGTCGTCTCGTAGTCTCGCGAATTTCGTCTTCACTGACTGTAACGATGTCATCCACGTATCGGCGAATGTGTTCAAAGTTGATTGCTCCGATGCTTTGGGTACGCAGCCCATCCGCCAGGGTGCGGGTTACCTCCGTGGCTTCGAGTTGAACAATCTTGCCTGCTCGCAGGCTGGCTTGCGCGTCGGCGGCGAACTCTGGTTCGGCACCAATGATCTTGACTTCCGGGCGGCTCAGTTTGATCGCGGTCGCAATGCCGCTGATCATGCCTCCGCCACCGACTGGCGCTATGACGGTCTCGACGCTGGGCAGGTCCTCCAGAATTTCCAGACCGATCGTTCCTTGACCGGCGATGATTTTTTCGTCGTTGTAAGGAGGTACGATGGCGTATCCGTACAGCGCGGCAAGTTCCTCGGCCTTGGCCTGGCGTTCAGAACTCGACGGGCCTACCAGTATGATCTCTGCGCCCAGTGCTGAGGTTGCCTCGCGTTTAACCGCCGGAGCATTGCTCGGCATCACCACAATCGCCTTCACTCCAAGGGCTCGTGCTGCGTACGCCACGCCCTGCGCATGGTTGCCGCTCGAATAGGTAACGACCCCTCGATGACGCTCGCTATCGGACAAGGACGCAACTTTGTTGAACGCACCGCGCAGCTTGAACGAGCCAATCGGCTGTTGGTTCTCCGGCTTAAGGTACAGTTGCCGGTTTCCCTTGCTCCCATTGGTCAGTGGTAGATGCCACGGGATCAGTCTGGTCCGCGTGGCAACGCCCTTCAGGCGAGCTTGCGCTTGGCGTATGTCGTTGAGGGTGACGATGGGGCGTCTCCGTTGTCGTCCTGAGGAAGACGACCTTTCGCTTACGGCACAAACATCAAATCTCTAATATCACCGGCATGATCAGCGGACGCTTTTGCGTTTGCTTGGAAATATAGCGTTTCAAATCCGTCCGGATCTTTTCCTTGATCACGCCATAGTCCGTTTTTTCCTCATCGCTCGACATTTCCAGCGTCTGCAGCACAACCTGGCGCGCTCCTTCAGCGAATCCGTCGTCGCCAGGAGAAAACCCGCGAGTTACGATTTCGGGAGTGGTTTCCACTTTACCGGTGAGTTTATGTATGGCGATGATGGGCAGCACAATGCCGTCTTCGCTCAAATGTCGGCGATCCTTGACGATCAAATCTTCAACAACATCAGTCCGCGAGCCGGAATCAATGCAAACCCGGCCGATATTGACTCGGCCCGCCTTACGCGCACCCAGGTCGTCAAACTCAAGGATGTCCCCGCTCTCTATCAGAATGGCCTTACCGACTGAGCCGTGCATTGTCCCCGCCATTTCCGCGTGTAGCTTCAGCTGGCGGTACTCTCCGTGGACGGGAATGAAATATTTAGGCTTAAGGAGGTTGATGATGAGCTTTAGTTCGTCCTGGCTAGCATGACCACTTACATGGACCGGCGGGTACGATCCGTCGTCATAAATTACATAGGCCTCACGCCGGAATAGGTGATCGACCATGCGGTAGATGGCCTTCTCGTTCCCCGGAATGATACGTGAGGAAAGCATCACCGTATCGCCCTTTTCGATCTTTGCGTGTTTGTGATTGTCTACCGCGGCGCGCGAGAGGGCAGACATGGGTTCCCCCTGAGTACCGCTGATCAGCACGCAAACTTTCTCGGGAGGAAAATTCTTCATCTCGCCGGGATGAATGAGCAAGCCCTCTGGAATCTCGATGTAGCCAAGGTCTTCGGCAATCTCAGCCGAGTTGTTCATTGATCGCCCGGCGAAGGCGACCTTGCGGCCGTGCTGCCACGCCATCTCCACCGCGAGCTTGATGCGATGGATCGAGGATGAGAAGCAGGAAATGAAAAGCCGCCTCTTCGTATGGGCGAAAACTTCATCGAATTTTCGACGTACGGCTCGCTCACTCGGCGTATAGCCTTTGCGCTCAACGTTAGTCGAGTCTTGAAACAGCGCCAGAACGCCGGTTTTTCCGTATTCAGCAAACGAGTGCAAGTCGAACAGACGGTTATCCGTAGGGGTGGGATCGACTTTGAAATCGCCAGTGTGAATGATCACGCCCACTGGCGTGTGAATCGCCAGAGCTACACAATCCACCAGACTGTGCGTGACCTGTAAAGGGTGAATCGTGAATGGGCCGAGCTTAAATCTCTCATTCGGGCGGATCTCGTTGAGCTCGGCGTCGTCGAGCAATCCGTGTTCTTCCAGTTTGTCTTCCACGTAGGCGAGGGTGAACTCAGTTCCGTACACCGGAACATTCAATTCACTCAGCACCCAGGGCAATGCGCCAATATGGTCTTCATGCCCGTGGGTAAGGACGATGCCGCGCACGCGCTGTCGGTTTTCGATCAGGTAGGAAATGTCGGGAACAACGATGTCGACACCCAGCAGCTCGGCCTCGGGAAACATTAACCCGGCATCGATGACGATAATATCGTCGCCCCATCGCACGGCCATGCAGTTCATTCCGAACTCGCCGAGGCCGCCGAGGGGCACAATCTGCAATTTTCCAGTAGGCATGCGGAACACTGATCGTAGCACATGCCGTCCGCGCTCCTGGCAGGGGAGTACCTGTGAAATGATCGCGTCCGCATCCCCAATCTTCCACTCGCATGAATTCTGCGATAAGGTTTAAGTGCATGGCGGAAACCCCTCACAAATCATGGTTGAGACTCAGGGTCGAAGACGGTTTGCAGCGGGGCTTCCAGCACGCGTATGAGACCGTGAAAGTAGATCCTTCCAAATTCTTGCTGCAGTTGCGCGCCGGGTACGGCTTGCCGGTCACCAATTTTAACGGAGTTTACTCGGTTGAAGTCAATCAGCTCGACGATCTGGCCAATCGCGTAATTCGTAGCGGGATGAAGGTCGCTGCTGCGGAGGGAGCGGGATTCGGTTTGGGAGGCTTGATTACGATCATTCCTGACCTGGGGATTCTTTCAGCCGTCACCTTGCGCACCATCCAGAAGCTCAGTCTGATCTACGGATTTGAGTTCAATACCGAAGAGGAAACCGCTGAACTCTGGATTGCGGCGGCCAGTGCCGCTGGCGTGGACATCAGCCGCGAGTTGCTGGAGAAAGAAGTCATAAGCCGCTTCGTGCCACGGGTTATCCAGCGCATTGCCGCCCAGGCGAGCGCCGAGGTCGTGGAAAAATGGTCTGGGAGATTGATTCCCCTTGCAAGCTCCTTAATTGGCGCCGGCCTGAACTACTATTTTGTGCGTGCATGGGGGGAGCGTGCGCGGTCGCATTTTCGCAAGCGTCATATGGAGTTGCGAGGGCGCATGAGTGCCGGCCAGCTCATCGCGGATACGCCACAGGTACTTTCGCCTTGAGGCCTACGGCTAGCGAAGGTGCCAGCCGCAGAGATCGCAGAGTAGGCCAGGAAGTGGCACGTTTGCAAAGTGTCCATTATGGGCTTGAAGTCCGGCGACCATCTGTTTGTTCTTGTACAGCCTGAACCATACGATGCCAACATTTAAATGCGCAGCTATTCTGTTTGACCTCGATGGAGTCCTGGTTGATTCCACTCGTTCCGTTTCTCGCCAGTACCGGCTTTGGGCCGAAAGAGCCAAGCTTGATCTACACGCCGTGGAGGATGTTCCGCATGGTGTGCGGGCCATCGAGATTGTCCGGCGACTTGCACCACATTTGGATGCAGAAGCCGAGGTCGAGAAGCTTGAACGAATGGAAGCTGAAGACCAGGACGGGGTGGCTGTCATGCCGGGTGCCGCGGATTTAGTGAACTCAATTCCTGATGGCCGTTGGTGTGTAGTCACATCGGGCACGCGTTATCTGGCTACCTGCCGGCTGAGATATGCAAACTTACCCATACCAAAGATTCTGGTTTCGGCGGAGGATGTAATCAAAGGAAAGCCTAATCCAGAGCCCTATCTTGCTGGAGCAAGACTGCTTGGCATGAAGGCATCAGAGTGCCTGGTCATGGAAGACGCGCCCGCGGGTATCGAGGCCGGTCATGCTGGAGGAATGAAAGTCATTGGGATCACCAGCACGTACCCGTCGTCAGCACTGGAAGCCGACGTAGTGATTAAGGCTCTGTCGCAGATACGGGTTAAGAAAACAGATCGTGCACCCGGCCTGACAGTGGATGTCGAGCTAACGTAGCCAGTCCTCCAACTCGATCCTCTGGTCAGTCTTATCATCTCGATATTTCACAATCACCGGGGTGTAAAGAGAAAGGTTCCACGCGGCAGCCTGCCCATGTTTCACCGCTCGCGATCCGGGCACCACAACGGCATTTTCCGGAACTTCCAGCGGCTTCTCGTCAGTGGCTTTGCAAATTTGATCGCGCACGATGTCATACAGAGGGGTCGACCGGGTCAGAATGGTTCCGGCACCGAGTACAGCCCGCGTCCGCACCAGCGTGCCCTCATACACGCCGCAATTACCGCCTACCAGCACATCGTCTTCAATGATTACGGGGGCTGCGTTCACCGGCTCCAAAACCCCACCGATTTGGGCTGCCGCGCTTAAATGCACCCGTTTGCCGATCTGCGCGCAGGATCCCACTAACGCGTGCGAATCGATCATGGTGCCCTCATCCACATAGGCCCCGACGTTGATAAACATAGGCGGCATGCAGATCACGGAGGGCGCGATAAATGCGCCTTCACGAACCGATGATCCTCCCGGAACCAGGCGCACACGCTCAGCCAGGGAAAAATGGCGAGCCGGAAACGTGTCCTTGTCGACGAAGGAAAGCGTATCGGTATCCGCGCCCATCCTGGTGAGCTCTCCCAGGCGAAACCCCAGCAGAATTCCTTGCTTGACCCACGCGTTTACTCGCCACTGTCCATCGATCTTCTCGGCAGCTCGAATCTTTCCCCGGGTAAGTTGTTCGCGGAACTCCAGAAACGTCGCTCGTGCTTCCGGATTCCGTTCTACCTCTCCCAGGGTGACGAGGCGTTCGACGGCAGACTGGAGGGTGGGCATGAGTACGGAAGTATAGAAGAAAGAGTTTCAGAATGCAGGCTTTTAGATTCAGATCTCGACCATGACCTGTATTTTTAGGCAATTTTAATAATCTGGACTCTGCAACCTTCTTTTCAAATGCACTTGCATTCGCTGCGAATCAGCACACCCGCCATCTGGTGCGAAGATTCGCGCGCCTCGGACAGGGTCGCGTACGGGCCGTGCCATTTGGCGTGGTTGGCATCATGACCCGCGGGACGTCCCTTGCCATGATTACACTGTCCACAACTGGAACGGTGCAGCACAACCTTGTGCGGTCCGGCCAGCCAATTTTCATAGACGAAAAAATCTGGCGCTTCTGCCGCAGCCGGCTTGGCGACCAACCCCGCTTCGGCAACAATCTTTTGCAGCTTTGACCGCGTGTCGCGGCGCATCGGCAGCAGCGGCAAGCGATATACTTCTTCGATCTTGCCCATCATTGCCAGCACGGCTTTCACCGGCATGGGGTTCGACTCGATGAAGTTGCCTTGCATCAGCGGAAGAAATTTGCGGTGAATGCGACGCGCCGTTTCCCAGTCATTCGCAAGCGCGGCGCGCGTCATTTCCGCTATTTCGCGTGGAATCTCATTGGACGCCACCGAAATGATGCCCACACCGCCCAGCGCAATGAGGGGCAAAGTGACCGCGTCGTCGCCGGATAAAACAGCAAACGATTCGGGGACCGCGTTGCAAACTTCTGCCATCTGGCTGATGTTGCCGCTCGCTTCTTTTATTCCAACAATGTTTGGAACCTCAGTTAGTCGTGCCAATGTGCCGGGTTCGATATTTGCAGCCGTCCGGCCCGGCACGTTGTACAGAATCACCGGCTTATTCACCGCCTCTGCGACGGCTCGAAAGTGGCGGTACTGGCCTTCCTGCGTCGGCTTGTTGTAATAGGGCGTAGCCGTGAGAATCCCATCGACTCCGGTTTTTTCAGATAATTCTTTAGCCTTTGCCACCGCGTCTTGCGTCGAGTTGGACGTCGCGCCTGCCACGATTGGCACTCGTCCAGCGGCCACCTCGATCGTGATGTCAATCACTTGAATCCATTCGTCGTGAGAAAGTGTAGGGGTTTCGCCGGTCGTACCGCAGGGAACCAGGAAGTCGATCCCGGACTCCACCTGCCACGCAACCAGGTTGCGCAGGGCAGCCTCGTCGATGGAGGCGTCCTGTCGAAATGGGGTCACTAAAGCAGTACCGCAGCCACGGAATTGCATGAGATAAAGATAACGCTAATGGGGGTGTCGAGGGAACGGCTAGTAAGGGACGAATTATGTCTCGCGCCAAACGTCTTTAAAGTCGAAGAATCCTTTTTTCCCGGCCAGCCACTCGGCTGCCCGCACCGCGCCTTCGGCAAATCCCCGACGGGATTTGGAATCGTGACAAAGATAAATCGTGTCATGCGGAGAATCGAGCACGACCTCGTGCATGCCTACTACATCACCCTCCCGAAACGATGTGATTTCAACCTCGGTTTTGGATTCGTCCCGGATGATTGTTTGCAGAGTCAGTGCTGTGCCCGAGGGAGCGTCCCTTTTTTGTTCGTGATGTCTCTCGAAAATATGTCCGAGATATTGATGCTGCAAAATTCCAGCGGCGGTACGCGCGGCCTCAAACAACAGATTTATCCCGATGGAGAAATTGGCGCCATAGAGAAGGCCGGTCTGGTTTTTATCCACCAAGCCGCGGACCCGTGGCAAATCGTCATACCATCCTGTGGTTCCAACGACCATGTTTTTGCCTGCGCCGACACAGGCCTCAATATTGCCGAGAACAGTCTGAGGAGTGGTGAAGTCGATGACCGCATCTACCTTGGTAAGTGTTTCGGCAGTGAGAGCAGATGCTCGGGTGTTTTCCTTCGAGCCTAACTGCCTAACCTCGTGATTGCGCTCCCGGGCTACGTCGGCGACCAGGGATCCGGTTTTGCCACGCCCTAAAATAAGGAGGTTCACAAATAGTCCTTCGATTCTGGTTGCCTCGCGGCGTTGGTTGTTCCCACCAGCTTGTGGCCGACTACGCAAAAACTTCTGCATCCAGGTCTGAAAAGAATGCCTTGTGCAGTCTTTGGACAATATCGCATACCGCATCTTCCTCAACTACAAACGTCAGATTGATTTCGGACGCGCCTTGCGAAATCATGCGTATTTTAACGTCGGCCAGTTCGCCGAACACTCGTGCGGCGATGCCGGGAGTGTCTCGCAAATTTTCTCCCACCAGGCAAACGATCGCCTTGCGTCCTTCATACTTTACATCCGCCAGCTTAGCCAGGTCAGCCGCGAGCGGAGGGATCGATTCGTTCGAGTCCACCGTGAGCGAAACGCTTACTTCGGAGGTCGACACCACATCCACAGCTACCCGATGCCGCTCAAACGCGGTGAAAATCGAACTAAGAAACCCGTGCGCCAGCTGCATGCGGGGTGCAGCCACATCTACGATCGTAATACGTTTCTTGACGGCGATGGCTTTAAAAAAATTCCGGCACCGGGGTGCGCGAGCTGTTATTTTTGTACCTTCACAATCCGGATTGCGTGAATTTAGAACATACACCGGAATGTTTTTCTGCACAGCCGGAAGCACCGTCGCGGGGTGCAGCACTTTTGCGCCAAAGTACGCAAGCTCCGCGGCTTCGTCGAAACTGATCACTTTAATCCGGCGCGCCTCCATTACCAGCCTTGGATCGGTCGTCATCATGCCATCAACATCTGTCCATATCTCAATTCTTTCGGCACTTAAGCCGGCACCTACGATAGCCGCGGAATAATCGGACCCGCCGCGACCGATGGTGGTGGTAATTCCAGCCTTGGATGCGCCGATGAAGCCCCCCATCACGGGTACTTTCCCTGCAGTAATTAACGGCGCGACCTTGGTTTGCAGCCGCTGGTTAGACTCCTCGAAAAGTGGAACCGCACGCATGTGGGCGCTGTCCGTCACCAGCCATTCGCGGGAATCGACCAGAGCCGCATTCATTCCGAGGGCAGAGAATGCCGCAGCCACAATTTTGCTGGATAAAATCTCGCCAAAGGCGGACACGTAGTCGGTAGTACGAGGAGTCAGTTCACCCACCGCTGCAATACCGCGCAGCAGTTCTTCGAGAGTTTCAAAGTCAGCACCCAGGTCGCTATGAAATTGCGTGAAAAGAGCAGTGCCCAGCAGTTCGCCAGCCGTGTTGTAGTGACGTTCCTGCAAAGCCCGACAAAGTTTCAGCGCTGTTTTGCGATCACCCGCCCCAGCGGCACGGGCCATTGCCAGCAACTGGTCGGTAACCTTGGCCATGGCACTCACTACCACGGCGGGCTTGTGTCCCAAACGCCCTTTGACAATCCCCGCAGACCGCTCGATGGCGGTTGCATCCTCCACCGAGGTGCCGCCGAACTTCATCACGATCATCGGAGTAGATCCAGGACGGGGCGGCGTTTTACCTCCACCCCAAAATATCCGATGGCCGGAGATACGCGCTTCAATTCAGGTATCCCTGGACCTTCAACAGCTCTGCGTTCAATAAGGCGGCCCCGGCCGCTCCGCGGATGGTATTGTGCGAAAGTACGGTGAATTTCCAATCCAAGACCCCGCACGGGCGCAGACGGCCCACGGTCGTGGTCATCCCATTTCCACGGTCCGAATCGAAGCGCGGCTGCGGACGATCGTTCGGGGTTACATAAACGATCGGTTGGTCCGGAGCACTGGGAAGCCGTAGTTCCTGGGGCAGGCTGTGGTACTCGCTCCATGCTTTGATGATCTCTTCCGGCTTGGCTTTTTTGGTCAGCTCGACAGAAACGGACTCTGTATGGCCATCCTCTACCGCGACGCGGTTACACTGGGCACTCATGGCCAACGAACTCATCGTAATCCCAGAGCCATTTAGCTTACCGAGCAGCTTGCGGGTTTCCTCTTCCATCTTTTCTTCTTCTTTGGCAATGTAGGGAATCACGTTGCCTAAGATGTCGAGCGAAGCTACTCCTGGATAACCCGCGCCACTCACGGCTTGCATCGTAACCGCCATGACCGTGTCCAGACCAAAGGTCTGCTGCAACGGCGCCAGCGCAATCACCAGACCGATCGCCGAACAGTTTGGATTTGTGACGACAAATCCGCCAGACTGCTTGCGCCATTTCTGGCATTCGATCAACTTGACGTGATCATGATTCACTTCTGGAATTACCAGCGGGACATCGCCCTGCATGCGTAACGCGCTGGAATTGCTGACCACCGCGCAGCCTGCTTCGGCAAATCGAGGCTCCATCTCGGCTGCGATAGAAGCGTCCAGTGCGGCGAAGATCACCTTTGGAGCGCCATCCGGTGTCGCCGACGAGACTCGCATCTCCGCGACCTTCGAGGGAATCGATGTCTTCAGTTTCCAGCGGGTCGCCTCCGCATAGGGGCGCCCTTCCGAGCGGTCGGATGCCGCCAGCCATGCAACTTCAAACCAGGGGTGATGCTCCAACATCTGGACGAAGCGCTGGCCGACAATTCCGGTCGCGCCCAATATTCCAATGGGGATCTTGGCCGTCATATGAGTGTGTTGAGATTTTACAACACTGGAGACGCGCGCTCTGATGCGGGAAACTTAACAGTCACTCACAGACGCTGTGCCCCAGACTCATTAGAGACCGACAGCAGACGAGAAGCTCATTTTCTGGGAACGATCTCGGCCCCGAACGAGTACTCGTTTAATGGACCGAATCGTTTTTTCTCGGCATACAATCGCCAGCGTCGCCATACGATGCGCAGGCTCGCCATGACAGGAATTGAAAGGTAGATGCCCAGTACGCCGGCGATTTCACCGCCGGCGAGCACGCCGAAAATCGCGGCCAGCGGATGGAGTTCCATGCTTTGGCCCATGATGCGAGGAGATATTACGTAGTCCTGTATCAGGCGCCATGCCGCAAGGAAAATAACCAGAACCAGCCAATGCGGATAGCTCATCAGTAATGCAACACTGATAATCAAGGCTGCGGCAACCAGTGGTCCCACCACTGGGATGAATTCCATCATTCCGCCCGCAGTGCCGAGCACCAAGGCATACGGAACCCGGGCGATCTCCATGAATGCGAGATAGGCGATGAACGAAAGCGCCGCCAGCATCAATTGGGCGCGGATGAATTGCGCCAGCATCTGGTTCAGGTCGCCCAATACGCCTTGCAGGAATTCACGCTGTGGGCGGGAATGCACGAACGAGAGTAGAACCTCGCCAAACGTGTGCGCATCTTTGAGAAAAAATGCTGCCAGAATCGGGACCACAATCAATAGCCACGCCTGTTTCGCAACATCGGCAACTCGCAAGCCGGCGCGTTGGGCGAGTTCGAGAAGATCGTCGCTATGTTTGGAGAGGAGCGATGAAACTTGCGCGCGGGTGTGCTGGCTCCAACCGTGCTCGATTCCGATCTGTTCGGCGAGTTGGCCTGAACTCACGGTTTTGAGAAGGTTAGGTAGGGCCTCGCTTAGCCGCTGTCCCTGGCGGGCAATTTGGGGTCCAACGAAGAAGAAAAATGTGATCAGCATGGCGATCAGCAGGACGTAGATGACCCCAATTGCCCGTCCCCGGCCCCTTACCCATTTTTCAACGCGCGATACAGCAGGATCCACCAGATAAGCAAAGAATACTGCAAACAGAAATGCGATCAGCGTTCGGCGGGCAATGTACAGGAAGCCGAGAGCCAGCGCAAACATCAACAATGTGAATAAGACCCGCGCCGTACGTGCGTCAATCAGAGACATTGAAGGAGCTTCCAGCTCCGTAACGCCTTCGTCCTTCGCCTAGTCTCGCACCACTTCCGTATTGTCGCTAGCCACAAGGATCCTCACCAGTTTAAATTGATCATCTAGCCACATCGACCAGTCCCCAGCCTCGCTCTTTAGAACGAAATGATCGAGTTCCCGTTCTACTCCGTGTACCGGGATCTTTTCCTTCCCGGTAAATGCCACGCTTACCAGCAGGGAAGACCGCTGGTGAGGATTGATCACTCCAAACTTAACCTGCTGGCTCTGCGGACAGGCCACGTGTCCATTTTCCTGCCGGCAACCGGTCGCAAGATATTTCCACGCCAGAATTTCGCGGTGGATGAAAAAGTAGTCGTCCAACACGCTGGTTGAGATCGGGAGCAAAAAAGGATGCTCCTCGGGCTTGTCCTGCGGGTTGGTGGTTGAGCGCTCAACCAGCAGATTGTCGTTCGGGACGATCACCGCTTGAGCTTTTCCTGGGCTCAGCTCTTTCCACTCGTATTTCACCAGATCGCCGCTGGCGGTAAGGCGTAACTCGGAAGTTTGTGCGGCGTCGGTCACGCCGGCTTCCGTCTTGAATTCTGATTTTGCGACGCTACCGTTCGAGTCTTGTTGAATGGAGAATTTTTCAGTGGCAACTCGTCTTCCATTCATGAAAACTCCGAAGGATCCGCTGTCCACGGCTTTGCTCTGAGGCTGTTTTTCTTTCTCCTTGTCCTTATCGCTGGGTGGCGTCGCCATGGCACACGAGATAAGTAAAAACCACGAGACCACGATTGCCAGTGACTTTCTAGACTCCACTTCTCGCTCCTCGAACCCGAACTTCCATACCTATACAGAAGCTTGCAGTCGTAGTTTTTCGATGACCTCGCCCGCGATTTGCTCCACGCTTTTCCCCGAGGTTTCAATACGGTCCCGGGCTTTAAGGTACAGAGCCCGGCGGTCGTTGTAGAGCCGCCGAAATTCTTGCAAATCACGCCGGAGGGGACGCGGTAATCGTTGCTCCTGACAGCGGCGGAACAGTTCTTCGACGGGAGCGTCCAAAAAAATCGTCAGGAGTCCCAAGTCTTGTAGGAGCGCCGCATTATTTGGCTGCACGAAAGCACCCCCTCCTACCGCTACAATTTTTCCTGAAGATCCCAGGCTCAGAACTAACGAACGCAAAGCCGCATGTTCGATCTGACGAAAACCTGCTTCCCCCGACTGTTCAAAGATCTGCTCGATGGATCGCTGTTCTTGCGACTCAATACGCTCATCCAAATCTTCGAAAGCCCAACCCAATTTCCGGCTCAGAGCCAATCCCACGCTGCTCTTGCCGGCGCCCATGAAGCCCACCAGGAAAACTGTTCGCACCCCGAAGTCAGGCTTAGACATTATGGTTTTGGAACGCCAACCCAAGCTGGGACGCATACGCGACTCAGAGACGAAAGTTCCGGGAACATTCCGCCAAGCCTCACTGTTTGAATGTTTTTAGCGCTTCTTGAGGTGAATTTTACCACTGAAGGAAAACAATCGGACTGAAGATGCCGCTTTGTTCATCGTACCTGCGAAGGCACTCCCTGCCTTAACTACGAAAGGAGTGTGTTTGGGTTCAAGCAGAAAATCGTTCTCCACCTGGCCTCGAACCGACCGGGCGGTCACATCGATCGAAGCGTTATTCGGCGCACTGGCTTCGATGTCTCCACTATGGCTGGCGAGATAGTATTCGCCACTGTTGCCGAAGTCGCCTTCGTAATGAATTTTGCCGCTGGTCGAGTTCACCTGCACTTGCGGACCGCTTACACGATTGAGCGTCACATCGCCGCCCACGGAAGTTATTTCCACGTGCCCATTGCGAATATTGGTTAACGCCACGGAACCGTTCAAGGTTTTAACGTGTACGTGCGCATCGCTGATGTCGCGGACGTCAATATTTGCCTGACTGCCCTCCAGCACTACGTCTCCGTGCAATCCCTGGGCTTGCAAGGGACCTGTACTGGATCGCAAAGTAACACTGGCGTCGGTGGGAACAATGAGTTCGTAATCAATGCGGCCAGTCTCGGCGGTGGCTTCGAAAAAGAGGTGGGAAACAATGTCCACCCGATTTCCGCTTTGACTCTGATCGATCTCTGCCCGATCAGAATGAAGAATGGCGGTCACCACCACCTGATTTCCGGAACCAGGTCTTACCGTAATCGGTCCGTATTGATTGCTTACTGAAATGCTGGCTCTTGGGCCTACGGTAAACCGAAATTCTTTACGAACTTCGGCCGAAGCGCAAATCGTCGTAGCCAGAATCGCAACTGTAACCAGTTGTGCCGCCCGCTGCGCGTTCTCCATTTAAGGTTCCCCTTCTCAAGTCCACTTGTTGACTTTGAGTTCCCTAAACCGTATTACCTTGTCGTGAAGACGAATTACGGCAAGGACCGGTCCAATGCCATCTCGTAGATTGTCGCCCGTTGTTCGTATGCATCCATCACGATTTGCTGGGCCTCTTCGTCGTTCGGATCAGCTTGAGCCGATTCCTCAGCATCGCGAATGTATGCATTCACATTTTGCAAGTTGGAAGCGTAGGCCGCCTGCGCCATCGGAGCGCGTGTTCCCACAGCTTCCAGTAGTTGCAGATCTTCATTATTATTATTTACAGTTTTTGTATTTCTGGCGGTTTGTATGCTGGTGACAGCCGGAGCAACGGCGGGAGTTTGTGCTACCGGATGGGACTCCGGTGCTGGTCTTTCGTAAACGAAGACTGCCAGGGCAATGACGGCCGCCACTGCGACAGGTGCCAGCCACCCCAAACTCCAACGTTTCTTAACCGGCGGAACTAACGAAGGGCCCAGTGGGGTCTCGCGAATCAGCCCTTCCTGACGCAGCGCAATCTCGATCGAATTCCAGACACGCGGCGCGGGATCCGCAAACTCCTGCAATTGGCGGGCTTCTTCCGTAATTGCATTGAGGTCAGCTACCAGGCTTGAACAGATCGGACAGGATCGCAAATGGGCTTCCTGTTCAGCGTCCCGGCTACCATCAACGACCTCGGGCAGAATCTCTTGAAACTGTGCGCAATTCATACTTCATCTCTCCCCCAAGCAAACTGCTCTCGCTCATCACGGCTTAGCGGCCTTTTCGGCTCTGCTCGTTTTGAGCGCATCGCGCAATTTCATGCGCGCTTTGTGTAACTGAGACTTGCTATTGCCGATGGAACACCCGACCATCGTCGCAATTTCGTTATGCTCGTAACCTTCCACATCATGCAGTACAAAAATTCTTCGATATCCGGGTGGCAGCGCCTCCACCGCGCGTTGAAGCCTCAGCCTGTCGATGGAGCCCGACAGAACCGGATCGGCCGCACCCAATTCTTTTTTTGGCGCTTCGTCTTCGCTCTCGAGAGTTTCTTCCAATGGAACAACCGGAAGGCTTTTTTTTCGCAACTGCATCAGAACCACGTTTACCGCCATCCGATGCAGCCAAGTGGAAAAAGCTGATTCTCCGCGAAACGTGGCAATCTTGCGAAACAACTGTAGAAAAGCTTCCTGTGTCAGATCCTCGGCTTCCGCCGTGTTGGATGTCATGCGCAGACATAGCGAGTACACGCGTCGTTTATGCAGGCTGTACAGAAACTGAAAGGCTTCGGCATCGCCAAGCTTGGCGCGCTCGATCGCGTCAGCTTCCGAAAGCTTGTCGCCCTGTATTTTTCTTGCGTCCGTCAAGTCGCCTTTTCCGGCCGCACTAGTTCAGATGCGGCGTAACTAGCTTTTCGTTGTACTGCTTGCAGGGTTTAGAGTCGCCTACCCGGATTGAAGTTGCGAAATTTGTCGGTGCCTGGGTCAACGCGCGTTTGGATGACGTTAGTAACTTTCTATCAGCCTATCGGGGCGGGCAAACCCCGTCAACTATGGTTCCTGGTATTTAACTGCCCGGAGGCTATGATTCTTCGTATTTTTCATACCTCAAGTCTCACTATGCACCCAGCAAAGGCGGAATTTTAGCCATCGGGTTTAGTCCCGATTACGCTGGGTCGTTCACCAGTGGCACCTTCTAGCTTGAGCCTTATAACCAGAAAATAAACCTTTCGCGTCTGGTCTCAGCTGGCTGGCGCGGAAGGAGCGATCCAATGAAATCCGCAATCTTTATCACCGCTATCTTGCTTGCCTCTTTCGCTCAGGCTAAAGAGCCGAAGGTTCACGAAAGTGGCACCTTACTGCAAATGGACTCCGCCGAGTGCGGGGTGGACGAAAACAGCGGCAAAAGTGTGATGGGCGAGCTGGTTGGAACAGATTCGGCACACAAGAAGACCCACGCGCTTCTGTGTCAGGAATATTTGTTGCAAAGTAATACAGTGGTTTACCGCATACGCCCGCGAGATGAGAAACACCCAATTCTTCTCCCAGTAGGCCAGAAAGCCCAGTTCCGGATACAGAAGGACAAAATGCTGTTACAGGTGGAAGATGGCGACAGCAAGGAGCGGGAGTACAGCGTAATCTCCATGACGCCCCGGCAGTCAGTAAAGTCTGCGGACAACTCCGCCGCTAAGTAGAGAGAAAAAGCCCCGGTCGATAAAGATTGACCAAATCGCAACAAGTCTTGCGACTGGGGCAACTTTCTTTCTTGAAATCGTCAGCGGAACCGTCTCCTCATCTAGGTACTGGGCACCGCCTACTGACCGCCGACCCGTATCACCGCTCCAGACCCAACCCTGGCCTCCGCGCGAGCCCAGTTTGCACTCTCTATCCTGGCGCTGGAATAGAAGGCTTCTGGGGCCCCATCGGCATGCGCGCCGAGGTGGGAGACGAAATCTACTTTGATAACGTGCTCGTAATAACTTAAAGGTTACGCTTGGCCCCGTCTTCCGTTTCTAGCGGTTCCTCGAAAAACTTGAACAGCCGCCTTCGGAGCTGCCGTTTTGTTTTTGTCTTTGCATCCCGTTACAGCCTGCCGAAAGACATGTTAGAGTGTTGCACTTGCCGCTTCGAACGCAGTCCTGAGGCCACATCCAAAGGAGTTGTTTATGTCACCAATCTACGATTTGGTAAAGGATCGCAAAGTCTGTTCAATCGATGCCGACAGCACGGTTCTGGAAGCCGCGCGGTTCATGATGGAACAACGTATTGGTGCCCTTCCAGTTTTGCGCAACGGCGATCTGGTGGGCATTTTCTCCGAACGGGATATCATGAACCGCGTCGTTGCCGTGGGACGCCTTCCCGGAAGTACCAAGGTTTCAGAGGTGATGACCGCCAATCCTAAGGCGGTTGATGTGAACGAAACCGTAGAGAACTGCCTCTATCTCATGCGCGAATTCGGCTTCCGGCATTTGCCGATCGTGGACGGAAAGGAACTCAAAGGCCTGGTCTCCTCGCGCGACATCCTTCTGCGGTACATTTCCATGAAAGAAGCTGAGCAAAGGCAGATGGCAGGGTGAAGGAAGGTCGAATGCTCCCCGGGCCAAACCCTCTGGATTACTATTTGGTCCCTGTCTGAATAACTTGCTGAGATTACCCGTTAGTTGATTTATCCTTGTGGATACAATGACTTGCCTATGGGGGATGCCTAATCGGAAGCAATCTCTTCGTCTCGCGCTGTTCGTCCTGCTGCTACCGCTTGCGAATACGTGTGCGCGGGCTGCCGAAACTACTGTCCCTTCTTCGCAACCCGGGCTGGCCCCGATTCTCACATATATCTCTTCAGGATGGGACACCCTGACCCGCTCGATGACCGACTGTCAGACCGTGGTAGATCCAAAACTGGTTGAAGCCTCGGTATTGTACCTTCCTGCCGATTTTGCGCCGCCCCCGACGGTGCAGGAAATGCAGAAACGATGCAAGATTCATATCGAAGCTCTGCCCGCTATCGTTACTAAGCCGGGGCAAATCGATCCCTCAAAGATTGCTCCAGGGTTGCTGTATCTCGAGCACAAATATGTTGTTCCGGGCGGGCGTTTCAACGAGATGTATGGTTGGGATAGCTACTTTATTATCCTCGGACTGATCCGGGCCCGACGGATTGATCTTGCCCGAGGCATGGTCGAAAACTTCTTTTTCGAAATTGAGCACTATGGCACCGTCCTGAATGCCAATCGTGCCTACTATCTGACTCGGTCTCAGCCTCCATTTCTGACATCCATGATCATGGCGGTCTACGAGGCGGAAAAAGCAGCCGGCCACGAAGACCGCACGTGGCTGGAGAAGGCGTACGGCTACGCCAGCAAAGATTATGAGAACTGGAATCGGGAACCGCACATCGCGGGATCGACCGGCCTGGCCCGCTACTACGATTTCGGAAATGGTCCGGCTCCCGAGAGCCTGAAAGACGAGGCGGGAAGCTACCGGAAAGTCGCAGGATATTTCCTATTGCATCCTCAGACCGGAAGGCCCTATCTGACAGAAGATAACGGCGAAGCCGGCTCCGGCGTCGGTTTCAAATATTCCACCCAGATTTGCGACGTGCCGAGCACGATGGCCAAGCCGGATTGCGAGCCGGCCAAGAAGATCTCGCTCAGTCCCGATTATTACAAGGGCGACCGCTCGATGCGCGAATCCGGTTTTGATATCTCGTTCCGCTTCGGACCGTATGGCGCAGCCACTCATCACTATGCGCCGATCTGCCTGAATAGTCTGCTTTATAAGACTGAAAAAGACTTGCAGGTAATTGAAGAAGTTCTCGGCCGCAAAGACGAAGCGCAAAAATGGCGGCTGCGGTCGGAAGATAGAAAACAGAGAATCCAGAAATATCTTTGGGATCCTGCACGGCGTTTGTTCTTCGACTATGATTTCGAGACCGGTGCGCGCTCCACATACGAGTACATCACGACGTTCTATCCTTTGTGGGCCGGGCTGGCCACGCCTGAACAGGCGAAGGAGGTGGCGGGTAATCTTGGAATCTTTGAGCAGCCCGGCGGTCTTGCCATGAGCAGCACTGATGCGGACGTGCAGTGGGATTATCCCTACGGCTGGGCTCCCACTCAAATCATCGCTATCGAAGGCTTGCGACAATATGGCTTCAACGACGCCGCCAATCGTATTTCATATAATTTTCTGGCCACCATAGCCGAAAATTTTCGGCGTGACGGTACTATTCGCGAGAAATATAACGTCGTGACCCGCTCTTCAGAGTCGGGCGTTCATGCGGGGTATCAACAAAACGTGATCGGCTTCGGCTGGACCAATGCTGCATTCCTGGTCTTTCTGAACGAATTGCCGAAAGAATACGTTGATCGTCTTGCCAAAGAGCAAACCGGCCCGCTCGCGTCCGCTCGGCAATAATTTGCTACAGTCTGCGGGAAGAGGCTCCCGCAAGGGGTTTTCAGGGAAAAGGACTTAGGAAGGCGATTTCGATACCTTCGCGCCGACGGCTACGGCTTCCCGCTGTCCTGCAATTGCTGGGCGATTTGGAGCTCTCTCTCCGCCTCATCATTCTTGCCCATATCACGATAGGCCTGACCCAGTAGATGGTGAGCCACCGAATTATTTGGGTCCATACCCAAGGCGTGCTGCAAGGCTCTTACAGCGAGTTCGGCCTCTCCCTTTTTCTCCAGGACCTTTCCCATCAGAATATACGGACCGGTTGACGTGGCATCCAGCCAGATCGAGCGCTGCAAGAGCCTCTCCGCTTCATCGAACTTTTGTACGCGAGAATAAGCGTCGGCCAGCTTGTAATAAGTGGGCGCATGGCCAGGATTCAGTGCCAGTTCCTGCTGAAAATCACTGATCGCCTCTGGAACACGGGACTTGTAAAGGTGAAGTTCGCCCAGAAAAAAATGCGCCAGGGGAAGCTTAGGGTCGAGCGAAATCGCCTTCTGCGCGTACTCCTCGGCAATGGGATCGAATTCCTGACGCAATAGCATGCGTGCCGTGAACAGGTAACTGGCGGCGGAGTCGGCCGGTACCTCAAACATTCGAGCGAAGGCCTTTCGCGCTTGCGGATAATTCTTCGTCTGGATGTAACACAAACCCAGAATATAGGAAGCGTCCACGTTCGCTCTGGGATACCAGCTCTGTGCTTGCTCCAGCGATGGAATTGCTTCGGCTGGCTGCCCGGAAAGATAGTAGGAGAGTCCCAATAACTGGATGACTTCCTTGTTCTCTGGATTCTCTGCCAGCGCCTTCTTCAACGAGTCAATCGCTTTTATGTAATCGCCCTTCTGGTAGTACGCGGTACCCAATTCACCAGGCAGGCCTTTCATCCCGGGCTTCCTGGTCGTGAGATCGGATAATTGCGCGATCGCCTCGTCGTATTTTCCTTGTTGGAGCAGCTTTTGCGCAGCGGTGAAATTGGGGTCTGGGGCGGGGGTGGGCTGGGATGTTGCGCCGTGCTGAGGCGTAGGCGCGGATGGCGCCTGTCCCGATGCGCACAGGCTCGCAGCCAGAAGTGATGTTACGGTCCATGTTGCAAATCTCGGTGCGTTCATCATGGGGACAAATGCGCAGCGAAAAATCTCACTGCATCAAACCGTTTAAAGCAATTACTAAATTAGAACATAGAGACTGGCGCCGGACGCGAATCCAATAGCGCATCATTCCCCACATGAAGGTGGCGTTCGATTCAGGGATTGTAGAATCTCTTTTGCTTGCCCCAGGTCGGGATTGAATTCAAGCACACGCAACACAGCGTTGCGCGCGTCATCAAAGCGCTTCTCGTTACAAAATGTGACCGCCAGGTTCATACCCAAGCTGCTTCTGCCGGGCGCACGCCTGAAGGCGCCTTCCCAGAGTTCGATCGCCTCATCGACATGACGGCTTCTTGCTTCTATGACTGCTAAGTTCGTGGCCGCGTCGATGGAATCGGGATCCAAAGTCAATGCCCGCTTATAAAGCTGGCGAGCCTCATCCGTCGACGCATGTCGCTGTTCGACATATGCGAGCGCGACCAAGACATCCGGATCATTCGGAAACTTGGCCGCGGCGGAGCGCAACAAGGCTTCGGCCTCGGCTGCTTCGACGCCCTCTCCCACCAGAGATTGCCAAGCCAATGCTAAATCGCGCACATCCTTTTCCGTCTCGGCTGAGTCTGGGAAGGGGACCAGCCGTAGTTTGGCGGCCGGAAAGCCTCCATCCTGCTTTCCTTGTTTCACCGACAGCTCACGGTTCGGAATCCGGGGAATGCGATGATCAGTCACCTGGGTATGCGCAACATCTGTGCTCGCCGCAGCTGGCATGTGGCACGAAGTGCAGTCGAGCTGCGCGGCATGATGCTTAGCACCAAAGTCAGCCCCATGACAGGCGAGGCACTTTTTACGGAAGTAAGCGTCACGCTCTTCGGACGTTGGTTCATAGTGCGGATCATGGCAGCTAGTACATGACATATGATCGCCGGATTTTTGTTTACAGACGCTCTGCGCCATCGCTTCGACCTGGCTTACTCCTCCCAGGCCAGCCCCCTGGTCGCCTGCCGGGACGTAATATCGTACGTATTCGGTAAGAGACTCGCCCGGCCGAAATTCGTAGGTATGACGTCCCGGCCGCTCGATGGCAACTTTGCCCTCGAGATGGCACTGCATGCACACGGCGTCCCGAAGCTCCGGCGTGAGCTTCGCGGGATTCACGATGGCGCCGGATGCTGGACGATCAACATGCGCCCGCCCTGGACCATGGCAACGCTCACAGGTAACGCCGTTTTGAAGGAAAGGAGGGGTTGGATAACGATTTTCCGTTCCTTTCACCGGAGGCTGCATGCCGCTGACATGGCAGCGCAAGCAACTAGTGAACGCGGGCAGGTTGAGCGGCATTTCATGCGCATCCTGATACGCCGGCGCCATGTCCCAGCGGCGCTCATGGGTATACCAATTGATGGGCGATTCAAAGAGAAAGCCGTCCTCTGCGAACAGATAGCTCAAGCCGCGGCGTCCAGAGCCAATGTAATAGAGCAATTCGCGCTTACCGCGAACAGCGGGATCCCTGGGACGTTCGAAGTGCAGCCAGACGCGTCCAGCGTCGGAATCAATCCAATAATGGACGCCGGAGTTCGAATGGACAAAGTCTGCCGGAATCAGGTTTTGAATGGCCGGACCACTGGCGCGGGCCATCGGAGTAAGAACGTAGGACCGGGATATCTCCGCGTGACATTTGGCACAAGCTTCGTTGCCCACGTAAACGCGTTCGTTCGCCGCCGGCGGCAAAGTCCTCGGCTGCATGGCTTGTTTCGATTGCGACTGCCCGAGACCGCCGTCAGGCTGGAGGCTGACCCTTGGAGGGGATTGGGTCCATGCGGACAAACAGCCGAGCCATGCAAGAAGCAAAACCCGGCCGAGCCAATTCATTGAAGCGATCCTCAAGAACACTGCCCCGCCCCGAAATTAGATCACACAATTTCAAACCGGAGGGGCATTTTGACGATCACAGGCTGTCATCGTGCAAAGCATAAGTAATAAACATAAGTAATAAAATAAAAAGGAGGGAGTCTGAGACTCCCTCCGCAAAAAACGCCGCATGGC
>Ga0070712_100000194_pt1 | contig 33825 bp, 29 predicted proteins | sample LARL81metaG_FD_71396 | JGI IMG/M metagenome (GOLD analysis project Ga0070712, IMG submission 71396) | Corn, switchgrass and miscanthus rhizosphere microbial communities from Kellogg Biological Station, Michigan, USA - LAR L8-1 metaG | ecosystem: Host-associated > Plants > Roots > Rhizosphere ...
AGCATTAAAGTAGCGGAACGAGACAAAACGCAATCCATAGGCTTGGCCACAGGCCTCAAGCGCATTTTCGAAAGACAGCTTAGTAGCTCCATTGATGGGCAGACGTGGAGCTTTCTCCGTGATGGAGTTCAGGTATTCCATAGGTTGCACAGGTCGATAAAAGATAAACTTCCGCGCGCCTGAGTCTATGACCGCATGGAGTAGCGACAATCCATCTGCCACATTGTTCTGAAAATATTTTCGATTAGATACGGATTCGCTGACATAAGTATGCGCTGCAAAATACATGACAGCATCTACGCGCTGCAGCACAGAATTTAGTTTAGCGGCATCGGAGATGTCGCCGACGATCAGTTCAAAGCCTTCCGCCAAGATATTTTGTAACCTCTTCGGCGCAGCTTCCGGGCTGCGTGTGATCCGATATAGCCCGCCCCCCCGACAACCAGAACGCTCAATCGTTTTTTGTCGATCATCTGCCCATGATACTCAACCGGAATTTCCGTTTTGAACATCCTAAATTGGGCCAGAAGTTTCTGCTCGCTCGCGCCCATTGTCAAGAGTGAAAGGATTGAGTAAAAGGATTTGCCATAGTTTGGTGGAGCTGCCCCTGTCAGCGGGCGATTCGGGGGGCCAGCCTGACCATCTGGAGCGCCAGCAAATGTTGCAGTTATCACCTGGGGAGATTGACCAATGTTTTGCCCACACTTGCAACACCTTCTTCCTTGCCCGAACCCTTGGTAAACAGATTCCATTGCCGACTTTCGTCAGCAGCCGTCTATCCCGTCGGCACCGGCAACGTCACGATCCGACCCAGCATCGCTCCGAGCCGCCGCGGGTTCGGATGTCAACGCGCATGTTTCACCAGCCGTCCTCCGGTTTTCACCAGCCGTTGCTGCAAACTCGTCAGCGAGTGCCTCTCGATTGGCCGGGGCAGCGCCAGTCGCCGCCACAAATTGCCCAGGTTGGGGGCCAAGAGGCTCAGCGCCAGCGGTACCTCGTTGGAGCGGAAACGGTGACAGGAAAGACGAGTCATCTTGATCGGCTACAGTTATGCATGATCTTGAGCTTTTCAAACATATCTGGTTTCGACAGGCTTGACTTGTCTTTGGCAGGTATAACTCTTCAACTATGTTCCTATAGGAATGAATCTCAGGAAATGGAAGGAGTGCGCATCCAAGTCCACGTACAGTCCTGATCCCGCTAGCTCCACCCCGCGCCGTCGACCGTACTCTACATTCACTAAGGGATCGCTCACCTCCCAGTCCGGACTCGCGAGAGCATTCCAAGGGAGCTTAACCCAAGCCTGAGCGCGGTACGGCGAGAAGTTCACAACTTGCAGGTACTTTGCTCCTCGGACCTTCCAGCACCACCCCATTAGATTTTGGCAGCTCTGGTTATCGGCCCAGCCTTCTAGCTGGCATAGCTGCCATTCACCATTCTCAAGCTCAAAACTGCGAGCAATATCGAGAAGCTTCTGGTAGAAGTTTCTCAACTTATGGTCTGGAGACTCTTCCGGGCACCGGCCCAAATGCGCACTTAACTTGATCTTGGAACCTGAGAGCTGGCCGTTCTGCAAAAGCTTGGCGCCCGGTAAGGTCATGAGTGCTACAGCCGCAACCCGGTTTTGCTGCACTGAAAACACAGCTGCGGCACGCGGTTCGTCGTGATTTTCAAGAAAGCGGATCAGGTGACGCTGATAGTCCATCGGGGCGCTCAAATATTCCCGCATTGCCTGCGGCGTCCCCCCGACTAGCCGATCATAGAGTCGCTTGTCATAGCAGTAATCAAAGCCTTGCTGCATCAGTTCCCACTCGAGATCCCAATAGGCTTCCGCAACGAACAGAAACCCGGGATGAAGTTGCCGGATTCGTGGAATTATGTACTGCCAGTACTCGGTCGGCGGCGGCGGGCAAACCCGCCCCTCCCATGTGTGGGCAAAAATGCGATTAATAACGAGCATCGCTAAATCGCAACGGACACCATCACATTGCCCGGCGATTCCTTTCAGCGTATCGAGCGCCGCTAAGCGCAAGCCAGAATCGAAAGCATTAAGCTGTGCCGTGTCGGGCCATGGAGGAAAGTAGGGATCGTGGCCATGAGCGATTACGTTTTTGCCAGCGGGGAAAAAAGACTTGGGATTCCGCTGGTGCTCATCCCTTTCGCCCTGCACAAAATACTCTGGGTGCTCTCTGGTCCAGGGGTGATCGGGAGCGACATGGTTAGGAACGAAATCAAGCATCATACGCAAGCCGCGCGCAGCTAGTTGGCGCCGTGCCTCGGCAAGCCCGTCAGCACCTCCCAGTTCACTATCCACGCAGTAGTCGGCGATGGAATAGGGAGATCCCGAAACATCCTGCGGTGAAAAGTCCGAAAACAATCGCCGACCTTCGGCAAGCACGTTCGGATCGCCTAAAGATATTTGCTGGCCTGCTGCGCTTCGCCGCCAGACGCCCATTAGCCATACGCCGTCGGCGTGGGTTGCTGCCAACTCGTCCCATACAAAACCGGGAACACAATCGAGCTTCATCTTGCGGCAGTAACGCAATGTCAAGCCGCGTAGCCACGTCCAGGTGTTGATTTCAACTATCCAGGGTTGATTAGGCCAATCGTACATGGATACAAATGCCTTGGGCCATAGCATAGATCGACTGGAGTATGTGGGTCCAGCGCACAATGATGACCCGCCTCGCTGTAGGTAAAAAATGAGTAGAGTTAGGCAGATCCGCCGTTGCGGAGAACGAGTATCTTGCTTGCTTAGAGATGGTGACCTTACCAACAACATTCTTTGGCTAGGATGGCAGCGAGCTTGTCGACCTCAGATGAGATTCACACACAAGCCGGGCAGAACTGATGTTGGTTGCGTGCGGGCAAACAACGAGGACAACTTCGCGTATAACCTTGAGCGGCAGATTTTTTTACTTTGCGATGGAATGGGTGGCGAGGCAGCGGGTGAGGTCGCCAGCAGGTTGGCGGTCGACCAAATTCTGGCCTACCTCAGGAGTGATCCTTCGACTGTCGAGGTTCAAAGCCCAGGCCAAGGTACTCCTGAATCGGCACGCTTGCTATACACCGCTATTCGAGTAGCCAATCGATCGAGAGGGATATCTGCTTCACTCAGGTAACCCCAACAGATTGTGGTTTCGTTTTCGCCATCGCTTCCGGGTGAAAAATCCGATCAAGGGGAACAGGCTCACCGTCACCGCTTGCTGTGCGAGGCGGAAGAAGAGCTTGCCACGGCTCTTTGATCGCCGCCGGCTAAAACGGAACGTAAGCTCATCCAAATAGTAATCGAGATGCTTGTGGCTGACCGCGCCCTGATGGGTTCCCATCAGCCACCGTTTGAGGAGCGAGATTGAACTCGCGGCATTGATTCCGACGGAGTTTTTTTTCTTGCCGCGTAGAAATGTGATCTCAAGCTCGTAGCCTTTCTTCTCCAAAGGCAGCTAGCCGAGCCACCCGTCGGTGTGGATGACGCTCCTTGGTTCCACCGAGTCCTGCACGAGTCACCAGGCTTTGGGCGGAAGCATCCACAATCTGGCACAGGCGAATTCTGCCGATCCCCGGCCCATCCTCTTGAGCGGCAACAACAACTCGATAGCTGAGGTCTATCCGGTCGGATAGCAAGGCCGTTGAGCTGCGCCTTCGTACTTTGCTCGCCACGAAGGCCATTGCGGCCAAGTTTCTGCACCGGTTGGAGATACGCGAGGCGAGTAGCCCGGACGGCAAGAGGCGCACGAATGGCACCGCGTCTGCTCTCATGTGTGAGTGGAAGCGCGACAGCAGCACAACCAAGTTGAAGGGAGAAAATGATCGGCCATGTTTGACGTCAACTGTGGTACTACCAATCTTCTGGAGAGCCGCTCGCCGGCACTTGCCACCCCTCCGCCACGCGCGAGCGGCTTCCACCGACAAGGACGCATTTTCCTGCATACTCCGGAGCCGTTCTCATCGGCCGCGTTGTACGTCGAAGCCCTGTCCCGGTCGGTTACCGCGGAAGGAACTCCTATCCACATCGTGTGTCCCCAGAATCATCAGTGCCTGGAAAAATTCAACCGTAACCCCTTAATTACGATTCATCCTACCATTGCACGTTCCACCAATGGCCGGCACGGTTTTTTAGGGAAAGTGGTTGTCAACGTGCAATTTCTGCTTTCCTCATTGGCTGTCTTGTTTTGCGCTATCCGACGTGGTGACCTAGTGCACTTTCAATATAGCTTACACTTGCCTTTCGGCGCGCTCTTCTTTTTGTGCGCTCGGATTCGCGCTTGCAAGATTGTGTATACCGCTCACGATCCCTTACCCCACAAGTGGATAATGCCGAAGAGGCTGCGCTGGGTGGAGAGACGCGCGCTGGCATGGATGTATCGCGTCAGCGACACGATCATAGTTCATAATGAAGTGGGAAAGCGTACGATCCTGGAGCAGTTCGGCGAGAGTAGTGCAAAGGTGAAGGTGATCGCCCAAGGCCCCTATGAGCTTGGCGTGGGCACGCTAGCGATGCCCCAATCGGAGGATCTGGAAGTGCTTCTGTTCGGCGCGCTGCGCGCCAATAAGGGCGCTCACCTCGCCATTGATGCCATTCAGCAGCTTTATAAGGAGGAAGTCCCGATACGCCTCACGATTGCCGGAGCCGTTCTTAACCGAAACGAGCGGGACTACTGGGAACGCTGCCAGGAGTTGATTCGGAGATGCCCTCAGCCGATCCGCTTAGTCGAGGGTTTCATTCCCGACGAACAGCTTCCTGAACTGTTTGCCAGTTGCCATTGCTTTCTGCTCCCGTACACCCAATTCTTTTCGGATAGCGGTGTCGCATCTATAGCGCTGGCCAATGGACGGCCGGTCATTGGAACCAGAGCAGGAGGGCTCGGCGCCTTGCTCCAGGCTTCTAACGGTGGTCTGGTCATTGAGGAAGCTTCCGCGGACGCGATTGCCACCGCGTTGCGCCAGGCCGTTCTTCTGGGCGAGCAGCGACTGGACCAGTTCGGGCGGGAAGGCAGGGCTTGGATATTGCGAGAGTGCGGCTGGCCGAAAATCGCCTGCGAAACCCTCCAGGTGTACTCGGCCCACACTTCGCAGCACCAAGCGCCACCCCGATTACCTCGATTCCGTACCCGGGAAGGGCGACATCGTAATTCTCAAGCGTCGGTTTAACTAGCGTCCAGGCCGGAGTCCCCAAATGTCAAACCAGTCTTTGGGGACCCGGCCCCCGGACGCCCCTCGACAATAACCCAAAATGGCCCACTTGTGCTCCTCCCCCAAGACCCTGCTGAAAACACAATCTGACGCAGCGCAATGAGCTGGTGGGCAGATCGTCCCCGCCCGAGGCCGGGTTGGCGCGACGCAGCGGTGACCGGAATCCACCGAGGCTCCGCCTGAGACCGGCGAGAGATGTTCTTCAGGTTCTCACCTATATCTCGTGCTGGTTTGAGGCAAAGCCTCGTTTAGGATTTTTCATGATCAGGATTCTCGCCATCGCAATGCGCTCCGGCCGCACTATCGGAATGGTTTATCCCAGTAGGCTTTTGGATAACTCAGAAACCGATTCAGAGGGTGCACCTCCTACTCTCCTGTAATACATCGGGCCGCAAGCGTCGGCACCGCTTGGACTTACACATCGCAAGCAGGACTCATGAGAAAAGGCGCCGTCTGGCAGGCCTCTTGCTTCTGTCATGAGCGAGACAAGTTTGAAAGGACTACAGCAATCACGACCATGACTACAACGCTGAAAGATAATGTTTCGCAACTGCATCAGGCGCCACAGAGCCTACCGGCAGAGTTGGTAGGCGACGGACTGGAACAATCCGACAGGAAACGGCCCGGGCGGATTGTCATCCTTATCACGACCCTGACTTTCGGGGGTGCCGAAACGCAGGTCGTTCGCCTCGCCACTGAGCTGAAGATGAGAGGCTGGTCGGTTTGCGTAGTGTGCATGGTCAAACCAACCGCGTACATGAGTCAGTTGGAAGCGCAGCACATCCCGTTGCACGCGCTGGACATGAAACGAGGTGTACCAGACGTGAGGGCGGTATTCCGTCTCGCGTCCCTCATCCGCGACTTTCGACCGGATATCGTGCATTGCCATATGTTCCACGCGAACCTTTTGGGCCGTGTCACCAGGCTTTTCTGCCGGATACCGGCCTTGGTGTGCACTGCCCATAACTTTAGAGAGACGTCGGAACAAGACGGACCCACCTGGCACAAGGAACTCCTCTACCGCATCACGGACCCTTTGGCAGATAAAACCACGATCATCTGTAACGCTGCATTTGAGCGATACGTTCGCGTGGGTGCGGTGCCGCGTAGGAAGTTTCAGATGATTCCGAATGGTATCGACACCGATCACTTCATGCGCTCGAAAGAGCGGAGAAAGAACGCGCGCGCAGCGCTCGGCATTAGCTCCGAGTTCGTATGGCTCGCGGTCGGCCGATTGGTCAAACAAAAGGACTATCCGACACTTTTCCGCGCCCTTGAGCTGCTCAAGCATGAGCAATTTGTCCTTTTGCTTGCCGGCAACGGGCCCCTGGAAGAAAAGTTACGGGAAGAATGCAGGACGCGTGGATTGGAGAGACAGGTTCGTTTTTGTGGCGCCCGCGAAGACATCCTTGACCTCTACAGCGCTGCCGACGCTTTTGTGATGTCGTCCGAGTTTGAAGGTCTGTCGGCGGCCCTGCTGGAAGCGGCATCGACAGGCCTGCCGGCAGTGGTCACCGATGTGGGTGGTAATGCCGACGTCGTTATGGATGAAATCACAGGTTATATGGTGCCTCCGGCGGCGCCGAAACAACTGGCCACGGCCATGCATCGGCTGATGGCTCTCTCGCCAGAGCGCTTGCAGACGATGGGCGATGCCGCACGCCAGCTCTGTCACGAACAGTTTCGGATTGCAGCCGTGATGGATAAGTGGCTTGACCTTTATGCCACGATCCCGCGGCATGCTGAAGTCGTTCAGATCAAAACAGCAAGTCAAAGTCGCGATTCCCAAGCGAGAGGCCCGGAGCAATCGATTCACACTGAACCGCAATCCTGCTTGTCGATTCAGTCGGAGGTGACGCGATGAGCACTGCCCGTGCCAACTTCTCGGACCCACGCGGGAGCACCAACGCACTTCAAGCATCAGCCCAGGAATTCCAGGCGAGCCGTGGGCGGAAGCGTCCCGGTGCGCTGGTGATATCACTCGATTTCGAACTTCATTGGGGAGTTCGCGATTCCGCGCCCCTCGATGGCACCGAACAGGCCCGACTGCTGTCAGCGAGACGGATCGTCCCCCGTATGCTCGACCTATTCGAGGAGTTCTCAATTCACGCTACGTGGGCCACCGTCGGTCTTCTGTTTGCGCACTCCCGAACAGAGGTTGAAGCGTTAAAGCCCACCCGGCGGCCCAAGTACGGGGACAGCCGGTTGGATCCTTATCAGGAAACGCTTGGAGCGGGGGAGGCTGACGATCCCTTTCATTTTGCTCCCAGCCTGATTGCCGAGATAGCGAGCAGACCCGGTCAGGAGATCGCGTGTCACTCGTTTTCTCACTACTACGCCATGGAGCCGGGCCAAGCCGGCGAGGAGTTCGAAGCCGACCTGAGGAGTGCGGTGGCCATAGCAGCCCAGTCGGGTCATAGCTTACGTTCTTATGTCTTTCCGCGGAATGAAGTCAATCCTGAGTACCTTTCAATTCTGAAACGTTTTGGGATCCAGGCCTATCGTGGAACGGAGCCGGCCAAGATCAAGCAGGCGCGTTCGTTTGACGAGCAGCGGCGCCCGCATAGGCGGCTTGGTCGGCTCTTGGACACCTATCTGGACCTGTGCGGAAATCAGACGTGCCCATGGCCCCGAGACGGGAGACTTATCTCGGTCGCAGCCAGCCGATACCTGCGGCCTTACTCGCCTATTCTTCAGCCATTCGAAGCTTGGCGGCACGCGCGAATCGAACAAGCTATGAAGTACGCCGCCGAGCGGGGCGAAGTCTTCCATCTGTGGTGGCATCCCGAGGACTTCTCCTATCACTGCGACCAGAATCTCCGTTTTCTGCGCTCCGTGTTGAGGATCTTTGATAGCTATCGCGCCCGGCACGGAATGGTTTCCGTCGGCATGGCAGAGATAAACAGTCCCATACAGACTACTCAGCCCATGTGCATCTCGTAGTAATAGGAGCAAATATGAACTTGCTTAAGGCCATAGAAACTGAAATTGATAACGGCTCTTCCGCGACCGACCTCACCAGCGGTAAACCTCGAATCCTGTACCTCGTTACTCGAGCCGAGCGCGGAGGCGCCCAGACGCACGTGCTCGACCTGGCATGCTCCATGCGACCTGACTTCGAGGTTAGCGTTGCCACGGGAGAAGAAGGCTTCCTTACAGAAGCATGTCGCGAAAGAGCCATCCCTGTTTACGTATTGCCCCATTTGCAGCGGCAAGTCAGGCCAATTGAGGACGCTCGAGCTTTGGGGGAGATTTGGCAACTGATCCGGAAGCTGCGACCGGATCTTCTCCATCTACACACCTTCAAGGCTGGTTTTCTTGCCCGGCTCGCCGGTCGAATACTCGGCATTCCTTCCGTTTACACGATCCACGCCTGGCTTTATGGGACAGCGGCGGTATCGCGCTTCTCGAGTGCTCTGAGCGGCCCCTGCGAGCGCATGGCGGCGCGCTGGTGCGAACGCATTATTACGGTTTCCCGGGCTGGAGCGCGAGTCGTGCGCGGGCACCGAATCGGATCTCCTTCCAAGCTTGTCACCATTCACAATGGTCTCCCGGATTGCCCCGAACAGGCCCGACTCTCACCGACCGAAACGCCCGTGATCACAATGGTGGCGCGGTTTATCGAGGGCAAGGACCACGACCTTCTACTCCGTGCCTTTGCCCGCATTCCTAAAGGACCGCGGCTTCGCTTGGTAGGCGACGGTCCTACTCGAGCCAGCGTGGAAAGCCTGGCACGCGAACTTGGCATTCAGGAGCAAGTGGATTTCCTGGGCAATCGCGACGACGTTGCTTCGCTCCTCGCCACCTCAGATGTATTTGTTCTCGCGTCGCGATCCGAGATGCTTCCAATCAGCATCTTGGAGGCGATGAGGGCAGGGCTGCCAGTGATCGCCTCCGATGTCGGCGGGGTTCGAGAAGCCATTGCGCATAATGAAAACGGATTTCTAGTGCCTAGCGGTTCTGTCTCCGCTTTGGCGCAGGCATTGACCGATCTGACCAACGACTATGCGCTTCGCCTCCGTATGGGCCAGGCAGGGCGCCAGCGCTTTACCAATCAGTTCTTGAGCTCATTCATGCAAGAACGCACTCGCTGCATCTATTGGGACGTGCTGTTGAGCCTTGGCAGACCTTGGAGAAAACGCAATGCTGCGGCGCCGGCGTCCATGGCCCCGCCTGTAAACTGGCAAACCGCTTAATCAGGATGCATGTGTGTCGGAAAAACGGAAGCGCGCCACGACGCGGAGCAGCTCAGAAAAGGAAGGAAGAAAATGAATATTATGGCAACCACCACAACTCTGCCCCTCACAGCCGCATGCGACGAACCGATCGGCCTATTCCATTCAAGCGGTGAAGATATTCCGCCGGCCGCTCAGAGCGATCCGGCAGCTAAGAACCTTGTGTTACCCGGGCGGGCGCGATGTCTTGGCCCGTCTTTTGAGTCATTGAATATGGAAGCGCGGCAACCGCACCCTTGCCCGTCTTCTCTCGAAGGTGATGCCTTGTATGAGAGATATCGAGATTCGTTCCGACGCCCAGGTTGCGCGGGGGCTGTTCATTCATGGCACAGGCGTGGTCATCGAAGAAACAGCGATCATGGAAGACGATGTAGCTTTAGATCACGGGATGACACTGGCCGGCGCAGGCAAAGAGTAGGGCGCACACCACTTTACAATCGGCGACCACGCCATCATTGGAAGAGGTGCCAAGGGTTTTGGGAAACAGCACCCTGGACAAGAACCACCGTATCCGAACCCAGCACGGCGGGGTTGCGGGATATGCCTGACGGGCCCACTGTTGTTGGCGTTCCCCGGCGCATTGTTTTTCAGAATGGCAGGCAGGTCTTGGCTGATTCCGAGCTAGACGATGATCCTTTTTCCGATCAATGCCGACTTTGGCGCGAGGTGACGCAATATTGTCACGATGCGACACTGTGACCAGGTAAATCGCAGTTGAGTGGCAGCTTATCTTTGCGCTGTATTCCAAGGGGCGTTGGTCAGTGCGTCCTCTAGCCTTATCTATCGCCGCTTCGCCCATTTTGTTGGGGAGGTGATACCCGTTACAACGTTAAAATTATTCAGTCGCTTGTTTGTCGTACTCAGTCCGGCGGTCAACAAGAAAATTCATCAGCGCGTGGTGGGGCTAGCGCGCAAATGGCGTATGTCCCAAGGACGTAAGCAAGCTCCAAACCGCCAAATTCATGCTATCGTATTGCGATCTGGGGGTGGCCGAACTGTGCAGGAGGACAGCCCTGTAACAGAACCTCCCGTTCCCCTCCAAATTGAAGGTGGTGCTTTCCTTCGACTTCGTCGGGTAAGATCTTGAGCTTTCGACAGCACCGATCCTGATGACAGCGGGACACAAAAAGCTCGGCAAATACGATGTGCTGGACGTTATCGGCCGGGGTAGTACGAGTGTCATCTACAAGGCAGTTGATCCAGGCATCGGGCGAGTTGTGGCCATCAAGATGATGACCGGCGCTTTCCGGGAGAATCCCGAACTGCTGCAGCGCTTCTACCGGGAGGCACGATCGGCGGGCAAGCTCCAGCACCCCAATATCGTCACCATCTATGACCTGGGCGAACACGATGGAAACCCCTACTTGGTGATGGAGTTTCTGGAAGGGCAAAGTCTGGAAAATGTAATCCGCACCCATTCGCCCATCTCTCTGGAAGAAAAACTCGATATCGTAATTCAGGTTTGCGAAGGGGTGGGTTATGCCCACGAGCGTCAGATCATCCATCGCGATATTAAACCGGCGAATGTAATGTTTGTACAAGATCGCAGGGTAAAGATCGTCGATTTTGGCATCGCCCGTGTAGGCAACGACGGTATGACCCGTCCGGGACAGATAATGGGCAGTATCCACCACATCTCGCCGGAGCAGATCAATGTCGGTAATGTGGATGCCCGGAGCGACATTTTTTCTATCGGCGTCCTGCTTTACCAACTGCTCACAGCAAAATTACCTTTTGAAGGCAGGGACACGGGTGAGACTCTGATGAAGATTCTTCACGAACCGCCCCCGCCGCTACAACAATTTCTGATCGCTTACCCGCCTGAACTGGACGAGATCATCGATCGAGTACTTGCCAAAGATCGAGAGCTGCGCTTCCAGGCAGCCCAGGATCTGGCCTTTGAGCTTACACACATTCAAGAGAGACTCAGGCGCGAATGGGCCGCGGAATACCTGAAAGCCGCCGAGGAAGCGCGGACTGCCGGGCACCTAAGTCGTGCCAAGGAGCAGCTGCTGCAAGTTCTGAAGATTGATCGACAGGACGTGCGCGCCGCGCTGCCCCGCGAACTGAAGCAACAGATTCAGAAGCAACAACGCAGTGAGCAGGCGCGAGATTTGCAATCAGAGGCGGAGAAAGCAGTTACCCGAGGCGAATTAGGAGAGGCGCTGGACTACCTGGACCGAGCCGTAGAGCTCGACCAAGGCAATCTTAAGATTGTTGAGTTTCGCGATTCGGTTCGGAAAAACAAAGAGCGATCCGAAAGGTTGCGGGATTTGCTGCACCGAGCGGAAATGGCGCAGGATGCGGGTGACTTGGATGCGGCTTACCAAAACGTCGAAGAGGCATTGGCCATCGATGCAAGAAATATCGAAGCCCGTTTTTTACATGCCGCGGTTTCTCGTGAGATCGCCGAACGTGACAAGCAGCTTCAGCTGAAGAAGTTCATGGGAGAAGCACGGAAGCAAATTTCTTCCCGACATTTCACCGCAGCGCTGCAACCGTTGAAGCAAGCTGAGTCCATCGATCCCGCGGCTCCCGGCATCCAGGAGCTGATCAATCTAGCACTCAGTGTTCAACAGCAGAAAAAGAAACGACAAGCGCTTGAGCGCTTGACCAGCGAAATAGAAGACGCTCTCGACCGTGATGATTATGACACGGCTTGTGCCAAGGCTGATGAAGGGCTCCGCAGCTATCCCGACGACCGCCGACTAAAAAAGCTCAAGGCTGTAGCTGATAAGCAGCGTCCGGCCAGGGAGAAACGTAAGTACGTAGAGGAAAAGATCTCGGCCGCCCAAAAGTTGCTGGAGGAAAAAAAGCCGCAGCTAGCTTTCGCCTGCCTACGGGAGGCGCTCGAGAAATGTCCCAACGAAATGGCGTTGCAATCCATGCTGAAGCTAGTAAGCGACAGCTTGGAGCGGGAGCGTCTGGAACAAAAGAAGGCCGAGATCCGTCAGAAAGCGAAGGGTGCGATTCGACGTAGAGAATACAAAGAAGCCATACTTCTGCTCGAAGCAGCCCGTGAGGACACACTCTCGAGCGACTTCGATGATCTGTTGCAGTTTGCAGAAGAGGAAGCCTCCAATTACGAAAAACGCCAAAAAATTGATTTCGTGGCCGAGCAGGCACACAAGCTGAACTCGGAAGAGAAATACGCGGAAGCGATCCAACTGCTTGATACCACCTTGCAGGAGATTCCTGACCAGGAGCTCGAGATCATTCTCTGTGACATTCGGCGCCATGTGGGGGAATTCAATCGTCAAGTTCAAGAAGCGATCACCAATGCCAACCGGCTGTTGCGCCAGTACCGCTATGCCGAGGCGGTCAGGTTTTTGGAAGCTCATCCCTATGCTGAGTCCCCACAACTTCGCGACGCCCTGGCGGCCGTGCGACAGAAACAGCAGTTCTGTCACGCAGTCTCTCTTGCCAAAGAAGAGGTCCGCGACGCCATCGCCCGTTCAGAGCTGGACCAGGCAGAGATTCTGCGGCAAAAAAGCCGCGAGAAACTTGGCGACGTTGAGGATATTCGCTTATTAGAAAAAGAGATTCAGGCCAAGCGGCGAGAAATTGCCAAGGCCAAATTGGAGACGGCCTTACGTGACGTTCGGGTACTGTTGCTGGTCCGATCTTTTGAATCTGCTCAAAGCGTTCTTGAAACAGTTGCCGAACTGGTTGCCTATGTTGAAGATGAGCTTGTGCAGCAGTTTGATGCCTTTCTAGAGGCTGCACGCTCCGGAGCCGCCCAACGTCATGCGGTTCCCCAGCAACAGTCACGAGAGGAAAAGTCAGTCGTCAGTTCGGAAGGAACAACGAAGGGCCCAGCATTATTGCCCGCCTTGGAATCGACTCAGATCATCGATCTAGACGATCAAACGCAATTAGCGGATCCGGGCCAGTTGGAAGCCATGCTGGGCGAGGTAACTGTTGTCGCCGATCACTATCCCGACGACACCAAAGTGCAAACGGCCATTGAGAAGATAAAAAACAAAATCACGTCGCGAATAACCGTAATCCGACAAGCGTGATTGCCGCAAGCACAGCAGGCTGAAATCCGCGCAGTTCCTGGCGACTCGGTCGCCGAAACGATGGTGCAGGACATCGTCGAAGCGGAAGGAGCACCTGAACCTGATCTCGCCGTAGACGTACAAATTGAACGTAGTAGCATTCCGCCAGTGCTACTGAACCGGCATGTCGGCGACAACCCTCTGTCAGCAGTAGCGGGATTACTGGTAACCGTTTGAGCGCGGGTGAAAATCTGGATATGGCTACGGCTGCACCTCCCGGTCAGGAAGAAGCACCCGCAGAGCTCGAAGGTTTGGCAGTGAAGGCTGGGTCAGATGAACCCTCCCGCGGCTGCTATTTCTACTCATCCGATTCGGCAGCCGTGCCCGATGGTCGACCAACGGTAGCCCTTTCCACCCTACTGACCGCGCAGGCGCGAGGTAATTCCCTGCGCCATTCATCAATTAAGTTGGCCACCAAGCTTGTCACCCCGCGTGCAGCGCGGCAGCCGCCGGATCTCTCTTTCCAGAACTACTGCGACCCCCAACCGCAATTCATGCACATTGTGGTAAGGGCCACGATGGCAGCCATCCTCCCGGTTGTCAGCAAACGCATGGTCATACCCTTTCTCGAAGGGACGGTCAAAATTGTCATCCTCACGGCTATATGCCGTTTAGTGACGCCCGAAAAGGCGAAACATTATTGCATCAAGTTTGACAACTCGAACCACATTTTTTGTTGCGGGGTGACCTGGCGAGGGGAAGTCCGGGCATGAAGTTGATGCGCCTACCCGGCAATTTCGAGTACAATTTCGACTTTTGTAGTTCGAGATGACAATCGCGGCTGTTCGCTCTTGGGGGGTGACCTTTGGCCGATCGCAAGCAGCGGATTGCCCGCCCACGCAAAGCGAAGCCGGTGCCCCGTTCGCAAGAACATTCCCGCCTGGCTGAAACCTATGTCGGTGCGGAGTCACCTTGGCGCAAATGGGGGCCTTACGTCAGCGATCGATCTTGGGGAGGCGTGCGCGAGGACTATAGTGCAGATGGGGATGCCTGGCGCTTTTGCACCCATGACCACGCCCGGAGCAAGGCCTATCGCTGGGGCGAAGACGGCATTGCAGGTATTTGCGACCGTTACCAGTTGCTCGTCTTTGCGCTCGCGGTTTGGAATGGCCGCGATCCTTTCCTCAAGGAACGCATGTTCGGGCTTAGTCCCAACGAAGGAAATCACGGCGAGGACGTCAAGGACTATTGGTTCCACTTCGACAACACGCCAACCCACAGCTACATGCGCATGCTCTACAAATACTCGCAGGGTGAATTTCCATATCGACGGCTCATTGAAGAGAACCAAAGACGAACAGGCCAACCCGAGTTCGAACTTCTCGATACCGGGATCTTCGACGATGATTGCTATTTCGACGTCTTTATCGAGTACGCGAAGAAATCTCCGGAAGACATCTGCATCCGGATCGAGGCCTTTAACCGTGGCCCTGATCCTGCTGAACTTCACCTTCTGCCGCATCTCTGGTTCCGGAACACGTGGAGTTGGACCTATCCTCGGAGCAGCGAGCCCATAATCAAACCTGGAGACCGTGGGAAAGAATATGTCACGTTAGTAGCGGATGATTCCACCGCCAAACCTCTCCAGAATATTCAGCTGCAGTATGCGCTTGGGCGCAGATATTTATACGCACAGGGTGGTGGTGAACTGCTCTTTACTGATAATGAGACAAACGCTTCGTTGCTGTACGGTCCATCTGCGCTCAACTGCTCTCCTTATGTAAAGGACGCGTTTCATCGCTATATTGTTAACAGTGAGCAGTGCGTGAACCCAGAAAAATCAGGCACCAAGTCCTGCGTGCATTATCAGTGGGATGTCCCTGCCGGGGGTTCGGTTGTCCTCCGCTTGCGATTGACCGAGCAGGAAACTGCTACCCCACTCCGTGATGTAGATAAGGTGGTTGAGCAGCGAAGGAAGGAAGCGGACGAGTTCTATGAGTGCATTCACCCTCCAAATGCGACCGCGGAAGAGAAGATGATCCAGCGCCGGGCATTTGCAGGTCTGTTGTGGAGTAAGCAGATTTACCTTTTTGACGTAAATCGCTGGCTAGAAGGCGACAGCATTCCACCACCCGAGGCACACAAGAGAATTCGCAACATTCATTGGCGTCATTTGAATTCCATGCGTGTGGTCACCATGCCAGACAAGTGGGAATTTCCTTGGTTCGCCGCATGGGACCTGGCCTTTCAGTGCACCACGTTGTCACTGGTCGATCCCGAATTCGCCAAGGAAAATCTTCTGGCTTTGCTCTTCGAGCAGTTCCAACATCCTAACGGCCAGATCCCCGCGTGCGAATGGGAATTTTCGGATCTCAATCCGCCGGTTCATGCGTGGGCTGCATGGCGGGTCTACCAGAATGAAAAAGTTGCAACTGGTAAAGGTGACCGCGCCTTCCTGGAAAAATGTCTTCACAAATTGCTGATGAATTTCGCATGGTGGGTGAACCGGGTCGATAGAACCGGCAACAATGTTTTTGAGGGCGGTTTCCTCGGGATGGACAACATCACTGTTAAAGATCGGAGCGAGAAATTTGCTGGGGGCGCCGTCCTAGAGCAATCGGACGGCACCGGCTGGATGGGCTTTTTCTGCCTTTATATGATGCGCGCCTGCCTCGAGCTGGCGAATTCCGATCGTGCCTATGAGTTGCTCGCAACTAAGTTCTTCGAACATTTCATCTATATCGGTGCCGCGATGAAAAAAATGGGTGGCCGAGATTACCAACTCTGGGATGAACAGGACGGATTTTTCTACGATATCCTTCGCTTGCCCGATGGGAACTTCAAGAAATTCCGCGTCCGCTCCATGGTGGGATTGATTCCGCTGTACGCTGTCGAAGTTCTCAATCGGGAAGATCTTGATCCCAATCCGGAATTTTTCGGCAATGTGGAATGGTTCATCAAAAACCGGCCCGATTTAGTCGGCAATGCCTGCTACTCGGTTAAGGGGCAACGCTACGTTCTCTCGATTGCCGATTCCGGCCAGTTTGCGCGCGTGCTCGAATATGTGTGGAATCCTGACGAGTTCCTGTCCCCACATGGAGTTCGCAGCATTTCCAAGTACCATGAGCAACACCCATTTGGTTTCGGAGGCGAAAGTGTGGGCTATGAGCCCGGCGAATCCGCGGTCCGGATTAAAGGTGGCAACTCCAATTGGCGAGGGCCGGTATGGTTTCCCACGAATTATCTGCTCATCCGGACGCTGGTGAAATTCAGTTATGCCCTGGGCCCCGATTTTGCTGTGCGTACAAAAGCAAGCGACGGTGAGTTCGTCACTCCCCTCGCAATCGCAGCTGAGCTCGCCGATCGTTTGATCGGAATCTTTCGCAGGAACGAAAATGGCCAACGCGCGTGCTTCGGGAATTACCGGAAATTTCAGGAAGATCCCCATTGGCGAGATCATTTGCTCTTCAATGAGTATTTCCACGGAGATAAGGGAGCGGGCCTTGGCGCGAGTCACCAGACTGGTTGGACCAGCCTGGTTGCCAATCTCATCCAGGAGTGGCGGCAACCCGCTAAGGGACGAAGTTCTAATAGGTCTAAGCCCATGAAGTGTTAGGTTGAAAGTGTCTGCGAATTTTGCAGTCGGAGCTGTTGCTAGCAGCTGAAAATGTCCGGTTTCAAAGTTGTGCCCTCGCCGATTGGGCCGGTGGTTTTGGGGGAAAGGCTTACAGGGGAAGGGGGCAGGCTGATGTGCACCCTTCTCAGTTCTGTAGAGGGCTTCGCCGACAAAGGCGTGCCGGTCGCGTCATAGCGACCCAGACGGTGCGGTCCGTAGCTGAGACTCAAAGTTCCGTCCAGGTGTTGATGCGCCGTGACACTGCAGCCCGAGAGCGTGCCGCTCTTCACCGCTTCGATCTGTAGGTCAGATTCTGCAAGCGGACCGTGTTGTCAAGGTTCACGGTGCGCTCGAACTGGAGCGAGAAGACGGTGCAAATCGTGAGTCGAAACCGGAACAAATGCGCTCCCTCGCTCTGCCGCCGCGACCTGAAAGCGACGTTTCATGAATATGTTTCCGCCGGTCTCTCTGCTGAAGAAGCATTATTTCTGGCGAGGTCGTGGAGCGGAAAGCGGAATTATGTTGGTTCTAAAACAGGGGAGGTAGGTTCCGGCCGAGTCGGTCGGTCCAACCCGCGCGGGAGGACAGGAGAAAGTCACGCCGGAACCGATGAGCCTCCAGGGCGATTTCCCAGAAACTTGTACGCCTGTGCGGTTACACAAACAACCTCTACGCGCTAATGCGGCCAGGGGCACGCGCCGCGAGAGACAGGACGGTTTGCGGCAGCCCAACACGCTCCCACTCACGCAAGTTCATCGTGCTCGCCGCGTCTTTCGTGAAGATCAGGCGGCCTTCCGAGCCGAGGTCGATTTGGATGAAATCGCCCAGTTTCACCTGACCGGTCGAAACGAGGTTGGCAAGCGGAAACACGAGATTCTTCTCGATGGCTGGTTTCAGATGCCGAGCTCCGTCGAGCACGCGCTTTCGTGGCCCGCACAAATCGGGTCGCGTGCATCAGCAATCTTTGCTGGTGCATTCTGAAGTGGTCCCTGGTGGAGGGCTGCGACCGCGTTGTCGTCATTAGCATAGATTTCAAATATGGTGCGTAGATTTGTTCGTCGAAGCACGTCGGTGACATACTGGTTGGGCGCGACTAGCTTAAGGTCGCCAGCGCGATTTCGTGCCGAGACAAGAAGCCCTATCAGAACGCCGATTCCGCCACTGTCGATGTAATCCACCTCGCTCAAACTCACCACAACGTTCGGCGAACCCAATAACGCACTGCCTACCCTTTCGCGCAAGACGGCGCACTCATCACCGAATACAAGCCGACCTCGACAACGGAAGATGAACGTGTTTCCACATACTTGGGTGTGTACACTTAGGCCCCTTGCGGTGGCTCGGAAGGATAGGTTCTGATGATCAGTCATTAAGCTGGGCTTACCCATATCTGTATTAGCAGCCATGATGTTGTTCTCCTTCAGTGCTTAACTCGGGTTGAAGATCGCTTTCGCATCCGCTATCTGGCTGAAACGCAAACGAAGTACGTCATTCAACAGACTTCCGCATTCTTAGGCGCACTTCGGACAGCTAGGTAACGAAGAGAGCAACGGCTTTATACGACTCTATTGTCCAGAACATAAGGTTTGTGGTCGGAGTCGTGCGCCACATGCACCTCGACTACGCCCTGACCTCGCCGGTAGAGCAGCCAAGTGTTAGGGTATTGTTCTTCGCGGCTCGGCTGATCGTTGCTGACGACTATCATTAGATCGGTTGCCATCGTCGTGCTCTCCCTTCCTGGGTCTGGTCCTTTGTTTTCCCGCCTAGCAATTTGCAAGAACCGTGCCAAAGAAAGGCAGCGGAGGATTTGCACTTGCGGCAATCGTGGCATGACACCAGGTAGAGGTTGCTAGACGAAGGGAAGCACATGTGGACAAGCATGTTTTCAAGGCGCCTGCCCTCTCTCAAACATCGTCCTACCCAGCCTTGATGAGTGCGCGGAGCGCTCGCTGCGCAACGACACACGCCCTGCTCCTTTATCCGAATGACTAATCCGATCTATCCGAATGAATAACCCGATCGAATAGACTGCGGATTATGCGTGTGGCGACTGCCCCGCTGTCAATCAGCGCGTGACACCTTCCACCTTGGGAAGCGGCCACTCGGCCTTTTCTGTAAACCCACTGTTATTTTCAGTGACTTTAAGGCTCAGACCATTCGCAACTAACGGTTTGGCATTTGACGTGCCTTACCCGTGGTTCGAGAGGTGAGCACCATGACAACGCAACTGAGCCAGATTACAGATCAAAAAGTAGAAGCTGAACTGGATAGCCTCACCTACTGCGCTTATCTGTTAACGCTGAATCCGGCGCTGGCGATGTCAATTGTGAGAGCGGCCATCGATGCCGGCCTCGAGGAGGCCAGCACACAACCCGGTCTGCTGCGACGCACCGTCGAACTCTCATTACGGCAACTCAGGAGGGAGTTTCCCGTGGGATGGGATGGCGAAAGTTCCACTTATGAAATGGCTTTGTACGGACACCCCGAGGTGACCGATTCCAAGCCGTTCTTGGAGTGGAAAAAGGATATGATCGGCAACCCGATTTTTTTACTTGATGCGACTCCCCGTATTGCCTTTGTCCTACATAACATGCTCGGTTACAAGGTCAAAGAGGCCGCGGAGATGGTGCAGATCAGCGAAAAAGAATATCGAGTGCAATTGCGGAAGGCTTACATGCAATTGCTGGCATTGCAGGTTAGCCCGGACCTTGCAGGTGATGTCCTTGGCCAGACCGCACTGGCATAGCATGGCACCGGTAGGTTGTCAGGCGAAGCGATGGGGCACAAAGGCATGGCCCTTCTGTGCCGCCGAAGGCTGAAAACCGCGATTGAAGGCCGCGATGTAATGTTCTCGCAAGAACCGGTTGGCCGCTTCCAGGGTGTGGATTTGGCTACTTCGTCAATGAACGTGCGAACGGCAGTCGCGACTGGGGCACTTTCGAAGGCAAAGTAGCTGCGAGCCAAGATGGCACAACGATCGAAGGCACATCCCGGTTGTCGGATGGGACCGGAAAGTTGGCGGGGGCGAGCGGCCAGGGCACTTACAAGACCCGCTTGACCTCGCCGACCGAGTTAGAATGCCGATGGCATGGCCGCTATGAACTTGCCGTCTCCGCCCAAGCCGCATGACGAAGAGAGTGAAGGCGGGCTGTTCGTGCCCAGCGTAGGGCGAGTGTGCACTATTAGATGGGCGAAAAAGTTAACCGACGGCACTACTTTGCCGCTTTGATCTGCCATTCGCGCCCGGGCGGTGGCGGCGAAAAACGGTCGTGTGACCCCACGAGCTCGCGCGGGACTCACTTTCTCGCGAGCTCGATCACGGGAATTTCGGGAGGACAGTTGTATCGGACCGGGACAAGCGAGCAACCCACCCCTGCGCTTGTATGTCCCAGCATGCGATCGTGTCGCCACTCGCCTTGGGCATAAGCTCTAGGACAATCGGCATTCTGAAAAACCTCGCCGATAACAGGCAATCGGATCTGTCCGGCGTGAGTGTGACCGCACATGTAGAGTCGGATTTCGCTTCTCGCAGCTTCCTCGAAGATCTCTGGCGTATGGGCGAGCAGAACCTTAAACCCATCCTCCGGCACACCTTCTAACGCCCCCTCCAAGTCGTCACAGCCATAGCCATGCGGGTCGTCGACACCGATCACATAAATCGACTCGTCTCCCCGGGAGATTTCGGCTGCTTCGTTGATCAGCATCCGTACACCGAGGTTCTCAAGTTCTATCGCAATTTGGGATTCGTCGTGATTGCCAAGGATACCCAGAACACTTTGCTCGGTACGGATGGCGGAAAGAATCGTTCGCAGGCCCGGATAGACTCCGTCACACGGGCCTTGAGCTTTGAAGCGGTAGTCTCCTGTCATGACGCACAAATCGACGTCCAGGGGCGCAACGAGGTCCGCTACGACCTCAGCCAGGCCCTCTAAGCCGTCGATGTGCAGGTCTGCAAGGTGTAGGATTCGGAAGCCGTCAAAGCTTGGCGGCAAGTCCTCAAATTCAAGTCGCACGTCGCGCACGATTGGGCGGAGAGCGTTGCGGACACCTCGCGAGTAGAGCCTCGTGGCCTTCAGGAAAGTGTTCAGGACTGGCCCCGCAATGTGATGAGCATGCTTCCATTTGTGTCTGTGGATTGCAGCTTCAATTGCTTTGCGCCTGGATAGACGACCTTCCAAGTCGCGTGTCACTTCGTACCCAACACTCAGCATGGTCATAACTCCTTTACACCTTTTCCCATAGTCGGGTTAACATGCTCGTCGACATCAACCAGCTCACAAGGTTTCTTGACTGCAGGCTGCGTGCCACAACGGCATGCCGCCTTGAGAACTTTTCTCAACGGCTGGTAACTCGTTTGCTATCCGAGTGCTAAGCCCAATCATCTGTGGCATGAGGAGAATTTGCGGTATGGCTGCGAGGGGACATTGCTCTAACCAAACGGTTGAGTCACACAATCCTTCTGCTTAGTTCCTCAGGCTTTTTGGGCAAAACCAAACTGGTTGCTTCCAGCCCAGCGACTTCCTTGTGCGGAGATTGACCGTTAGACTTTGGGTGAATCGTCGGAAGACGGTGACAACATTGACTTATAGCGTGTGGACTGCGGTGCGAGCACCCGCCAAACAGGAAATCGAAAACACGCCCACGAGCTGCAAGTGCAACTATCCCTTCTGACATGCCACTTGCGATAAAAGCGTTGAACGTCTCGAACACAAAAGCAAAAGGTGAAGGAATTATGACTTTCAATCTGGTGGAACGACGCGGAAGGTCAGCATAGCCCTCGGCAACGACGAGGCACTAGTAAGGCGATGACATCATGACTGCCAATCCCAGTATCGCTAATCTCAGCATTCCAGATACCGAAAGTGACGCATGGCGGCTTCAGTGCGGTAAGTGGAATCAGCGAGCAAGCCTAACCTATTTCCGTCAGCCCGTCGTGCTCTGCTGCCCCCAAACGGTGATAACTCCGAGGATCGGCATTGTACCAGTGAAGCAGGCGTCTTCCGGCTGGACATCACTCTATTGACTGAGCCTCGGTGTGACCTTGGCCAAGGTATTCGAATTGTGGACTAGTAGGTCTCCGTGTCTGCCCAAAAGGCTATCCTGGTCTCACCATTTCAGACATAGACCGTATCTTTGTGGATAAAGTGAAGTGGATCGATCCGCAGCCGGAAACTCGGCTGATCCCTTTCCTACATCCAGCTAGTCTGCGAGTTCCGCGTGCCAAGGGGAAACATCTCGCAGTGCACTATCTTCTGGCAATCCACCTTGCGAGCTAGTGCGGTGTCGTGAGGACAGTCGTTGGGCAGGGTGCTGTACTGCATGCAGCTGTGCTGGACCGCCCGACGCGGGAGGGCTGGTTATGTTTGTTCGTAAGGTCTCGGTTCGCCGCGGTCGATGTGCGGATTGTGGAACGGCGATATGTGCCGAATGTCGCTTCGAGTGGTGCGGTGATTCGTTCTGCGTCTCCTGCTACGACTATCAGAGGACGCGTTCGTAAGCCCGTCCAGCCTGAACGTTATCTTCCAGTTCGTACCGAACCGGCTGACGGCTGGTCGCGATCAACGCTTCCGTTTATCGCACCGGGCAGTCTTTGCCCATTCTGCAAGATGGCGGGGATCGAAACGAACCTGATTACCGATTTTGAAAGATGGGATGCGGTCAGCCCTAGCCATTCGTCGCCTTCTCGCTATTCTTGCGATCTATCCCCAACCGGGTTCACCGTACGGAGAAGCGAGACCTGAGCTTAGGTGCTTAAGATGTATTTCGGAGGTAGTGGTCTAGGGTAGTCCTTCGGTAGCGCCGTCCCGAACACTCGCAAGTCCTCAGGCCGGTCAAAATTCCATTCGATGGTGCTATCCACTCGTGATTGATGTTGGCTACCTCGGCCGCGGAGTAGTCGCGAACCCTGGCAAACGCAATGCGGTTAAGCTTCTGTCGAGGGTCCGGCCCTCGGCTAGATCCGCACGGTTCTGCACGCGAAACTCGCACGGGCAGTCTTTGATCTACCCGTGCATTTCGATGGCGGCGTCATAGTGGATTTTATAGAGGTCACTGGGAGGCTGTAGTAGTCCGTTTGCCAACGTAAGGTTGGACTCACCTCATGTATCCGGAAAAACTTCAAGAATTTCATTCTGCTCTCGCAATCGGCGGGCTAAAATCACTGCTAGTGATCGATAAAACCGCGACGCCATGTTCGGAAACTGTTCGAACAGATCACCTAAGCCGGACCATTCGATCGCGTAAGCTTTCACTTCTTCTTCGGCAGTTACCGTTGCGCTAGCGACATTGTTTTCCAGGAATCCCATTTCGCCGGAGATCTGTCCTGGCCCAATCTGGGCGATTCTCGCTTTGAAATCACCTTCTATCCTTGCGGTGCCTTTGACCAACACATAAACCATCTTAGTCTGCTTTCCCTTCTGGATCAGGATCTCATCCTTCTGAAAGGTCACCTCTTTGGCCCGGTCGATAAACAGGGCCCAGTCGTTCGGCGTCAGGTATTCGAGACGATTCTGCGCCGTCTGCAAGATTGACAAAAGCTGTTCTTGGGCACGTCCAGTGGGCTGGGGCATGGTGTAGTGAGTCAATTCCGAGTTTCCTCGACTCACGATTGGTGAACCGGCTCGACGCCGGTGAAGGGACCTCGGCTTGTCATGCGCGATGACGCAGTCGCCGAAATCCTGGAGCAGTCCGACTGGTGCCAAGCCGGCATTTCCTTTTTGGACTCCCCAGCAGTCGACATTGTACACCCAGTTGCCTCCTTTCGCGTCAATCTGGTGCGGTTTCGGTACTGCCCTAATTTGGGCCAGTAAGTCGACAGCGCGGGCACCCATCCGGTCTGACACCATTTTGCGGAATTCCTGTATATCATCAGAAGATCTGGGTCGCGGATTTTGCGTGGTTTTTATGAGCAAAGGGCGCGCTCCCAGCCCGCCATTTGTGACAGACTGGGTGGCGTAGAAGGAGAGATCCACGAATCTCTGTTGATGGCACACGGGTTAGCTTGCTATCTCATTGAAGGGTAAGGCACACAGAATTGTTGGAATTGTTGCGGAAGAGGAACTCGATCTTCCGCCACAAGTTCCGCAGGCAGTGAGAACTTCGTAGAGGGCTAGCGCTTTTCTTTCTGGATCGGCCTCATCTTTGAAGAAGTGCGCGAGCATATCGAGCGCTGCCTGGTGACCGTAGCCGCCATCGGCCAGCATAATGACGTTGGGGATGTGCCTTGTCGTTGAAATCCAAACCCAGTTGCGAAGTATCAATGTCCCCACTTGGCAGCGTAGTTCCACCCTGGTGATATGGGATCGGGACCAGCGCGGCAGTGCCGACGGCGAATCGGGCTTGCAGGATTGAGTTGCACAGCCACACGAAAATCTATTTTTAGCTGACGATTATTTACGATGCGGCGGAGAAGTTCGGTGGTCTGGTCCGGATCAACTCTTACTCTTTGATAGAGATGTTTTTCCTCAAGTAGATGCCTTAACTTAGGGCGATCTCCTCATCCAGTTGATGGATGAACGCCGCCACAGCTTCATTCAAAGTGAGAAGTTCGTCGGCCATCCTAGCATCTCTTGTCCGGAAAATCCGGACAGCCTAGTTGTTCACTGTCAGTGCAGAATCCATTCAATTGGTGTCTAGTCTCTGGCGTCCGGCATTTGGACCTTGGTTCGTGGCAACCACGGTGACTGGCGCTTGCAAGGTGAAATTCAGCACCGTTTCTGACGGCAGCTTGATCTGTTGGCCCTTGGTGGCTGCTTGAACAATGCCACCGATGCCGCCGCCCGCTGCTCCGATAGCGGCACCTTTGCCACCGCCGAGCGCTCCAATCAAAGCTCCGATTCCCGCACCCGCGCCGACCTTCTCGGCCGTGTTCTTGCCGCGGGAGCGGCCTTGCTGCTTGTACTGATCAGTTTGGATATTGTAGGTCTGGCCGCCGGAGTTGATGATGTCCAGCTGCAAAATGACTCGCGACTGACCGGCGAATCTGCCCGCACTCTCTACGTCCACGAGATACCCCCGAACGTCACTACCGGACGGAACCACGGTTTCGCCGTTTAGCGTGATCGGATTGTTGAGCGTGGCATGAAATATATCGCTAACTTGGTTCTTCTCGCTATCGATAGGTTCTACTAATCGAACCACCAGAGCCGTACCCTGCGGGATCGTAACTTTTTGTGGTGACGGAGGTGGAGGCGGAGCGACCGGTTGTGGTGGCGGAGGTGGAGGCGGAGCGACCGGCGCGGATGGTGGCGCAGGCGCCACAGTCGGGGTTATGGTGGGCGGCGGAGTCTGTGCCACTTCCTGCGGAGACCCTGAAGCGGAATCATCCCCGTGTTTGCGCGATTTCTTCTGGTGGTGAGAGACCGGTTTAGGTTCTTCGGCGGGCGGCGGTGCTGTCTGCGTGCTCGGTGCTGGTGGTGTCGAAGACGCGACTTGCAAATTGTTCACAACTTGCTTCACACCCAGCTCGGAAGACGCGTACCGGGCCGCGGCCTCGCGCTGCGTATGGTTGTCGACAACTCCTGAGAGTGTCACCGAACCATTGGCGGATTGCACCGCGAGTTGCTTGCCCTGTAGACCAGAATCGGCTCTAATCTTGGCCTGGATATGGTTGGCAATTTGCGCATCGTTCGGAGCTTTTAGACAGCCCACCGCGACGCTGAAAGCGATCAAAAGCAGAACCGCACGTACGTAGAGAGACCCTCTCGACTCCATAACAAAGTGCTCCTCGTGGTGTGAACCCAGTCATGGGCATGATCTCGCTCCGAAAAGCGGACGGCCCGCTAGTTTACGCTGACATTCCAGTTTGTCGGCGTATCGAACTGGTTGATGAGCGCAATATTGGGTGGGGGATTGTTTGCCCCCGCTCCCAATCAAGCCCGGCTTTTTTGAATTCTAGTGCTGCCGAGTTATCCTCCATTAGCGCCCTAGGGCGACGCCGAATCAATCAATCTGCGCGGTTAACATCCGTACCCCGACACACCGCGAACACAGCACGCGAATAACCACACTGCTATGGTGTTCTGCCATTACGTTTGCAAAACTCAATCCCAAAACTCAATCCTTTTGAAAGAACGTAGGCAGCTCAGCAAACAGGGTGGCCTGCCGAACCGCACTCGACAGTCTGCGGGCTTTGCACTCACTAATCAGATAGACGACACGCCAAATGGATTGGGGAAGTGCATGGAATCTGCTCTCGGAGCAGGGCGGCTTCGCGAGCTGCAGTGACTAGTTCGGATGGAACCGTCACTCCCAGCAGTGGCCCATCATTGACCCGAGCAACCGGACTTCAACCTGGTGGTGCCACGGAAGGCATGACCCCAGCCGATCGGCGAACAGCAAGTTGTTAGAAGGCCTAAATCGATTCAGAAGGTCTGGGTTTTCAATGCCGTGCTGTTCGGCATCCGAAAACTGTGGCGACTGGTCGGCGCTGTCCGTAAGGTCGAGTTCAAACCATTACATTTTAGGCGAACACGGAAAATGTCTGGTTCACTTGTTCCGTGACCGCTGGCTACGAACGTTCTCGCCTTCCAGATATTGCAAAGTAGTTTCCAGACTAGAGTGCCCCAACCTGCGCTGGGTTGTGCGTGCATCCACCCCGGCCTTGTGCTGGAGCGTTGCGTACGATTTCCTAAACTTGCGCAATTCGAAATTTCCAACCAAGCCAGCACGCGTAGCCACCGCTTTCAACTGCCGCAACATTTGGCCTTTCGGCTTGCCACTGGGCGTTGGGAATATCAACTTGCCCGTGGAATGTAGCAACCGCTGCTTAAGCGCAGCGGCCAGGAAATCTGGAATCGGAATTTCGCGTTCTTCGCTGTTTTTCGGCATGAACAATCTTGTCTGCCGGATGTGAAATAAGTTGCCGACAAAGTCCCAGCGCGTCGTACTCGGCATACATCACTTCCTGCTCCCGCGAACCGGTGCAAAGGTAGAATTGAAACATGAGCCATTCTTCTCGTGACGCCGCCGCGAACGAAGCTTTTGAGTTCGTCCTCCCTATAGCTTTGGACAATTTTTTCGGTGTATCGAACCTGCGCCTCTTTAACCATTTTCCTTGACTTCCTTGGCGCCGCTTGCTCGCAGCATCGCTCCCACTTCAGAAATCCTGCTGTATATCGTACGGTTGCCCACGCCAGTTTTGCGCAAGTAGGCCACGAAATTCACAAGGTCTTGCTGGTTCACCTTCTTTCACTGGATCATGCCAATCCACGAGGACGTCCTAAGCAGCGAGAACTCGATAACCCCTCTTCTTATTTATGCAAGTTATTTATGTCTCAGTAGACTAGCGCCCGACGCGGTAAAATAGCGGCTACCGAGCGGCTACCTTTTAGGGTGAAAACTAAGGGTTATCCGGCGGTAAATGAACTGGCTAGTACCTTGGCCCTTTCGTTCTAACGCGGCTTAGAATCCCTCCCTCTATTCCAAAGGTCTTAAGGGACAAAAAATCGGGTACCTTCTCGCGGGTACCTCAATTCCTGATTTTTCCTGATTCTGAGTATTAGCCACTGGAGGCCCAAAGTGGCTAATCACAAAGTTTCGCTTTACACCCGCATCAATAGGAACGACCGACCAGCAAATCCCAAAGCCAGTTATCCATAGGGCACAATCTTCTTCCTCCGTTTCAACAACCGGGGAAACGTACCCGCAAGACCCTGCCTGCCGACACCGATTACACCCAGGCGGTAGTGGCGACAAAGGAACTGGAACTCTTTCGGCGCGATTCGACAAACTACGACCGTACGACGCCGATACGCGGCTAAACGAAAAGCTTGCGTTTGTTGCGCCGGTACCCACACCGGTTTAACCCAGACCGAACGGCGAAGCCCTGATGCTCGACCAAGCCATCGATAAACATCTGGAGAATGCGTCAAAGAAGTCCGACAAAACTTCATCCGCCTACAGCTTCACTTTGTCGCAGTTCTACCACTCGTGCCGCAACAAACCGCCCCAAGAGTCTTAATCAGGAACTCTAACAAGAACATTTCACACCGATCCGCAAAATCCGGCGAGATGCCATGCACCTTGGTGCCCCGAGACCCTATGCCGGGTGATATGGGTTTGTGATCTTCATTAAGTAGAATTCCCGCCCGGAGCATCATCTCAAAGCTCGCGTCACTCGCGGCATACCAATACTTGAACGATACGCCGTCAGCGGTGGCCTGTTTTTCGGCGGTTGTGCATACCTGCCGGACGAGTTGCGAAGCCGAAAGATGTATGAGATTGGGCTGCTCCATCGCCGAGCAGGGTGATGCCGGAGACGCCAGTATTCGCGGAGCTTTGCCCAACGGCGAGAGCTGTTCCACATGACACAAATCGCGACCGATGTCCTCACGGCCCTGACGACTCGTTTTCTGATCATGGCTATTCCACTCTGGCCCCCAATCAGACCACCCAGGTCCGATCGAAAACCTATCGAATCGCGGTTTGATGGTGGCGCGATTCAATTGCTTGGGAATGTAACGCTGTAATAATGCTGTAATAATAATAAGGAGACTTGGCAGCCCGCAATCTCCGCCGCCATGCCGAACCCGTGCGGTATTGTACATCGACGGCCTCTGTGGCGGCCCCGCCCTCGGAATGGCTGACTGGCAGTTTGGTTCGGTCACTTAAACGTGCCAGGGAAAAACCGATGTCTTACGTGGAAATGCCTTCGGCAAATGTTGCAAGAGCGGATCTCGTGAATCAGGTCGAACCGGCCGCGAGGCTGAAGTTACAAGGCGTAGCGGCGGTTAGTTACAAAGAGGAAATTACAAAGCCTTGGGAAAGCGGCGGCCCTTCTTCTCATTTCCCGGCCAAAAACTCGCCGAGCTTAGCGTACGAAGTCAGCCAGGTCTCCACTGGCTGCTTGTAACCCTTTAACTCAACGAATCGCCTTTCGAAATATTCTACGGCATCGGCAGCGCCACTTACGCACTCGAACGTTAGCCGGCCAAGTGCAACATCGAATCCGGTGTTCTTGGTGGCACTTTCGAGACGAAACGCCGTGTTGACGCTGTCGCCGAGGGGACTAAAGTCGGGATGTTCGTTGGGGCCGCTATTGCTCATGACGGAGAGTCCGGTATTGATGCCAGCTCCGATGCAAACCGTCGAGGGAAGAGAGAACTGTTGATGCAGATTCTTGGTGCACTGCTGGATCTGCAAGAGCGTTTGCAACACGCCACGAATTTCCTCTTGATCAGGAATCTGGCCTTCATGGACCCAAACCCCCATGGCGGCATCTCCGATGTACTTGTCCGTGGCACAGCCGTTTCGTCGAAGCACCGAGCCCAATTCCCGGAACCATGTACCCATGCTCTGCGCCAGTAGTGCTTCATCCAATTGCTGGGCGAGCTGAGTGAAACCGCGGATGTCGACAACCAACACGGTAAGCAGACGCTTTTCATACAAGATGAGTGTGGCATGATTGTCTAGCGAATCCGGTTCCGTCGCCCGAGCGCCTGGAGTCGTTCCCGCCGTTTCTCCCTCACTAATTTGGTGATGAAAAATTAGGGTTGTAGAGCCACAAAGGATTGAATCTCCGTCATGCAATTCGACCGAGGTTGTAATTCGCCGGCCATTCAGGGACGAGCCGTTGCGACTTCCCAAATCGATCAGGTAGAACTTGCCGGGCTGCATCTGCTGCACCAGAGCATGCCTCCGGGACATCGCGTCATCGTTGAGAACGAATGCATTTCCCGGGGAGCGACCGATTGTCCAGGAGTTTGCCCCCTCAAGACGAAGTCTTTTTTCTGCCGAGGCGCCCTCCACCTCAAAATATGGCTGCTCGATTGCCAAGAAGTCCCCCAGCCTGAAACTGAAAATATACCATCACCTACTGAAATCCTTGCCTGAGGCCCGCAAAGTCGTCCCTTTCCTTCAGGTCAGATATTTGATAGTTCTCCATAATTCTTTCGCCTTCAGCCATCCTTCGATTTTTATTAAAAGAACTGAGCGTTGGCAGAGTGGCACTGCGTCTCTATCGGCCTCTATCACGAATAGCGCTTGGCATTTCTGCGCTCTTTTCCATAATGCAGCTTGGGCAGACCATTCAAGGCGGAGTTGCATTCGAGGTTCAAAAACGACGTTTGCGTTTATTCGGTTCACCGAATCCCATTCTCGTTGACAATTGGCGCGAGATGAATACGCTTCAAGAGTCGATCCGCACTCAGGGCTGTTGTGCTCCCCCGGCCTTTCCCTAGCAAGATTGAAAATCATGAGCGAAGAGACTAACAAAGCGAGCTCTGGACACGGAGAACAGCGTTGAGGAGCCCTTTATGGCCACTGAAGAAAACCAGAAAAAGTGGTCGCAATTGGTGACGAGCGCCTGGGCTGATGAGAATCTCAAGAAGCGATTGCTGAACGATCCGATGCCATTGCTCCCGGAGCAAGGAATCGAAATACCTGCCGGAGCTGAGGCGCATGTGACGCAAGACAAAAACACAGCTTTGGCTTTGATGAAGAACTACGATCCGTTTCGGTCGCCTAAGCATTTTAAGATGACTGACTTGCTTAAGAAGTTTGACAAAACGTTCAGCGCTACGGGCACAAACTCTGGGAAGATTGGGCCGGATCGGACGATTGAAGACGTTATGAAGCGGTGGCAGGATCGTTGGAACTTCCTGTTTATTGCGGGGATGTGGTTTCAGGATCTATTTAATTACGACTTCCGGCGTACGGAGCAGTGCATCATTCCTTACGCCACGCAGGAAGGCGAGATCAGTTTCTGCGCCTACAACACGGGCGTGGGCTGGCGGAACATCATCGAGAAGATGCATATGACTTCGACTCTCACCAAGTGGTACGAAGAGCATGGGCGTCACGAGATTTTCGCGGGTGGGAAGAAAGTCAACATCGAAGATAAGGAGCATGCGCTCTACCTTCGGGAAGAGATTGTCACCCATGAAGGTCAGCACGATCATGACAAGCTCGGTATTGCGAAGACGGCTCGCGAAGAGAAGATGCAGGCCCGCGACAAGAAGGCCGAGAACAACAAAGTCAAGAACGACGCGGTTTACGACGCACGCATGGCGCAGCTTTATCGGGAAGTGGTCATGGCGGCGCTTCTCGTGTTGGGGGTAGGCCAAGCTTTTGCCGCAACCACGACCATCACACTTCTGCAGACCCGAGTTCCAGAGCAGATGCGAGGTCGCGTAATGAGCCTGAACACGCTGCTCATGATGGGTATTCGGCCGGTCGGGGATTTTCCCGCGGGTGCGTTGATCTCAGTGATCGGCGCCCCGGTCACAGTACTATGAGCGCTGGGATTGTGGGAACGTATGGAGTGGTTGTGGGTGCCATGCGGCCGTCGATATGCTCAGCCTGAGAGAAGGGTATGCCGGGACGGAAGTGATCACCTGGGCTGAGGACGATAGACCCAGAGTTGTTCTTGTTGGGTTGGATGCGCCTGCGATGTCTTATCCGCGTTTTCAGCCATGGAATTGACTTGCGAAAGTTTCTGTTCGACTAAACCGTGCGCCGGAGCTAAGGAACAGACGGGATCAGTCGAGGTCGCATCGCCGGTGATCATGAAGGCTTGACACCGGCACCCGCCAAAATCTTCTGTGCGGCGATCGCAACTTCGGCACGGCTCCGGCATCCAACTCTCACCGCGAAAGTTTTGGAAGCTCTCGGACTCCCGCCAAATCCATTCCAAAGGGCGGTCACGGACGTTTTCGAATTGTAACCCGGGAATAACGGCTGCGGCGTGACAGGGAAGAGCCTTGCCGCTTGGGTCGACCAGCAGTTGACGGCGTCCCCATCCGCCCATGCAGGCTTTCGGAAATCGGGCATAGTAGTCGGGCACGACTGCATGGATGCGAATTCGTCCCGTGAGTCGTTTCTGGGCGGCAGCGATTGTTTCCAAAGATTCGAGCACCTGTTCCCGGGTGGGTAAGCAGCGCGTCCACATTCTTCCACGCCCAACCGTAGTACTGTACGTGCGCGATTTCCAGTCGTTCCGGCTGAAGTGATTCGGCAAGGGCAATCATCTCCTTAAGGTGATCAACGTTGTGGCGATGCACCACCATGTTGACGGTGAACGCCACCTGTGAGCCGCGAATCATGGAAGCGATTCCGAGTTTCAGAGTGTGGGCGCGCGCACCAGCGATCCGGTTTGCGCTGGCCTCGCGGGAATCCTGAAAGCTGAGCTGGATGTGGTCCAACCCTGCCGCAACGAGTTCATCCCAATCGCCGCTCAGACCATCCGATCCCCGACGTGATCAGGTTGGTGTAAAGTCCGCAGCGGTGAGCAAAGCTTACCATCTGAGTCAGGTCTCCGCGCGCCAATGGTTCTCCTCCGCTCAGATGGACGTGCAGCATCCCCATCTTTGCACCTTGCTCAAATACCGTTTCCCATTCGCGGGTGGTAAGTTCCGATGTGGGGGACACCATTTGGAGGGGGTTCGAACAATACACGCAATGCAGGGGACAGCGATGCGTGATTTCCGCAATTAGCGCCAGTGGAGCGTCAAGCATCAAAAGTCCACCAGCCGTTTCTGTTGCAGGCGCTCCAGAAATGCGACTGCATCGTGCCGAATCTTGGTTGGATCAGAGGCGTTGTATGCGACTTTGAGTTCTTGCACTATTTCCTCGAATGTACGGTGACCGTCGCAGCGTTCAAGAACCGCCCGGGCTGTGTCCTTTAAGCGGCAACAAGCCGGTCTCACGGGACTGAAAGGCGGTATCGTGCGCAAAGTTGCCGTAGGCAAGACCCGTTCATCGCTCGAGCATAGTTTGACAGCGATCAAACAGAGAGTTGAAGCCGCCCCGCGGTGAGGAGGATTCCGTATGTCGCGACGAAGACAGCAAGTTTTTCTCTGCCTGCTGCTGGGGTCTCTTCTCATTGTCTTGTTGCGGATTGCCTGGCCCTTTGGGTCCTCCTTGGTTCTGGCTGTGCTGCTAGCTACGGTGCTGGGCCCGGCCAACTACCGGCTCATTCGGATACTACGTCGGCGCGGTTTGGCCAGTCTTCTGACGACACTCGCGACCGTGATCGTTATGGAGGTGATTTTCGGGTTCGTGTGCTACAGAGTGGTCAAGGATGCAATGAAGATCCAGCATACGCTGAATCAGCGTTCGGTTGAAGAAGGCGGGTGGGGTGCGATGGTCGCTCATTTCAACCGATCGGATCGCGGACGCGCTGGCAACACGGTTGCCTGTTTCCAAAGAAATAGCGCGGGGCAAACTTCGATGCGGGGATAAAGTCCGGCGCCCATTACCTTTTCAGCAAAACGCAAGTGGTGATCAGGAATATCGCCTCAATCGTGGTGATGAGTGTGTTGGCCGCTATTCTTCTTTATTATCTGCTCCGTCACGGCGAAAGCTGGCTCGCTCGTGGCAGCGCGCTGATTCCGATCAGCTCTCACATCACTGCTAACTTGCTCAGAATTGCCCACCACTCCATTGTTGCCAACGTAAACGGTGTGCTAGCCGTAGCCCTGGCGCAAGGACTATTTCTTAGCCTGGGATTTTGGTTTGTGGGCATTGGCTCTCCGCTGCTGTGGGGGATGTTTGGGGCTATCTCTTCAGTTATTCCCTTCGTAGGCGCCACACTGGTCTGGGTCCCATTTGTGATTGGCCTCATCTTCATTGGCGCATATTGGAAGGCTCTGGTGCTTGGGCTTTGGGGAGGCCTTGTCGTGGGCTCCCTAGATAACATCCTTCGTCCCTGGATAGTGGGTGCGCAGGAAAAAGAGCATCCCGTGCTGCTCGGGTTCGCCATGTTGGGCGGCACCTACGCCTTTGGCCCGCTGGGACTCATTTTGGGTCCACTGGCGATTTCTTTAACCGGAGCGGTAGTGCA
>Ga0070712_100000200_pt1 | contig 33558 bp, 36 predicted proteins | sample LARL81metaG_FD_71396 | JGI IMG/M metagenome (GOLD analysis project Ga0070712, IMG submission 71396) | Corn, switchgrass and miscanthus rhizosphere microbial communities from Kellogg Biological Station, Michigan, USA - LAR L8-1 metaG | ecosystem: Host-associated > Plants > Roots > Rhizosphere ...
GCCGACACGCTGGGCGGCAGACCTCTGATCAGCAACCGCTCGATCTGGCGGCGCTGGCGTCTCGTCAACAACGATCACTGGCATGTCAAGAATATCGTGCTGATCGGCGATGCCTTGCGCACGGCGCATCCTTCGATCGGGTCGGGTACGCGCCTCGCCATGGAAGATGCCATTGCACTCTGGCGCGCCTTCGAGGCGGAAAGGGCCGACGTTGCCGCGGCGTTCGCCCGCTACGAGCGCACGCGCAAGCCGATCCGCAACAAGCTGAATACGGCGGTGGAGCTGAGCGCGCGCTGGTACGAGCAGATGAGCAGCAAGATGCGCATGCGGCCCTACGAGTTCGCTTACGACTACTTGCTGCGGACCAACATCATGACCGCCGACAGGCTGGCGAAAGAATCGCCCGACTTCATGAAGCGTTACCGCGCCGAGACGGTGCCGGCGACCGCCTGAGGACGTTTCGGCATAACTGTCGATGCCTTGACATTTGTGTCAGATATTCATACCGTTGATGGCACGAAAGTGCTGCGGAGGCTGTCATGATCAAGCCGCTCGAATTGCATCCGAAGCTGCACGGCGTCGACCACACCGCGCGCCCGACCTGGAAGTTGCGCGAAACGGTCCGCTTCTACCGCGACATCCTCGGCCTACCGCTGGTGCACTGCATTAGCGCGAAGGGATGGGGACGCGAGAAGGAAAATCACGCCGACTTCCTGCATTTCTTCTTCGACAGCGGCAACGACAGCACGATCGCGTTCTTCTATTACATCGGTACCGAGCAGCCGCCGGAACTGGTCGTGCCGAAGGGTTATATGGCAATGGCCAATCACACTGCGTGGCGCGTCGAGTCGGAAGCCGAGCTGCTCGACTGGCAACGCCGGCTCGAGAGTTACGGCGTCAATGTCAGCCAATTCGTGCAGCACGAGATCATCGAATCGATCTATTTCCGTGATCCGAACTGGTACCCGCTCGAGATCACGCGTAGCCTGCGCGACGTCGAGCAGCCGGACGCGGTGGACGCGACCGCGACCATCGAGGCGGCGATGGAGCTTGAGGACAGCGGACGCTGGAAGACAATCGAGCAGCTGTGGCGCAACAAGGTGAAGTTCGTGCAGGCCTCGCAGGATCAAGCGCAGGAGAAGACGCCGGCATGAGCGGCTTCTACGTCCTCGACGTTCCGGAATTTTCCTCATTGGTCGACGCGGCGATGAAATCCGGCCGCTGCAAGGTGCATCCCAAACGCGGCTACTATCAATTCGTGGAATTCGAGAACGAGATCGAGATTCTGCGCCGCGACACGTCCATGAACGAAGCGGTCTGGTACGGGTGCCTCACCGGCGGCCTCGACGGCAAGATTGCGCATTTCGACAGCGACCGGCTGAAACTGGTTGCAACCAACGAGCCGATCCTTGACCCCGATGGCAGCTGAACGGAGCAACGCTCGAGGCGCTCCCGAGGGCATGCGCATAGGCGACCGGTTCGCCAAGGAGGTGGCCTTCACAGAAGAGTCAATCCGGGAGTTCGCGACCTATGTCGGGGACAGCAATCCGCTGCATCACGATCAAGTCGCGGCGGCCGCGTCCTCTTTCGGCCGGCTCATTGCCAGCGGAATACAGACATTCTCGATGATGCTGGCCGCGGTGCCGGATTATCTGCGGCCGTGGCAGCCGAATGTCGGGCTAGAAGCATCAGTGCGATTGCTGCGGCCAGTCCGCGCCGGCGACCGTGCGCACATAGAATGGGAGGTCACGGATATCGCCGACACGCCGAAGCTGAAAGGCTGGATCGTTACCGTGAACGGGCGCCTCGTACGCGACGACGGCGTGCTCGCACTGACCGCAACTTCGAAGAGCCTGGTCTATTGGCCCGATTCCATGCCCCCATGATGGAGATTGCCCCCGGCTACACCATCAGCAGAGACGGTGCACCCGGACACACCGAGCGGCTGGGACTGACGCGATGGTTGACAAAGCTTTGGACTGGATCGCGCGCATCATTGAGCTCACGCTGGCATTCGCCTTCATCGGCGCGGTGTTGTTGAACTTCACGAACGTCGTCGGCCGTTACCTGTTCGGATTGTCCCTGCTCGGATCGGATGAAGTGCAGGTTTTCATCATGGTTGCCATAACCTTTCTCGGCGCCGTGGTCGTGACCCGCCGCAACGAGCATCTGCGGATGGACGTCCTTGTCAGGTTCATGCCGGCAGCGGTGCGCGTCCTGCTGCGCATCGCCGAGCAGCTTCTCCTCATTCTGCTTGCCGGCTTTGTGCTTTCGCAGTCGTATTTCTACACCTTACAGATGTTCCGGATCGGCCGGGCCAGCGACATGGCCGGAGTCCCCATGTGGATTCCGCATGGCGTCGTGGCGCTGGGATTTGCATTGATCCTGTTGATCGCGTGCTGGCGCCTCGTCGCACCGTCACCACGCGACGCGAGGCGGAGCACGCAGCCCCCGCCGCTGGCAAGGTGCGGGAATGACGTTCGCCCTTTTCGTCGTGCCGCTCGTTCTGCTTCTGATCGGCTTTCCCATCTTCCTGGTGCTGCTGACCGCCGTGACGGTCGCGCTGGTGTTCTTCATGCACGTGCCGCTCGTGATTGTGCACCAAAACCTGTTCGGCTCCGTCAACGCCACGCCGCTGCTCGCGGTGCCGTTCTTCATCTATGCGGGCGAATTGATGGGGCGTGGCAGCGTCGCGCAACGGCTGGTCGACTTCGTGCAAGCCAGCGTCGGCTCCGTTCGTGGCAGCCTTGGTGTCACCGCGGTCGGCACCTCGGCGATTTTCGGCGCGATCTCCGGCGCCAGTGCCGCGACGGTTGCCACCGTTGGGAAGGTGATGGTGCCGGCCATGCGCCGCGCCGGCTATCCCGAGACCTTCACCGCCGGACTCATCACCGCCGTTGGCGCGATCGACGTGATCATTCCGCCGAGCATTCCGATGATCGTCTATGGCGCGGCCGCGGAGGAATCGGTGGCGCGGCTCTATGCCGCCGGAGTTCTCCCGGGGCTGATGATCGCCGTCATGATCGCGGCCTATGTCGTGTGGCGCGCGAAGCGGGAGAAGTTCGGAGCCGGCGAGCCGTTCGATCTTTCGCGCTTCTTCCGCGCCGCGACCCGCAGTGTCTGGGCGCTCGGCGCACCGGTTATCATTCTGGGCGGGATTTACGGCGGCGTCTTTTCACCGACCGAAGCGGCCGCCGTGGCCTGCGTGTATGCCGCGTTCGTCACCGCCTTCGTATTCCGCGAACTGGGCTGGCGCGACATCGTCGGCGCCGCCGCTGCGACGGTGATGTTCACCGGGCAGATCCTCATCATCGTGGCCTGCGCCGGGGTATTCGCCTGGCTTCTGACGGTCAATCAGATCCCGGCCGTCGTGACCGCGTGGCTGCAATCCTTGAATGTCTCGGCCTGGATGCTGCTCCTTGCGATCAATGTGTTGCTGCTGGCGGTGGGCTGCTTCCTCGACCCCCTGTCGGCGATCCTGCTGCTCAGCCCGCTGCTGGTACCCATCGTCAAAGCCGTCGGCATCAACAGCGTGCATTTCGGCATCGTGGTGACGGTCAACCTGGCGATCGGCCTGTTCCATCCGCCGTTCGGCATCAACATCTTCGTCGCGCAGTCCGTGCTCGGGCTCAAGCTCGAGACGATCTATCGCGGCATCATCCCGTTCGTGGTAATTTACCTGATCGCGCTCGCGCTCATCACCTATGTTCCGGAAATCTCGTTGATCGGCGTGCGCATGCTGCTCGCCAAGGGCTGAATCTATACTGCAAAAGCAAGGGAGGAATCGACATGCAAGGAACGACCAGGCGTTTGGCCATGACCGGCATGGCAGCAAGCGCGCTGTTGGCCGCGATGCCTGCGCAGGCGCAGCAGTTCACCATGAAGCTGTCGCAGCCCACCATCAACGACGTGACCTATGAATACTTCAAGCGGATGAAGGCCGGCATCGAGCAACGCTCGGCCGGAAAAATCAAAGTGGACATCTATCCGGCCAATCAGCTGGGCCAGCTTCCCGCTGTGGTCGAAGGCGTGGCGCTCGGTACCATCGAGGCCGCTTCCTCTGCGAATGGATTTTGGATCAGTCTCGAGCCGCGCTTTCAGGTACTCGACGCCCCGGGCTTGTTCGATAGCGTGAGCCACGGCTTCAAGATGCTCAACGATCCCGACATCCGTGCACGCCTCGCGACCTGGGGCAGCGACAAGGGCGTCGAGATCCTCGCCCCGAGCCTCTACAGCCCGCTGATGCTGCTCAGCCACAAGGGCATTCGGACAGTGGCCGATTTCCAGGGCCAGAAAATTCGTACCCAGGGCGGCGCGCCGATCCAAGTGGAGCCGCTCAAGAAGGTCGGCGTCATTCCGGTGTCGCTGCCACTCGGCGAGGCACTTCCAGCCATGCAGAACAAGACCATCGACGGGATGGTCGGTGCCGCAGCACCGTACGTTGCCTTCAAGTATTACGACATTGCCAAGCCCATGACGTATCTCCCGGCGACGCTGTTTGCAGCGCCCGTGGTCGCCAACCGCCGCTGGCTCAAATCGCTTGGCCCCGAACTTGAGGCGATCGTGCGTGAAGAGTCCCGCAAAGCGGAAGAGGTATTCGGCGACTGGAACATCAGCGACATCCAGAGCAAGGAAGAAATCTGGAACAAGAACGGCGGCGAGGTTATCACCATGTCGCTCGATGAATCCAAACGCTACATCGACGCGGTGTCTCCGGTCGTGGCGTCGATCCTCTCGGCCAATCCGAAGGTTAAGGAAGACTACGAGGCGCTGCTCGCCGCTGCGAAACGATATCGCTAGGGCGATAGGCGCCGTACCATTTCAATGGGAAGTAGTGGTCTTGTCCGTTTGTGACAGACTGGAGCGGTTCGGCCGCGAGTAAAAGTGTTTCGACGTTGGTCAGCCCGCCGCAGTGGCGCGGCAACTTCTGTGCCGCCAGGAGTCAGATAGCTCCAGGCATCAAGTTTGCGTAGACCTGAAGCAATTGCGTTTCCCCGCAAAGCTTTTCGCAAAAACAGGCTCGATGATCGCCGATGACCGATACCCTTCAGATCGATCGCCTCGAAAAGCGATTCACGTCGCACGGCCGCGCGGCGTTTCGAGGCATCAGCTTTTCGGTCGGCCAGGGCGAATTCATCGCCCTGATCGGCCCGTCGGGCTGCGGCAAATCGACGTTGCTGCACATCATGGCCGGGCTGTCGGAGCCGACCGCCGGAACGGTGAGCCTCAATGGCGAGCCGATCGCCCGCCCTCGTTCCGAGATGATGTTCGTCTTCCAGCAGTACACAAAATCGATCTTTCCGTGGAAAACCGTGCTCGACAACGTGCGGCTTGGGGTGAAGTACCACTCTGGCGCCTCTTCACAGGAGATGGAGAAGCACTGCCTGGAACAACTCGATCTGGTCGGGCTCGGGCGCTATCCGAACTATTATCCATATCAGCTCTCGGGGGGGATGCAGCAGCGTGTCGCGATCGCGCGTGCGCTGGCACGGCGGCCGAAGATCCTGCTGATGGACGAGCCGTTCAGCGCGCTCGATGCCATGATGCGGGTGGAACTGCAGGACCTGCTGCTGAAGCTCTGGACCGACCTCGGGCTGACGATCGTGTTCGTCACCCACGATCTGGACGAGGCGCTCTATGTCGCCCAGCGAGTAATCCTACTGAGCGCATCGCCGGGAACTATTGCGCAGAATATCGCAGTGCCACTGCCCTATCCGAGGCGGCAGATCGAAACGCGCAGCGAGCCAGAGTACCTAAGGTTGCGGGAGCATCTTTTCCGCAACATGGTGGCGCAAGTCATGGCCGGGCGGGCGGACGTACCGTGAAGGCCTGGACCGCCTTCCGCAATTCGCGCGCGCCCGGCGTGGTTCTCCTCGCCCTGCTGCTTGTGACATGGCAGCTCTCGGCGACCTATTGGTTCAAGTCGCCGACCTGGCCGACGGTCACACGCATCTTCGAAGCATGGTTCGAAAATATCGCCGATGGCACGATACCTGGACACCTGATCGCGACGCTGTGGCGCCAGATGCTGGGCTATGGTCTCGCGGTTGTGATCGGCATCACGCTCGGGCTGGTCATGGGCTACTACCGCTTGCTCTACAATCTGTTCGAGCCGCTCGTCGAGGTGCTGCGCCCGATCCCCGGTCCGGCCTATCTTCCGATCCTGGTGCTGTTCGTAGGGATCGGCCATGAGATGAAGGTCACATTGATCTTCCTGGCATCGTTGTTTCCGATCCTGCTCAACACCTACAGCGGCGTCCGGTCCATCGACCGCGTGCAATTCGACACCGCTCGCACGCTCGGCCTCAGCACGCTGCAAACCTTTCGCGAGCTGGTAATACCCGCCGCCAGTCCGCAGATCCTGACGGGCATGCGCATCAGCTTGGCGATCTCGCTCATTCTCGCGATCCTCGGCGAGATGATCGTATCGAACGACGGGCTGGGCTACTTCGTGCTGCTGTCGCAGCGCACCTTCAAGGTGCCGGACATGTACGCCGGCATCTTCACTCTGGCGCTGCTGGGTTACGTGCTCAATCGCCTGTTTTTGATGATAGAGAGCCGGCTCATCCGATGGCATACTGAGAGCAGCGGCCGGACGTGAAACAAGGGAATCCGACGATGTCGATATGTTCCGACGTCTTGAGATGCAGCGTTGCCGCCACTATCTTGGCGCTCGCGCCATTGCCTGCATCAGCGCAACAACCCACCAAGATCCGCGCCGTTGCCCAGGGTATTGCCAATTTCGCAGTGCTGCTGGTCGCGCGCGAGAAGGGCATGTTCAAGGAGCAGAACCTGGAGGTCACCTGGAATTTCATCTCCCAGGGCGCGCTCGGGGTCGAAGCGGTGTTCGGCGGCAGCGCTGAAGTCGCCGGCAACTCAGTGATCGAACCGCTGATCGCACGCGGTAATGGCCTCGAGGTCATGTATCTCATCAACAACACCCGCATCCGCCCGACGCCGCCGGACAACTCGGGGATCGCGGTCCGCACCGCCGACCCCATCAACGGCCCGAAGGACCTCGTGGGCAAACGCGTCTCGGCAGGCCTGATCAACGGCCCCAACCATGTCCACCTGAAGGAATGGCTGACCCGCGGCGGGGTCGATCCGGCCAGCGTGCAGTACTTCGAGCTGCCGTTCCCGCAGATGACCGATGCGCTGCTGCAAAACCGGCTGGACGCGGTTTGGAGCGTGGAGCCCTTCCTGACCTTCCTGCTCAAGAGCGGAAGCGCACGCGTGATCGCCTATCCGTATCAGGGCAACGTCCCTAACATGGATATCGCGGCGTTTCAGGTGAAGGAGAGCTGGGTCAAGGCGAATCCGGATGCGGCGAGGCGCCTGCGCACCGCCCTGGAACGGGCGACCAAATATCTCGACACCGCCAGCAAGGAAGAGCGCGACGAGTGGATCGCCAAGTACACCGGCGTTACGCTCGAGGTCGTGAGGGAAATCCACCTGCCGCTCTATGTCACCGAGTTCAACGTCTCCACCCTGCAAGCCAATCTCGACATCCTGGTGCGCCAGAAGCTCACCAAGCCCTTCGATGTCAACGCCATGATCTGGAAGCCATGATCTGGAAGCCATGAGAGGACACCATCGATGCTGACCACGCTCCCCCAGAAGGCCGAGCCCGCACACACCGCGCTCATCCTCGTCGACGTACTCAACGCCTTCTGCGCCGAAGGCGGGGCCATGCACCGCGAAGGCCGCGACCTGTCGTTGGTGAAGCCGATGATGCCGCGACTGCACAAGCTGATCGAGACCGCACGCGCAGCGAAGATCAAGCTGGTCTGGATCCAGTGTGCCTACAACACCGGGCCAAACCATTACCTCTCGGAAGTCTGGCTCGAGCAGGCCAAGCGCCGCCGCAACGGCGCTTACACGCACTTCCCGGTGTGCGAGCCCGGCAAATGGGATCAGGACTTCTACGAGGTCCGCCCCCTGCCCGATGAGGTGATCGTCACGAAGCACCGCTACGGCGCCTTCGAGAACACCGACCTCGACCTGGTGCTGCGCTCGAATCGCATCAAGACCGTCATTATTACGGGTGTGGCCACTAACGTGTGCTGCGAGACGACCGCGCGACATGCGTTCATGAAGGACTATTACGTGCTGTTCACCAGCGACTGCTGCGCCACCTACTCGCAGGCCCAGCACGACGCCACGCTGTTCAACATCGACCAGTTCTTCGGACAAGTCGTGACCAGCGAGGAGATCATGGCATGCTGGCCGGCGGCGGAGATGAACCTGCGGGCGGTGTCGTAGCTCGGGGCGCCACGAACTCGGTTACTCTCTCCCTGTGGGAGAAAGTGGTGCGGACCAAGTGAGGCGGCCGGGTGAAGCTTCCATTCGCCGTGAGCACCGACCCCTCATCCGGTTCCTGGCTTCTTTCAGAGACCGCCTCTCGCAGAGGAGAGAGTTGACGCGTCGCGGTTGCAAGCGCCTCGTGGTCAAGTGCGTGTGCCCAACCGCTCCGCCAGCCAATCGGCCATGCGCGGACGCACCACTGCGTAGAGGTTGTGGCAGCAATGGTTGCCATCCTCGGGTATGTCGAACGTCATATCCGCATGTGCTGCCATCGCCTTCCGCAGGCGGTCAACCTGGGTGGCCGGGATCAGCACATCTTGGGCGCCGTGCAGCGCATAAACGGGGCAGCGTACGCGCTCGGCGTGACCTGATAGGTCGAGCGTGTCCCTGAGATAAGGCGCAGCCTTCTCAGCTTCGTCATAGCCCGCCACGAACGCGAATCCCCGCCGCGCCGGATCGCGCATCTGGTCGTAGTAGGACAGGTCGAACAACACGCCCGAGCACACGCATGCCTTTAAGCGCGGATCGTGGGCGGCGGAATGGATGGCGTAGAACCCGCCGAGGCTGCGGCCGATGATGCCGATGCGATCGGCGTCGATCTCCGGCCGCTTCTCGAGGACGCGCCCGGCGGCAGCCGCAGATAGCCTGGGATAGCAAAGCCGTCGAACGGCATGTCGAAACGGATCGCCGGCGCCGCGAACAGCGGCGCCGCCTCACGATAGAGCGCGACCTTGCGCATCTGGCCCAGGTCGCGCCGCGCCGGATCGTGGAACCACAGGAACTGCGCGTAGTGGTGCGACAAACATGCCTGCCAAAACAGCTCTCCCGCGCTCTGCCGGCGGTTGCGGGCGAGCGCCTCGCGGGCGAGTCGCTCGTAACTGTCGCCGAGGCCGGTCCAGTATGGAAACCACTTGTCCCAATGGGTCAGACTGGCCTGTGCCGCCATGACGTCGCCGGCCGGCACGCCATCACCAATCAGGCGAATGCCGCTGGCGCGCCAGACGCTGTCGAGGATTTCACGGCTCATCAAGGTGATGCCGTCTACCCCTTCCAGATCATGGAATCGACATCGATCGACTTCATCAGCTTCTGGCCGACCGCGAGTCCCATATTCGCCCTGAGACTCTGCACATTGAAGGCACTGACAAAGATCGGCAGGCTCATTTCGGCGACGAGCTCGGGCCGGACGCTGGTAAATTTTGAGACAAAATCGTCGCGATCCGCCTTCGGCGCTTCAGCCATGAATTTCTGCGCGCGTGTGAACACGTCGCGGAAGCGCTTCGCCGCATCGGGATTGGCCTTGAGCCAGCTCTCCTTGGCAAACATCGCGGTGATGTCCATGTTGGGGATATTTTCCTGGTACGGGTAGCCGATCACGCGAACATTGCCGGACTTCTTCAGGATCGTGAAGAACGGCTCCACCGCCCATACCGCATCCAGCCGGTCTTGCATGAGCGCATCGGGCATCTGCGGAAACGGAATTTCGGTAAGCTGAACGGTCTTCGCGTCGCCGCCGTTCCGCCGCATCCATTCGATGAAGTGGATGTGGTTGATGCTGTTGAGAAGGCCGACCGAGGCGCGCTTGCCCGTAAGGTCCGCGGGCTTCTGAATGGCGCTGCTGGCTTTCACCACTATCGCCGAATTGTCCGGTGCTTCGGGGCGGATGCGTGCACTCGGCACAACCAGCATCATGTCCAGGCCGTTGCCGCGCGCGATCATCGGTTCCAGCACGCCGCCGCCGGCAAATTCCACGCTACCGCCATAGGTCGCTTCAACCGCAATCGCCGTTTGCGCCACTGGCGACCAGGAGACGTTGAGCCCCTGCTCCTCGAACCAGCCCTTGTCGCGGGCCACGAGCAGCCCCGTGTAATTTGTGACCGGCGTCACCACGATGCGGATCGGCGTGAGCCTCTGCTGCGCAAAGGCCGGTGCCCGGCTGGCGGCGAACGAAAATGCGGCGGCGCCCTTTATAAAAGTCCTTCGAGTTCGGCTCATCGTACTCTCCAGTCGTTCTCGCGAAATGAACCTGGGGCGGCAGGATTCTGTCGAGTTAGCGCTCCGCAGCGCCTTCGGATCGCTAACCCCTTCATTGCGGCGCAATCTCGACTGCATTCTATCTCTTGAACCGTAAGGGGCCATAATAATCAAATCACCGAGCGGCGGGCCTAAACTGGCATGCGGCCTTCGGCAGCTTTTCGAGCCGCGGCACCAGCGACATCATTTTGCGGAACACGACCACTGGCGGGCTCGAGGTGTACGCATCAACAGCAACCAGGCCGCTTGTTTGCGGGAGGCAGAGAGGCACCGGCGGTTACCTCGCCATCGCTTCGGCACCCTTTGTCGATGATTTACCTAGTTTCGAATCCTGGTGGGCTAAGGAGCGTCGTCCATCGCCCTTCTTTGACTTGGAGAAGGAATAGTTCCTTTTCTGCTTCCCGCGGTTTAGTTGGATGATCTTCAGGATTGATGACAATTGGTCCGATCATGCCATCGAACTTGCGAACCGCCGCCAGTGCGTCGCGCAGTTTTCTCCGGTCCGCGGCGAGTGATTCCTCGGTGTTTTCAATGCTTGATTTCTCAATCAGGTCTTTAACCAAATAAATAATCTCATAAGCAGTGTGGCTGCGGTCGAGATTGCTTTCAGCCTTGTAACGATCCCACGCCTTTTTCTCGAGTTCGATCGCCTTCGCTGTGACCGGCGCGAAGTTAGTCGGCACGATCATTCCCTCAGCGAGATCGGGGCAGCCAACGATTACGGTTCCCCCGGCGAGGCTGCTGATTGCAACAATGATGCCCGGCTTTACGCCTTCCTTTGCAAGCTCCCGAAAGGACGCGCAAGTGGTCGGCTCATGCGTAAGCGTGAAGTAAATGTCTGCCCTGGCCTTCGCCAGCTTCGCAACTTGTGCACTGTAGTCGGTTGCCTGCCAGCTCCATTCCACTGTCTCGACCAAACGGTGAAAGCCGGTTTTCTCAATCGTCGGCTTAATAATCAGTTTCCACGTGGAAGCCGAGTGCGCGAAATCCGGTTCCCACGCAACTGCTACCGTTTTCAGTTCTGGCCGCTTCTCCTTCAAATATTGCACGATCAGTTGATACATCGCGGGTTCATCCACCGTGTTGCGAAAAACCCACGGGGAAATCTTTGCTAGTCCAAACTTGCTCGCGGTATCGGTAAAGAACAGGAACTGCGCGCCATGGTCGTTCGGATCATCGACCTTCTTTTGCAGAGTATTGAAAATTGGCTCCGCGGTTCCTGAACAGGTGGGACCGAGAGAGAATAAGACTTTGTCAACGTCCTTTAGACGCGACAGCAGGGCCAAGCCTTCCTGCTCCTTGCAGGCTTCATCGTAAGCATGAAGTTCAAGCTTGACTTGTTTCCCGTTGACTTTGACGCCGCCCGCTCCGTTGATTTCCTCGATGGCGAGCTTGGTGAGGTTCAGCGCGCCTTTACCGGTGAGTGCGACGCCGCCGGTAATCGCCCACATGGCACCGACGCGCAGGGTGTTCTCGGATTGAAATGCGCCCCCCGGCCTCGTAGTGATGCAAGCGGCGAAGATGACCGCCGAAACGAACGCGGCAAGGTTCTTCATGATCTTCCCTGTAACGTCGTGCTTATTTACCCTACGAGCAGCGTACCGTTGACACGCAGGCGGCGCAAGTTGAGCGCTTTTGGTTAGCTCTTATTCCCGGCTTGAACTTTCCGGTGGCGCGTCCTCTAATTTGGCTGCCAGACTGGGTGGACGGTTATGAATGAATGGCTTCGTCGCCCTCCGATTTACGCGCTCGCGGTGAGCTTATTCATGCTTGTTAGCGGTGCTATGGTTGGCGTCGTGCTCGTGTCGTTGCAGGATACATTATATGCAGCTGCGCGCCGAGAGATCATTAAACGTCCCGAGATTCACGGGTTTGCCGGCAGCGAAGCAATTGATCAAGGGCGCATCGCGGAAGTCGCAGATCAATCGAATGCTGCATTGCGGCTGCTGCATACCCATTTGCTCGGCATCGGCGTGCTGATCCTGCTCGCGACGCTTGCCATTGCCAATCTACCTGTTTCGGCGCGCCTCCAAACAGCCCTCTATTCGCTTGTCTCGCTTGGTGCAATTTATCCTCTGGGCTGGGCCGTGCTAGCCTGGCTTATTCCTTTCATGGGGGTGGAAGCATTACGTGGGCCGGTTGAATGGATTTTCTTTGTCCCATTCGGCGGCGCGCTCGTTCTTGGATTGGTTGGGGCTATGGGCTTCTGTATTATCGGGTGCTTACGACCGACAAAGGGAAGTGCTGGACGCGGAGGATGACACGGTACAAACCCGTTTCGCGAAAAAGATTTTCGGGCACGATGATCGCGAGTGTAGGCGTTCTGACGGGACTTGCAGGGTTGGCGGCGATTGAGGTCGCCGCGATTGCAAACCGTCTCGACGCATCCGCCCTGGATCCTATATTTTGCAGTCCGACTTCTTTGCACACGACGGTAGAGCCGCCGGAGACACAGCTTACGCGCGACTACGGAGCTATCCGTATCCTGCTGAAAGACCCTGGGAACTACTTCAACCAGATTCGCCGAGTGTATGTGGGCGAATTGCACGTTTCTCCCGCTACGCGAAGTCAACCGTCGGTCCTCAAACGCGCAGAGCGGACCAAATTGTTAAAGGCGGAGTATCAGCGCAACGCCTGGTCCGGCAGCTTGCGGCAAGAAGCCCAAAGGATCGATCACGAGCGCGGGACGACCCTAGCACTGACCATCGACCAAGGACTTCAAGCGCACGATCGTGCGAGAGTCGAGATCGCGTTTCGCGAACTATTTGCCATATTACTGGACGACTTGCTGCTTTCGATTCAGCGACGTCTCGACCAGTCGGTCACGGTGGGCCGCGCGTTCCAGCATGCTCGGCGATTTTATGGGGAAGGGCTCGATGCACATCTAACCATCCATGCACCGGAGCAGGCTGCACGCGCAAACTTTGCCCTTGATGCCATGGCGCGGGCCATTGAAGACCTCAAAGCCGTTAAACCTTCTGCGCGAGACTGGTTCGCCCGCGAGCGAGGCAATTTCCTGCGAGCGGTCAACGAGGGACTTGGGGGAGCAGCCCGTTGGGGATCGGGATAGTTCGTACGGGTCGGAACGCGTGCCCGTCGTCACAGAGAGCGTAGGGCTTGGATGGCGGTCGCTGCGATCGAAACCTCACAAACGCTCATCACCTGGCGTTACCTCTGGTGGGCGCTGACAGCCATTGCCGTGATGCTTGCGGCCATTATGGCAGGCAATCTTTGGCTGTTGAATTTTATCCACGTGTTTTCCAGCCTGTTGTGGACCGGCGTCGATCTCTTCATGGGATTTGTGCTTGGTCCGATCCTGCGGCGGGTGGACCTTTCGGCCCGCCGAGAAATTGTGCGGCGGCTCACGCCACGGACTCTCTTTCTGATGCCGACAGTGTCCATCATTTCCGGCACAACGGGTTGGTTTCTCGCAGTCAATCTCGGCTATACCGGGCTGGCATGGCCGGCTTACGGTTGGGTGGCGGCAGCGCTGGTGCTCGTCGCATTGATGACGATCCAGGGCCTCGGTTTATTGACCCCGATCAATGTGTTGGTGTGTCTCGAATTGCAGAAGTCCGATCCGGACCTGAATAAGATCGGCGTTTGGATGCAGAGATATTTCTACGCCGTGGCTATGCAAGGAATGATGCAGGTCGCGATCATCGTCGTCATGACGCGCTTGCGAGTGGGCCCTTGAATCGCGCCGTGAGCAGATCGGCGCAAGGTGTTGCCGTGCGTCCTTTGATGGCTCGGCCCAGCTTGTTGAGCTTCGATCAACGATGATAGATGATCTCTCGGTAGCGCTTGCGATTCACGGATCGTTGGCTTGGCCGTCGTGATAACGATTGTGTCGCCGCGTGCACGTGCGCTGCTCGATGCGAAGGAAGCGGTTGCAGCACTTCGAGGTTTTTGAGCAGTGTTTCGCATCGCTGGGTTGGGAAGTTCCCGCTAAGGTAAACGTGCGCGGATTGCTTCTATCGCCGACAAGGTGGTGTGAGTCGTCTGAGCGAACCACGTTGCGCAACGATGGTGATTTTGTATTAATTTCTCGATTTTCCAAAATGAGATGCCAAAGTGGGCTTTTTGTTTTTAATTTCGAGATTTTGAATACGAAGGCCCGTTTTCGCTTGGCGTGCCCGTATGATCGACACGTTCAACAAGCCGCCAACCGGGTGTATATGCTCGAAACGTGACCCTGCGCCCTGGACACGGAACATCCGCCGCCAGATACGCTGATCGGGTCTTCAGAAAACAGTCATGAATAGGTCGCCCATGTCCTTCACTCTCTACAACGCGCCGCAATCGACCTGCAGCCAGCGCGTGCGCTTCGTGCTCAATGCCAAAAAGATTTCCTTCGCGGAGATCAAGCTCGACCTGTTGGCCGGTGACCAGCTCAAGCCTGACTACCTGGCACTTAACCCGAACGGCGTGGTACCGACGCTCGACCACGACGGCGCGATCGTGATCGATTCCTCAGTCATCATCGAATATCTCGACGAAGTCGCGCCGACGCCCGAAAGCTTTACCCCGCGCGATCCGGTCACGCGCGCAAGAATGCGCGCGCTCATGCGCTTCATCGACGAAATGCCTGCCGCGGCGGTGCGCGTGCCGACGTTCAACCTAGCCTTTCTGCCTCGCTTTGCTGCCATGAGCGAGGAGGAGTTCCTCGCGTTTGCGGAGTCAAAACCGCTCCGCAAGGAGTTTATGCTGACGATGGGCCGCAAGGGTTTCCCACAAAAGGAGATGGATGCTGCGATACAAAGGCTGCGCCGCACGTATGAGCGCATGGATTCGGAAATCGAAAAGAGCGGCGGGCCGTGGCTGCTCGGCGAAGAGCTCTCGCTCGCCGATATCGCGTTGATGCCAGCAATCGTGCGCATGGCGGACCTCGGTCAGGAGACGGCCTGGCAGGACCTGCCGCGCGTCCAGCGCTGGTACGACGCCATTAGCGCGCACCCGGCATTTCGATCGACATATTATCCGGGCTCGCTGCTCACGGAGCGATTTCCGCATTTGCGCTCTCGCCTGTGAAGGCTACGGCCTGCCTGCAATCATCTCCCGAGGCAAGCCACAACTCGTCACTTTGCGGTCTTTTTGATTGGACTTCCTGAACGGGCGATTCGCCTTATCGCTGTGCTGAACAGGCGATACCGCTGGAGATCATCATGAAGGCCTTCGAACTTTCCGCCGGAATTCCGCACAATGCATATAGCGACCAACGGCACCACGATTTATGTGCGCTCCGGCGGAACGGGACCTGCCGTAGGTTTGCTCCATGGTTATGGCGAGACCGGCGACATATGGGTGACCTGTTTCCGCGCGCCACGCGTCAAGTGGCCCTGTCGGTAGCGAGCATCACTTAAACACCTCCGGACGCGGATCCGGAATAAACCCATTGCGATTGGGCATCTCAATCAGAGGGAGCGTCTTCGCATCGAGCACCATCGATTTGTCAATGATCTTAGCTTCGGTCAGGATGTAGGCTGAGACCGCATATGTTTCATCCGCGGTGAGCGAACCGGGCGCCGCAAACGGCATCGCGCGGCGAATGTAGTCGAACAGCGTGGTGGCATAGGGCCAGTAGCTCTCGACCGTCATCACCGGATTTTTCGAGGCCAGCGTGCCGCGGCCGCCAATGAGGCGCAGCTGCGCGCCCGCAGGCATATTCGGCAGACCGGCCACGCCCATCAGATCGGTGCCATGGCATGCCGCACACTGCGTCTCGTAGAGGGCCTTACCCTTCAAATAGTCGCCGCCCCCCGGTGGCAGGCCGGCGCCGTCCGCGGGAATGGCGATCGCAACGGCAGAAATATCCTGCTCCGTCGGCGGGGCGCCAAACTCAAATCTCGTCGGGTATCCCTGCGCGTGGGCGACAGTCTGCGCGGCCACCAGCGAGAGCACGATGGAAGCGAATAGGCAGATTCTTTCGTGAGATGCAGGACGATCACCCGAGCGGGTGCACATTCTTTACGCTCCCGTCGGCTGCAATCGCCCAGCTCTGGATCGCATTCATGTGATAGAACAATGAACCGGATTCGAGCGGGCCGCGCTCCTCGATCAGCTGTTGATGTGTCGGCTGCGAATATCCTGTCTCATCCGTCGCGCGGCTCTGAATGACCGCAGGCGTTCCGTCCCATACCCAGGGGAAACGAAAGCGCGTCTGGCAAATTGGCAGCACCGGGTCCTGCAGCGCGGCAAGGCTCCAGTTTTTGCCGCCGTCGGTGGATACCTCGACGCGCGCGATCTTGCCGCGCCCCGACCATGCCAGTCCGGTGATCTCGTAGAAGCCCGCCCCCGGCAGCTTCATCTCGCCCGATGGGAACGTGATGACCGATTTCACCTCCATGGTGAACGTGAACATCCGCGCCTTGCCAGTCTTAGTAATGAGGTCGGTGTATTTCGACGTCTCTTCGCGGGTGTAATACGGCTTATCGCTGACCTCCAAGCGGCGCAGCCATTTGATCGAGATATTTCCCTCCCACCCCGGAAGAAACAGCCGCATGGGGTAGCCCTGTTCCGGGCGGATCGCTTCGCCGTTCTGGGCGAATACGACGAGCGCATCGTAGAGGCACTTGTCGATCGGCACGCTGCGCGTCATGACCGCTGCATCGGCGCCCTCCGCAAGCACCCAGGCGGCTCCGGGCTTGAGGCCGGTCTGCCGCAGCAGGGTCGACAGCGGTACCCCCGTCCATTCGGAAGTCGAAACCAGCCCGTGGGTGCGTTGCACAGTCGGCTCTCGCGCCTTCATGATTTCGCTGCCGGTCGTACCAGAGCACTCCATGAAATAGGTGCGCGACACGGTCGGAAACCGTTTCAGGTCGGCCAGCGAGTACTTCATCGGTCGATCGACCAAGCCGTGCAGCACCAGGCGGTGCCGAGCCGGGTCTATATTAGGAATACCCCCGTGGTGGCGCTCGTAGTGCAGGCCTGATGGTGTGATGGTGCCATAGCCGTTCTGCAACGGGGTGAATGACGCCGTGCGCGTCGGATTGGCCCATCGCACCTCGCCCTCGAATTGCGAACGCGAGCCATAGCCGCCGTCCTCGCCCATCATCCGCCCTTGCTCCTTGGTGGAGTCGGCCGGCACTGGATATTCGACCGCGCCGGGCGGAGCCTTGGCCGCGGCGGCGCGTGGCAGCATCCCCGTCATGCCGACAGCAGCGACGAGACCAGCACCACCAAAAACCTGGCGCCGGGTGGCAGCGAGCGCGAACATGCCTTGGCGGCACTCGCACACTTCAGAGGCGGCTTGAGCCTCCGAAATGCGCTCGCCGATGCGGCCGAGTGCCTCCTCGATTACAGCGGTTGTTGCTTCAACGCGCTCGGAATTTCCGGCAGACATGGTCTCTCTCCCTTTCGATAGCGCGTGTAACGATCGTAGTGGCTTTGGAAAGCTTCTGGAAGTCTAGAAACAAGCGGGCTTCGCAATTTTGAGGTCGCGCCACGCCGAAAGAGGAAAGTTGTCGCACACCGAGCGCCCAATTCTTGAAATCACGCGCATCTCATGGCCGGCCTCTCACCAGAAGGCGTTCAACGTTGACGTGTTAACAACAATCCGGGCGTCAATCTAATTTCTTGAACTAGGCGGCTGGCGCTCTCTCGCGCGCCCCGGCATTGCCAGAACGGGCAAGGAAGGACCCTTTGATTGTTTCATAAAGCACGGGCTCGTGCGAGTGGTTGCAAGCCATGCGCGGTTTCTTTGAAATCAAAACCTTCCAAACGCGGAATCTCGAGCCACGGATTCATGCCTGCCGCCATGAATATGATGATGCCGACGACTGATGCCGACGACAACACCCTCGAACGCTATCGAGTTCGTGTTCCCTTTTCTCGGAGCCTCTCCAAGGCGCCCTTCGGCTCCGCTCCGCGGGGCCCGACGTGTTGAGCAGCTTTTGAGCTGCCCCCTGTTCCATACTGTCCTCAAACGCTCAGACGTCGAAGGAACTCGGCATGCGGATCCGTTGGTTGCCGTTCATCGCTGTTCGGCTCAATATCCCCAGCCGCCCGCACTATTATCCCACGAGGACCTGAGCATGATTATCGACACACATACGCATGTCTGGAGCTTCCCCTCGTATCGAGACCTGAGCCAGCATATCAAGACCACGGAAGACCTGATCGCATTTCGGACGCGCTATCCGGAACTGTACAATTGCAGTCTGACGGAAGAACCAGTCGACAACTCCGACGCCCTAATCGCCGACATGGACAAGAACGGCGTCGCGCTCACCCTGGTCCAGGCGCGTCCGGGCTACGTTACAAATGATCAAGTTGCGCAAGCAGCCGCGCGGCATTCCGATAGGTTGCAAGCGATCGCGCGCGTCGGCCATGATCAGGAAGCCGCTGGCTATCACGATGACCCCGGTCCGACCCGCGAGCGGGCCCCCGAGGAGATCGAGCGCTGTCTGACGAAGCTTAAGATGAAGGGCGTCGGTGAGATCTTCATTCGATCGCTCACCAACAAAATTCATCCTGAAAGGATCGCCAACGATTTGGACGGGCTAATGAAGGTCGTCTCTAAACACGGCGTGCCCATTCAGTTTCCGACGGCATGGTCGCAGTTTCCAGGCGGACTTTTTTATGGCGACCCGCTTTGGGTTGATGAAGTCGCGCTGCGGCATTCGAAAGTGCCTATCATTCTAACAAAGATGGGACGGAGCGTCGGCCGCTACTTCGACAGCGCGATGACGGTCGCGATGCGCAACGTTAATATCTATTTTGACGTCGTCGGTACGAACCCACAGCATTTGCGTTTTGCGATCGACAAGCTAGGCCCCCACCGAATCATGTTCGGTACAGACTGGTCCGCGACATGGCGATGGATCAGCGTCCCGACCACTCTTCACAAACTGCGACTGAAAGTCCTGGACGATGCCAATGTCACGGGTCAGGAGCGCCGGATGATCCTCTGGGACAATGCCGTTGAGGTGTTCAAACTTGAAGAGGAGGCAGAGAAGGCACGATCGGCGTTTCGAAGTGCCGCAGAATAGGGAAATCAACAATCAAAAGGCAGGTTGACGTGAGGAGCATAATAGTTGCGACGCACCTCCGCTGGACGGTGTCCCTCGATGATATGCTTATATTTTTGCTCACTTTTTGTGTGGTCGCCCTGCCTGCCGAGGCACAGCCTGGCGCCTATCCATCGCGTCAATTACAAATCATCGTGCCGTTTCCCGCCGGTGGGTCTGCGGATTTTTTTGCACGAACAGTCTTCAACAAGCTTCCCCCGTTGATCGGATATCCCATCGTCATTGAAAATAAGGCCGGGGCCAGTGGGATTGTCGGCGCCAAGGCAGTCATAAATGCATCGCCCGACGGATATACTCTGCTCGTTTCGTCGGTCGCTTCAGTAATCATTCCACCTAGTTTGACAGAACCGCCAGCTTTTGATCCGTTGAAAGACCTGACCCCAATCACCGGGATCGGGACGGTGCCCGCGGTGCTAGTGGTCAGGCCCTCGCTGGGCATCAGGACGTTTGCGGAGCTCTTGGCCTACGCAAAGGCGAATCCGGGCAAGCTCAATCTTGCCTCGTCAGGGACCGGCACCATTTCGCATCTCACTGCGGAACTGCTAATGCGGGAAACCGGTATCAAAATCGAACATGTCCCCTATCGAGGGGCTCCGCCGGCAGTGACCGATCTGCTGGGCAGCCACGCTGATATCATGTTCTCCGACGCCCCATTTTTCCTGGAGCATATCCAGGGAGGGAAGCTCATTCCTCTGGCAGTGGGGACGGCACATCGGGCACCATCGCTGCCGAATGTGCCGACGACAGCGGAACTAGGCTACCCGGCGATCGTGGCATCTAATACTTACAGCTTGTTTGCGCCGCCCAAGACGCCGCCAGACATTGTCGACAAGCTCGATCAACTCGTTCTGACTGTGTTGCGTGACGCCGAGGTGCGAGAGAGCTTTGCAAAGCAGGAAGCCTCACCCGCAGGTGATATCCCAGAACGGTTCAAGTCATTGCTCCAATCCGAATCCGATCGGTGGATTCCCATCGTCAAGGCGGCTGGCGTGAGAGCTAACTAAAAGACCACCTCCCTGATATGAGCGCATCGTGGGTGGCAGCATGATCGTCGCGAGCGAGCCGGGGCACAGGGCGTTGTTCTGGTAACCTGGCGTCGTTCCCGCGATGCATTGGCCAGAGGGAGGACCCGTGTTTTCGAGTCAGCTGCTGGAGCGGAACGGTCCAGGTCGAAGACACACGCAGGGCTGCTCAAAAAAAGTTTCCGAACTCTGCGGCCATTTCCGCGAGGTCCCGCGAGGTACCCGCACGGTCCGCGATCGAGAACTCCAGACTTTTGACCACCCCCACCCTTGCAGTGGGTTTTTGTTTTAATTTTCAAATTTGTATGCATAGACCCGGCGCATCGGGATCACATTGGAGGGCTGTGTCTTGCGACCGCGGATGGGACTAGTCCTATAGATTTTCAGCGCACGCTTGATCGCGCGCGAAGCCGAATGAGATTCGAACTGCGCTTCAAGCGGATGCCCGTAGATTCGAACGTGCGAAGCTTTGTACCAGATCGCAGTCGTACAGAGCTTTGGAGAAAATAGCCCTGTCAGAGAACAAAAGGACGCGAAGTGCCTTCCGTGAAGTCCAGAGGTCCGTGCCGAAACAGCGGCACAAAGAGCCCAAACGGCCGGACCAGTCACCCCGGAGAACCGATGCGTCTCGGGTCGGTGGCGGAGGGAGAGGAACTGGGATCTAACATTCTCCACGTAGCAACAGCGCGCAACACATCCGCAAGCCCCTAGGGGGCTAGCGAGCCATTATGGGCGGAAAGGGATCGGCCCATAATGGCCCGGGTCAGGCAGAGAAATGAGCTGGGGCAGTATCTTGTGCTTCCGATTATTTGATAGAAGGGCTCTCCCCGAAATAAGCCTGCCGGACTTCCGGATTGGACATTAGTTCTGAATTTGTACCAGCGGCCACGACGCGTCCTTGCGAAAGGACATAACCGTAGTCCGAGATGTCCAGCGATTGGTGGACGTTCTGCTCGACCAGGAATACGGTCACACCCTGTTTCTTGATCAATTGAATGACCCGGAAGCACTCGCTGACAAAATGCGGCGACAGGCCCAGCGACGGCTCATCGATCAATAATAGCTTGGGCGCGCACATCATCCCACGGCCGATTGAGACCATCGCCTGCTCGCCGCCCGACATCAGGCCTGCGCGCTGCGCGCGTCGCTCGAGCAGCCGTGGAAAAATGTCGTAGACATTTGCTAGCCATCCCGAACGACCTTCTTCGACTTCTCAGTGAACGTCCCAAGCTCGAGGTTCTCCTCGACCGTCAGTTTTGGGAAAACCTTGCGGCCTTCCGGAATGCAGGCGATCCCTGCATTGATGATCTGGTGCGTTGGCAGCCCAGTGATGTTGATTCCATCGAAGACGATCCGCCCCTGTCGGGGAGCTGTCAGCGCGAGAATTGAACGAATCAAGGTAGTCTTGCCGGACCCGTTCGATCCCATCAAGCAGGTGATGTTTCCAGGCTCAACCGTGAGCGAAATGCCGCTCAGTACATCCGCCTTGTCGTAAGCGGTATAGACGTTCTCGATTATGAGTTGCGCCGTCACGCCATTACCGATTTCGCGTTGGTGCCGAGATAGGCTTCCTGCACTTCCGGATTAGCTACGACTTGTGCGTAGCTACCTTCGCAGATCTTCCGTCCGAAGTTGAGGACGGCACATCGATCGGTCACGCGCTCAATGATCTTCATCTCGTGCTCGATGAGAACGATGGTCAAATCATCCGCTTGCCGTTTGAACTCCAGCAGGTTATCCATCAGCTCGTGCATTTCGCGATGTGTCATTCCGGCTGAGGGCTCGTCCAGCAGAGCGCCCACAGGCAATTCATAGGAAAGGAATTTACGCGACACTCTATCCCGAAGGGCAATCCGGTCCAGCCCGTCTACGTCTGATATTTCCGCGCCAGAGCAGCATAGTCGGACGCCGCATGGGCAACCCATCGAGCCGCCCGACCTTCCAGCGGTTTTTTTGCTTCGGCTGGATTGCCTGCTACAAGATACCCTGGCGGTATGCTGCTGTTCTCTCTGACCACGCTCCCAGCGGCCACAAGAGAACCTGGTCCGATCACCGAGCCACTGAGCAGGATGGCTCCCATCCCGATCAGGCAGCCTTTGCCGACGCGCGAGCCATGGAGGATCGCGCTGTGGCCTACTGTAATGTCGTCTTCAAGCACCAGCCCGGTTTCGTGATCTTCGGGATGGGCGACGACGTTGTCTTGGATGTTGCAGTTCGCCCCGATCCTAATCGGGCCGAAGTCCGCGCGAAGCACGGCGCCGAACCAGATGCTTGTGTTCTCGCCGATCTCCACGTCACCAACCAAGGTGGCATTCTCGGCGAGGAACGCACTCGGCGCGATGCGCGGTGAACGCCCCTCAAACGGCACGATGATCGCCATCGGACTAGTTCAATTTGGCGCCGGGAAAGTAGGCCTCGGCGTTGCGAAAAAACACCTTCTCAAGCACGTTCTCCGAATAACCAAGTCCGCGCCAGCGCTCTACCATCATCTCGTACTTGAGCACGGGATAATCGCAGCCAAACATGATGCGGTCCTGCAGACGGCCACCAATCTCTCGCTTCAGAGCCGGTGAGAATGTCTTGGGTGACCAGCCGTGCAACTCGTAGTGCACGTTCCCCTTGTGCAAAAGGATCGCAATCATCTCGTCCTGCCACGGATAAGCAGGACGCGCGGCCAGAATCTTCAGCTCAGGAAAGCGCGCAGCGACGGTGTCGACATGCCGCGGATGGCCGTGGTCGAGGACGATGCCGCGCCCGCCGGGCAGTCCCTGCCCGATACCGGTCAGACCACAGTGGATCAGCACGGGAATTTGAGCGTCGATCGAGGTCTCATAGAACGGATCCCAGATCGAATCGCTGGCAGGAAAGCCGTTCGCTGTCTGGCCAATGATGCCGAAGCCGATGAACCCTGCATTTGCCGCGACTGCGCGCTCATATTCCTTGATGGCTTCCTTGCCAAGACGCGGATCGAGGGACAGCCAGTGTCCGAAGATGGCATCCCTGTTCTTGCGCTGAACGTCGAACGTATAGTCATGGAGCTCCCGAATCTGCTCCATGGTCATCGGGTAGAGCACAGTGGTCGCGAGATCCATCATCGCGCGCACATTGTTTTTGCGCAGCGTCGCTACCAGCTCGTCTTCGCTCTGAAACGATGCCTTGGTGCCCCAGATCCGCTCCTGGTTCTTCAACTCTTCTTCGGTCTGGAACACATAGCCTCTGCGCGTGCTCCAATGCGAATGGCAATCGAACAACCTCATTGCATTTCCTTTCGGGCAGACAGCTTGGGGATGGGCTATTTCTTTGCGAAACGGCGATCGAACAGCCGCTTCGGCTTGCCTTCGCGGCCGAGATTGGCTGCTTCGGCGAGGCTTCCCTCGGGCACCAGCTCGACGGCGACCTTGACGCCAAGATCGCTCTGCAGGCGCTTCTCCAGGTGTTCCTGCAGGCCATCAGTGCTCTTGGCGTCACGCAGCAGTTCTACGCGCACCGTCATGTCGTCGCGTATGACGCCGTTCCGTTCGCTCCGGTCGACCACGCAGATCCACTCGCCAGTCGTTCGTGGATCGCTCTTGACCGCGGGCAGGCAGGCCATCGGGTAGATGTTCACACCACGCAGCTTGACCATGTCGTCGCTGCGGCCGAGGAACTTGTCCAGCCGCTTGAAGCAGCTCCCGCACGCGCAGGACTCCTTCGAGACGATGCGGGCTAGATCACGCACGTTGTAACGGATCACGGGCGGAAGATGACGATGGAGGATGGTGACGACCATGTTGCCGGTCTCGCCATCCTTGACGGGCTTGCCGGTGTCGATATCCTCGAGCTCGAGATAGATGCAGTCCTCCATGACGTGCACGCCATTTTTGTGACCGCACTCGAAGCCGGCACTGCCCATCTCGTTGGTCCCGTAGAGGTCGTAGACGTCGCAATCCCACATCTCTTCGAGCTGTTTGCGCAGCGAGTTGTCCGTGTCCGGGCCGAGAAAGCTGTGGATCGACTTGGTCTTGAGCTCGCGGATGTCCCGCTTGAGCTCGTCGCGGCAGACCCTCGCAAGTTGGGTCAGATACTCGGGGAAGCTGCACCAGACATTCGTGCCCCAATCGAAGGCAAGTTCGAGCTGGCGACGTGAGGACGTTACGACGCCGCTGCCGGTCGTGACCGGCAGAACGCCGAGGTAGTCATGGCAGCCCTTGTAGACGCACCAGCCGAGGTTCGCCAAAGAGCAGGTCGCGGGAATTTGCACGACGTCGCCGGGACGAACGCCCTGAATGTACATGGCACGCGCCTGCGTCAGCCCGTTCATCTCCCAATCCCATGGCGAATACAGGGTCGCGCGCGGCTTTCCGGTCGTGCCGCCACTGGTCTGCACCTTGATCGGCATGGTCTTGAGAAGCCCGCGCCCAGCACCATGAAAACGGCCGAATGGCGGATGCTCAGCCTGATCGTTTTTGACGTCATCGGAGGTGTAGGAGGGAAGCTTTGCGATGTCGTCAACCGAGCGGATGTTCTCCGGCCTGACGCCTGCGGCACGCCAGCGCCGACTGTAGAAGTCGTTCTTCCAGCCGATCTCGACCAGGTGCATGAAGCGCTCATTCTGGAATTCGTGCAGTTTCTCGCGCGGCCAACGGTAAACCGTTCGCTCGAACACGTCCGGCACCGGATAGGTGCTGAAGAACATGCTCCAATCGATGCTGTGCTGGTAGATCGGCAAAGATGTCTGCATGTCGTTCATGGTCGCTTCCTCTATTACCCGCCGAGATAAAGTCGTTTCAGCTCCGGATCATTGCGTATGGCGTCGGATGGTCCCTGTATTGCGATGCGACCCAAGTGGAGCACGACCGCATAGTCCGCGAGATCGCAGGCGAGGCGGATCACCTGCTCCGCGACGATCACGACGACTTCGAATGCCTTCAGCTGGCCGAGCGTCACAAAGAGCAGCTCATTGACCTTGGGGGCGAGCCCCACCGAAGGCTCGTCGAGCAGCAAAACCTTCGGGCGCGACATCAACGCGCGCGCAATGGCCAGCATCTGCTGCTCGCCGCCGGAAAGCGTGCTGGCAATCTGGCCCGAACGGCTGCGCAGAATCGGAAACAGCCGGTAGATCAGATCGCGCGCTTCATCTGCGTCCTTGCGGCGTCCGGACCTATGCAGCGTCAGAGCGCCCATCTCGATGTTTTCGGCAACCGTCAGCGGACCGAACAGGTGCTTTCCCTCGGGCACATGACTGAGCCCGAGCGCGACGATCTCATGCGGCGGCAAGCGTGAGAGTTCGGTGCCGTTGAATTCGATCGAGCCGCGCCGTTGCACCATCAGACCCGAGATGGCGCGCAGTAAAGTTGTCTTGCCGGCGCCATTGGCGCCCAGCACGGCAAGACTCTTTCCACCGGCGAGTTCGAGATTGACCTCATAGAGCGTCTGCACGCGCCCGTATGACGCCGAGACGTTGCTGAGTTTCAGCAGCGAACGTTCAGGCGCCAAGATAGGCCTCCACGACGCGCTCGCTTTGGCGCACGTCTGCGGGCGTTCCGTCGCCAATTTTCTCGCCGAGATGGATGACGACGATGTGCTCGCAGAGCTGCATGATCACATCCATGTTGTGCTCGACGATGATCACGGAAGTGCCGCTGTTGCAGATTTCGCGGATCGCGTTGGCGAGCGCCTCGATATCCTTGCCGGAAAGGCCGGCTGCCGGCTCATCCAGGAGCAGCAGCTCAGGACTGGCCGCCATGGCGCGGCCGGTCGCCACCATGCGCTGCTGACCGAAGGTCAATTTGGACGCGGCAAGATTGGCAATCCCGGTCACGCCCATCAGCTCCATCGCCTTGGCGGCCCGCTCCCTAGGCGCTGAGTCGGTGCCGATGCCGGTTATCGCCGCGAAGAGATTGAGATGCGCGTGATCTTCGGCGCCGACGAGAATATTCTCAGCGACCGTCATCGTCTCGAAGGTATGCGCGAGCTGGAAGGTGCGTGCGAGGCCGAGACGCGTGCGCCGGTGCATCGGCATCCTTGTCACGTCTCGTCCATCAAAGACCACGCGTCCCTCGTCGGGAGCGACCGATCCGGCAATGACACTCAGCAGTGTCGATTTGCCTGCTCCATTCGGACCGATGATGCCGCAGGTCTCGGCCCGCCCGACGGCCAACGATATCTTCTTGAGCGCGGTGAGCCCCCCGAACCTCTTCGTGATCGACGACAATTCGAGAATGGGCATCGCCTCACTTGGCATGGCGCGCCGCCTGCGAACGCTGGTGAAGGTCCTCGATTAGACCGCCGAGACCGCGCGGGGCGAATAGCGTCACAAGAATCATCAGCACGCCGATGCCGAAGATCGTCTGCCCCATCGCAAAGCCGAGGAACTCGGGCAGAAGGCTGAGCAGTAGCGTGCCAAGCACGACACCCAGCGTGTCCCCTATCCCACCAACCAGCACCATGAAGAACCAGACGAAAGTCCACTGCGGATTGAGCAGCTCGGGATTGAGATTGAGGTGATAGAAACAGTGCAACCATCCGCCGAAGGCCGCGAACGCCGCGGCGGTAACCAGCACGACAAGCCGGATCAGTGGCGGATTGATACCGGATGCTTCCGCGGCATCTGGGTGGTCGCGGACGGCGATGATCTCGCGACCGAACTTTGATGCGAGAATGTTGTGCAGCACCAGGAAGGTGAGCGCGAGGCACACAAGGGCCAACGCGTAGTAGGGCTTTCCGGAGAGCTTTAGCGCTCCGAGATGGAGTGCCGGTACGTCCTGGATGCCGTATCCGCCTCCGGTGATCGTCCCACCCTGCTTGACGACGACTTCAACGAACAGGCTGAAAGTCAGCGTCGCAACCGCAAGATAGAGACCTTTGAGCCGGGTCACCGGCCCGCCGATCAATGCCGCCAGGACACTGGTTGCCGCAACCGCGCCGACCAGGCAAAGCCAAGGCGAGAGTCCGAGCTTTGCAAGGATGGCCGACACATAGGCGCCGGTTCCGAAGAACGCGACATGCGAGAGGTGAAACTGTCCTGAGTAACCGACAACGAGATTGAGACTGAGCGTCATCATAAGCGTTACGCAGAGATTGACGGCGACCGTGACGTGATAATCGTTGCCCCAGAATGGCATCGCGGCAAGAACGACAAAGCCCGCAGCCGCCAGGCTTCGCGTGTTGAGGACTGACGAACTCCGTGCGGCCGGCATCATTTGGATCCGCGGCCCTGGACGAGACCGTTCGGACGCACGAATAGGACGAGCATGAGCAGTGCAAAGGCTATGCCCTCCGAATAGATCGACGGCAGATACCGGGCGGCGGACACTTCCATGAGACCGAGCAACAATCCGCCGACAAGGGGACCGAGCGGAGAAGCCAACCCGCCGATGAACAATGCGATGAACCCTTTGATGCCCGGGATTGCGCCCGTCATGTAGCCGACGGCATAGAGTGGCGCGTAGAGCCAGGCGACCGCTGCGGCGATCAAGCCGCCGAGGCCGAACGCCGCCAGTCGCACCTTGCCGAGATCGACACCCACGATTGACGCCGCGAGCGGATCAATCGCAGCGACCCGCAACGAGCGTCCAAGCCACGTGTAGTGCAAGAACAGGATAACCGCGCCGAAGATGACGATGGTTGAACCGTAAATGACGAGAGACTGAGAAAACAAGAAAACGTCAGGACCCAGCATGAACACGTGGGTGCCCGCCGGACCTGGCAGTGGATCTTCAAGACGGCCATGAATGATGCCGGTTCCGTAACGCGCGACCAGCATGATGCCGAACAGCGCCAGCAACACGATAGCCTGGGAGGCGTTGCGTCTCTGCAGCGGAGTGATGATGAGGCGCTCGGACAGGACCGCTAGAAACGTCGCGCCCGCCAGGCTGCCGACAACGGCGAGCGGATATGCAACCCCGAGGTCCAGGAGCGTCAGCCCCAAAACTCCGGCGATCATCATCCATTCGCCTTGCGCGAAGTTCAGGATGCCGGTCGCGCTAATGATGACGTAGAAGCTCAAAGCCATCAGGCCGTAGATGCTGCCGATCTGAAGCCCCGACAGCAGGACCTGCACCATCGAACTCAACGCTCCCGAACCCTAGTGTCCCGATTCCAAAGTTCGCACACCTTTGCGGCGCCCTCTAATGCGAACTTTGGAATCAAAGGGACACTCTATGATTCTAGTGCCCCTTTTGAACCGGAAGTTCGCAACCGCTCTTGCGGCACGATGCATGCGAACTTCGGGTTCGGGGCACTAGCGCCTCAGCGCCACTTCAGGGCCGGGCCGAACTCGCCCTTCTTCACTTCCCTCAGCACGACCTCGTCCGCGCTGGTGAAAAGATCGTGATTCGATGGGCTGTAGGTCAGCTTTGTGCCGGCAGGGCCAATGGCAATGGGCCAGTCCTTCGTGGCTTCCATCGCGTCACGGATCTTCTGGCGGTCGTCCGAGCCCGCCCTGCGGATCGCATCGCTGACGAGGCGCATGTATTCATAGGCTTGGAGCGCGACGGCCTGGTTCTTCAGGCGATCCCCATAAGCCTTGGTGAACTTCGCCTCGATCGCCTGGATCTCCGGCCGGCTCGGGTCCACGGCGTCCGGATAGACGAAGCCTTCGGCGGTCTCGCCCGCGAGCTTGAGAAAACCGCCGGACGTGAACAAGCTGCTGCCGATCAATGGCGCCGGATTGCCGAACAGCTTGTGAGCCTTCATGTAATTGACAAGGTCGGGGATCGACGCGCCGCAGACGATGACGACATCGGCCTTGGATTCCTTGACCCGTAGTGCCTGGCCCGTTGCCTCAGTCGAGCCCGGCGTGATCTGCTCGATCGCCACGAGGTCGAAACCGCTCTTCTTCAAGTCCGCGATCCACTGGTCTGAGATCACGAGACCGGTCTGCGTCGTGTCACGTACCATCGCCAACTTGGGCTGGCCGTATTTTTTCCTCAGGAATTGCGCGATCGCCTCCAGTTCGTATTTGCCGCGCAGAGGAATGCGGAAATAGTACGGCTTCGGCGGATTGGTGGTGAGCGCCTCCGCAAGATTCGCCGGGGCGCCGTGTGGGATTTTGAGCTCGCCGGCGCGCGCCTGTGTTGCGGCGCCGGTCGCCGAGGAACCGATCGAAACGATATATGAGACGTTCTCGGCCGCGAGCTTGTCGACCTTCGTTGCGGTCGTCACCGGATTGTTCTCGTCGTCCTCGTAGAGAACCTTGACCTGGCGGCCAGGCACACCACCCACGTCATTGATCTCTTTTGTGAAGAGATCGATCGCGTCCTTCTGAAGCAACGAATAGTACGACGCTTGCTTGGCTTGGTCGAGGTGAACGCCAATCAGGATCGGCATGTTCGACTGAGCTTGGGCGAGTCCGCCCGCGAGCGCGCCGGTCGCGCAGATGAGCGTGAGCTTACGCAATAACCGAGAGAACATCGAAACCTCCCAGATACCGACGTCTTGCCGTCGCATACGGCTTCTAGTCGCCGCTTTGGGGGCAACTATTCATCTGCCGGCGTGGACGAGTCAACAGCATAATGACTGGCAGATCATTTTTCTGATCCATTAGTCACTCTTCCGATTGGAAAGTCATAGTTGATTTGCTATCCATGCAGTCTGACCTCGCGAAATGGAAACGGCCCCGGTTCTGCCATGAGCCCTGCGAGCGATCTTAAGTCGAGGCGTGCCTTTGGGCCGGGCATATCCGGACCAACCGTGAAGAACGCAATCCTGGCCGAGGGTCGACGCCGTGCAATCGTGAAAGCCGCCGTCGATGTGTTTTACGAGAAGGGTTACCATGTCAGCCGCATTCTCGACGTCGCACAGGCCGCCGGCGTCTCGCATGGCACGGTCTACAATTACGTGAGTTGCAAGGAAGACTTGCTCTATCTGATTTGCGAAGAGCATTTCCGCGGACACGAGGAGATCGTCGAACGGGCGGTCGGACAGGCGAAGACGCCGCGGCAGACACTCGATGCCCTGCTGCGTGCTAACATCGAGGTCATCGCCAAGTACCGCAAGCACTTCGTCGTGATGCTGCGCGAGCTGCATCATGTCGAGCGCGTGAAACGCCGGGCCTTCTTCGAGCTCGCTGCCGAACAGCGCAAATACATCCAAAAAATTTTGCGCGAAGTCTCCAAGGATGGGCGACTGATCATTGAGAACCCTTTGGTTACGGCGAATATCCTCGTCTATCTACCGAAGCTGATTATATCGCGCGGCTGGGATATGCGCCGCGAGGTCGATCAGGAAACCATCAACGAGGCGCTCTTCAGCTTCATGCAACGAGGCCTCGGGCTTCGCGCAAAATCGCCGCGCCGCCGTAAAGCCAATGGGTTCGCCAAATCGCGTCCCGGCTGGGCGGCGCGAGGAGAGCGCATGTCGAGGCGCTGGTGACGTGCGAACTCGCCCCGTGCTCGGAGCAGGAGATCAGGCGGGCCGCTGGAGGCGCACGCACCGCCACAGCTTGCGGCGCTGCCTGACCTAAGGGTCCTGTCTTGCGCGCGCGAGCCGTTCGGTTGCCGCTGAACAGTTGTTCACTAAGTAGAACAAATATTCACACTCATAAATGTAGGTTCATGTAGATGTGAAATTTGTAATTAGGAAAAAATGGAAGCGTTGTTACATCACGGAGCAAGCAAATAGAGACTATTTGCTTGTCGTCACCCAAGGAGGACATCATGAATAAGCTTGTGTTGGCGCTCGCCACTGTCGCCACTTTCGGTCTGAGCACGGTAGCCTTCGCTCAAAATCCCGCCGCGTCGATGCCCACTGCGCCGAAGCAGGAACGTGTTCAGCCTGCCCAATCGCAGATACCCGGTGCTCACAAGATGCGAACGAGCCATTGGACCGGCGCTAAGAAGGCCGTGGTCGTACGCCACCGCACACTGCACCACAAGGTCTCGCATGCGAGGCAGTACCGCTATGACGCCCGCAAGAAGGTGGTCGTCAAACATATGCCCGCCAACAGGGCACTGAAGACGAAAGCCTCGTCGTAATATCCCGAACTTCGGTTACCCAGGTGGCCCCGTTCGATTGGGGCCATCTGTGCGAGAGGTCCCTGCCCTATTCCATAATCTATCATCTGCGAACTGGATTTTCTGCGAGACTCTGTCACTTATCGAAACGAGAAACTATTATTGTCAAGCGGCTGCAAACGTAACCACGCGCACCGGTGTCGGATTAAAGTTGTTCGCCGGGTTAAGGATCTGCGGACAATTGGAAATCACGGCTAGACAGTCCATCTCGGCCGCGAGATCGATGTGATCTCCCGGCCGCGACAGCGGCGCCTTGATCTGTAATTCGCCGTTGGCATCGATCGGAATATTCATGAACAGATTGATGTTAGGGACGAGGCTGCGAGAGTCGAGTCCGTATTTTGCTAATTCACGCAAGAAATTGGCGCGGCAACTCGGCGTTTCCTTGACCTTATAACGGAGGTAATTAATCTCCGCGCTGCAGCATCCGCATATTGTATCGTGATTACCAATCGTGTCTTCGATCATCGTGAACATCGGGTTTGCAAGGTTCGAATAGAGGACGTCGCCCTTGCGCAGAAATGCCCGCGAGACAAGCCGCACGGTAACCGTGCTGTCGTAGGTCTCCTTCGTGTCGTTCGCATTGAAGCAGATGAAATCGACGGCCTGCTGGCCTTCCATATCGATGATCCGCAGAATTTCGCCCTTGCGCAGTACGCTCGACCATGGCTCGCCGGGCGCCACGACGACATCCGCGCGCATCGGTCCGCGTGCGATCATCAGCGATTCCCGGCTTCCGGTCGCATGACCCTGACCAATTAGAACTTGTATTGCTTGAGCGCTGTCGGATGGATCAGATCGGCCACCTTCAAGTCGGCTTTGAGGATTTTGTACTTGTGCATGAGGTCAATCATGTCCTGGATCTTCCGCGGCTCAATGACGCGGTCGTAGACCGGCAAGGCGATGCCGCGCAACCGCTCGGGCGCGATCTTGGTGTAAGCGGACACGGCCTGTTCCCATTCCGTCGTGCCCTTGTTCTCAAGCACCCAGTCGGTGCCATGGGCAAAAGCGCGGGCAAACTTCTCGATCACTTGTGGGTTCTGCGCGATGTAATCCTTGGTCGCGACGTATTCCGACACCACGCCATTGGGTGCAGTATCCGACATCGGCCAGGAAACAACCTTCACCTTGTCGTTGTGGTTCTGCAGGCCAACGGTGAGGAAGGGTTCGTTGACCATAGCAGCATCGACCTGATTGTTCACGAGCGCATCGACCATCTGCGGGAAAGGGATCTCTACAAAGGTCACGCGGTCCGCATCGCCGCCCGTACCATCAACCCAGGTGGCGGCGCGAATCCACATGATGTTGTTGCGGTTGTTAACCGCCACCCGCTTACCGACAAGATCTTTCCCAGAATTGACGCCGCCATCGATACGCGCCATTAGCCCGGCGAGATCTGGACCCTTGGCTCCAGTGCTGCAGCCTGCCGTGACGAACTGAAATTCGAGGCCCTCACCGATCGCCAGAAGTGCCGAGGTGGTGTTGGCGAACACGAAGTTGAACTGGCCGGCCGCCAGCGATGGGAGAAGCGCCGCCCCACCGGGTGCCGGCGTCGTGTCGACCTCAAGGCCTTCGTCGCGGAAAAAGCCCTTAGCGATACCGATCATGAGTGGAGCGGAATCGACGATCGGGATGGTACCGACGCGGATCTTCGTCAGGGACTGCGCCCGCACGCGGGCGCCGAGCACAGACACGCCAATCGCAGCGCTCGTGCCGATAAAAAACGCTCTGCGTGACTGAGACATCGAAACCTCCAATCTCAACGCGGTATCGATCATACGTCATCCCAACCAGTTTGGAAGAGAGGGTTCACGGCTCCGGTGCATACCAGAAGATTAATCGCCGTTCGGCGGCGAGGAAGGCCGAGTTCAAAACATAGCCCAGCGCAGCGATCACGAAGATAGCGGCGTACATATCCGCGGAGCGCACGGCGTACTGCATGAGAACAAGATAATAGCCAACGCCGGACGCGCCGGCGATCATTTCGCTGACAACCGTCACTACCAGCGCGAGCGCCAGGCTGATGCGCATCCCTGCTAGGACATAGGGCAAAGTGCTGGGCGCGATGATCTTCATGAGAATGCGCGCGGGCCCTGTCTTGAACGTGCGCGCCACCGCAAGATACGTCGGCTCGACCCCGCTCGCGCCCTGCATCGTGTTGATAGCGACTGGAAA